>Ga0116171_10003634_pt1 | contig 14208 bp, 10 predicted proteins | sample AD_JPNHW2_MetaG_FD_89798 | JGI IMG/M metagenome (GOLD analysis project Ga0116171, IMG submission 89798) | Active sludge microbial communities of municipal wastewater-treating anaerobic digesters from Japan - AD_JPNHW2_MetaG | ecosystem: Engineered > Bioreactor > Anaerobic > Digestate | place...
GACTATTCAGAATATGTTAAGAAATTCGGAGCAAAAGGTTTCCCGATGTTTAAATACAACGCAGGAAATTTTGAAGGCGGAATATCCAAGTTTATTACGGATGAAGAGAAAAGTGAACTTGTGAAAAGATTTAATCTTAAAGAACCGGCAGTAATATTCTTCTCAGTTGACAGGGAACAGATTGTAAACACAACTCTCGCGAACATGAGACTTAAAATAGCCAGAGATCTTGATATGATAGATAACGACAAACTTAACTTCCTCTGGGTGAAGAATTTCCCGCTAATAGAATACCATGTAGAGGATAAACGATACTATGCGGTGCATCATCCTTTTACAGCTCCTCTTCCGGAGCATATGGATCTTCTGAATAATATTACTCCGGAGAATGCTCCTGAAATAAAAGCACAGGCTTATGACATTGTTTTAAACGGTGTTGAAATCGGAGGCGGCTCTATAAGAATACATGACTCTGAAGTTCAATCAAGGCTTTTTAATATTATTGGCATGAGCAACGAAGAAGCAAGGGAGAAGTTTTCATTTCTTCTAGACGCGCTGCAGTTCGGAGCGCCGCCTCACGGAGGTCTGGCTCTCGGTCTTGACAGGGTTATGATGCTTCTTCTTAAAAAGAATTCGATAAGAGAAGTAATAGCTTTTCCGAAAACCCAGAAAGGACAGTGCATGATGAGCGAAGCCCCGTCTCATGTCTCGGACGATCAGCTTAATGAGCTTTCACTGAGGATTGTAAAAAAATAATGTTCAGTGAAATTTTTGAGGTTGATGACACATCTTTATACAAGAGAGTGTGCGGCTTTAAAGATAAAAATCTCAAACAGGTGGAAAAAATTCTGGGGATTACTCTAATTCCCAGGGGCAATACTGTAATAATTCAGTCGGAGATTGATGCGGCCAGAGGTCTTGAAGTGCTTCATGCTTTTACTGAATATCTCATGAAAAAAGACGTTAACCATGAACTCGACGACTTCGAAATACGTTACATAACTACAACAATAAAATCCGGTCATAAATTTAAACTCGATGAAATAAACCGCCTCAAAATATTTATACCAGATACGGGGAAAACAATTGTCCCGAGAACTGTAAACCAGGCTGCATATCTGAACGCGATTCATAATTCCCCCGTGACATTCGGAATAGGTCCTGCGGGAACAGGTAAAACGTATCTTGCCGTAGTAATGGCAATTCATTATTTTCTGAAAGGGAAGGTTGAGCGGATTGTACTTACAAGACCTGCAGTTGAAGCCGGAGAAAATCTGGGATTTTTACCGGGAGATCTGATACAGAAGATAAATCCTTATTTGAGGCCTCTTTATGATGCTCTATTCGAGCTTTTAACGGCAGAACGGGTTACATCTTTGATAGAAAAAGGTTATATTGAGATAGCGCCTCTTGCTTATATGAGAGGAAGAACACTTAATAATGCATATATTATTCTTGATGAAGCACAGAATACTACGATGTCTCAGATGAAAATGTTTTTGACAAGGCTTGGAAATAACTCCAAATTTGTCATTTCCGGAGACGTTACACAAATCGATCTTGCAAAACCGCAATTTTCAGGATTGATTCAGAGCCAGAAAATATTGAAGAATATCAATGGAATAGAATTCATAAATTTTTCACGTGAAGACATTTCAAGACATCCGATTGTGGAAAAAATTGTTGAAGCTTATGAAAAAGCAGGTTATAATTAGTTGTGTTTATTATTATGGTGTATTTACAATTACTCAATCTGACACAGGGTTTGAGGGGCGGTATCCCTTTAATTTTGCCCTTCAGGCAAAGCGCTGAGCTTGCTGAATCCGGCACCTTGAGCTTGCATAATTAAGGAGTAAGCACTGAATATCTATTTATGAGATATACGAAAAACATATCATTTCAGAATTTCTTCAGAATATTTAAAGATAAAAAAATACGCCTTTATTATATCTTTATAATTCTTCTGATAATAGTTTCAACCGGCATACTGGCATATAAAGTAACTGATAAAACATATTCATATAATGTAGGCGATATTGCCCAGACTGATATCAGGGTTCAGCGTGATATTCATTTTGTGAAAGATGTTGAAACTGAATCCCAGAAAGTTATAGCTATACAGAGTGAAAAGCTTGTTTTTGATAAAGATACATCGGTGCTTGAAGATAGCATAAAAACTGCTGATATACTATTTTCCGCGGTGATCAAAACAATTGAAGAGAGTATACCTTCCGGAGGAGTTGCTGATCTTGAAAGTCAGCTTGCAACCCTTAAAACGCGGCTTCCTAAATCACAGCATTACAGCGATGAGATTCTCCTGAGCCTGCTCCTTTACGATAATCCGAGACAGCTTAAAAATACGGTTATAAAAATATTAATTTATATTTATGATTACAAGGGCCTTGGCGTACTTGATTATGAATACACCAATCCTCTTAAGCTCGACATGAAAGCAGTAACAATAAGAAGCGGAGATTCCCCTGATGCGGATGAAGAGGTTTCCGCAGTTCTTGATGACCTTGTTACCATTGATAATGTAAAGCTCAGGCTGTACAATATCTGTTACTCAGTCGCTCCGTTTCTTCCGCAGGAAACTCTCCTGTCAGTTTCTGCTGTTATAAAGAGTTATCTCAGACCGAATCTATCATTCAATTCCGAAGAGACGTTGAGACGGATTGATGAAAAACTTAAAGAGATCAAACCTGTTACCGGGCTTTTGAAAAAAGGCCAGACTATAATTCGTGAAGGCGATACAGTCACTAACGATGTTATTCAGAAAATCGGCATAATTAATAAATACGCCAAAACTTCACATATTAACTTTATTATAGGCTTAATCCTGATGCAGATAATTTTTGTAGCTCTGCTCAGTTTTTTTACCTTCAGTTATGAAATATACTATTTTCCTGATAAAAAAGGTATAATCGTAATATGTTCTCTTATTCTTTTTTTTATGATATATGCTTTTTTTGTGGAAAATTTTGAAATGGCAGGAATCTCCAAGGTGTCGTATATTCTGCTGATGCCGATTCCTTTCATAACAATGATGATCTCAATACTGTATAATATTTATCTCTCTCTTTTTGTGGCTCTATATATTATATTCTTTTCTTTGATGATTGTGGGGATCGACACACAGAGTGTTTTTCTTGCGTTCAGTTCGGCTACAATGGGAACATTTATAAATCTTCATGTAGACAAGCGGTCCGACTTTTTTAAAGGTGGATTGATACTTGGAGTAATCAATTCAATAATTATTGTTGCCATAGCACTGATCGAAAATACACCATGGAAAATCGCGCTTACAAATTCTGAACTTGCTGTTGCAAGCGGAATTCTAAACTCGATACTGGCCCTTGGAATTTTCCCTATATACGAACATTTCTTTGATATTACTACTAAGTTTAAGCTTCTGGAACTTTCAGATCTCAATGCTGATATATTCAAAAAAATGCTCCTCAACGCACCCGGGACATATAATCATTCACTGGTAGTATCAACTCTGGCTGAAGCTGCCTGTAAGGAAGTTGACGCTAACTATATGCTGGCAAGGGTGGGGGCTTTCTATCATGATATCGGGAAGATCAATGATCCCGGTATATATATTGAAAACGGGATAACTGACATACGGGCGAAAAAGATGACTCCCACTGAATACTCCAGACTGATCATTTCACATGTGAGTAAAGGTGTAGTTATGGCTAAGAAACATGGCCTTCCTGATTCTGTTATTGATTTTATTAAAGAGCATCATGGGACATCAATGATGACTTTCTTCTACCACCAGGCTCTCGAAAATGCCAGCGGAAATACTTCGACAATTGTAAACCGGAGTGATTTCCAGTACCCGGGCCCGCAGCCGCACAGTAAAGAATCAGCCATTGTAATGCTTGCAGATTCGATAGAGGCTGCATCGAGATCAATTAAAGACCCTTCAAAAGAAAAGCTGGAGGGAATGGTCAGGAAAATAATATATAATAAACTTAATGACGGTGATCTTGATGATTCCGGATTATCAATGGTTGAACTTAAAGTTGTACAGAATGTTTTTCTCAGAATGCTTTACGGAATATTCCATACAAGAATCGAATACCCTGATAGTGAAAGAATTAAGGATCTGGAAAAAGAAGCCCAGGAAGTGAAAGATGTTCAATAACAAAAAGAATCTGACCGGTTCATGAAATGCGCAATATCGAAATTTTTACAGAAGGGAATATTACTCTCCCGTATAAAGACCTGAAAGAAAACTTTTTTCATTCAATCACCGAAAGTACCCTCAAACAGACCGGAACAGACAATATATCTGTAAATCTCATACTCACGGATGATGAGTACATCAAATCTATCAACTCCGAATATCGCGGAAAAGATCAACCTACAGACGTAATCAGCTTTGCATACAGGGATGACCCGTTTCCTGTCATAGACAATCCTATGGAGGAACTCGGTGATATATATATATCACTTGAAAAAGCATCCGAACAGGCTGTCGAGTATGAAGTTACTCTGGCTGATGAGCTGAAACGGCTGATTATTCATGGTGTTCTCCATCTTCTGGGTTACGATCATGAATTATCATCTGAAGACGAGAAAACGATGAACACTCTCGAAGAAAAAATTTTTAACGCGATTAAAATCTGATATCTGATTATGGATGATACTTATAACAGATTCAGCAGTTACGTTTTATCAAATAACCTGATTCACGAAGGGGACAGGATTCTGCTGTCGCTCTCTGCGGGAAAAGACTCCATGTTTATGCTACATCTTTTAAAAAGATTACAGGATGACATTAAGTTCGAGATAGGTGTTTTTCACCTGAACCATTTAACGCGTGGAGATGAAACAGATAAAGATGAAAGTTTTGTCAGAGAGAAGAGCGCGGAATTTGACATCCCCAGTTACATAGAAAGATTTGATTTTAAAAAAAATAAAATTTCTGCAGTATCATTTGAAGAGCATGCAAGAGATGTCAGGTACTCTCTTCTGAAAAAAATTTCTGAAACTGAAAACTATTCAAAAATAGCGACAGCTCATAACATGAACGACAATGCCGAAACTCTGCTGATGAGAATACTATCCGGCACAGGTATAGCCGGACTTAAAGGAATACTTTCAGATGTAAAAAATATTATACGGCCTGTACTCTTTGCCGGAAAAAATGAGATCTACCTTTATCTTAAAAATAATAATATAGACTGGCGGGAGGATCTCTCTAACAATGAAAATTTCTATCTGAGAAACTACATACGGAATATAATTATTCCTTCTATCGGAGAAAGATTCCCTTATGCGGAGGAGAATCTTAATAATCTTGCTTCAAATGCAATAGAGAATCAGTCTCTTCTGCAGAGTTTAACAGAAAGGCTATATCCGGATGCTGTAATTAAAAGCGGGAATGATGTTATCATTGATATTGATAACTTCCGTGAAGATATACCATTGATTAAATATTATATCTCCAGAGTTTTAAATGAGATTTACGGAATAAAAATGAAAATATCTCTGTTTAATGAAATCACCAGAAGATTCATGAACAATTCTGCAAATGCTGTTCTTTATGAAAAAGATAATCTTATTATCAGAAAAAGCTTGTTAAATGATAAAATGGTTATTCGGATCGCAGAAATGCCGGAAGATCGGCAGATTTCTGAAATCTGGTCATATTCTGTTTCTCCGGAAGAAAACAGTGTAATTTATTTACAGGAAATTAAAAAAGAGTTAAAAGTTGCTTATGAGAGTTATGATTTTTACAATCGGAATAAAAATAATCCGGATATAATTTTTATACAGCCTGAAAATGATTTAGAGAGTATTATTATAAGAAACAGGCGTCCCGGCGACCGGATTAAAATTCAAAACGGCACTAAGAAAATTAAAGAATTAATGATTGAAAAGAAACTTGACACTGGAATAAAAAATACTATACCGCTAATTGTGGCAGATGATCAGATAGCCGCATATCTTCCAGGTTTAGTGAATTCAAATAATAACAGAGTATCGTGTAACTTCTATATCAGGGATGATACCAAAAGAATACTTGCATTTTTTTTCAGAGATTATTGATTGTGTTAAAACGTTTTATGTTGAAATTGAAATACCGCAGACTTGATGAATCATTGAAAAGGTATACATTATAAGTAATTTTAACATATATCAGATTTTTGAATAGTATATTTTCATACACATATTTCAGGAGTATAGAATGAACAAAGGAACAAAACAGTTAGCTTTTATACTGTTAATTGTAGTGCTCGGAATGGCAATTTTCAAACTGAGTAATACCGGCGTAGAAAAAGTTAATCTCGATTATAGTGTTTTTCTTGATAAAGTAAAAAACAATGAAATAGAAAAAGTACGTGTTGATAACGGAAAGAAAATTGTCGGGAAATATAAAAGTTCTGATAATAAAAATGTAAAACAGAACGATGACGGATATGATTTCAGTACTCAGATTCCGTATGAAGATCCGGCACTGATAAAAACCCTTCTTGACAGTAAAGTCGCGATTGAAGGATCGGACGTTGATGATAAAGCATTCCTTAACGGGATTCTCGGTTTTCTGCCATGGCTGTTTTTCTTCGGAATTATATGGTTTCTGATGTTCCGGCAGATACAGGGTGCAGGGAACAAAGCTCTTGCCTTCGGTAAAAGCAAGGCAAAGCTCAATCCGGATTTGAAAAACAAAATTAATTTTACCGATGTTGCCGGTGCCGATGAAGCTAAGGAGGAGCTTAGGGAAATTGTTGAGTTTCTTAAAGAGCCTAAGAAATTTGTAGCTATCGGTGCCAAGATTCCTACAGGGGTTCTTCTTGTGGGCCCTCCGGGAACCGGTAAAACTCTGCTTGCCAGAGCGATAGCAGGTGAAGCAGGAGTCCCTTTTTTCTCAATAAGCGGTTCTGACTTTGTAGAGATGTTTGTAGGAGTCGGAGCATCCAGGGTCAGAGATCTTTTTGAACAGGGGAAGAAAAGCGCTCCATGTATTATATTTATAGATGAGATTGATGCTGTAGGTCGCCTCAGAGGGGCAGGTCTCGGCGGCGGTCATGATGAACGTGAACAGACATTAAATCAGCTCCTTGTTGAAATGGATGGTTTTGAAGCTAACGAAGGAGTTATTATAATTGCAGCAACGAACAGGCCTGATGTTCTCGATCCGGCATTACTCCGTCCGGGACGCTTTGACAGGCAGGTTGTAGTTGACATTCCTGATATCAGGGGAAGAGAGAAAATACTTGCAGTACATACAAAGAAAATACCTCTTTCGCGTGAAGTAGATCTGAAGGTTATAGCCAGGGGAACTCCGGGTTTTACAGGTGCGGATCTTGCGAATCTTGTTAACGAAGCGGCTCTTCTTACTGCAAGAAAGAACAAAAAAAGAGTCGGCATGCAGGATATGGAGGAGGCCAAGGACAAGGTTCTTATGGGCCCGGAGAGACGGTCTATGCTGATAAGCGATTCTGAGAAAGAGATAATCGCATATCATGAAGCTGGCCACGCAATACTCGGACTTATGACCGGCTCTGATCCTATACATAAGATTACAATTATACCCAGGGGGAGAGCACTTGGTCTGACCATGCAGCTTCCCGCTGAAGAGAAACATATTCATTCAAAAAATCACTGGCTTAACCAGATACAGATTCTGTTCGGGGGACATCTTGCTGAAGAGATGAAATTCGGAGAAGTAACCACCGGTTCCAGTAGCGATATTGCCAGGGCTTCAGATATTGCCCGCAAAATGGTAACAGAGTGGGGAATGAGTGAAAAAGTAGGCCCGATGTCGTTTGGAGCAAAACAGGAGCAGATATTCCTCGGAAGAGAAATCTCGCAGCACCGTGATTTCAGCGAATCAACAGCCCAGATAATTGATGAAGAAGTTGATAGAATAATCAAATTCTGTCTCGATGAAGCAAGAAAGAAGCTGGTTGATGGAAGAGAAAAATTTGAATCTCTTGCAAAAAACCTCATCGAAAGAGAGACTCTTGATGCAGGAGAGATTATAAAACTAATGGCAGGTGAGGAATTGCCCTCTCTGGCTTTAAACGGTAAATCAGTTAAGAGCAACAGCGCTGAAGAGCATATAACTGATCTCGAAGCATAGGTCCTTGGACTTAACATAAAACAGGTTAAAATTTACTATATAAAAATAAATCTCCGCATTTGCGGAGATTTATTTTTATATAGTAAATTTAAATTATTTTATGGATTCTCATCTTTATGGTTATAACGGAGAGTATGCCTTCTTGAGTAATTTCATTTTTACTGGGACAGGCAGCGTTTAAGATAATAATGAAAGAATTCTTTTGTGTCTTAGTCCTTTCACTTGATTATTGAATCTGTTATGCCTGATATTATTAAGTTCTTCTTCAATATCAGGGATTTCAGAAATTGATTTTTCCGCTTCGTTTCTCGCATTCATAATCAGGTCAATATCCTTTGCAAGGTCTGTAAATTCGAACTCGGAGAAACCGTGCTGTCTGGTCCCGATAAGCTGTCCGCTTCCTCTCAGCTGCAGATCTTTTTCGGAAATTATAAAACCGTTATCTGATTCGGTAAGAATTTTAATTCTTTCACGGGCATCATCTGATATTTTTTCAGGGTGAACCAGAATACAGAATGACTGATGTTCTCCCCGGCCGACTCTTCCCCGAAGCTGATGAAGCTGGGCAAGTCCGAATCTTTCAGAATGTTCAATGACCATAACATTAGCATTAGGAATATCAATCCCGACCTCTATAACAGTTGTTGATACAAGAATATTTATCTCCCCATTCCTGAACTGCATCATAAGGTATTCTTTTTCATTTTGGGGAATCTTACCATGAATCAGCGCCACTGACATATCACTGAATACTTCATCTTTCAGGTGATTATAGGTTTCTACAGCTGATTTCAGATCTATTTTTTCAGATTCTTCAATTATCGGGAGCACATAAAATATCTGTCTCCCTTGTATTAAGTAATTCCTCATTGAGTTATAAACACCATTAAGTCTTGTGTCGGGAAATGCCATAGTTTTTACAGGAAGTCTGCTGGAGGGCTTTTGGCGAATGTATGAAACATCCAGATCTCCGTAAAGAGTCATTGATAAAGATCTGGGGATCGGAGTAGCTGTCATTACAAGCAGATCAGGTGTTTCACCCTTAATCCGCAGTTTACCTCTCTGTTCAACTCCGAATCTATGCTGTTCATCAATAATAATGAATCCAAGATTTTTAAATATTATTCCTGATTGAATAAGTGCATGTGTTCCTATAATCAGGTCTGCCTGGCCGTTTGTAATTTCCTCATATGCGGTTTTCTTTTCTTTCTGAGACATGCTCCCTGTAACCAGCAGAACCTTTAAATCGGCAGGTAAGATCTTTACAGCAGTTTCATAGTGCTGACGTGCAAGGATCTCTGTGGGGACCATTAGAGCGCTCTGCTGGCCTCTGGTTATAGATATGAGGGCTGCAGTGAGGGCAACAACCGTTTTGCCTGAACCGACGTCACCCTGCAGCAGCCTGTTCATCGGGAAGGGGGATATCATATCTTTTTCAATCTCGCTAAGGGCAGTTTTCTGATCTTCAGTGAGGTTAAATTCCAATGTTCCGGTAAAAGAGTGAATCAGATCAATAGAAGAAAACGGTTTCTTCGTCATTATCTTTCTGTTTGCTGTTTTTAAAAGGAGTATATAATACTGAAAGAAATAAATTTCATTGAATGCAAGGCGTATTCTTGATTTTTCAGCATGATCGATTGAGTCAGGGAAATGAATCCCTTTGAGGGCATCATTTATATTTATTAATTCGTATTTATCTGTAATTGCATCAGGAAGTGTCTCACTGATTCCGGAACTGTATTGTTCTATTACAGATTTAACTATCCGTCTGAATCCGCGGGAATCAAAACCGGCTTTTTTAAGTGCATTTGTTGATTTATACAGGGGTATTATTCTCCCGGTGTTGATTGATTTAATATCTGAACTTTCATCTATAAAATCAAAATCGGGATGTATTATCTGTTTGCTGCGGATGATATTTATTTTGCCGGATAGTAAAATATACTCACCTTCATGGAAAAGTTTATGGAGGAATCCCGCTGCTCCGAAAAAGACGGCTGAAATAGAATCAGTACCATCGGAAACGTCTACCTGTAAAAAAACTTTTTTTCTTCTGATGAGTTTAACGGAGGTAATAGTTCCTGCTATAGTAACATCTTCACCGGAAAAGCAATCTACTATTCTTTTGATTAAAGACCGGTCCAGATACTTTCTCGGGATATAATAAAGAATATCCTCAACAGTTTCTATGCCTGCTTCAGTTTTCAGTACTTCAGCTTTAACAGGCCCAATACCATGTATTGCTGTTACTGGAATACTGAGAGGGCTATTCATCTTCTGCTATATACCAGACTGAATCAGGAATTTGTACGTATTTTCCGTCTTTGGTATAAAAGAAAGTATAATTCCTCTGATCCTGGAATGATGTAATTTTTTTTACTCCGGTCCATCTTTTAATAACTCTGCCGTCAAAACCGAATATGGTTACTGTTAAATTCTGTCCTGTTATAGTTTCAATCTTTCTTTGTGTTATATTTTTTTGCTCTTCAGTAAAATAATATCCAAAATAGAAATAGCCCGCAAGAACAAGAAGCACAATTGCAATGATCATGAGTATTTTAGAATTTTTAAACATAATATACCTCTTTTATTTTGAACATACTTTGCATTCAGTATTTTTTTTCATATTGATCGTAGTAAAATTCATCGATTTACCGTCAATATAAAGAAGTCTGTTTTTCAGAAGGTCGCCGTTTCCTGTTAAATACTTTATCACTTCAATAGCCTGCATTGAACCGATAATTCCTGCCATTGCACCGATAATTCCTTTTGTTTCTTTTTTAATATTTTCAGGGATAAAACATGCAAGGCATGGAGTTTCGCCGGGCTGAAGAAATGTCATCTGTCCATAATACTCTGACACTCCGGCATGCATCATTGGTATACCGGTTTGAAGAGATATACGGTTTAATACATGGCGTGATTCGAAGTTATCAAGGCAGTCGATTATGATATTGCACTCTTTAATTTCGTCAAGAAGTTCCCATCCTGCATCTTTATTGAAGCAGGTAATTTTTATAGAATCATTTAATAAAGATATTCTGCTGGATGCTGTCTCGGCCTTCCACATTCCCTCATCGGATGTACCGTATAAAATCTGTCTGTTCAGATTGGATAATTCAACCTTATCCCGGTCGCAGATCTTTATATGCCCGATGCCTGCAGCTGCAAGGTAATATAAAACCGGACTGCCCAGACCTCCGGCACCTGCAACAAAAACTGTAGAATCTTTCAGTTTGGTCTGAGTGGAAGAATCCCAATCTGAAATTCCAAGTTGTCGTTTATAACGTGTTAATTCATTATCTGTGAGCATAATATCTCTTCATAGTTAAAATAGAAACTTTTGTTCTTAAAATGTCAATTTTAAATTTGAGTTAAGGTATTTGAATTTTACAGCGGATGAGCAAGAAGGTTGTTTGTCTTTGGTAAGGGAAGGATTCGAACCTTCGAAGGCTACGCCGACAGATTTACAGTCTGTTCCCTTTGGCCGCTCGGGAACCTTACCAAGTTAGCTAGCGAGAGGAATTGAACCCCCAACAAGCTGATTACAAATCAGCTGCTCTACCGATTGAGCTACGCTAGCAAAACAACGAGGTAACAGATAATTTTATATCAGGTTGCTGTCAATGTTTTTTTTAACAATAATTATTTTTTTTATTTTCGTGTAACAAATACTAATAATTACCTCTCTATGAGTTATCTTTAAGGGCGGATGCAATGCTTTTCTGGTGTTTAAGTATATGATTTATTGACTTGACATATAATGTATATATTAAATTATAACATAGTCTAAATTAATTTAATTATCTTTTTTGATAGAGCAGGAATATAAAATATTCATGAAAAAAGTATTTTTCCTTTTCATAATTTTTCTCTCAGTAAACATCTTTTCAGAAGAACGCACTGTTGATCTGGAAGAATGCATAAACATTGCGCTTCAGAATCACCCCAATCTTTTTTTATCAATTGAAGATAACAAACAAAGTGTAGCCGATTACCGTATTGCTAAATCACAGAAAAGTATTATAATTGATGGTGAACTTAAAACTGTTGAGTATGTAAAAGAGGATTCTCCAGCTGATTCCAATTTTCAGATTCCGGGGCAGGATACTAACATCGGTTTATTCGCAGGCCTTACAGTTGTATATAACCTTTTTGATCCGAAAAAAGATTACATCGAGGAAAATGCAAAAACTAATATTGATATTTCAAAATTAAAAGGGCAGAAAACAAAAAATGAAGTTCTGTTCGAAGTAAAGAATGCATACTATAGTTACCTACTTACTAAAAATACTTTAAAGATCAGAGAAGAGATAAATAATAAGTATAAAAAAAAATCAGATCTTGCTAAACAGCTCTTTGAGCAGGGATCAAGACCTATACTTGACGTAAGTAAGGCTGAAGTTGATATGGCGGACTCGCAGCTCCAATTAGAGAAAGCAAAAAATGATGAAAGAAAAACAAAACTGAAATTATTTCATTCAATGGGGCTTGAAGAAGTTGAAACTCTATCGATAAATCCGAAAGATATTGAATCAATGCCTTATATCAATTGTTCACTTGAAGATTTATATAAAATGGCTGAGATATACAGCCCTCTAATAAGAATTATTACATTGGAGAAAAGAGCTGCTGTACTAAAAATTTCTGTAGAGAACGCTTCTCATTACCCTAAAGTTGACCTGCTTATCGGACTTGGTTATGAAAATCACGATATATATGGAGCGGGCGAATTTTCGCAAAACTTTAAACCCGGCAATTGGAGTCCTGCTTTTCATGGGGCTCTTAAAGCGTCTCTTCCTATTTATTCCGGCGGCAGAATTTCAGCAAGTGTTGATTCTGCAGTGAGTGATTATAATAAAATTACGTATAAAGAAAAAGAGCTGCTTGTTGATACAAAAAATCAGATAAGAGATAGTTATAAAAGTCTGGAAGAAATAAAAAAACAGATGGAGATATCAAACCTTATCATAAAAAATGCGCAGAGACACCTGCTTCTTGCACAGAGAAGTTACGAGAATGGAGGAGGTTCACTACTGGAGCTCCAGGATGCTGAATTGAGTGTTATAAATTCAGAGATCGGTTCTCTTGAATCAAAGTATGGTTATTTATTGACTCTGGCAAAATTAACAAGTATTATCGGTATTGGAGAGAGTTCTATATGCAAAAACCAGGAATAAAAACTATAATAATCGCCTCAGCCGCAATAATTATTCTGATAATTATTTTTTCCTTCAGAGGTTGCGGTAAGAGCGGCGGTAAAGAGCTGATATATGAGAAGGTTACTAAAGGAACAGTAAAAAAAACTATTTCAGTGACAGGTGAACTTGATATCCTCGATCCGGTTACTATTTTAAGTAAAACAAGCGCTGTTATTGATAATGTTTATACTGATTTTAATCAGAACGTTTCAAAAGGGCAACTGCTAATTAAGATGGATTCGTCAGCTACAGAACAAAAAATATTAAAAGCTCAAAGCCTTGTTGAAAGCGCGAGATTTGAGATTACATCTGCAGAAAGAGATTTCGAAGGTAAAAAGAATCTATATAAAGATAATCTTATTTCAAAGAAAGCAATGGAATTGTCTGAAATTGAATATAATTCCGTATTAAATAAATATAAACAGGTGAAAATTGATTACGATACTACTGTGAAAGAGAGGGAATATGCAAGAATTCATTCCCCGATCAATGGAATTGTAATAGCTGTCTATGTAAAAAATAATGCACCTGTTGCTGTATCGACACCACTTATCCTTCTTGCCCCGAGTCTTGACAGGATGCTTCTGACAATAAGTGTTGATGAATCCGATATTGGTTATATAAAAAACGGACAGCAGGTTGTTTTTTCTGTAAGCGCATTTCCTGATCAGAAATTTACCGGAACAATAAGTCAGGTAAGGATAAATCCTGTCAAATCAGCAGGTCTTGTAACGTATCAGGCATTGGTTTTATGTGATAACAATGATCATTTATTGAGACCTGGTATGACCGCAACAGCTACTGTTGTAGTAGAAGAAAAGAAAGATGTTCTCATGGTGCTTAACCAGGCTTTTATGGTTTCTCCTGAAGAGGATGCTGATGTACATGAATCTAAAAAAATTA
>Ga0116171_10003635_pt1 | contig 14205 bp, 11 predicted proteins | sample AD_JPNHW2_MetaG_FD_89798 | JGI IMG/M metagenome (GOLD analysis project Ga0116171, IMG submission 89798) | Active sludge microbial communities of municipal wastewater-treating anaerobic digesters from Japan - AD_JPNHW2_MetaG | ecosystem: Engineered > Bioreactor > Anaerobic > Digestate | place...
GATGGCGTCCGTATCTATGGAACCGCACCGTACAAGGTCTCGGTCATCTCCTTCCTCCCGGGAACCATTCACCAGTATGACGCCGGCATGATTTTTGACAAGATGGGTATTGCGGTCAGAACGGGGACACACTGCGCACAGCCTCTTATGGAGCGTTATGGCATAAGCGGGAACATCAGGGCCTCAATCGCATTCTACAATACAGAGGAGGAGATAGAGGCGCTGGTGAAGGGCGTAAGGAAGGTAACCGAAATGTTCGCTTGATATAATATAATGACTATTAACGAAATACAGGATCAGATCATTGAGGAGTTCGCCCAGTTCGGCGACTGGATGGAGAGGTATGAGTATCTCATCGATCTGGGCAGATCACTCGGCCCCTTTGATGAGAGGCACAAAGCCCCCGAATACCTCATCGAGGGGTGCCAGAGCAAGGTGTGGTTATTTCCCACTTTCGAAAACGGGATAATCACCTTCATCGCCGAGAGCGATGCGCTGATCACAAGGGGTATCGTAGCGCTGCTGGTCCGGGTCTTTTCGGGTCGCACCCCGGCAGAGATAGTTGACGCAAATATCTATTTCATCGAAAAGATAGGGCTAAGGGAGAATCTCTCTCCCACCCGTTCCAACGGCCTTCTGGCCATGATGAAACAGATGCGTCTCTATGCCCTTGCATACAAATCAAAACAGGAACACTCATGAACACACAGGAAATACAGGAGACCGAGGCACGCATCGTTGGCGTACTAAAAAGCATATTCGACCCCGAGATACCGGTAAACATATATGACCTGGGCCTCATCTATGAGGTCAGGGTTGACGAGGAGCAGATTGCCCATGTCACAATGACTCTCACTGCCCCCAACTGCCCTATGGCTGAGGATCTCGTTGAGGAGGTCAGTTACAAGGTTGCCGGTATCAAAGGGGTTAAGGACTGTGACCTCAAGCTCACCTTCACACCGCCGTGGGACCGAAGTATGCTGACTGAAGAGGCAAAGCTGGAGCTGGGACTGCTCTGAAATTCGTACCTTTACCGGTACGCGTGAATGAGACCACTCTTCAATCCGTACCATGACCGATGCACGTAAAATAGCACTCACCTGGAAAATCCGCGAAAGCCTGCGGGTGGAAGGCTTTGATATTTGCGGTATTGCTCAGGCGGCAGCACATCATGAAGACAGCAGCCACATTGCTGAGTGGATTGCAGCCGGGAAGAATGGTACCATGGGGTTTCTTGAGAGAAACCTCGATAAGAGGGGTGACATAACCACACTCGTTGAAGGAGCCAAATCAGTAATAGTTGCGGGAATACGATATTACAGCAATGAACCGTCTGCCGGTGAGGAGAACTATTTCGTCAGCCGCTATGCACGGGTAAAGGATTACCACCAGGTGATCGAGGAAAAGCTTATCCGTGTACAGAAAATAATCAAGAAAGAGGTGCCTGATGCAGTCTGCAGGGCATTCTGTGACGCGGGTCCCGTTACGGAAAAGGGATGGGCTATCCGGGCCGGCCTGGGATGGCGCGGTAAACACAGCCTTGTAATCAATAAGGATATCGGCTCTTTCTTCTTCCTCGGTGAAATTGTAACCACCGCAGAACTTCTCTATGACAATGCCTCAGCACGTGACCGGTGCGGCGACTGTAACCTCTGCGTTGAAGCATGCCCGACAGGTGCCATATGCAGTGACAGAACAATTGATGCCCGCCGCTGCATATCTTACCTGACTATAGAACATGGTGGCAACATCCCTGAAGAATTCCGCGGGAAGACGGAGAGGATCATTTACGGCTGTGACCGGTGCCAGGAGGTGTGTCCCTGGAACAAAAAAGCAGTACCATATACTGATAAGGAACTGATACCTGATTTTCAGGTCACATCACTGACAAGAAAAGAGTGGCTAAGCCTCACAACCGAAGAGTTCAAAAGAATATTCAGGTCATCACCTCTGAAGCGGACAGGCTATGACAAAATCAGGAGAAACATCGATTTCGTTGATCACCGGTCACTTGAAGAGAAATAATATACTGTTCAGGGCCCCGGAATTGAGATCAGCTCATTAATCCCGGCTATCTTAAGAGAGGTGAAATCCGCTCCGGGTTACCGTCGTTCGGTGCCGGTACCAGGCCAAGGATTCCGGTTACAATATTATAAATATCAACATTGTACAGTGTGTCGATGCTATAATTCTTCTTAAAGGCAGGTCCCTCGGCATAGAAGATCGAGTGCATGTCGCTGCACTTCCAGTCGTAACCGTGATCACCCTTAGAATAACGCCCCGGTTCAGCCCTCAGTCCTGCCGTCCATCCCGGGTCGGCAATAAGCACGATTTCCGGAATTCGCGAATGCGTGCCATAGTGCAGGTGTGCAGGTAAATTCTCCCTTGCATAAGCCTTCATTCCGCGCTGCATGTTTAAAAGATGAATCACACTGTCTCTTTTACCTTGGTATGGCTCAACGGCCCAGACAGGATTGCCGCCATAGATACGCTTCACCATCGCCTGTGGCAGTGTGTCAAAGATATAGTTGTAACGTGAGTCGTCCACCTCCGTCATCCCATGATCTGAGAGGACAATCAGGTTGATGTTTTTGCCATGCGGCAGCTTTGCCAGGCCGGTGCGGAGAACCCCAAGCAGGCTGTCCAGGCTCCTGACAACTGCACCCGTTTCCTGCGAGAGTGGTCCGTAACCATGACTCACTGCATCGGGCTCTTCAAAATAGAGTGTGACAAGGTGAGGTCTGCTGTTTCTTGGCAATGAGAGCCATGCCAGTACAGTGTCAACGCGGTCACCAAAGGGCACCTCATCATCAAAAACTTTCCAGTAATCCGGCTGCATCCCCTGTACCGGTGCCTCGGAACCGACCCAGTAGAAAGAGGCCGATTTCATCCCCTGCTTCCGGGCTGTGACCCACATCGGCTCACCCCCGTAGAAATCGCCGTTGGAGACCATGGTACGGTCCCCGATCCTGTAAACCATATCCAGATCAGGAGCATAAAAACTGTTGTTTACCAGCCCGTGATGATCAGGGTAGAGTCCCGTTGCAATTGTATAGTGGTTCGGGAAGGTTTTCGTCGGAAACGACGGTATCAGCCGTTCTGCCATCACACCCTGCCGGGCGATAGCGTCAAGGACAGGCGTGCCGTGAATCGAGTCATAATCCCAGCGGAAGGCATCAAGGGAGACCAGTACAACGTATGGTCTGTCACTCCCCGGCTTAATGTTGCTGCAGGATGAGGGCAGAATTGCGGCAAAGACCGCCAGGATCAGGTATGTGAAAATCTTCATCGGTTCTGCTTACTGTGTTTTGGCTTCTGATTTTCCTGATATTTTATCAACTATCAGGGCTATTGCCCCGTCACCGGTCACATTGCATGCTGTTCCGAAGCTGTCAACTGCAATGTAAAGCGTAATCATCAATCCGATCATCTGCTCGTTGAAGCCAAGAATGCTCTGAAGAATCCCTACTGCAGCCATGATAGCGCCACCGGGGACGCCGGGAGCAGCAATCATAATTATTCCCAGCATAAAAATAAAACCGATGAATGCGGCTATATCGATCTGAATCCCGAAAAAGTACTGGATTGCCAGCGCGAAACCTGCAATTTTCATAGTACTCCCGGCCAGGTGGATTGTGGCACACAGGGGTACAGTGAAAGAAGCGATTGTTGGATTGACCTTATTGTTGATGGCACATTGCAGCGTGACAGGGATTGTGGCAGCCGACGAAGATGTGCCAAGGGCGGTGGCATATGCCGGCAGCATCCCTTTCAGCGCTTTCATGGGATTCCGTCCCGATATCGCCCCTGCAATCAGGAACTGAATAATGAGTAAAAGTACATGAAGAACAAAGATTACAAGTATGACCTTCAGGAAGAGAACTATTACCGAATAAACCTGGCCCGAGACGGACATAGAAAGGAACATCCCAAAAATATAAAGAGGAAGAAACGGGATGATAATGTATTTGATAATCATTGTTATTATCTCCCTGAATTCCAAAAATGCCTTCTGCAGGGTATCGCCTTTCAGGAATGTAATTCCAAGCCCCAGGCAGAATGAGAGGATCAGTGCCGGCATCACATCCATTACCGGTGGCATACCGATTGTAAAGAACGGATCTATCCTGATTTCCTCTATTCCATTCAGCACCCCGGTATCTATCCCTTCAGACAGGATATGAGGAAACACAGTCTGGCAGGAAAAGAAGGTGAACAAGCCCGAGAACAGGGTTGAGATATAGGCAATGAGCGCTGTTATAGCCAGTAATTTCCCGGCGCCCTTTCCCAGCTCCCCAATGGCAGGGGTTATGAGCCCGAGGATAAGGAGCGGAATGATGAATGAGAGGAAGTTGCCAAAAAGCGAGTTGAATGTTGCAAAAATCCGGGCAAACCAGACAGGGGCAATCAGTCCGACAAGAATTCCGAGGATAATGGCAATTACCACCCGGCCAAGGAGAGGGATTCTGGAGAGTTTCATACAATGCTGATAAATAAGTCCGCTAAAGCTACTAATTTTGGGTGATCAGTTACCCGGTCATCATAAAGAGTCTCAGGATTTCCAGCATCCTCTATACATATCCGGGTAAAAACCAGTCTTGTTTAGAATGACCTTACAGGCCTGACCTTCAAAGGCACATGTTTGCCCTGGAATCCCCTGTAGCCATCGCTGAAGAAAAAGGTCTCCATGAACGACATGTCCGTGGTATATTCTGATGAGGTCCAGTAATATACATCATAGGTTGTATCGAAGCCGCCGATGAGTGTACGGTTCAGAAACATCATATGGAGCTCATCCTGGCTTGGAAGATACCAGTCGGAATAACCACCCTGGACCAGGTCATAACAGGCTTTGGCAGCATATGTTCCATTATCCTGCGCATTTACTATGGCAGTGGTATTGGCACTGCCCGACCCGATTGCTGTTGAGGTGGAGCCAATGAATGGCCAGGTGCCGTCATTCCAGGTATACATGTCAGGGAGGTCAGCCACGGTAGCAATAATTCCGTGAAATTCACCCGTCACATAGCCCGGATCACCCTGTTTCAGGATATACGCAATCTTGCCTCCCTGGTACTCATCACCTACTGAAGGCGGGTTAGTGGTAAATGTAAGTTCATTCCCGAATGCGGTCCCTACGGCGTTGGTTGCATAGGCTCTTATATAATAAACGGTTGCCGGATTCAGCCCGGATAATGTGGTTGCAAAGTTACCCGTACCTGAACCGTCAACGGTAAATATATCATCAAGGGTTGGGTTGGAATCAGTGCCAATGCATACACCGCAGGCAGTCACGGCTGAACCTCCGTCAGAGGTAATCTCACCTCCGCTGACGGCAGAATTCTTTGTAATTTCTGAAGCTGTAACTGTCGTGATCACCGGCGTCGTTTCAGGGGGTTTCTTTTCACATCCGGTTGCCACAATAAAAAAAAGCACCGCAAGTGCCTTTATTCCAAGGAATTGATTGTAACTATTTTTCATATAAATAAAAAGTGTATATCTGGTAAGGGTTATCTGCAAATATATCATTTCGGGTTAAAGGTCATCATGCGGAAAAGATCTTATACAACATGAAATGGCATGAAAATAGGTCATCTGCCTGACCTGCCTTCGTCCTTCAGACAGTTATAAAAACTCCGGGCACAAAAGCCCCTGTCTGTGACAACAGACGGCTTGATGTGCCCGGATAATGTTAAACGGATAGTTTTGCTGTCAGTCTATTCATTCCTGAGGCAACGGACTGAGCGCCCTACCCCTGTCAAACTATTTCCTATGGATACCAAAGCTTTATCGTTTACTACGCCAACGCCAAAACCGTTATCACCAGCTGTACCTGAGGGAGTTGAAGTCCACCATACGGCTACTTTTCCGCGATCTTCAAACTCCCCGGTCTGCCTTCGGCCACCTCCAGGCAGGGCTGTGAATCCGGATTCATTCGTTGCTCCCTCATTCGGGCTGAACCACAAAGTTGTACCGGTCTGTTTCAGCTTTCCGCCTGCAACATCTGCTCCACCCAGATAATTGACAAGGGTACTCCACTCAGCTTCTGTGGGCACATGCCAGCCTTCGGGACAAAGTTTATCACTGGCCACTGCATACCAGTTGTATAGAGCTCCGTAATTAAACTTATATAAAAGTTCATTATTGGAATACCATACATAAGCCGGCGCTGTAGCGGATTCCCAATCGGCCGGGACAGAAAGGTTTGCAATGGGAGTTCCGTCATTCAGCTTAGTCGTTGCAAGGTTCTTTGCCATCCATACCTGGTCGCCGATGGTTACTATTCCATAGCTGTTCCCGTCAATATCACCAAGAAGGGTTGTGAAGATAACAGTCTCACCATATGCAGTGCCCTTACCGTTTGTAGCATAAGCCCTGACATAATATGTGGTGGCAGGCATTAATCCTTCAATATCACTGTTGAAGACGCCCTCACCGGCACCGTCAGTTGTATGTGAGCCGGTAACAAGAGGTTCCGGCGTAGTTGACCAGCATACTCCCCTGGCCGTAACAGGGTCACCACCGTCGTCTGTGACGTTTCCGCCCCCGGTTGCAGTATTGATCAGAGGCTCTGATATTTCCGCCGTTGTTACTGTTGCCTTAGTCACATCGGCAGTTGTGAAGGAGACTTCATTGCCGTATGCTGTGCCCTTGCTGTTGGTTGCATACGCCCTGACGTAATAAGTGGTGGCCGGAAGCAATCCTGTCATGTTGCTGTCAAATGCACCAGGGCCTGCACCGTCAGTTGTGTGCGATCCGGTAACAACAGGCCCTGATGTGGTCGACCAGCATACACCTCTTCCCGTAACCGGATCACCTCCCTCGTCTGTGATCTCTCCACCGCCAGCGGCAGAGTTATAGGTTGGTGCAGGAACAGCCTTCGTAGTAACGGTGGCAGTGGTTGCAGCGGTAGTGAATGAGACCTCATTGCCGTAGGCAGTACCCTTGCTGTTGGTTGCATAGGCCCTGACATAATAGGTGGTGGCCGGAAGCAGACCGGAGATGTTGCTGTCAAAGGAGCCTTTACCTGCGCCGTCGGCAGTATGCTGACCGGTAACAGAAGGTCCTGTGGTTGCCGACCAGCATACACCCCTGGCAATGACCGGATCACCTCCGTCATCGGTGATTTCTCCTCCGCCGGTTGCGGAGTTGTGAGTTGGCGCTGTAACTGACTTGGTAGTTAGAGTGGCTGAGGTTGCCGCAACGGTAGTGAAGGTGACATCGCTGCCATACGATGTGCCGGCACTGTTTGTAGCATAAGCCCTCAGATGATACTCCACGCCGGGAGTCAATCCGTCGATGGTGCTTGTGAATTGTCCGGTCCCTTCGCCGTCCACAGTGTGAGATCCTGTAATATCAGGATTCAGGCTCGTGCCCCAGCTAACTCCGCGGGCAGTTACCTCAGCTCCTCCGTCGTCTGCAATATTTCCGCCTGTAACCACGGTTGAATAGGTAATCTCAGTTGCCGGAGCAGTACTCAGGGTTGGTGGGTTGGTTTTGTCTTTCTCACAGGAGTTCAGGGAAAATAAGAACAGTCCCGCAAGTAAGATTAGACCTGATACAGATCTTAGATGCTTGTTCATGATGCTTGTTATTAGTTGATTATTAGGGATTATTGATTCACTAACAATTCATCCATCAGATAGTTTAGTAAAACGGACTCTTTTCTTCGAACGGTCGAATCACGGTCAGCGGAGGTTGCGGCGCATAACCTTGACGGGGTGCGTAGAGACGGTAAAGGGTGGTGGCCTTAATTAAAATTACTATAGTCAGCCAAGAGACTGACTATACCTGATAACTGTTTTCCGGAGTCAATTAGCAGAATCCAAATTACTGCCAGTCTTTTGCCATAGCTTCCGCCCGATAATCCGGCTTCATCTTCTCAATGGCATACCTCAGGGCAGTTCGGGGCATGACAGCCTTATGCCGTATCACATAGTTGAATACCTCTTCCTGATGCGCCTGGCTGGCAGCCTTCAGCATCCAGCCATAACCCTTCTGAACCATGTCATCAGAATCAAGGAGTAAAATATCGGCAATCTCAAAAATGTCATCCAGGAATTTACCTCTTCGTGCAGGAATTATCAGTGACACCGCTGCGGCCCTCTTTACCCACCGGTTTTCCGACCGCGCCCATTCCTTGAGCTTCCCGAGGTATTCCGGGTATTTCTGAATGAAATCGCCAACTGTATGATTGCACAGAGTGTCACATGATGCCCAGTTTGTGACATAATTATGTACCCATTTTTCAAGCACTGGGAAGTCGCCCGGGATCAGCCGGGGACCAAGCTTTTCCGACCATGAGCAGGCAATGAAAGATTCTTCCATCATTCCCGATTGCCACAGAGAGTCGCACATGGCCACTATATCCTCCTTGCCCAGGCCCTTTATGAGAGCCCAATTCTGTTTCGCAATGTCTGAGACTGTTTTGGTCTTTATCCCGTAGAGTCTTACCTCTTCCCGGAAGAACCGCAGGCCCGAATGCCTTGTCTTTTCATCTGAGGCCTCCCGAAGCTCCTTTCTGATGTTTTCAAGAATATCAGTCATTATGGCTGTGATTGTGGATTTTGCCTTCAATTTCATCCGCGAAACTGACAACATTTGAGCCGGCCACGTCTATTACCAGTGCATCGTCCATGCCGAAACGTTCAATCACCGCCTCCTTAAGGGTATTTCTTACGGCGATGATTACGAATGCCCTGGTTTCATGAAGCAGTGAACCCAGCACTTCGCTCCATCCCCTGCCCTTCAGCTCGAGAGGGCCCACCTCATCTACTATCACCACATCGTTGCCCTGGTTGTTTGCGGGATCAAGTGCATTTCGCCCTGCGATAAATCCGGCATCATCCATGGTGAACCGGTCCACTCCCATTGTCTCACTGCCCGTGTGCCTCAGAAACGGGGTACGGTCTCCGCTGCTGATTTCAGAGATATCATAACCGGTGGTAACGCCATCCTCAACAATACGCAGAGCCAGGATACCGCCAACCCTCACCCCTTTCTCCCTCAGCAGGCCTGCAAGTTTTGCCAGCCAGGCTGTCTTCCCTTCGCCAATGGATCCGGTAACGATGAAAACCTTCTTCTCATGCGGCGCCTGGTCTTTCACCTCGTGCAGACGTCTCTCCACGCGGGCTATCATCCTGTTGAGTATCGACACCGGTTTCTTCATGGCCGTTTTAAAGTCAGGCATATCAGCAATCATTGTCGGCAGACTGGCAGCCGCAAGCTCGAGAGCCAGCGGCAGCTGCCTGAAGCGGGTGCTGCTGAAAAGATTACGTATCTTCGGATTGTACAGCTCCGTACCCAGCGCTGAAAATCCGACAATTATGATCACCGCCCTGAAGTTCATCTGTATCCCGATGAGGACAGCTTCGGTGAGGCTGTTCTTTCCTTCCTGCAGCGATGAAAAGACCAGGGCTGACAGCATTGTAATGACCACGAAGGTTATCCAGAACCCGGGTTTCGACAGCTGTCGCATTGCGCGCCTGTACCGCATTGCCAGAAGAGCAACAACGGGTATTACTGCGATCAGCCACCAGATCCATGGCAATAAGCTAACTACCAGCAACATGCCGGCAACCAGCACGATGTCGGCTGCCAGCCATGCCAGTGAGTAGCTGAACGGTTCGTCGCGCTGCCTGTCCGGGTTATGTATGACCGCCGGTTCAGGCAGTGTAGTCTCCGGTGGAAGCGAGATCATCCTCCGGCCTGTGATTATGCCAACTATTGCTGCAGCAGCTCCGAAGAGGACATAGAGGGTCAGCAGCAGTATCAGTGGTGCCCAGAAAGCGTCAAAACTGAGATTCAGCTGCTTCTCCGCCCAGCCGGTGATACCGGAATAGATCTCAACCAGGTTGCCGCCATAGAAGATGATCATGTTGAATACCTTCTGGAAAAGATTCCATGACATCGCGAGCATGGAGCCAACGATATAGCCCGGGACAGTCCGGCCGAAAATTCTTACCGACACCTCAAGGAGAATTGACTCGGCTATAATTGCGATCATCGGTCCGAAGATGATTGCGCTGGGCGACATCGCCTTCATGAGGGCGCATATCAGTCCCGCCCTCCAGTAAAGTCCCTGTTCGCGCCAGCGGTAGCTGACGGCAATCAGGATAACAAGCGCGATGGCTGTAAGCATGTTACCGCTGAAGGGGACACGCAGGTTATGCAGGAAACTGCCGAGGACAATCTCGGCAGCGGCCCAAATCGTGCCAATAATGGATGCCTTGATCCACTTGTCGCTTATGATTGTCTTATCTCCGGTCAACTGACGGCTTGCAGTTTCCTCATACAGATCAGAACGGATCACATTCGCGGTATGCCTCTATGACACGGCGCACTCCGGCAGCTCCCCTTACACTGCGTCCGTGCTCCATGCATATCACCCCCTTGTAATCACGAGACAGCAGGTATTTGAAAATGTTCTTGAAGTTAATCTCACCTGTTGTGGGCTCATTGCGTCCAGGGTTATCACCTACGTGGAAGGCGGCAATCTCATCCCAGCATGCCTCGATATTTGGAATCAGGTTTCCCTCGCTGATCTGCTGGTGATAGATATCATCCACGATCTTGACCGCTGGGCTGTTCACAGCCTTGCACACCTGGTAAGCCTGCGGCATTCCGGTGAGCCAGAGTCCGGGGTGGTCACGGAGCGTATTCAGGGGCTCCAGCACCAGGGTCATCCCTTCAGGCCCTACCAGGTCAGCACAGTACCTGAGGTTATCGATGACGTTTGCGCGCTGCATATCCGGATGCAACCTCTCATCATACCTTCCGGGAACAACCAGAGCTGTTTTAAAGCCTGTGCGGCGTGCAACCTCTATCCCTTCCTCCATCTTAGTTGTCAGGAAATCACGCACCTCGCGATGGGGAAGAACGAAGGAGGTCTTTCCGAAATCGGCATGCAGTACCCACGGTCCCATAAGAAGGCCCATGCGCTGTATCTTTGTGGCTATCGCCTCCTGATCAGCTACCGGACGGCCGGGAAGGCCGTTGTCAAATACCGCCCTGAATCCCTTGTCGGCTATGAACTGGATATTGTCAACCGGATTCTCGCTGCCGCTCAGTTCGCGGAACATCCCTACCGAAGGTGCATATGCCAGCCTGAAGGGTCTGTCTGCATCAGGAACCGAGGCTTCGCGGCTTCGCCCTGCAAGCAGTACGGGAGCTGAAAGGAGGGCCGCACCTGCAGCCGCTGTACCCCTCAGGAAACTGCGTCGTGATTTTGTATTCATAATAATAAAATGTTTCTGTCTGCCTGACAGGCGCAGCGTGTGGCTGTTCACCCGGAGGCATCAGGTTAATTATTCTCCCGGTACGGGAACACTTTTCGGCACATCCACCGGACCCATGTCAAACACCTTCGGCCCGAGTTTGAGATCAGAGTTCATCACCTCATCCCATGTTACCTTCTTGCCTGTATATGCTGAAATTCTGCCCATGATGCCGGCCATTGTGGACACTGCGACGAACTCAGCCTCATTCAGAGGCTTGCCCGTGCGGATTGCAGTCACAAAGTCGATGTGTTCCTGGTCATAGGGGCTTCTTATCAGCTGATCGGTCATCTTGCCCTGTTCATCAAGCTTGTATCCGTCGTACTTCCAGAGTTCGGTTCCGGCAGGATCCCAAACTGTATTCTGGCAGTTGGAGGTCCCTTTGGTTCCCTGTATCCACTCGGAGACGTTACCCTCAGTGCCGTTGATCTGGCGGCACATACTGTGCACATGGAAGCCTCCGTCATAAATGTAATCAGTGCTGAAGAAGTCATACTGGTCGCCTGTGACGCGACGGTGACGGGCACCGAATGAGACAGCCGAGACGGGTTTCTTGCCTGTGAACCAGTTGATCACGTCAATATTGTGTACATGCTGCTCCACGATGTGATCACCTGACAGCCAGCACCAGTTGACCCAGTCACGGATCATATACTCCATCTCGGACCATGACGGGTTGGGATCACGGTACCAGAGCTGGTTCTGGTTCCAGTAGCAGTTGGCCGCCACGATGTCACCAATCATCCCTTCCTGCACCTTGCCCCATGTAGCTACATAGTCGTGCTGATGATGACGCTGGGTTCCGGTGACAACGCATAGCTCCATCCCTTTTGCTTTCTCTCCGGTGGCCATTATCTGCCTGGCGCCAGCCGGATCTACTGCAACAGGCTTCTCCATAAACACATGTTTACCGGCTGAGACAGCCGCCTCGAAATGTTCCGGACGGAAGTAGGGAGGTGTTGCAAGGATAATGACATCAACGCCCGCGTCAATAACTTTCTGGTATGCATCAAAGCCTGTAAAGCATTTCTCTTCTGCTATCTCCACGCCGTCCTTTGCCAGGCGCTCGCGGCAGGCGGTGACCCTGTCGGAAAAGACATCACCCAGTGCAGCGATTGTAAGGTTCGGGCCTGAATGGATAAAGTTCAGTGCAGCGCCGGTTCCCCTGCCTCCGCAACCAATGAGGCCGGCCTTGAGCAGCGGACCGTCAGGTGCTGCATCAAGCATGACGGGCAGTACTACTTTTGCACGTTTCTCGGTTGAACATGAGGTAATTAATGCCGGCACAATGATGCCTGCTGCCCCCGCAGCGGCAGCTGTTCCAAGGAAGTTTCTTCTTGTTATTGATGACTTTTTCATAACGGTTATGGTTGGATTATCAAAGATAGTATTTTATGTTAGTCTGAAAGTCTGCTAATTTATTGGGGACTGGGGACTGCCGTCCCGACACTGCGCGTCCGGGATTGAGTCTCCTCCACTGCCGGAGCCTCAAACTGCTGACTGTATACAAGTACCACCCTGAACCCCACATGAAAACAATCAGAATACCACCATATGCTCTTGGGCATTTGCGGGTCAGTCTTCAGCCACTCATCAGTCCGGGTACGGTCACGCGAAGCACTGCGCACACCTGCCGCACCGTCACGGAATGACCCGCCCCTGATGACATGCTCGTTGGTACCTTCGTAAATATCCGAACAGAACTCTGCAACATTTCCACTCATATTCTTCAATCCCCACGGATTGGCTTTAACCGCTGAAGGCTCCTGCGTCTTCGACGGGCTGTTGCCCTGGTAGACCACATAGCTGGCAATCACAGATGTATCCTGTTTCCCTCCAAAGAGCCCCTTCTTCTCAAACTTCGCCGGGTCACCGGGGAAGAAGTATGGTGTAGTTGTTCCGGCACGGCATGCATACTCCCACTCCGCCTCTGTAGGAAGCCGGTAATGCTTTCCTGTGACTTTTGACAGCCACCTGCAGTAGGTTTCAGCTGCCTGCCAGCTCATCGAGATGGCAGGCCTTTGTCCCATCCCCCAGTTCTGATCGGGCTTGCCGTAGGGCGGGGTGGCGCCACTGATAGCATCAACTCCTGTATCCTTCGCCCTGGCTCCTTCAGTGTCGGTGCTCCTGCCTTCTGAGGCGGTCTGCCTGTAAAACTCCATGTACTCGTCCCAAGTCACCTCAACCTCAGCTATGAACAGTGAATCTACCGTAACCCTCTTTTCTGCCTCATCCTCGTCACGCATCGGCTCACCGGCAGGGCTGCCCATGGTGAACTCGCCTCCAGGAACCGCCATCATCCGGAATGATACTCCCGATCCGGGGATCTGTTCGGTGAAATCTTCGAATGAGCTGACTGTGGCCGGCGATTGGAAGAGGGTGTCTGAACGGGTTGCGGAAGCGGCGAATCCGGTGTTGCTGCCATGGAGGTAGCCCTCGATATAGTGACCGGAATTGAGATGACAGCTTATGCACTGCAGATCTTCCCCTTTTTCTGTCATCTGCTTGTAGTAGAGATGGGCTTCAGATCCCTCCCGTGTCAGCTTGGCCGGGAAGAGATTTTCGTGGCAGTGCAGGCAGCTGGAGTTGTAGACATGTTTCGAGGCTCTCTCAAGAGTCGATGCTGCATCCCAGTCAAAATCAGCCGAATCTTTTGTCCAGTGACTCCAGAGATCACGCATACCGGTCTTCGCCTTCTCAACCAGATATCCCTCTCCTTTCGGAGGGAGATGACATTCGGCGCAGCCGATACGATAACCCGACTGAGTGGCGTAATGCACGCCCTGCTTCCAGCTTGCAGTTGCCTGCGGATGAACATGGCACAACGCACAGAAATCATTGGTGGAGGTAACTTCGACAACCTTGCCAAACCCGGCAAGGATTACCATACCGGCCACAAGGCCAACAAAAAACAGCAACCAGGTCTTCC
>Ga0116171_10003638_pt1 | contig 14193 bp, 10 predicted proteins | sample AD_JPNHW2_MetaG_FD_89798 | JGI IMG/M metagenome (GOLD analysis project Ga0116171, IMG submission 89798) | Active sludge microbial communities of municipal wastewater-treating anaerobic digesters from Japan - AD_JPNHW2_MetaG | ecosystem: Engineered > Bioreactor > Anaerobic > Digestate | place...
AGCCTGCTTATTTCCAGCAGGTAATCACAAAGCCTGGTCCAGCCATACCGCCGGTGACCAACGCCTCCAAGCTGGTCTGCAAACCCGTCAGAACAAATATACAGTATGTCATGCGTGTTCAGCTGAAGATTTCTGGTCGTAAAGCCATAGCTGCCATTCCGGAACTGACTCCCGGAGAGCCTTCCTGCAAGATTTTCCGAGATCTTTCCGTCAGTGACATGATAAATTGCATTGCCGGCACCGGCATAGTACAGCCTCAGTGAAACCGGGTCAAACCTGCACAGCACAATGGTCATATCATCCGATATGCCTGATTCCCGGTCATCTTTCCGCAGGAACCTGTGAATGCCGGTGTATAGATTGACAAGTGCTTCGGAGGGATCGTCAATCTTCAGAATATTCACCGCCTGGTCAAGGATTCCGTAACCGATTGTGCTTATCAGTGCTGCCGGTATGCCATGCCCGGTACAATCAGCCAGGCCAAATGTTACCCTGCCCTCCTGCCTGCTGAAAAGGTAGAAATCACCGCTCACAATATCCCTTGGCTCAAAGAGAACAAAACTGTCGGTGAAACATTCCCTGATATCAAGGTCACCTGGCAGAAAAGCATCCTGTATGTACCTGGCATAGTTGTAGCTACCCTCCACCTCACTTATCGTGAGCCTTATCCTTTCATCAATTGACTTCAGTTTTTCAATGATTCCGGGTGAATTCCCGGCCAGGAGGCTTATCTCTGCGCTCAGGTCATTTGTGCCCAGCAGAAGCTTATGAATGCTGCTCCGGGGTTTAAGGGCATATGCCAGCCTGGCTGTATGTTCTGATGAGACCGGGTATGCTTCAAATCTTATATCACGGAGTATACCGGGAACCAATCGCACCAGCTCACGATCCTTTTCCTTCTCATCCCCGGTCAGTTCCTCGTAAGGCACCAGGTTTGGATGCCTTTTATGACGTTCATCTCTTGCCCTGCCATAGGTCCAGCCGCTGAGCCTCTTCTCCCAGCTCCACCTGAGATGTTCCACCCTGGCCATAGTCTCAACTTCGTCGTCGTCAAGATGAAGAACCTTTGCCTTGTAACCCTTCCTGACAGGCCGTATCCTGTAACCTATGGCGAGCAGTTTGGTGGGTATATGGAGAGCATGGCTTATGTTTGATTCACGTATCTCGTCAGGCAGATCATCAAACTCTGCAATCCTTTTGACTTTTCTCCCGGACTTTCCGGAAGCCTGCCTGTTTATTTCACGCAGATAGGCTGCATGAATTGCCCGGGCTATCTTTCCTGCCAGTGCGATTGTAACACCTTCTGTCTCCTCCTCTCTCACTATCTCGCAGCCAGCCTCCTTCAGGCAGGCCGGGATCAGGTAATTCAGAGTGCGAAAGAAATCTCTCTGCTCCGTGGCGCCGGACTTACCGGCGAACCTGTCAAGATCCATAGATGCAAGAGCATCTATTTCCTCTTCGGTAATGATGCACGTCCGGCAAAATTCCCCGAAAGGCCTTATAAGGAGGCCCAGTGCATTGTATTTTGAAGGAATTCCTGCAGAATAGGCTGACCAGAACTCTTTGCCGGGTTTTGAGTGATCATGCCGGGTCTTTCGCAAAGGGGCCATGCCCCCGGATAACCTGGTTACCCTTGCGAAATGCCTGTGAAGGCTGGCCGAGACCAATGTGGCAAGTTGCTCATTGAACCAGGCCGGGTCAGCTGGTCCTCCGTTTGCAGTCATAGATTTTAAAGTTCTACCAGTTCGAAGGGCAGGTTTACAATCATTCCCATCTCCCTGCCGGTTTCCATCATGTCATCATCACCCCTGACATAATACCATTTCACTGAGATATCTGTGCCCTCTGACTTTATCCTGGCAAGTATCTTGCAGATATCCAGAATGCACTTTGCAGAGGCAGAATTGAAGTAATTGAAGTTAAAATGCGAGACAAAGGGATTTCTGATGTTGCCTGATCTCTGAAGCGACTCGCTGTAATCATTCATCCACTGAATGATCGGTCCGAAGAACTCCCGCACGTCATTTGGCCTTGACTCTCCGGAGATCTCAAGATAATGCTCCTCGTGATCAAGAATGACACCGGGGGTGAAAATTGTGGGGCTGAGAATCAGCTTGTCCATCGGAGCTCCTCCTTAGGTCATAGGAAAAAGTCAGGACCCGCAGACTTGCCAGGCATGGCAACAGGTTTAATCTGAATTTCCCCTTTCATGTATTTTTTTATTAGTAACTTGAATATCTTGAACAAAGATAAGATTCTGGACGGATTTGAAGGGGGGAGAGCCACACTAAAAGAAGCGGCGGTTTATAAAATAAATCAACCGGGATGAGTGAACCTATTCTGAAGGCTCTGATTCAGCTGTTCGCGCTGATAAGCGATGTCCATGATGATGCTGAGATATCAGGCAGGGGCAGGGAAATTGTCAGGCTTTTCCTGGCAAAACACCTGAGCAATGAGCAGGTATTGAGGTATATGACCATGTTCGACGAATATATTAAACTTTACCACCCTGATGTATTATCAAAAGACAGCATCCGTGACAGGAAACGGACTTCACTTACGGCAATGCGGATACTGGCCATTTGTGAGAAGATAAACGAGGAACTGCAGCAGAAACAGAAGATATATGTGCTGGTTCAGCTGATGGATTTCATCTCCTTCAGCACCGGGACCCCCGGCAGGGAATTGGAATTTCTCGAAACAGTAGCCACGGCCTTTAACGTGGATACCAGCGAGTACCGCGACATGCTGGCATTCATCCTCAAACCGGGTGACGGAGGCCTCCGGAAGGAGAAGCTGCTGGTGATCACCAGCGACACTGCCGGTGACAGCCAGGGAATTAAACACCTTTATAACGAGAATCTGAGGGACAGGCTCCTGTTCCTCAATATTGCCACTACCAACACCCTCCTGATGCGTTATGAAGGCAGGGAAAACCTTCTCCTCAACGGACAGGTCATTTTCACCGGGCAGACATACGTATTTGAACACGGATCATCTGTCAGGGGAGCCGGTATCAACCCGGTTTATTACAACGACGTGGAAGAGGTCTTTGTCGGAGAATCCTTCAAACTGAAGATCTCTCTTGATGCCCGTGATATCAGCCTCAGATTCAAAGACAGTGACAACGGCATTCAGAAGCTGTCTGTCCATGAAGAGTCAGGGAAGCTGGTAGGTATTATGGGAGGCAGCGGTGTGGGCAAATCAACCCTGTTGAATATCCTGAGCGGGATTGCCATGCCAGATTCAGGCAATGTCTTCATAAACGGATATGACCTGAACACACCCGGGGGCAAAGAGCATCTCAGGGGTGTAATCGGGTTCGTTCCTCAGGATGATCTGCTGTTTGAGGATCTTACTGTATTCCAGAACCTTTACTACAATGCCCGGATGTGCCTGAACACCCTGGGAAGGGAAAGAATATGCGAAGAAGTAAACAGGATACTCGCTGACCTGGACCTGTACTCCGTCAGGAACCTGAAGGTTGGCAGCCCGGTCAACAAGATCATCAGTGGCGGCCAGCGCAAAAGACTGAATATTGCTCTCGAACTGATTCGTGAGCCGACCATTCTGTTTGTGGATGAACCCACATCAGGACTATCATCGGTTGATGCCGAGACTGTCATGAACATGCTGAAGGAACAGGCATACAGGGGCAGGCTTGTTATTGCCACCATCCATCAGCCCGGGTCAGATATCTACAAGATGTTTGACCGGATTATGATACTGGATAAGGGAGGTTATCTTGTTTTTCACGGTAATCCCATAGAGACTGTAGTATGGTTCAGAAAAAGGGCCAGCCTTGCCAATCCATTTGAAGATCAGTGCATCACCTGCGGCCATGTAGACACTGACCAGCTTCTCCGGATAATAGAGACCAGGGTGGTCAATGAGTTCGGCAAGCCAACCCCCGTAAGAAGAATCTCTCCGGGTGAATGGGCCGAAAACTTCATGCTGGAGAAAGGTAAAAAGGAGTCTGACAGAGTGATTGTCAAAGAACCTTTGCCCGGAAGCAACTATTCAATACCCGGGCTGACGAAACAGGCATTGCTGTTTTTCAAAAGAGATCTCCTTTCAAAGATCTCAGACAGGCAATATATGCTCATCGCCCTTATGGGCGCCCCGTTACTTGCCGTTCTGCTTGCATTCTTTACGAGGAACGTCTCAGGCCAGGCTTACAGGCTGAGCGACAATGAAAACCTTCCGGCATATATGTTCATGTGCGTCATTACCGGTTTTTTCATGGGATTGATACTGAGTGCCGAAGAGATAGTCAGGGACCGCAAAATACTTAAGAGAGAGTCTTTCCTTAATCTCAGCTGGCTTAGCTACATAAATTCAAAAATATTAATGATGTTTATGTTCTCTGCCATACAGACTGTAACATTTGTTCTCGCCGGCAACCTGATTCTGGGAATCAGCGGCATGACCTTTACCTACTGGATCATCCTGTTCAGTACTTCCGCGCTTGCCAGTCTGACTGGCCTTAACATCTCATCTGCCTTCAATTCAGTTGTAACAATCTACATATTGATCCCATTCATAATTATTCCACAGTTACTGTTCAGCGGGGTGCTGGTGAAGTTTGACAGTCTTCACCGCAGTGAGGAGGCGCATAATGAATATGTCCCTGTGCTGGGTGAGCTCATGCCCACCAGGTGGGCGTACGAAGCACTTGCCGTTGAACAGTACAGAAGCAATAAATACGAGGAGAACTTCTTTGATTATGATTTGGAGATCAGCCAGAACAACTGGTATTCCTCATTCCTGGCCCAGGCTCTCAGGAGGGATTTATGGGAATGCCGTCATTTTGGTGACAGCTCCGGATATGCAGGTCTTGTAAGTGATAACTTTGACAGGCTTGGCAGTTATTTTAATAAGCTTCCGAAGCTTGCACGATTTGATCCTCCTCCCGCGAAGCTGATTTCATCCCTCCGCCCGGGGAGATTTGATTCCGCCGCAGCTGAATATGCCGAACAATATCTTGACAGCCTCGCAGGACATTTCAAGGCTGTCAGAAACATCAATATCCTGAGAAAGGATTCTGCCACCTCAGCCCTTGTGGCGCTGATGGGAAAGCCGGCATTCATTGAACTGAAGGATAACAACACAAACAAGAGGCTCAGGGAAATAGTGCTTGATGAATTTGGTGAACATAAGATTGTGGAAGCCAGGGGTAAGTACATTCAGAAATATGAGCCTGTTTACACGAAGCCTGTCTCGGGGTACGGTCGTGCCCATTTCTATGCTCCGTACAAAAAAATAGATGGCGTGGAGATTAAGACCCTGTGGTTCAACCTTATAATCCTGTGGCTTGCCTCACTTCTTTTGTATACAGCATTGTATTTCAGACTGCTGAAGAAGGCTGTAAACCCCGTCAGTTAGCTTCCAGGTACCTGATCAGCCGGATCATGCTCTCCTGATCATTATAGTCAGGCTTATTGATGCTGACATACTCCTTTATCAGTGCTTTCCTGTCGCTGAATATGTTATTCAGCTGTTTGAGACTGGCAAACTTACGAATCTCACCCTCCTTCTTAAGCCAGTAAATAACATAAGGTTTTATCTTGTAATCGTCGGGCAGTTTCAGTTCATACAGGATTCCCCCGCTGTATACTCCGGAATATGTTGAAACGGATGTGGTTTCCGAGGTTCCGCCGTATCCAGCCGGTTTGCCCGGGTATTTCACATCGCACCTGTGCTCAGCGTACAGCTCGTACACTGACCGGTATACCAGCTCTACAAACCGGCCATCCAGCACAAAAAACTTCCTCCCGGCTATGTAAACAGTGTCAACCTTCTCCTTTTCTTCTTTGCTAATAGCCAGCTTCCTGTCTTTGTCCTCAAAGATCATTTCCTCAGACAGTGTATTGTAGTTCAGCATTGCCTGATGTTGCTGCCCGGACTTCATCAGTACCATACCTTTCGTAAACTCCGGGAAAATGTAGTGAGAGAGTTCAATACCCCTGCCCTGTGACCAGGATGAGAACATGACAAGGTTTAACAACAGAACCACAACAATTCTTTTCATGACGATTGCAATTTGACTGTGAGTACTTTCTTCCCCTGTAAAAGTACGAAAACCGTATCAATTATCAGAAGGAAGAGCGTCACGGGCCAATGCCTATGAAATATCGCCCCTTGACAGTGTCACAAGTTTGGAAATATACTGCTTGTCCTCGGCATATGGGATACATTTCAGGAATACAAGGTAGAAGTCAGTGTCTTGCCCCTCTCCTATCCGGTAGCCCCTGGAAATATAGTATTCCTGCCACAGCGCATAGTCTATCACTGAATCAGACCAGTGAGCATACCTCGCATGCTCCTTATAGGTTCCGGTTGCAACAGTGGGCCTGAAGGCCGGGTATCTCATGCCGAAAAGATTGTTGCCGTTAAGGAAAATATCAGAGGTATAAAAGCCTGTTTCAAGACGCGATTGCAGCAAAACAACCTCCTGGTATTTTATGCCTTCATATTCAAGGCATTTTATCAGCAGCTCCTCACTGAACGGAAGGAATCTGACCTGGAAGTAGAAGAGATCCTTCTCGGCACGAAGCCGCATTTCATCCGTCATCTCCGGCTTTCCGCCCGGAACAGCATACGTATTAAGGAAAAAGGTAATGCATAAAAAAATGACTCTTGAGACAGCACTTTTTGCTGTCAGCCTGAGTTTTAGATTCCTTACTGCTGTATTGCATCCGGCCGCAACGCCTAAACCTGAAGAAATCTGTCTGAATGTCTTCATGGCTGTTCGTTTTGATCTTCGCTACAAAGTTATGTCACAAACCCCCGCCTGGCAATGGCGTGCGCCCAGAAACAGGTGATTATGTGTCTGTTACGTGAGTCACTGGTCAAATTTTCAGGGGGCCTCACCAATGGTTCAGGCGGGCTGGCAACCGGAAACATATGATTGGTCAAAAAGAGCCTGATTTTTACCAAAAATCGGTGAACTTTCGCGTTACATAACACGCACAATCATTTATGCCATTCATATGCAGTATTTTAGATGACACAGAATCATATTCGCCCTGAAAACCTGATTTTGACCAATGCAGGTGCGGGGAGGATAAAATCCGGTATGATTGACCCCCTTTTTTGTAAAAGCTCTATCTTGGCTGCTGGAATATTGACAATTTACGGGCAGTATCATGTTTGACATCAGAAAAATCCAGGAACAGGTGCTTTATGGCGCCGTGAAGAACGAAAGCAACGACGAGACAGCAAAAAAGGTGGTATTCGGAGATGATCTCCGGCCCTGCCCTGAGGATAATCCTACATGGGTAAAGAATTCCATGAGGCGGCTCGAGGAGAATTTCGATACTACTACCGTTAAAAATATCCGGATGAACTGCCAGTGCGGATACGCTATGGAGGAGAAACTGAAGTTGGTTCAGGAGGTGAAGGAGACCTCTTCCAGCCTGGAGGAGTTCGGCACGCATCCGAGAGCGCTGGCTGCAGGACTGTCATACTCAGAAGGAGCAATCAACCTTATGTTCCCCTTCTGCCCCTGCCCCATTATGGCTGAAGTGGATAAACTGGATTCAATGACCTGGTGCCAGTGTACCACAGGTTACAGCAAGGTGCTGTTCGAAAAGGCATTCGGATGTGAGGTGAATGTTGAGCTCCTTAAAAGCATCAAGGCCGGGGATGACATATGCCTGATGAGGATCATTCCTCAGGGCAGGATCTGGCAGTAGCCCGGCAGGAAAATCTATTGCAGTAACTTTCCCGGATTACTCTTTCCTGAACCTGACCCGGGTCACTTCGCTGACCCATCCGCCAACGGTGAAGACCACTCCTTCATCAAGGATTTTGCGGTAAAAACACTCCTCCCTGGTCGGGAAATTCTGCATGTAACCCTTTATTTTGCTTTCTGCTTCCTTTCTAAGTGAAGGATCAGCCTTAACGGCAGCATCAAGGTAGTCAGCAGCCACCCAGTAGGCAGTGTGATTGTCAAACGTGTTGCCCAGCTCGGCACCGGCATAACACTCCGCGAGGAGCATCAGCGCTTCAGCGTTCTTTTTGTTCAACTCCCACGCATGCTCTGCACGATCCCTGGCTTCCTGCCTCTTCCCCTGGCCAAGCTCCATCCGTGCCACCTTCAGCAGCACCCCGGACCTGACAACACTGTTTGTGTCACGGTTATATGCCTCCGTAAAATATGATATTGCCTTGTCATTGTTGCCGGCGGCACCGTTCAGTTCAGCCAGCCTGACGGCATTTTTCGCCGACCGGTCATTGGCATACATTTTAACAGCAACATTGTAATAGAGATCCGAACCGGTGCACCCGGCTTCATGGATCATTGCATATATCTTATTGACAAAAACCGTATCCCTGAAATTGCGGTCAAGCTTCTCGCCATAGAGTGTCTCCAGTCCTTCACATGTCATTTCACCGCTTGTGCGGTAAAAGGTTTCCATATTCTGCAGGTCCTCTGCATTGCCGCATCCTGCAATGTGATTCTCTATCCGCCAGTCAACGGTCCCGATTGCCATGACAAAGGCATTTCCTAGCTCTTCACCGTCAATGACTCCCATTGCATACAGGCTTGCCGCTACTGTTGCCATGCGGACAAAATGACTGCATTCCATCTGATCGGGATAGCTGCCCGCTGCCTCCGCAAGTATATTGTAGCAGAGCCCAAGGTATTCCGGATCATCACCCTTCAGGTCAAACAGAATTTCAGCCTTATGAAGGTCATTCGAGGGCTTGTTCCCGAAATAAAAAGTCCTCTGCGTAAGTATCATTATTATCGAGTCAATGTATTCCTGTCCGCCTGTGTGGCGAAACAGCTCCCTGTAGACCGATTCCCCGTCGGTATAGATTTCCTCGGAAAAGGAAGGGCAGCCGGAAAGCACCAGTCTCCACCGGACAAGAGCTCCGGCGAAGTCTCCTCCCTGCAAGGCGGACCTGTAAGCGGAAAAGTCATCACTACACTTCAGGCTGTCATCACCTTCCCCGCTGAGGGTTTCCTCTTCATTCACTACCTGTCCTGAAATGCCAGCCGATATCAGCATAATCAGTACCGTTGCCACTATGAAGTAAAACTGTCGGCCAGGTTCCCTGTTCATTGTCATGCAGTCTTTCGATGATGGTCTGAATCTCATTTCACAATATATAACTCTGCCAGGGTGACAATTCGTATCCGGAATCTCCCGTTGGAAGCAATCTTTTTACGTCATGAACGTTAATTATTTACGGATGAGTGAATTTCCGGAATTCAGCTGCCGGAATACTTACACCGTCAGGTGCTTTGACAAACAACAGGTATTTCATTCGATATGGACTACAGTTTTCACATAATGAGTCTGCCGCATGGGAGAACCTACCTGATGAACCTCACCAGGGATATTGTGATCAGGTCATCGCCAGGAAAGATCAGCAAGTTTTATGCAAAAGAGAGAGGCGGGAAGGAATTTGAGCTGCATCACCTGAGTGACCTGCTGCATGATACCCTCAAGGCAGCCAGGAGGATCACGAGGGTGGAGTATGCTCAGTTCTGAATGGTTCCGTTCCGGACCTGCAGTCGTGAGTGACTGATCTTTAAGAATCTGTGGCACCCGGGCGGGCGCAGTTAAATACTGCCCTGTGCAATTTCTGATTTATTAATCCGGTTTTACCTCCTGTACAACATACCGCAACATCCCACGCAGTGTGACGTATAAAGGAAAAAAGAGCTATTTTTGGCTTTCCCCCGGGGATCAGGCTGCCATGCAGGCTGCCTGTTGCCCGGGATTATTGTAAAGAGATGCGCCTCCGAATAATTGTAATAAGTCTCACCATCCTTCTATGCTCAGTTGTCACGGGGCAGATCGAATTCAGTTCCGGTTCCGTATTCAGGTACCTTAAAGGGTCAGAAGCTGCAAGCCTGCAGGCAGACTGGATGACCTCAGCTTTCAGCGATGCTGACTGGAGCCAGGGAAACGCTCCCTTCCGTTACGGAGACGGAACAGGCGGAGTGGTGCTCACTGACATGATGAACAGATACTCATCCATTTACATGAGAAGTTCATTCAACGCTTTCTCAATTGACCGGATCAAGACCATAAGGTTCAGGGTTAACTATGATGACGGGTTTGTAATATGGGTCAACGGCACCAGGGTCATGAGCCGCAACGCCCCTGCCATCCTTTCCTACGATGGCATTGCAGTGGCAAACCATGAGTCGGGCACATTCGAGACTTTTTACCTTGACTCAACCGATGTGCCGCTGGTTGAAGGGACAAACCTGCTGTGCATCCAGGCCTTTAACGTTTCTCTCGGCAGTTCCGACTTCTACTTTGACTTTTCTGCGGATGCGGCACTCTCAATACCTGAGGTGCCGGAGACACTGCCCCTGAATTTTGACCGCGAAGCGGGATTCTGTGATGCCCCGTTTGACCTGCGCATCTCCTCCGGCCAGCCAGGCTATGATGTCATATATACCATTGACGGCAGCAATCCGCAGACCTCATCAACTGCCGTCAGGAGCAATACGGCTATTACGCTGAGAATTGATCCGGCTATTTCTGCGGGCCGCCCAGCCACGCCGGTGTTCCTGGTGCGTGCATCACTGGTCGCTGACGGCTATTCGCCCTCGAGGTCCGTAACAAAATCATTCATTTTCCTTGACAAGGTACTCACCCAGGCACACCCGGGAGGCAACTGGCCAACATCATCAGTCAACGGCCAGTTGATTGACCTGGAGATGGACCCCGAGGTTGTGAATGACTCGCGCTACAGTCAGCAGATGAAGGCCAGTCTGACCGATATACCATCAATATCACTCGTAACTGATAATTCCGACATGTTCGGCCCTTCACAGGGTATTTATGTCAACGCCTACATGCATGGCGAGGAGTGGGAGAGGCAGTGCTCACTTGAACTCATAAATCCTGACAGTACCATCGGCTTTCGTGTGAACGCGGGTGTCCGCATTCGCGGAGGCGCCAGCAGAAGTCAGGACAACCCAAAACATGCCTTCAGGCTCTTCTTCAGGAAGGAGTACGGACCGGGCAAGCTCCTCTATCCCCTCTTCGGCGACGAGGGAGCCACAGAGTTCGACAAGGTAGATCTGAGAACCGAACAGAACTATTCATGGAGCAAGGACGGCGATCCGCATAATACCTTCCTCAGGGACATCTTTTCGAGGGATACGCAGCGTGATATGGGCCAACCATATACCCGCGGAAGATATTACCACCTGTACCTCAACGGCATGTACTGGGGTCTTTACCAGACCGAGGAACGCCCTGATGCCGACTATGCCGAATCCTATTTCGGGGACAGCGACAAAGACTATGATGTGGTAAAGGTCTCCGTTGATGCCTGGCCCTATTTCAACGAGGCAACCGACGGTACCATGAGCGCCTGGCAGGAACTTTACACCCGCTGTGTGTCGGGATTTACCTCCAACAGTGACTATTTCGCCCTGGAGGGGAAGGACCAGAACGGCAAACCCGTCAGGAACACGAGGGTTTGGGTTGACATTGACAACCTGATAGATTACATGCTGGTCATTTTCTATACCGGCAATTTTGACGCACCTGTCTCAGCATTTTACGGCAATGCCATGGCAAACAATTATTTTGCCATCCTTAACCGGAAGAACAAGGGCGAAGGATTTGTCTTCCTGGCACATGATTCAGAACATGCGATGTTTGTGTATCAGTATTCGCTCAGCAATGGCATTAACGAGAACAGGGTGATTATCGATGATCCTGCAATGACCGTTTCAGGCCTGAATAATTTCCAGCCCCAGTGGCTGCATCAGAAGCTGACCTCCAATGCTGAATACAGGCTGCGCTTTGCAGACAGGGCATACAAACGTTTCGCCACAGGGGGTGTTCTGTCTCCGGGCAAATCACTCAACCGTTTCAACGCAAGGAAGGAGCAGGTTGATATGGCTATCATTGCAGAATCAGCACGGTGGGGAGATTCGAAAACACAGAAGCCCAGAAACAAAAATGATGACTGGCTGCCGGAGATTGATGACCTCACGAACAGTTTCTTTCCCGTCAGGTCAGACATAGTAATCAGCCAGCTTAAATCAGCCAGGCTCTACCCGGCTATTGCACCTACGGTAGTAAAGGAGTCTGGTCTTACAATCTGGGACGAAAAGGCCGTTGCCAACCCCATAACGGTGACTCTGGAGAACCCAAATGCCAGTGGCCAGATTTACTACACCACTGACGGAAGTGATCCTCGCCTGCCGGGCGGATCGGTTTCATCAAAGGCTGTGGCTGCGCAGAACGGTTCCACACTTGGGGTGCCCGGCTCAATGATATTCAGGTCGCGCATCCTTGACGGCCAGGTGTGGAGCGCCCTGAAAGAGGTGAAGTTCACGGCTGTCAATGAAGACTACAGCAACCTGAAGATAACGGAGTTGCATTATCACCCGGCTGACCTTATAAGGAGTGCTGATACGGTTGACGGCAAAGACCTTGAATTCATTGAGCTGAAGAATACGGGTAAAGGTGCAGTGAGCATCTCCGGCATCACCCTCGATACGGCTGTTTACTACAGGGTACCAGACGGAACAATGCTGCCACCGAAAGGATTCTGGGTGGTCGCATCCAAACCAGAGGAGTTCTATTCTTTCTACGGGATGAGTCCCAGCGGCAACTACAGCGGTAATCTCTCCAACGCCGGGGAGTTCGTGCTGGTCACTGATAAAAATGGCAACAGAATTTTTTCATTTACCTTCTCTGATGAATCACCATGGCCCGCAGAACCTGACGGCGAAGGCTATTCGCTTGTCTCACAGGCTGCAGACCCTTCCGGCAACCCGGATCTGGCTTCGTACTGGAAGCGCTCAATGAACAAGGGAGGTTCGCCATTTGCAGATGACCCGGTTTCCACTGCTGTTGAAAAACCTGTGATTATGGAGTGGGGCGAACTCCGGATCTATCCTAACCCGGCTAGCAAAATGGTTGTGGTTAGTGTGAATGAAGTTATGAGCAGCCCCATGAAGCTCAGGTTCATTTCGGCAACGGGAACCACGGCGCTTTCAATGGATATTGAAGGAACAACAATGATTGACCTTTCTGAACATGGGCTTGCCCCGGGAGTATATACCATCACAGCCTGGTATGAAGGCAAGTCATACAGGACAAGGCTTGTTTACATCCCTGAAAGGCACTGATTGCTTCGGAAGTTATATGCCGGGGTGCATTTCAGGGAAGATGAAGTGAAAAATGATTTTGAAATCTGCCCTCCACTGATATAAATTTGTACGCGATGAAAGGAAAAGCCGGTATGAGGTCTGCGAGGAAGAAAATAATTCTGCGTTCAGCGGTAATCCTTGTGGTTGTTTACATGCTTAGTTTCGCGTCATGTGATACGGTTAATATCTGCTGGTATTGCGAGAATCCTCATAATCCCAATGACTGGCAGGATGTATGCAATGCATCCACCAAGAGCAAACTTGAATCTTACGGCTACGTCTGCACCCCGTTCTGATTTATATGATTTTTCCTGACCCCGGGAAGGTCATCTTGCTTCTCCCGACCTTCACGGAACATAATGACAGAATCGTCCGGATTAGCTATCTTCGTGACCTGAATCCGGATGTGTCCATGACAATACCTGGTAAAATGAAAAGAATCCTGTTTGCGGCAGTGTTTATGCTGGCCGGACTGGGACTGTCAGGGCAGAACCAGATCCCGTCTGATGGTCCGTGGGAAGATGAAAAGTTCTTCAGTGCAGGTTACACCCTGGGGTTAAATATTATGACTTTCGGCATAGACCCTTCGGATCAATTCACAGCCACTGACTCAGTGTATCCCTCAATGGGTTCCGTTTTTCCGGGGCTGAATATTCATCTTGCACTCAATTTCAGGCTGAACCAGTTCTTTGATATCCGGTTTCTGCCGGGAATTTCCTTTGGCCAGAGAAACGTAAACTACTTATCTGAAAGGATCCATGATACCGTCTTCAGTCCGCAGAAGTTGGAATCGAGTTTCATTGAGTTGCCTTTGCAGTTGAGATACGGGTGGAGAATGCAGAATTTCAAGCCGTATATCATCGGAGGAATTAATTACAGGTATGATTTCTACGCCCAGGAAAAATACCGCCTGGAGCGCCCTGTTTACCTGAGGCTGAACAAGCCGGACCTTTATTATGAGGCAGGTGCGGGAGTAGGATTTTTCCTTGGGGAGCTGAGGCTTGCCGTGGATCTAAAGATGTCAAACGGACTAACAGATGTACTGG
>Ga0116171_10003639_pt1 | contig 14188 bp, 19 predicted proteins | sample AD_JPNHW2_MetaG_FD_89798 | JGI IMG/M metagenome (GOLD analysis project Ga0116171, IMG submission 89798) | Active sludge microbial communities of municipal wastewater-treating anaerobic digesters from Japan - AD_JPNHW2_MetaG | ecosystem: Engineered > Bioreactor > Anaerobic > Digestate | place...
AGAGCCGCTATTGATGCAGTATAACGATCCCTGGACTCCACCATTCTCTCGCAGAAACGAGATTGCATTGCGGGTAATCAATGACATGGCTGCAGAGTGAGGTGGACTCCATCACCTGCCCCCTGAAAACACCTTGAAGCGGCTGCCCTAGAGTGGCCGGAGACCAGCACCTAATTTTTTTGAAGATATCTTTTCTCGATGGTGACTATGCCCTGGTAGCCGTCAACGGTCAAGATATCTCCGGTCTCAATCAGCTCCACTGCCTCTGGAACGCCGGTCACACAGGGAATTCCATACTCCCGGGCAATGATGGCACCATGAATCAGCATTCCGCCCCGCCTCTCCACGATGGCCGAGCAGAGCGGCACCACGAAGGTCATATTAGGGTCCACGGCGTCGCATACCAGCACCTCACCCGTCTTGAAGGAGAATAGATCGGCCGGGTCTTTCACCACTCTGGCCGCACCGCTGCCTATACCCATGCCTGCGGGTTGGCCCACCAACTGTCTGGGGGCAACTTTGGCCGGTTTGCTATCTCCATCTTTTTCTTTCTTTGGAATATATCCCGGATCTTTCAGGGCCTTTACGATCTCTTTTAGGGAGGTCTTGTATTTCAGCCCCAGCCGTCTCGATCCTTCCAGTTCTGCTCGGGACACCAGGGCTTCTATCTGCCCCAAATAGATATTATCATCATCCCTCAACCGGTAGCTGGCTCTGGCCAGATCGAGCAGTTCAACTGCTTTGGCTCTTTGCTCTTTCGGAAAACCGGACAGGAAGGCCTCTTCTCGAATTGCAGAAGAACTTGTGTCCATGTCCTTCTTCTGAGGAGAGGGATTTTTTGCCATTTCCTGGATAAGATCGATCAAGCCTTCACGAGCGGAAGGAACGCTTTTGTAGTTCCCGGCGTACTTATCCATGAATTCATCCAATAATCCCTGCAGAGCATCATCTCTTCCTGACCGCAGTCGCTTTGCCATCTCTTCCAATAGTCTGTTCCTCTGCAGGCTCATCATGTTGCCTCTTGCCAGAAGATCCATGAACTCAAAAGGATCTTTGGGTTTCATAACATCGTTATAGACCTGAGCAAAGAGCCTCACTCCATGGGCAAAGGGGATGAACTCCTCCCAGTAAATATCGTGCCATTTCTGATATACTCCGGCACGAAATTCTATCTCCCCAGCTAGATTTGCATTGCTCAGTCCCGATAGCTCCTTTTCCATTCCGGTTGCCTTGATCATGCCGGGAATATGTTCCTGCTCAATTTTTCTTCTCAGCGCCTGCAGGTTCTCGAAAGGTCTGCGCAGGCTGAGGTACCAGAGGCGACTCGAATCATCATCTTTGGGAGGAGTGGTTATGGGCCTGGACTGAAGCACATACAATTCTCGCCCCTCATAAGTCCATTCTACATCCTGTGGTGAGCCAAATATATCCTCAGCCAGGCGTACGATGCTGAATACCTGGGAGATTTCTTGACTGCTCAAAGGAGGATTCTGGCCAATCTCTGACGCCAACGGTTCCAGGCTGACCCCCTCGGAAGAGAGAACTGCCGCTTTGTCCCGGATCGGCTCATGATGGCTGAGCAAAGAGCCCGTGGCGCGATCCAGAATCCATCTGTCAGGCTCTACAGATCCATCCACCAGGCCCTGGTTCAGGCCGTGTACAGCTTCTATCACCGCCTGGGTGGATTCATTGGGATTGATCCCGAAAGCCACCCCGGATCGCTGGCCTGGAATCATCTCCTGAACTACCACCGCCATAGCGCTCTCTTCCACTGTCAGCCCCAGCTCCTTTCTGTAAAGCATGGCCGCGTCCGACCACAATGATGCCCAGACAAGCTTTATGTGGTCCATTATGGCCTCTGTACCTCTAACGTTGACATAGGACTCATGAATTCCCGCAAAGGAGCTGTTGGATGCGTCCTCTCCCACGGCTGAGGATCTAACCACCACGGGTCTTTCCTGGAAGACCGGTTTTATGGCATTGGTCATGGCGGTCTTGAGATGGGATGGAATCGGAGTGCCATTGAATAATGCTCTTATCCTGAGGGATGCATCCCATATCTCCTCCCAACGCATATCCTCGAATCTCTTTCTGCCCAGTTCAAGCATTATCCTGCCCCGGAGACCTGCGGAATCGACAAACAGATCATATGCCTGGGTGCTGAGGCAGATGGCTGGAGGGACCTTTAGACCGCCATTGATCATTCTTCCCAAAGCCAGGGCCTTGCCGCCAAAATGAACAGAGCCCTCATCTCTAACCAGATCTGCAGGCATGGCTAATTCATTCATCGATGTTCAGCTCCAGGACGCGCTGGAAATGGCTGACCAGGATATACTTAGAGACTTCAACCTTCAGCAAGGCCTTATTGGGAGTGCTTATGAAATCGGTCAAATGGGGGTGCTTGGCCAGATATACCGAGGACAGATGCTCCTTTTCAGCACCTTCAACTACGGTGGCTTTTCCCAGGGCGCTAATCGCTACCGCATCCCTGAAATCTCTAATGCTATTGGTTCGGTTATCTATCAATAGGGCAACCTGGGGGCTGTCCAGGATATGGGAGAACTTGCGAGTTGAGCGAGAGGTGGTGAACAGCAAAATCCTTAGATCTTCTGTAGCTGCAAAGGCCACCAGGTTCGCATATGCCCTACCATCCTTTTGCGTAGCAAGCACTGCCAAGCTCTGGGATGTGAATACGCTGGAGATCTTCTCTCTCAGTTCCGAGGTGTATATCATAAAGATGCCTACCCATTGATTGAACTATCCCTCTGCTTGATCGTTATGGCCAAAGATATATTCGCCAAAAGATCTATTTTCTTGGCCCATTTGAGAAGTGGCTATGATTTGAGGATCATACTCTCTGATCTCAACGCCTTGCTCTAATGTCCTTAAGACTACATAGGAAGGCTCTTCAGTTCTCGTGGACATTTTCTACCCCAATTCTATTTTCCCCCAAAAAAAGGCCATTATCGCAGTGCATATCAACGACAAAGCTAAACCTAAACCAGGCATGGCTAGAGGGCCTTTGCCCCCCTTCTGCCCATTTGTCTGGTCGGCCTGAGCATTGCCTTGATCGTGCCCTATGGATTGATTGACCGGGGTCCAATAATTCCTCATCTTCAAGGGAAAAGCCAGGTCACCGCCGGGGATTTCTCGATCTCCGATCACGAAGACATACCGGCCCACCTGTCCATTATCATCCCAAATAGCTACAAAATAGCTGCCATTGGCAGGCAGTCTCACATATTGTTCCTGGCGTGTCCAGTACGATGTGCGGCTGAAGGGCTCGAAGAATGCAGTGGCGTTTGCAGGCGGTGGGATAATCAGGACGCCGCTGTCTTGTGGTCTTATAATTTTTTTTGGCAGATCTGCAGTGGGCAACCCAGGTCCCATCAATACCATCGTAGGAGTGAAGTTCTCTTGTCCTGTGATTTGAGGTATTGTAATGCTTAGCAAGATGGATTGGCCTTTGCTGCCATTAAATGTATAGTAATCTACATTGGTCGGCGTTTCAAGCGTGGCATACATGGCGGTTGAAATGGTGGCATCTCTAATCTGTGCCGGTTTATCTGAAGTAAATTCCTTATCTTCAAAGAAAGGCTGATGGGCTAATGCTGGAACAGGCAAGACAAGAAGCGCTATAACGAATATTGTGGGAATAGGACCTCGTTTCATGTCAGGTATCCTCCTAATGCTTCAAGAACTTTTGGATCCAAATGACAGTTTCAAACCATAAATAGTGGAAGATGCGGAAATCTGGCCATTAGGAATGAAATATATCTGTCAGATTTCATTTAGCCTGATTTTAAACTCCTTTCTATGTCGTTTTTCTTCATCAAGGATATGATTCAATATACCTATAACCTCAGGATCTTTTGTTGTTTCAATCTGTTTTTTGTATTTTTCTATGCCCTCAGTCTCTAAAGATATCTGTTTTTCGAGCATTCGCTTAAGATCATCTCCGCCGAAGTCGAGTTCTTTGTGCTCCATTGTTGGCTTTCCTCCTCTCTTGGTTATCAGATCTGCCAGCCACCACATGTGCCTCATCTCGTCCACAGCGATAGCCTCTGTAACTCTACTGGATGCGCAGTCCTTCATGATGAATGAGTTTCGTGCGTAAATTAGTGTAGCCTCTAACTCGCGCATAAAATCCTCATTTAGGGTGCGAATGATATCTTCCATCTCCATTGAAGGTTCTCCTTAATTAATTCTAAATCAAAATGACTTCAAACTGATCTTACACTGCTGAAACAGAAATTCATGAGATCAGCACCTCTTCCGCTGGCCTTCGGGGAGTGTGTTTGGCAGGCTCGGCGTATCCCATGCGAATGAGTATCTGAGGATACTTCGCATTCAATATCTGCGCCATCTCCATTCTGAGTTCAGGGAGAGCTGTGGGCTGGCTGAAGAGGTCAAACCTGACATCCATCTGGGTGGCCAACAGGAATAACGTCTCGAAGATAATACCTGTCTTGATCCAGGTCAATTTATCATCGCTCTCTGTGGATAGCACCGCCACGGCAGGCGAGGCGTTCATATTGGCGGTCTCCACCCTTGCACGGGAGGAAGACATGTCAAAAGCGCCGAAGATGAATGAGCCGAAGAAAGACTCGAAGTCCGAATAGCCAAAGGAGTAGCCCGGCAGCCCGTCCTTCTCATCAGCGTTGTTCGGCCTCACCCAGGACGCCAGCTCTTTTCGGAAGGCCTTATTTCCCAGCTGCATCTTCTGGGACCTGGCCAGTAGCTCTGCCATCCTGGCCTTGTCTTCATCACTTGTCAGGATATCCAACCGAAAGCCATCTCTGTTGACGCAATCCTTTAATTTTTGAAGCTTCTCGCCCTCTATGGCCCTCTTCTCAAAGCTCTTTCGGTTTGTATGACGTCTGATAATCTCCCCGAACAGGTCCGGAAACCTCGGGCTTGATGCCTTCTTGGATAATTGCACTGTTGCGGTTCTCTCCCCAGAGATGCCATCGGGCAGGCATAACACATCATATGCAAAGCCAAAGTGCTCGGCTGCCAGGAGAAGATTTGTGAGAACGCAGCCATGACTTATGTAAAGAGTCCTGTTCGAAGGATCTAAGGAAGGCAAAGCCCGGCTGAAGTCAGCTATCAAAGATATCTCATTATCTTTGATCGAGAACTTCCATGGCTGGGTGTTCGGCCCGGAGGGGGCCAGAACCGCATAATTGAGCAAGAACTTCAATTGATCTGATATGCTGCCAGCCATCGGAAAGTCAGCTTCTCGGACATCCCATGCTGCTAATTTATCGCTCACTTTAAACCATCTCCACAACGGCAATCTTAAGCAACTATACTCTTTTGCCTATTTAACTTATCTTTTATGGTCCGAGAAATTTCCGTTCATGAATTCAGATCATGGTTGCTATGAATATAAGGCAGCTTGATGCTGCATCGCCTCCTCTATTTATTTGAGAAATACCCCTTGCGAATCAGCGACAATTATTATAGAGAGCGGCTCCACAGTATATCCTTATGAGATCATTCGCCAGGCCTAAAGTGGTTTTGAGCAAGTGCATCGAATTTGCCAAATGCCGATATGACGGCAGCATGATTCCCAGCGATTTTGTCAAGGCGTTAGAGCCTCATGTGGACTTCATCCCGGTCTGCGCGGAGATGGAGATAGGCCTGGGAGTGCCCAGAGACTCCATAAGGATAGTATCGATTAATGGAGAGCATAGGCTGGTCCAGCCGGCCACCGGCCTGGATGTAACGGACAAAATGGGGGACTTTTCAAGCAGCTTCCTGGCTTCTTTGCAGAAGGTGGACGGATTCATCCTCAAGTATCGCTCTCCTTCCTGCGGCATAAAGGATATCAAGGTCTATTCAGGCTCTGCAAAGTCAACAGCCGTATCCAAGACCGCGGGCTTCTTCGGAGGAGCCGTGGTCAAGTCTTTTCCCGATCTGGCAATCGAGGACGAAGGCAGGCTCCGAAATTTCAACATCAGAGAGCACTTCCTTACCAAGCTTTATGCTCTGGCAAGCTTCAGAGAAATGCAGAACCACGGTTCGGTCTCGGATCTCATCCAATTCCATACCGAAAATAAGCTGCTTCTTGCCGCTCATAGCCAGAAGGAGGCCAAGATCTTGGGAAATATAGTGGCCAACCGCGAGAGCCAGGATTTTGCAGATCAAGCCCGACTGTATCGAATGCATCTGGCAGAAGCCCTCAAGAGGCCACCCCGATATACCTCCAAGGCAAATGTGCTCAATCATTCTCTGGGATACTTCTCCAAGGAGCTGTCTATTGACGAGAAAGCCAATTTTCTCAGGAACGTAGAGCGATTTAAGGAAAGAAGGCTTGCTTTCAGTGCCCTTCTGGCCGTGCTGCAGAGTTGGATAGCTCGTTTTAAGGTGGAGTACTTGAGGAATCAGACCCTTTTCGAGCCTTTTCCTGAGGATCTGATTGAGTTGTGCCGGGACACTCAATGCGAATGGTCTGGCTCGGAGCTTTTTGAAGGAAGAGAGGCCGCCAGAGGGACTCAAAGATAATGAAGATCGGCTATCCTACCATCGCCCTGGGTTTAGGCTGCACGCCCAGCCATACCTTTCGTCTCGCGTCTTATTCGGAGGAGAGGCTCATCAAGACTATCGCCAAAAAACCTGGATTGCCTGGAAAAGATCCTGGAATATAATCTGGATAATGATTTCCTGTTCTTTCGCATAAGCTCGGACATTGTGCCATTCGCATCGCATCCTATCTGCAAATTTGACTGGACACATTATTTTGCAGCCCGCCTGGCAGATCTGGGGCAATTCATAAGAGATCATGAATTTAGAATATCCATCCACCCGGACCAGTTTATTGTGCTCAATTCTCCAGACCAGGAGATTGTGGAAAGATGCATCGCAGAGCTTGAATATCATGGCAAGCTGCTGGATGCCATGGACCTAGACCCAAGTGCAAAAATTCAGCTTCATGTGGGCGGCGTCTATGGAGATAAGAAGGTTGCATCTTCCCGATTCATCTCCAATTACGAAAGGCTTCCATTAGCCATAAAAAGAAGACTTGTGATCGAGAATGATGATCGGCTTTATAGTATTAGAGATTGTCTGGAAATTAATATTATCACCAAAATTCCAATAATTTTCGATACACTCCATCATGAATGCCACTCTAGTGGCGAAACCCTAAGAGAGGCACTCGAAGAGATAAGGAAGACATGGTGCGATTCTGATGGAATTCCGATGGTAGACTACAGCAGCCAGGCCCCGGGACAGAAGGCGGGAAAGCATGCAAAGTCCATTGATGCGAACGAGTTCAAGAAGTTCATTGAAGACACAGAGGGATTAGACTTCGACATAATGCTTGAAATAAAAGACAAAGAGATTAGTACGTCCATTGCTCACCATATTATGAGAGAATACAGATAAAAGTTATCCTAGGCTCTGCGATAATCCGTCTTTTTTGTGAGCTACAAGATCTCTCCAATGCCGTCCCTCTTCAGGGAACGTTCTCAAATAAGTTTAATTATATTATTAATATATTGTTTAGTATTCCAAAGCTATAAATCTTTCTAAGGTACTGTTATATCGGAAGGTGAAAAATTATGGCCGGAACACTCGATGATTACAAGAGGCTTTTCCGAGAAGCAACAGTCTCGGACCAGATGAAGCTGTTTCAGCTTCACATAGTCATTTATCTGGTAGTGAACATTATCTGGCTGGCATTGAACATGATGGGCACAATAAAGATTGATCCGTCCTGGGCTATGTATTATTCGCCCGTGGGATGGGGTCTTCTGATAATCGTTCACTATTGGTTCTATGTCCGTGGTGCTGAGAACCTGTGCAGGCTCAGGGAGGAGACGGTAGAGTCAAAGATGATGTAGTCTCAATCATATCTGCAGATGGAAATTCCTGGGTTTTTTACCCGGGAGTCTCCATGATTACGCACACTGACGATTTATATATAGATAGGCTGAAAGGACGGCAATACTTAAATCCTAAAATGGCTATATTATTCTCATAACATCATCTGAGAGGTTAATTTATGAATGTCTTGATAGCACATTACTCAATGCTAGGACATACTAATCGCCTGGCTGAAGCTATTATGCAGGGAGCAAAAGACGAAGGCGCAACAGTATTTCTGATGCGCATTCCGGAGATACTGACAGAGGAGGATATTAAGCAACGGGGAGCTTCCGAATTCCAGAAATCATTCAAAGAGATCCCAATCTGCACCCCGGATAGCCTGATCGAAGCTGACGCAATTATTCTCGGCGCGCCCACATATTTGGGCAATATGTGTGCCCAGATGCAGTATTTCCTCAATTCTCTGGGAAAGCTGTGGCGAGATGGCGCCTTGGTGGGAAAGGTAGGCAGCGCTTTCACCAGCTCCGGCTCGCAGCACGGCGGACAAGAGGCTGCCCTTCTCAACGTGCATACGACTATGCTCCATCTGGGAATGATTGTAGTCGGTCTTCCATATACCTTTCAAGGCCAGCTGCGCATTGATGAGATAACGGGAGGAACGCCTTATGGAGCCACAACGATAGCTGGGCAAAAGGGAGAGCGCATGCCAAGCGAAAACGAGCTGGCTGCAGCTAGATTCCAGGGGAAGCACGTGGCATCTATTGCTGCCAAATTAGGAAGGAAATGAATAAGCAACGGATATAGCAAGGTAAGGACCCCTATCTGGCAATTCCAAGTTGTGATAAAACGTTATGGTCCTCCTGAATGCTTTAAACCCAATATATTCCCAACATTGACACCTGCTAACTTCCAGACACTGTTGCGCTCCTCGGTAAGCAAGGCATCAATTGGCTCATTTGGTGAATGCCCCAAAGCAGATAGCACATTTGATGATAGATTTTTCTTTTTAATCATTTCCACGAACTTCTGTCTTACAATGTTCTTGATTCCTTGATCTTGCACCTCTTCAAGGCGACCCGACAAGGCGACAAAGGCAAAATTGGAGAGGTCTGGAGTATACTTTTCAACCTCAACAGTTACAGAAGGATTTTGTTTGAAGTGCTGTAATTTTTTCCCATACTTTGTGGATAGGAAGTACATGAATTTGCCATCGAAGATGTATAAGAATGGGGCGATATAAGGATGACTTTCTCCTTTGAAGGCTATGCGACAAATGTACTCCTCATTTATTAGCGTGTCATACTCCGACTTCTCCATTGAGGGCATTTTAAAAATCATCATGATATCACCATGTACATGTTGATGTGAATTTCATGCACCAACGATCTTGATAGAATTATTCATCTATCGGAACTCTTTTCGAACCCATGCGCTTATTCAATCATTCCGATCTCTAAGGATATAAATTCATCCCGCCGCAATACATTGTTAGGGAATCGAAAAATGATGGCTTCGTTATGCATCTGTGCGTATTGGCTTTTCACCAACTTAAAGAGAACAGGTGGCACTGGCTTTGTTGAGTCCTCTTTTCCATTGCCGTTGCTCTTAATTTGATGCTTGTTGAGCCTGCCCCTGGCTTGGAAGCTTATCAATTCTATGCTCTCTTTATCTTACCGTCATCTTCACCCAGATCACAGCTCTCATTAGTGACAAAGCCATCCTCCGTGCGCCGTAGCTCGCAGACGAGCTTGCCGTCCACAATGCGCAGGATGCGGTCCGTCTTCTCGGCCAGTGTCATGTCGTGCGTCACCAGGATGAAGGTCTGGTTAATCTTTCGGTTCAGCTCCCGCAGCAGGTTATAGATGAGGTCGGAGCTTTTTGTGTCCAGGTTGCCGGTCAGCTCATCGCCTATCACTATGGATGGCCCGTTGGCCAGGGCCCGGGCTACAGCTACTCGCTGGTTCTGGCCGCCGGAGAGCTGATTGGGTCGGTTATCCCGCCGATCGGCCAGGCCCACTGCAGACAGGAGTTCCAGGGCTCTCTCTTTGGCGGCAGCTTTGCCCTTCTTGGCGATGAGCATGGGCATCATGACGTTCTCTAAAGCTGAGAACTCGGGGATAAGGTGATGGTACTGAAAGACGAAGCCCAGCTCATGACTGCGAAGCCTTGCCCGCTCTTCCGGGCTGGCCCGGCTGACATCTATCCCTTTGAGAAAGATTTGGCCGACACTAGGCGTGTCCAGGAGGCCGATCATATTGAGCAGCGTACTTTTTCCGCTGCCGCTGGGGCCCACAATGGCCACGAACTCGCCCGCCTTGATTTTGACGCTGACGCCGTCTAAGGCCCGTACCTCCACGCCGTTTCCATAGATCTTGCTCAGATCTTTGAGCACAATTATGTCGTCACTCACTTGCTATCGCCTCCACGGGATCAAGCTTCGCGGCCGAGTAGGCCGGATAAATTCCTGCGATTAGATTGAGGGCCAGGGCAAAGATCATGGCGTAGACAAAGTACTCCGGACGGGCGACAATGAGCACCCCGCCGCCCTCTCCTCCCGTGCTTGTCACATCCAGGGGAAGAAGTGATACCAGCTTAGCCAGACCAAGGCCGAGCAAGCAGCCCAGGGCTCCAGCCGGCACGCTGATGAGCATATTCTCCAGCAAGAATATCTTGAGTATGGAGCTTCTTTCCGCTCCCATAGCCATCAGGATTCCTATCTCCTTTTTCCGTCTGCTAACCACCATGATCGTCGTATTGGCTATTACAAAAGCCGATATTAATAGTATGAATACGTAGAAGAGCATGTTTGTCACATTTTGATTGCCCACGAATCTGGCTATCTCCTTGCTGAAGTCCTGCCAGCTGGAGGTCTTGTACCGGCTTTTCCCATTCATCTCCCGACTCAAAGCCGGAGCATTTATGAAATCCACGAGTTTCACCCCTATCTCGGAGACTACATCGCCCTGGCCGATAAGCTCTTGGGCCGTGTTCAATGGGATGTAGACCAGTGTCTCATCCTTGACTGTTCCCTTTTCCAACAGACCGATGACCTTCAGCCGCACGGAATTGTTCTTAAAATAGAGATAGAAGTCGCCGCCCGGCCTGATCTTGAGGCCCTCTGCTAATTTCACACCCAGGATGGCTCCCTTCTTATTGAATATGAGGTCGGAGAAGTTGCCGGAGATCATGGACTCTTGAACCGCCATGAGTTGATTCTCCTCGAAAGGATGCACGCCCACAAATTCTACACCTTGCACACGATCCTGGAAACGTGCCGCTCCCTGGCCCACCAGCCGGGGTGAGACGGATAAAACGCCCGGATAATCTGCCATCATCTCAGAGAGCGTCCGGTACATGTTTATGTAGCTCTCTGTCTTCTTGGGATTGATTATGAGGTGAGGATTTTTCTCTATCGTATTCTCCAGGATCTGCACCCTCACCCCTTCCGTAAGTCCAAGAGACATGATGATGATGCCCACCGCTATGGCGACAGAGATCATAGTGAATGCGCTGCCCCTCCGGTTGGTCGTCACATGCCGCAAAGCAATATCAAGTTCGAACATATCCTCCGCCTTTAACCGCCTCGCAAGGCCATGACCGGATCGAGCCGGGAGGCTTTTCTTGCCGGATAGACGGCCGCTACTATGCTCAAAGCTACCGCCCAAAAGACGAGCAAGAAGATCTCCCAGGGGTTTATGATGAGGGGCAGAGTAGTAATCTCACTGCCTCCGGCTGCGATCTCAAAGGGAACATTTCCCAAAATCAGCACGCCTGCCAGGCCTAGAGCAGTCCCTGCTGCCGCACCCATAAAACCGAGGATGGCGCTCTCCACCAGAAAGATATCCCTGATATTCGATCTGCTGGCACCCATGGCCATGAGCATGCCTATCTCTCTCGTCTTCTCCACCACGAGCAGGTTCATGATGCTGGCCACGCCGAAAAAGGCCACCACCATAAAGAGCAGCACCGAGAATCTGGTCCAAAAGCCGCCGATGTTTATAGCCCGCATGATCTCGGGATTGTTCTCCTGCCAGCTCTTGGCATTGTAGCCCCATGATGATATCTGAGCGGCTAGCTCTTCTGAGAGGGCTATGTCCTGCAGGCTGATCTCGACAGCATTTACCACATCCCCTTTATCTAGAAAATTACGGGCGGTCTTCATGGAGACAAAGGCCACCTTCTCATCCAGAGGCGTGCCGGTAAAAAAGATGCCGGTGACAGTTAGATCAGTTGATTTGGCCGTGGGAAATGTGGCATAAATCTTATCTCCAAGTTTGATATCCAGATTCTCGGCTAAGGTACGGCCGACGACGGCATTTCTGGTCTGCTGAATGCTGCCTAAATCACCCTGTACCATTGTTTCGCCTATCTTGTAGATCCTGTCCATTTCCTGGGGGTCTGACCCCTTCAGCAGAGCGTTTTTGGTCTTGTCTTTGCGGGATAACGTGGCTGTGGATGAGAGGGACGGCGCACTGGATTTTATGCCCGGCAGGGTCCCGATCCTATTCAGCAGGCTCTTATAAAGGTGAATGAAGTCCTCGCCCGGCTGCGGCTTGACCACAACATGGGGGAGCTTCTCTTCCACGAGATCGGTGAGAATCTGCTGTTGGCCGGTGACTAGAGATGTGAATATGACCGAGATGCTCACAGCCAGGGCTACAGCCAAGACGGAGAGAAAAGTCTGCCGTCTTCGGGCGATAATGTGCCTGACGGCTATAGTCAAGGCCAGAATATCGATGGTCTTTTTCATATTATGCACTAGGATTTTGACTTCAATCCAGATGGCATTAGAAGATCGGGATTTAGCTCAGATAGGAACTCATTCCAAAGCGTTCGGTTCTCGCTTATATATCTCTCCATCAGTTCCCTGCACTCTTTCAAGTCCAAGTTTACCACCTCTATGCCATGAGATTTCATGAAATCACTGGCTTCTGGTGCGCTATTGGATTCTCCAACTACGACCTTTTTTATCCCGAACTGGACGATCGCCCCGGCACAAAGGTAGCAGGGCATGAGCGTGGAATAGAGGATCGTATTGTGGTAGCCGCCCGTGAGCCTGGCATTGCGCAGACAATCAATCTCCGCATGCATGAGTTGATCTCCCTGTTGCACTCTCTTGTTTCGTCCTCTTCCTATGATCTTCCCGTCCTCGACCAATACAGCGCCTACGGGAACTCCACCCTCTTTCAATCCCTTAAGGGCTTCTTCTATAGCCGCACGCATGATGATATCCATAATATCTAGTCGCCTATTGTTGTTACATAATTATATAAATTGCTACGCCGGTCCTTTGAGTTCGATCCCAAGGACCTGCAAAACGTGTACTGCTCGCCTTTGCCTACATGGAGCTGAGCGACATAGAGCAGGCCCTTTGATTAAGCTATTGGTTATCTTCAGGGCTTTTTTCTCGAAATTGCTTTTGGCTGACATAGACATATGCTGCTTTCCAATGAATCCTCCGGGGTTGCCGATCTCCAGCTTATGGGGGTACTGCTTGAAAAGAATCGGGCTGCTCATGCGAAAGTCCGCATGTCAGAAGGCATTCATGATCGCTTCGCGAAGAGCTATCTCGGGGTAAGTGCGGTATTCGAAATGAAACGGGCCATGTTCGACGGTGGTTATGGGATTGTTCGCCATAACGTGATCCAGTAAGCGGGCAATGGCCACGGGAATGGCCCCCGCACGGCCCATTGCTCTGTCGTTTACTCCAAAAACGACCGTTCCACCTCCACCGTTGGCCATGCAAACAGCAGCTTCAACAACCAGCTCCAGGGCATCCTTCTGGCTGCGGCCCATCCACTCCTTGAAATCAAGATCCTGGTCCTCCAGTTCGTCGGCTGGTCTGCAATCCAGTTCATCAAGAAAACGCGGGAATCATTCCTGAAGAGTATGCAGCCTTCTTGAAATTATTCAGAAAAAGAAAGTGATGGATCAGGCCCTCCTGCCTGCATAAAATGTTTTCAATTTGTAGAAAAATAGAACCCTTTTACCGGTAAAAATAGGCTGAAGTCTCACCCTCAGCGTAATTTTATCGGTAATATTTAAATTTCATAAAGTATATTTGTTTCTTTGGTGATTCCTTGGTTAAGATAGATAAAGCACGGTATGTTTGGCTCGATCCTCATTCACAAAGTGATAGAAAGAGGTGGACGGAATTAATTAGCGGAGAAGCAAATTTGCAGCTCTCCGAGTTTATTATTTAGATAGTGGAAAATTCTCCCGCGGAAGAGTCTGATCTAAAGCCGCAAAGTGAGATTGTCAAAGAGCTTTCCAGGATCAAAGAAGAGAATAAGCGGCTGGGCGACGACCTCCTGCTGAAAAATATGGTTTTAGAAAAATATAAAAACGATCT
>Ga0116171_10003640_pt1 | contig 14188 bp, 7 predicted proteins | sample AD_JPNHW2_MetaG_FD_89798 | JGI IMG/M metagenome (GOLD analysis project Ga0116171, IMG submission 89798) | Active sludge microbial communities of municipal wastewater-treating anaerobic digesters from Japan - AD_JPNHW2_MetaG | ecosystem: Engineered > Bioreactor > Anaerobic > Digestate | place...
GAACGTTACATCGCGGATAGATTCCTGCCGGACAAGGCGATAGACCTGATCGATGAAGCCTGCGCCAGACTCGCTATGGAATTGGACTCCCTTCCCTCTGAATTGGATGAGGCTGAACGTAAGCTGCGTCAGCTCGAGATCGAGAAGCTCTCTTTGCAGAAAGAAACGGATCAGAAATCCCGGGAACGCCTGGACAAGATCGTGGAGGAGATCGCTCAGCTCAATGAAGAGAGGGTCAGCCTCAAGGCGCGCTGGGAAAACGAGAAGAAGCTTCTGGACGGCGTCAGGTCACTCAAAGAGGAGATCGGCAGGCTCAAATCCGAGGCCGATAAAGCCGAACGCAGCGGTGATTATGAAACGACCGCGAAGATCCGCTATGGGCAGCTTGTTGAGAAAGAAAGACAACTGAGCGAGCTTTCCGCGCAACTGAAAGAAACAGCCGGGAATAACCAATTGCTCAAGGAACAGGTCGATGAAGAGATGATCGCGGAGGTTGTCTCCAAATGGACGAATATTCCCGTTTCACGCCTGATGCAGAGTGAACTTGAGAAGCTCCTGAAGTTGGAAGAGGTGATGAGCACTCGGGTCATCGGTCAGGAAGAAGGGATCAAAGCTTTGGCGAATGCCATCCGGCGTAGCAGAAGCGGTATCTCGACCGGCAATCGCCCTATCGGTTCCTTTATCTTTTTGGGTCCGACAGGAGTCGGCAAGACGGAACTGGCAAAGACCCTGGCAACGCTTCTATTCGATTCCGAAAAGGCGATCATTCGGCTGGACATGAGCGAATTCATGGAGAAACACAGCGTATCCAGAATGATCGGTGCACCTCCCGGATACGTGGGTTACGATGAAGGGGGCTACCTCACTGAAGCGGTGCGCAGGCGACCTTACAGCGTGATCCTCTTCGACGAGATCGAAAAGGCGCATCCGGATGTGTTCAATATTCTGCTCCAGATCCTGGATGAAGGTAGATTGACCGATGGTAAGGGCAGAACGGTTGATTTCCGCAATACGGTGATCATCATGACCTCGAACATCGGCAGCCAGTTCATCTTTGAAGCAGAAGGCACCGATACGGAAGCGCTGAAACCGGAATTGATGAGGATACTGCAGGAATACTTCCGTCCTGAATTCCTCAACCGTGTGGATGAGATCATTACTTTCCACAGATTGGAGCCGAAGCATATCCGCAAGATCGTGGAACTGCAACTTGGCTATCTGGCAGAGAGGCTTAAAGGTCAGGGGATCGAACTGAGTTGGGACGACACTCTCGTGGCGCATATTGCCGAGGAAGGATTTGATCCAGCTTTTGGCGCGAGACCGATTAAAAGGCTTATCCAGAAAGAGCTGGAGGATAGATTGGCAATCGCCATCCTCGGTAGCGAGATCCAGCGTAACGCACCGGTCACGATCGGCTATGATCAGGCTCAGGGAAGAATTATTCTTAACAACAGATAAATCTTGCTTGACAGAAATTGGGACTGTCTCCGATAGTGCTTTAATGGATTAAATTCTATCGAAGTGAATAGCGTGAGCCAGTCCTTTGTTTTTTCGAAATACGGTATGTTTTTTGCGTGTGTTATAAGGTGTCGCCGGTGTAAAGCGTGGCTGTTAGCCGTGTCCGGTGACGTGTAAAGGATTTAACTAACCCAAAAAATCAATATGGGAAAAGGAGATACCTATGAAGAGATTATCATTACTCCTCGTGATGATATTCATCGTATGTATGTCTTGGGCTACCATTGACGAATATTATTCGTTCAATGCAACGACCGGGACATATACGCCCATCACAGGAACGCCAGTCACTGATATCCTGTCAGACGACGCGATATCGGCAACTGTACCGTTGGGATTCACATTTGCCTATGGGGATAATGCCTATACAGAGATCAAGTTATCCTCAAACGGTTGGATCGGCTTGGGTTCTGCCCAGACCGGCAGCAACCTGTCAAATGCGTTAGCCTCAACGACTATCGTTCCGGTCATCGGCCCTCTGTGGGACGATCTTAGTATGGCAAGCGGCACAGTCCAGTACTTGTTATCAGGCACTGCGCCCAATCGTATTTTCACTATTCAGTACGCTGACGTGAAGTGGAACTGGAGCGGAACCAACCAGTTCAACTTCCAGGTTCGTCTGTATGAGACCGGCAAGATCGATTTCATTTACGGTTCTGCCACCGGTACTCCCAGCAGCGCTTTAGCTTCAATCGGTATCAACATGCTTCCCGGCGGTGCCGGCTGGTTCTACAGCATCACTCCCGGAAGTCCTGCCACCTATTCAACCACTGTTGAAAACACCTCCATCAGCGCATTCCCGGCTCAGGGAACCGTTTATGAATTTACTCCCGTGGTCGCTCAGGCGAATGACCTTGCTGCCCTGTCGATCTCAGGAAACACAACTCCTACAGTCGGCACAGCCAGCCCTTACACCATCAGCGTTCGCAATCGTGGAACAGCTCCTCAAAGCACCTATGCGGTGAAGCTGTTTAACTCCAGCAACGTCGAGCTTGGCTCAGTCGCCGGCACCACCATCGCACCCGGTGCGATCGTGCCTTTCGTGATCAACTGGACCCCCACAACTGCCGGTCCTACCACGATCTACGGAAAGGTTGTACTTGCAGGTGACCAGAATGCCACCAACGACCAAACCCAGCCTCTCACAGTAAACGTTCAGGCTTCCGGAACGATCGCCGTCACCATCGGTACCGGTGCTGAAACTGGCCGTAAGCCCATGGACTTCTACTGGAAGAACAGTTTGTATGAATACATCATCTATCCGAACGAGATCAACCTCGGCGGATTGATCACAGGTATCCAGTTCTACAACAACTTCGTCTCCAATCTGACGGCGAAGCCCACCAAGATCTGGATGGGTGAGAACACCGCTGCTGATCTTGCAGCCGGCTGGATCCCCTCAGGTCAGCTCACCTCCGTGTTTGACGGAAACGTGAACTATCCCGCGGGCAGCAACCTGATCAATATTACCTTCCCCACACCTTACGTGTATGGTGGCGGTAACCTGGTGATCATGGTGAACCGCCCTATGGATACGGAATGGTTCAATGCCTCTGATAACTTCCTCTGCCAGACCATTGGTACGACTCGTGCCTTGTATCTGTACAGTGACTCGACCACGTTTGATCCTGCCGCTCCCGCGGCTGCCACAGCCATCGGTCAGTTCCCCAAGACCACCCTGTTCTTCGTCGTTGACGGAATGGGCGCTCTGAACGGCAACGTCACCGTCAGCGGACAGCCTCTTGCCGGAGCCACAGTCTCCGTGGCGACCACTACTCACACTACCACCACGGATGCAACCGGTCATTACAGCTTCCCCTACATCGCGCAGGGAACATATGCTGTGACCGCGACCAAGCATGGTTACACCGCAGTCACCAACAACGTGACCATCGTGGAAGATCAGACCGCAACCTCGAACTTTGCCCTGGCTTTACTGCCTCAGGTCACTGTGACAGGTAGGATCGTCGGCAGCGATGCTCCCACAGTGGGTATTGCCGGTGCCACGATCAACCTTACAGGTTACGATCCTTACACCGCGACCACCAATGCAACCGGTAACTTCACCATCACCGGCGTGTTTGCCAGCCAGACCTATCAGTACACCGCCAATGCCACAGGTTATCAGCCCGCCACCGGCCAAGCCGTTGTCGGAACCACGAACCTGAACATGGGCGACATCACTGTTAACGAAATGGCAAATCCTCCCTTTGGTGTCGTAGCTGCTGAAAACTCAACCTTCACCCAAGTCAACCTTACCTGGCAAGCTCCCGGTCAGGGTGGCGCAGGGATCACTGAAGGCTTCGAAGGCACTGCCTTCCCGCCCACAGATTGGACTCAGGTCATCACCGATACCGGAGCGGCCGGAACCACCGGTGTTCTGCCTACCTGGTGTTCACTTGGCACAGTTGCTTTGACTCCTGCCGTTCCGCCTCATGGTGGAACCCTGCAGTCAGGTCTATGGTGGAGTTACAACCATCAGGACGAATGGCTCAAGACCCCGCAATTCGTCTGCCCTCCCTCTGCCAGTCTCACCTTCTGGTCATATGTCTATCTTGGAAGCACCAATGGCGATCACTACTATGTGAAGATCTCCACCGACAACGGCAGCACCTGGACAACCCTTTGGGATGCCAGCACTCTGACCGGTGGATGGAATTACTACGCGACCGCGATCAATATCGACCTCAACGCCTATGCCGGACAGCAAGTCAAACTTGCCTGGCATGCTCTTGATCCTCCGTCCAACGACGGTCTGTGGTATTGCTGGCTCATCGATGACATCACCGTCGGCAGCCCCACAGGGGTCATGTCCATTGCCACATCCGAGCTGACCACACAGAGCGCGGTCAATACCGCCGCTGTCCGTGTCACCCCGAACCTTCCCACCAGCCGCGCTGCCGTGAACAACGACAGACTGCAGGAACCCGTCCTCAGCGTCCAGAACCCCAGCAACGTGGATCGCACACTCCTTGGTTACAAGGTCTGGCGTCTGCTTGCCGCTGATCAGGGAACTCCCGCGAACTGGACCTCCCTTACCCCGAACCCCATTTCCGCGACTGCCTTTACTGATGCCGCCTGGGGTCCCCTGCCTTCCGGCGTGTACAAATTCGCCGTGAGAGCGATCTATACCAACAACGTGATGTCCACTCCCGCCTTCTCCAACCAGCTCGACAAAGGCATGATGGGAACCCTGACCGGAACCGTGACCGATTTCGGTAGCGGAACTCCTGTCCAAGGCGCCACCGTCACCGCCGGAGATTACAGCGGAACCACAAACGCCAGTGGTGTTTATTCCTTTGGCGTGTATCAGGGTGTTTACACCGTCACCTGCGCCAAGACCGGTTATCAGACTGCGTCTCAACCCGCCGTCACCGTCACCGGACTGCAGACGACCACCCAGAACTTCCAACTCACCGAGATCACGCTTCCTGCCGGAGCAGTTCAGGCTGCCGTAGCAGGAGCAAACGTTAATATCACCTGGATGGCTCCCGGTACTGCCGGTGGCGAATGGATCCACTACGACTCAGGTGAAAACAATGACAGCATCGGTACCGGTGGCGTGGCAGACTTTGACGTCGCCATCCGCTTCCCCGCATCCGCTCTCGCAGATTATGCCGGAATGAGCCTCCACTCCCTCAAGGTGTGGCCTGCCCAAGCCGGAACATTCTCCCTGCGCGTCTGGACCGGTGGAACAGCGACCGCTCCCGGAACCATGGTCGTTGACCAAGCCTTCACCCCCACCCTTGACGAGTACAACACTGTTGCCCTCACCACTCCCGTTCCCATCACCGGAAACGAAGAGCTTTGGTTTGGTTATCGCTGCAACGTCACCAGCGGTTATCCCGCGGGTTGCGATGCCGGTCCTCAGACTGAAGGCTTTGGCAACATGATATACTTCAACGGTGCCTGGTCAACCCTCACCGCTCTCGCCTCATCACTTACCTACAACTGGAACATCCAGGGTTATGTCGGCTACAGCGGACCTACCCAGGCTCTTACCTATGTCGATCCTACCGCCAAGAACGTACATCCCGAAGCGAACACCACCATGGACCGTAACCTTCTCGGTTACAAAGTCTGGCGCCTGCTTCAGGGTCAGGAAAGCAACGAAACTGCCTGGACCTCCCTTACCCCCACCACCATCACCGCTACCGGCTGGCAAGATACAGGCTGGGCTGGCGTTCCTGATGGAATGTACAGATGGGCTGTAAAGGCGATCTATACCGGAAACGCAATGGCTCCTGCCGCGTTCTCCAATGCTATCCAGAAACAGACTCAGATCGGAACGATCGCCGGTCTCGTCCGCAATCCTCAGAATCAGGGTATTGCCGGTGCCACAGTCACATGTGGAACTGTCACCGCCACCACCAATGCCTCGGGTGCTTACAGCATGACCGTCGGCGCCGGTACCGTCAACGTTACCGCTGCTGCCAATGGCTACAGTGCTGTGACTCAGACAGGTATAGTTGTTGTGACCGGACAGACCACCACCGTGAACTTCCAGCTCCCCGTCTCTCAGGTCGTCCTGAACGACGGTTTCGAGACCTATGCCGACTTCGCCATCGACTTCGCTCCCTGGACGAATGTTGACGTAGATCAGAGCGCAACCTATACCATGACCAATACAACTTGGCCTAACGCTGCCGCTCCGCAAGCATTCATCATCTTCAATCCCGCAACGACCACACCTCCTGCCACCACGATCATTCCGCAGGAAGGCGCGAAGTTTGCCGCTTGCGTAGCCGCGACCACACCTCCTAATAACGACTGGTTGATCACCCCGCAGGTTGCCGGTGGTGGAAATATCAAGTTCTACGCAATGTCACTCACTGCTCAGTATGGTCTTGAAAGATTCAAGGTCGGTGTCTCAACAACAGGTACCAACCCCACGAACTTCACCATCATCAGCGGCGCGAGCTACATTGAAGCTCCGACAACCTGGACTGAATACACCTACAGCCTCGCAGCCTATGCGGGACAGCAGATCCGTGTCGGTATCCAGTGTCTGTCGAACGATGCCTGGATCTTCATGCTGGATAACGTCCGCATCGAAGGCCCGTCAGCATCTGATGACCCGACTGTGCCCGTCCTGACCACTAACCTGGCTGGTAACTATCCGAACCCCTTCAATCCGGAAACCACCATACGTTACAGCGTCAAGGATGCCACACCCGTCACCATCGGTATCTACAACATGAAAGGACAATTGGTAAAGACCCTCGTCAATGAAACCAAAGCCGCCGGCGACCACACAGTCGTCTGGAACGGTACTGACGCCAGCGGTCGCTCTGTTTCCAGCGGTATGTACTATTACAAGATGTATGCCGGAAAATACAGCAGCACCAAGAAGATGATCCTGATGAAGTGATCAGATTCGTCTGACAAATACAAGAGGCGAGCCTTATGGCTCGCCTCTCTTTTTTTGTGAGGATATCCTGTCCTGATGGGCGATATGGCCGTCATTGCGGGATTATTCTGTCGTATGACCGGGAGTTATGTGTCGCCCCTCCGGGGCTTCGCTTCGGGTGAGGTGGCGTTGTCCCTGGGGTTTCGCTTCGCTCCACCCCAGGCTATGAAGTGACGTCCCTCCGGGACTAATATGGATCATTATTCTCTTTTCTTCGGGACTATTATCTGGTGATCATCCCCCTATCCTCTCTCTATCATCTTACGTCGCGACGTAAGATGATAGAGAGAGGATAGGGGGATGATGGAGAATTATGAATAAAGAAAGAAGAATGAAGCCGCCCTGATCCCTGTTCCCTGATCCCTGTTCCCTGATCCCTGTTCCCTGATCCCTGTTCCCTCAAAAAAAACTTTGTTCTTGACAGAAAATCGGCTATCTTGATATTAGCACTCAATAACGCTGACTGCTAATTATAACGAAATTAAATTAAGAATTAATGACTGGAGGTAACTAGTTATGGCAAAGCAAATGCAATACTCACACGAAGCTCGGGCCTCGCTGAAAAATGGCGTGGACAAGCTTGCCAATGCCGTCAAGATTACACTTGGACCCAAAGGCAGAAATGTAGTTTTAGATAAGAAATTCGGTTCTCCGACCATCACGAACGATGGTGTCACCATTGCCAAAGAGATCGAACTTGAGGACGAATTTGAGAATATGGGCGCTCAGCTCTGCAAAGAAGTTGCTGAAAAGACCCACGACGTAGCCGGAGACGGCACGACCACAGCCACTCTGCTGGCGCAAGCCATCATCGAAGAAGGTCTGAAGCACGTGACCGCGGGTGTCAACCCTATGTATCTCAAGCGCGGAATGGAAAAAGCGATGAAGATAGTGATCGAAAAGATCCACGAATTCAGCACTCCCATCAAGAGCAACGATGAGATCGCTCAGATCGCCACGATATCCGCCAACAACGATCCCGAGATCGGACGCCTGATCGCGGAAGCCATGCAGTCCGTCGGAAAAGAAGGCATCATCAACATCGAAGAAGCCAAATCCATCGATACCGGACTTGAGAAAGTCGAGGGTATGCAGTTTGACCGTGGCTATCTTTCCCCTTACTTTGTATCCAATCCTGAGAAGATGATCGCTGAGATGGAAGATCCCTTTATCCTTCTCTATGACAAGAAGATCAGCGTCATGAAAGACCTGCTTCCCATCCTGCAGGAAATTGCCCAGCACGGACGTCCCCTGCTTATTATCTCCGAAGATATCGAAGGCGAAGCGCTTGCCACCCTCGTGGTCAATAAGCTTCGTGGTATCCTCAACGTCGTCGCCGTCAAAGCTCCCGGCTTCGGTGACCGTCGTAAAGCCATGCTGGAAGATATCGCTGTCCTTACAGGCGCCACCCTGATCTCCGAAGAGATGGGACGCAAGCTGGATAGCTGCACCCTGACCGATCTCGGCCGCGCCAAGAAAGTCATCGTGGAGAAGGAAAACACCATCATCCGTGAAGGTGCCGGACTCCAGGAAGCCATCGACGGCAGAGTCAAACAGATCAAAGCCCAGATCGAGGAAACAACCTCAGATTATGACAAAGAGAAGCTGCAGGAACGTCTTGCCAAGCTTTCCAGCGGTGTTGCCGTGATCCGCATCGGTGCCGCGACCGAGACCGAACTCAAGGAAAAGAAAGCCCGCGTCGATGACGCTCTGCACGCAACCCGTGCCGCCGTCGATGAAGGTATCGTTCCCGGCGGTGGAGTCACTCTCATCCATGCTGCCAGAGCCCTTGAAGAGCTTACCGGCTTGAGTCATGAAGAGAAGGTTGCTACACAGATACTTGCCAAGGCCCTGGAAAGACCCGCATGGCAGATCGCTTACAACGCCGGAGAAGAAGGCGCCGTGATCGTCGAAAAACTCAAAGGTTTCAAAGAGATCCACATGGGTTACAACGCCGCGACCAACGTCTATGAAGACCTGTTCAAAGCCGGCGTCATCGATCCTGCCAAAGTGGTGCGCAGCGCAGTGCAGAACGCAACTTCGATCGCCGCAATGTTCCTGACCACCGAGTGCATCATCACCGATATCAAGGAACCCGAAGCTCCTGCCCCGATGCCCAATCCCGGTATGGGCGGAATGTATTGATCCAACCTCAAATAGATCCGGAGCCGGGTGGTTTGTTCCGCCCGGCTCTTTTCTTATATACGTGGTTTGACCACTCTAACAAATCTCTTTACAAAAAACAGCCGTTAATAATTATAGCCGAAATGGAAAGCGAGGTGAGGACTTATGGAATTGTGCCTTGAACAACTTAGTTTCCCGGAAGATTGTAATATAATTCTGGGGCAAAGCCACTTTATCAAAACCGTTGAAGATCTTTATGAGGCAATGGTCAACAGCGTTCCCGGGATCATGTTCGGGCTTGCCTTCTGCGAGGCTTCCGGACCCTGTCTGATCCGCAAGGACGGCACCGACAGCGAGCTGATCGAGATCGCGGTGGAAAACATGCTCCGCCTTAGTGCCGGACACAGCTTCATGATCGTCATGCGGGGAGCCTTCCCTATCAACGTTCTGCCCGCTGTCAAAGACTGCCGCGAAGTTCTGAACATCTTCTGCGCCACCTCCAATCCCCTGCAGGTCATCCTGGCAAAATCCGAACAAGGCAATGGCATTCTCGGCGTCATAGACGGCTTCTCTCCCAAAGGGATCGAGCTGGACAGCGACATCTCGCATCGCAAGCAATTCCTGCTGGACATAGGATACAAACGCTGATGCAGATACGCACATTTATCGCTCTGGAACTGGCTCCCGAGATCTATTCAAGTCTCAATGAGCAGTTGAGCTTCTGGAAGACAAGCTATCCTCACGGGATCAACTGGGTACGCCCGGAAAACCTGCATCAGACCCTGCTCTTCATCGGCGACACGGATCCATCCCTGATCACCGATCTGTCCGAGATGCTGGAGAACACCTGCGCGGATTATCATCCATTTGAAATGACCTTCACAGGATATGAACTCTTTCCCTTCAACCATCCTCGCATGATCTGGGCTCAGTTAGAGCCTGAGATCCCCGAACTCACCAAGCTGAACCGTCTGCTTTTGCACCGGGTCAAAGAGCTGGGATTGGAGCCGGACGACAAAGCTCTCCGCCTCCATATCACTATGGGCCGCATTAAAGCCCCTCAGAGCCCCATAATCGAGTCTGAGATCCTCCAGGCTGGTACGGATACCCCTAAGGGTGTTTTCGACACAATAAGCCTGTATCAGAGCGTTCTGAAGCCTGAAGGACCCACCTACACCCTTTTGAAACAGATAAAATTATCATAAACGGAGACTACGAACATGTTGGAAAAGACAAAATCTACCGCGCTGAACAGCGCTATCACCCAATTGGAAAAGAAGTTTGGCACCGGTACCGTGATGCGCATGGGCGACAAACCCAAGCATGACACCGAGGTCATCCCGACCGGAGCTTTCAATCTCGATATCGCTCTCGGTATCGGTGGTATTCCCAGAGGCAGGATCATCGAGGTTTACGGAGCCGAGGCTTCCGGAAAGACCACTCTTGCACTGCATATAGCGGCTGAATGCCAGAAACTCGACGGTACGGTTGCCTTCATCGACGCCGAACACGCTCTGGATGTTCATTATGCCAAGCGTTTGGGCGTGGACACGGACAATATGTTGCTCTCACAGCCGGATGGCGGAGAACAGGCTCTGGAGATCACTGAAACGTTGGTGCGTAGTTCCGCGGTTGACCTGATCATTGTGGATTCCGTCGCTGCTTTGGTACCCAAGGCGGAGATCGAAGGCAGCATGGGCGACAGCCATGTGGGTTTGCAGGCGCGTCTCATGTCCCAGGCATTGCGCAAACTCACCGCGATCGTTTCCAAATCCAATACCTCCGTGCTGTTCATCAATCAGACCCGTATGAAGATAGGCGTTCCCGCTTTCGTCAATCCCGAGACCACGACCGGCGGTATGGCGTTGAAGTTCTACGCCTCATTACGTATGGAAGTACGTTTCGCGGGCGCGATCAAAGACCCTTCAAAAGACAATATGGTACTGGGCGCCAAGACCAAGGTCAAGATCGTTAAAAACAAGTTCGCTCCACCTTTCAAGACCGTGGAATTCCCCATCATCTTCGGTGAAGGCATTTCGCAGCTCGATATCATCCTGGACATGGCGGTCAGTCTCGACATCATCAAGAAGAGCGGTTCCTGGTTCTCCTACAAGGACAACAAGATAGGCCAGGGTGCCGATAAAACCAAGATCTTCCTCAGAGAGAATCCTGAGATCCTGAAAGAGGTCGAGGATATTCTCAAGAATAAGGTCAGCCCCGAAGTCATAGAGAAAGTGATCGAGAATGATACTCCTGAGGACCTGGACTAAACCGGATACTCCCAATACAGCGTATATATCGATCGACAATAAAGTATGGGGAACCCTGCCCGTCAGGGTTCTCCTTCCTTTCTATGGCGTCCCCGTGGAACAGGAGATCGACGAAGATGAGAAAGACAGATTGCGCGGGATCATCCTGGATCATGCCCGTGACAGGCTGTTTGACTATCTTTCCAAGGCGGAGCATTCTGAGCTTAGCTGTCGCAATCTGCTGAAACGCAAACATCTGCATCCTGAACTGATCGATGCCTGCATCGCCGATGCCAAAGCCAAGAAATTCCTTTCCAACGAACGCTTTGCCGAGATATATGTCCGCAGCCTGCTGGAATCCGGCAAGAGCCGACGCTATATCATCGGTAAACTAAGGGTGCAGCAGATCCCAGCGTCGATATATGCTCCCATCCTCGAAGAGTATTACAACCGGGATGAGAGCATCGAACGCCTGACTGAGGAGATCGTCAGGATGGTCGTCAACTATGGTGACATCCCCCTCGCCAAAAAGAGAGAAAAGGTCTTCAGCTCACTCTATCGCAGAGGCTGGGAAATGGACACGATACACATGGCTTGGGAGAGAGCCGGAGCGAGTGAAGAAGGTTTATAGGTCAGTGAGTCAATGGGTTAATATCCCGGGAAGCTGACCTGCTATTTTTTCTTTCCCGGTCTATGCATATATTTCCAGTATCTTACCCCCATCATCTCTCTATCCTCTCTCTATCATCTTACGTCATGACGTAAGGGGATAGAGAGGGGATAGCCGGAAGATGGCAGGATGGTGATGCAGATGGACGAGATGGACACAATGGACGAAATGGACTGGATGGACGCCTGTGATGCTGGATCTGAGGCTATTCTCTACTCAATCTAATTCTCTTTCACTCTTTCCCTCTTCTTTAATCTTTTGAATCCCACTCTGTGTCTCTGTGCCTCTGTGTTAAAGCCACTAAGCTGAGGCGCTACGGCGAGCGCCTGTACAGGAAAACCTCTTTCACTCTTTCCCTCTTCTTAAAGGCTCTCTTTCAAACTAGGTGGGTAGATAGGTTAGCTGAGAAACATACCCTACTGACTGGGCTGCCGATATCTGATCGGCAGAGGCAGCGCCAGCTGCTTGTTAAAGAGGCTTCCAGCCTCTGTGGCAAACAGAATTTGCCACCCCAATATCGCTACTGGAAGAATTTTACCCACGTGGTTTGAAAGAGAGCCAAAATGAATTAGCACTATATACGATAAGCTGCAGCAAAACTCTGCTTGACAGATGAGCCTGAAAGTCAGACATAGAAACAATCAAGAAACAAGGACGATAAATGCACAAAGCTATCGATGAGTCTCTGGCGCACCTGATCCCGCTCCTGGCACAGGAAGGGATCGTCATCACCGCTCAGCGTGAGATATCCTATGGGGTTCAGCTCAAGTTGTTAAAGTGCTTTGATGTCTCGGTCCTGAATATCTACCATTCGGCGAAAAAGGGGCTTAGTTACGTCATCGGCGGAGACAAGAATAATGCCTTGAGAGCCAGGCTGAAAGAGCTATTGAGCTCTCAGATGCCATCTCCTGAGCCTCAGGCAGGGATGCATAGCTGGCAGACCTGGTGCGGCTCGGATGAATGCGGGAAGGGCGATTATTTCGGCGCGTTGGTCGTGGCGGGGATGACCGTGGTGGCGGACGATCTTCCCAAACTCAGGCGGATGGGAGTTCAGGACAGCAAGAATCTGCGCGATCAGCAGATCGTGAATATTGCCAAACAGCTCTATGAATCGTACTCATCGCGTATCGCCTGTATCGTTCTGAAGCCAATTAAATACAACGAGATCTACGCGGACATGAAGAAGCGTGGGCAAAACCTTAATGATCTACTTGCCTGGCAACACGGGAAGGTCATCATGGATCTCTACGGGCGTGAACTCAAGCCGGAAGGAGCCCTCGTCGATCAATTCAGCAAATCCGCCAAGGTCAGAGCGCTGCTCAAGGTCAAGCTTCCTCTTCTGCCGGTGGTCGAACGTCCCGGAGCAGAGGCGGACGCGGCGGTCGCGGCAGCTTCGATCATTGCCAGATACCAATTCCTCCAGTCGCAAGCTTCCCTCAGCCGGTACTATCAGATCGAGTTTCCTCTGGGTTCGGGTTCCGGGATCATCACGACAGGGAAGCAGTTCATCGCCAAATATGGTTTTCCCCGGTTGTGTGAAGTTGCCAAGCTGCACTTTGTGACGACGGCGAAACTCGAGCAGAAGACCATAATCTGAGCCAGGCAGAGAAACTTCTTGACAGAATGGGGCAAGGCAGGGATTCAGTCCTGCGTTGACACCAACAACTAATATGATCACTTTCATGGCACGGCACTGAGGATCCTGTTTTTCAGATAGACCGGTCATTGTGTGGATATTGACTTACCCAAAGAATCTGTACCTGGAGCATTATTTATGATCAAATCTATGGGACGTCTGAACATAGACGACTATAAAATCATGGACGCCCACGTCGAGAAAGTCTTTAAGAATCTGGACAAGGGCAAGACAGACCTGGCAAAGAAACAAATCCTGGAACTGGCTGATACGGCAAACTATTTTGTGCGGGAAGACCTCGGCAAACGCCTTGCCGCGTATGAAGGACCCGGCGAACTGGACAAGATCATCGGAGAAATGCTGGAAGATAGGCTCTACGGGATCCGCGCCACCGCGTTGTTCTATATCTACAACAAGCGCCAGGCAACACCGGAAGTTATCATCAAGACTCTGGAAAAGACGTTCGAGACTGTGCCCTGGGAATCAGAGACCATCTGTTTTGAGATGTGGAAACGTTCTCCCGAAGTCATGAAAGAATATATGCCGATCTGGGCTGATTCAGACAGTGAAAAGAAACGCGC
>Ga0116171_10003642_pt1 | contig 14180 bp, 8 predicted proteins | sample AD_JPNHW2_MetaG_FD_89798 | JGI IMG/M metagenome (GOLD analysis project Ga0116171, IMG submission 89798) | Active sludge microbial communities of municipal wastewater-treating anaerobic digesters from Japan - AD_JPNHW2_MetaG | ecosystem: Engineered > Bioreactor > Anaerobic > Digestate | place...
CTAGAACTTTTTTGTCAAAGTGTTCAGGGGCCACTTTGAGCTGACCTGAAATATGATTAAAAATAATGTATTCAAAGAGATCCCACTCTTCGGGCCTGATCAGGTCGTAGCGCAAGCCCGAGCCAAGAAAAACTCTGCGGATACCGGGAACGGCGACTGCCGCCTTCAGCAATTCCGCCAACGGCCTCAGAGTCGTTAAAACGTTGCGGCAGACCACCGGGTGAGTGCACATATTGCGTTCACAACCGCCGGCACGGCATTCCCAGCCGTACATGTTGACTGCCGGCCCGCCAATATCAGGCACTATGCCCTTAAAATCAGGGTGTTCGGCAAAAGAAGCCAGTTCAGCCAGAATGCTGGCGGGGGTTCTCGATCTGATTGTGCGGCCCTGATGCAATGAGAGAGCGCAAAAACTGCAAGCTCCGAGGCAACCACGATGCGACTGCACCGAAAACTGCACCGGTTCAAGGCCTGGCACAGGGTTTTCATAAATCGGGTGGCTACGACGGTTATATGGCAACTGCCCAATAATCGTCGTCTCAGCGAGATAGTCGGCCGCCGACGGCGGAAAACAGATAATATCGCCTTTTGGATGTTGCTGAACGAGAGATTTTCCGCCTGGTCTGACTGAGCTGTCGGTTATGCGGGTCATGTTCATGAACGCCTCGGCATTTTGCCGGCATTCATCGACCGAAGGCAGCAGCAGAAAATTTTCGGTCAACCATTCGCGCCAGCTGTCATGCTTAACTCGCATGGCAGTCTGAGGTATCTGCGGAATGGCAGGCTGCCGGCCAGCCTTGTACCAATCGACCACTTTTTCAATTACCGGCTCGGCCATGCCATAAACGAGTATATCAGCCGGAGTATCAACAAGAATTGGGTCGCGCAGGCGGTCTTCCCAGAAATCGTAATGGGCAAACCGTCTAAGAGACGCTTCAATACCACCAATCACCAGGCCGGCATCGCGAAAAAGCTGGCGAATTTTTTGAACGTAAATCTGCAGGGCACGTTTGGGCCTCAACCCAGGCTCACCATCGGGCGACAGGCGGTCACGGCCACGGGGCATGCGGCTGGCGGTGTAGTTGGCAACCATGCTGTCCATCGCCCCGGGAACAACCGCAAAAAACAACTCGGGCCGGCCCCAGACGAGAAAATCGCTGTCACTGTTCCAGTCTGGTTGGGCAATCACGGCAACTTTAAGACCAAGACGCTGCAACAACCGGGTAATAACAGCTGCCGGAAAAGCCGGGTGATCAACATAGGCATCACCCGAGACGACAATTACATCAAAAACGTTTGTGGCAGAGCGATCTGGCAGATATTTTCTGCCCCTGAAAGCCAGAGCCGGATATGCATACCAGGGCAATCAATGCCTCCGAGATTCTACCAGGTGGTCGGCGGGACCAGCACCTGAATACATGAAAACCTGGCCTTGTCAACCATATACAACGGCGGAACCAGATATTTGCCATTCAGCACAATAGCAGACGATGACCCGCCATCAAGAAAAATCACATCGCGAACCCCGGCAAAAATCTCATCCTTGATAAAGGTTCTGGCGACCATGTAAAAATTAAAGCCATTGGCAAAGACAAGAAAATAAAGGTTTCGAGCTTCGTCCTGCGCCACAACGGTTTTGCAACTGGTCTGATCTTCTTTGCGAAAGCGAAAGCGCTGTCGATCATAGGCTTCCATGTGAACGTCTTCGCGATTGCGAAGAATCCAGCCACCACCGCCCAGCAGATTATCAATAACCGAGTCAAAAACGATTGACCGGTTGAACCAGGCTTCGGTGCGTTTGTATGGGTCAAACAAATCCTGGGCCTGGAAACTGGTCTCGCCAATATACCAGAACTGGCGCTTCTTTGCGCCTCTGAACGAAGCAATGAAGCAGCGTGACAATCGCCCCGGAATCTGTATGATCTCTGGCGGCAGCGTGGCTTCTGAGACAACCTGACCCAGAACGCCGCGTGGTGAATAAAAGGTTCCGTTGATCGAAGCCACCAGAGCATCTACGGCTCCAGATTCTTCGCCTTCCTTGCGGCACTTCTCGTGGGTTTCGAGCAGACCTTCGTTGCCGGTCCAGGTGTGAACCTTAATCAGCAGTTTACCCTGTTTGATCTTAATACCACGATAACCTTTGCCGTCGATTATTTCGAGGCCATCAGGCAGTTTGCCAAAATCGCTGACCGGCAGTTTGACGGCAAACTGACTCAGCAGGCCACGAATTTCGCTTTTCAGGCCCCCTTGCAGTTCTATGGCAAAACCGGCAACGGCATTCAAGGTCAGAGCGGCAACAAAAAAGGTTTTCAGCAGATAGTTTTGCATTTGCGGTCACGAAATCCTGAGAATGAAGGTAGGTCTATTACTGAAATACTCCAGCAAGGTCAGAAAGGTCAATGGCAAAGTAGGTATTTGTTTTATCTGAGCCATTCTGGGCTGCAAATCCGATTCTGACGATCATCGGCAAACGCTTCAGAAGAAGAACCTGGCTGCGAATCTCGATGCCGTTATCTGAATACCAGTGGAAATTTCCCTGATTGGTGACATCGCCGGTTTCCCAGAACAGTTCGGCAACCATAAATTCGTTATAAATAAAACTCATGAACTTTGGAAACTGAAAACGAACTGGTCGGCCAAGATGCAGCGCAAAAGCCCGCAACCGGTCTCCTGATTTGAAGGCCGAGTCAAAACCACGCATGAAGTCTTCACCACCCAGGCTGAGATCGTCAGGGCGACGGATCTGGTTTTCTTTGTCGTCTTCGGCAATCCAGGTTCGGCAGGTCAGAACCATGTCGCGAACGGGAAGATGCTCTGTCCAGCGCAGCGAAGTGCTGTCATAGTTCATTTCACCATCGAGAATCTCATTGCCACGCTTATACGAAGCAGTTATAGTGCGACCCAACCGCGGAAAGACTTCCCAGTATGGTTCAGTGCGAATAGCACGATGATTTATCCGGCCATAGAACGAGTGGTCACGCCCGACTGACGGAAACGGCCCGGGGCTGTTTTCGGGAATCTCGGCAATTTGCCGCTGAGTAAGATCGACGCCTAGAGAAAGCGTAGTAGAGAGATTAAGCGGGTACGCGACATCAAGAACCTTCGCACTGCTGCGTTCGAAATAATCATTGTCGAGATAACTTTTTTTGCGGGTATGATCGATGATCGAACCAGTAACTTTGAACAGGCCGAATCTTTGCATATACACACTGTTATAACCCCAGTTCTTGCTTGCAAACCCGTAGGTTGGTGCGAGAACAATGCTGCTGCGATCAAGGCGGTCAGTGCGGTAATTGTAAATACCAAATACAGCGCCATCTTCGTCTTCGCTCAGCAAAGGCTTCCAGTAGCTGGTATGGTATTCGCTACGGTATTTCTTGGTCTTCTCAGGTCTGAATTCGTTTTTAACAACCGGAACCGCGTCTGCCAGCTCAATTGTTTCGCACGCCATCGAATCGGGCAGCGAAGTTTTCCAGAAACCGCCCTTGTCAAGGGTGACGACTTCGATGCGATCTTCGACCGGGTTTATATCCCAGACCCCGCCGGGCAGCTGAGAGTGCTTTTCGAGTTTTTTTCCGGTTCGATCAATCGAAAACAGCTGGGTGGTCGAAAAATCTTTTTCAGCGGCAAACCAGAGCAGGTCATCGTGACAGACGAGCGACCTGATATCGCCGTGCGAGGCGAGAATTTCATGGGGTTGCTTTTCTTCGTCGTCTTTAACAATTGAGACCACGACCAGGCGCTTTTTAAAATCAGTGGTTTCGCAGGTATAATAAAGCTCGCGGCAGGAATTGCTCAAAGCCAGATCGAGGGGTCTCACGTCAGGCCCAAAATCGAATTCAACCTGGGTCGAATTTTTGAACTCAGGATCAACCGACATAACGCGGGTTACGCCGCCTTTGATCGAAGTGTAAAATATTCTTCCGAATTTGCGGCCGAGCGGCTTAAAGCTGCCGGCTTCGTTGGAAAGACACTTCTCACGACCTTCGGGAGTGACCGACCACAGCCCGAGACGCCGCTGGCGATGCTGATTGACCTGGTAGCGGCCGATAATAATTTCGCGTGACATTTCATCGACCATCAGCAGCGGGTGAACGTTTTTCAGCAGCATTTTGACCCGACCATTGCCTTTTTTGTAGAAGAGGTCATAAGTTTCGGTGCTGTAGCGGCGCGACGAAACCCAGATTTTTTCGTCGGGGCCGAGTTGCCGCAATGAACGAAAAAATTTGCCGCCAGCTTCGAGATCTTCGATGGTGAACTCTTGAGCGGCTGCCTTTTCTTTGAGTTCGCTGCAACGTTCACAAACGTATTCGCGGTATTTTCGGTAGGCTTCATTAAGGTTGACGCCGTAATGAGCGCGAAAAAGCTTATCGAATGAGGCTGGCTTTCTGAATATGCTTTTCATAAGTTCAAGAGCTGCGCCCTTTTTATAGGTTTTTTCCCAGAATTCGAGCATGCTGTGGGCCTGAAAGGTCATTTCTTCGCGGGTTAGAGTTGGCTGACTGAGAATCGTGCTCAACTGATCGATAGAATAAAGGCGGTCATGGCGGGCCATATCGAGCAGACGACTGAAATGAATCGAGTCAAGTTCAAACGCGTAGCTGAGTGCCATGCCATCCATGAACCATTGCGGCACAGCAAAAATAGCGAGTTGCCGGCGCCATGAATTGCTCGAAGCGGCGAGGGTTCGCAAGATCATAATAGTCGATAAGCGCATGGCAAAACGCTTTTCAAGGGAATAAGCCCGGGTCGAGAGCACCCCGATTTCTTCAAACATGCCAAGGTTGATCCAGTCGAAGTCTGAATCAGCTGAACTGCTGATGCGGTCATCGTGGTCATTGAGAATAACGGTGGCCTCATAATTTTTCTGATCTGGAAACACCTGAACGAGCTGGGCATGCACCGCAGCAAACCCGGCAAGAATTCTCGGCACAGCTTTTTCGGCTGAATTCGGGAAATAAAGCCGGACACCCTGGGTGGCAACTATCTGATAATCGCCGAGATTGCGATAGACATCATCGAGTTCTACGGCACTGACCGACTGAGCAAACAGGCACAACACAGCAAACACCATCAGATTTAGATATTTAACTGGCATTTTTCCCCTCTTGGCTTAACCTTCTGCAACCTTGAAATTACGACGCTGTCGGAAATTTTTGCGTACCAGCATCTCGATCTGCGGGAATTCAATCTTTATAGTGTTTTTGCCGCAGATCTTTTCCCAGCCTTTGATCAGGCCGGGTGTCAAACTTATTCTGAAACGGGTCGGTGATTTCAGCGTTACCTTTCCGCCACCTGGAATCTGAATTTTAATGGTAAAAGGTGATTGCCCGGGGCTTTTCTGAAGGACCCCCAGCAACTGTCGGTAGGTATCGCGATCAGCTGATGCCGATGGCACCAGAAACGAAATTTTTGAAAACCCCTCGGCGTTGAAATCGTCGAGGAGCAGCACTTTTTCGACATTGGCTTTAATCGTGCCCTCGATCAGCTGTGTCTGAACTATTAGAAAGAGCGGTTCATCGATCTTGAGTGCCTGGTGATATTCTTCGTAGGCACGTGGAAAAATGGTCACGTCGAAGGTGGTATTTTCGGCTTCAATGGTCAAAAATGCCATGGTATCACCTTTTTTGGTGAGGTGACGCTTAAAACCAGTGAGAATACCGGCAATTCGGCAGGTCTGACCATCGGCAGCCTCGGCGAGACTGGTGAGAGAATGGGTAGAAAAGACCTTGCCAAGCGGGGCCACAGCGCTGAATGGGTCGCCGGTCAGATAAAAGCCGAAAACCTCTTTTTCAGCGGTCAAAAGCTCTTTTTCTGAGAGTTCTGGTATATCGGGCGCCTTGGTCTCGGCTTCGGTCATAACGCGTTCATCACCACCAAGAAGGTCAAAAAAAGTTGCCTGCCCGGCGAGACGGTCTTTCATGGCTGACTGGCCGGTTTTAAGCGCTTCGACAGCCATTGCCACCAGCTGGCTTTTTTTCAGGCCGAAAGAATCGAGAGCACCGGCCTTGATAAGCGCATCGATAACCCGGGCATTGGCCTGGCGGGTATCGACTCTTCTGGTGAGGTCGCCGAGTGACTTGAACGGGCCATTTTTCTCGCGCTGCTCGACGATTGACTCAACGGCTCCTTCTCCGACGCCTTTGATGCCGCTCAGACCGAAGCGAATATTTCCTTTGTCGACCTTAAAAAGGCCGACAGAAATGTTTATATCAGGCGGCAGAATCTCGATACCCATGGTGCGGCATTCATCTACATACTCGGCGATTTTATCGGTATCGTTAATTTCTGATGAAAGCACGGCCGCCATAAATTCAACAGGGTAATGGGCCTTAAGATAAGCGGTTCTGAAAGTCACCACCGCGTAAGCAGCTGAATGTGACTTATTAAAGCCATATTCGGCAAACCCGGCCATCAGATCAAAAATCGACTGGGCGAGTTCCTGGTTTACACCACGGCCAACCGCGCCCTTTACAAAAAGCTTGCCCATTTTTTCCATGACTTCAGCAATCTTTTTGCCCATGGCTTTGCGCAACGCATCGGCTTCAGCCATGGTAAACCCGGCGAGCACGTTCGCGGTCTGCATGACTTGTTCCTGGTAGAGAAAGACGCCATAGGTGTCTTTTAGAACCGGTTCAAGGTCAGGATGGGGGTAAGCCATATCTTTGCGGCCGTGTTTGCGCTCAACGAAGTCATCGACCATGCCCGACTTCAGCGGCCCCGGTCGATACATGGCCAGCAGAGCGATTATGTCTTCAAACACCGATGGCTTGAGCCGGGCAATCAGATTGCGCATCCCCGACGATTCAAGCTGAAAAATACCAAGGGTCAGAGCCTGCTGCAGCAGCTGATAGACCTTCGGGTCATCGATCGGTGCTTTTTCGAGATCAACATCGATGCCACGACTCTCTTTGACGTTCTTGAGAGCGCGTTGCAGAATCGTCAGGGTTTTCAGACCCAGAAAATCCATTTTGAGAAGACCGATGCTCTCGATGGCGTTCTTCTCATATTGCGACATGATGTTCTTGTCTTTGTCAATGCAGAGTGGCACGATATCCATCAGATCGATGGCCGAAATAACAATGCCGCAGGCATGTACACCGGTATGCCTGACCAGCCCATCAACTGTGCCGGCGATTCTTAAAAGACGTTTTTGCTGCTCGGTGCCGTGTTCGATGATTTCTTTGAGCTCAGGAACATCGTTAACCACAGCCTTTAAATGGATGCCTGGTTTATCGGGAATGAGCTTGGCAATACGATCAACTTCTGACAGTTCCATACCCATGACCCTGCCGATATCGCGGATCGCCATCTTGGCGAGAATAAAATTAAAAGTAACGATTTGAGAAACCCGGTCGTGACCGTATTTTTCTTTAACGTAATCGATTACCTTCTGGCGCCCGTCATCGCTAAAATCAACGTCGATATCAGGCATGCTGATGCGGTCAGGGTTCAAAAAGCGCTCGAAAAGCAAACCATATTTGAGCGGGTCGATATCGGTGATACCGAGCAGATAGGCAACGATTGACCCGGCGGCAGAACCTCGGCCTGGGCCTACAGGAACGCCCATTTCCCGGGCAGCGCGTATGAAATCCCAGACGATGAGAAAATAGTCGCAAAAACCCATGCGCTTGATAACCGAAAGTTCAAATTCAAGGCGCTTTTCGACAACCTCGCCAGGGCTATCGCTGCCATAACGCCATGGGTAGCCCTGCAGACAAAGCTCGGTCAGATAGCTTTCGGAGGTTTTTCCATCGGGTTTTGAGAATTTGGGCAGAATCGACTTGCCGAGTGTGAGTTGAACATTGCAGCGCTCGGCGATGCGCAGGGTATTCGAAATGGCATCGGGCCATTCGGCGAACAGTTCGGTCATCTCCTGGGGGGATTTCAGGTAAAATTCTTTGGTTTCGAAGCGCCAGCGATCTGGGTCGTCGATACGGGCGTTGGTGTTGAGGCAGAGAAGCGCGTCTTGCGCCTCCCAGTCGAGGGGGTTAACATAATGACTGTCATTGGTAGCAACGATCGGGCAATCACAGGCGCGGGCGACTTCAACCAACTCTCTGAGGATACGAATCTGCTTTTCGATGCCATGGTTTTGAATCTCGACATAAAAGTTCTCTTTGCCGAGAATTTTCTGGTATCTGCGAATTGCAGCCATAGCGGCTTCGCGGTCATCTTTGAGCAGGTCAACCGGAATTTCGCCGGCCAGACAGGCACCAAGACCTATCAGGCCTTCTTTATGCTGTTCGAGCAGCTCAAAATCGATGCGAGGTTTGTAATAAAACCCTTTGGTATAACCGATTGTCGAAAGTTTAACCAGATTTCGATAACCATCAAGGTTACGGGCGAGCAGAACCAGGTGGTACAGGGGTTGCTCACGCTTTAAATCGGTATGTGACCCGGCGGTCAGGTAAGCTTCAAAGCCAATTATGGGTTTAACGCCCTTTTTGATGGCAGACTGGTACAACTCTATGGCGCCAAACATGTTGCCATGGTCAGTCAGGGCAATAGCCGGCATACGGAAACGCCGGGCCGCATCGACAATGGCTTTAACCGGCGCTGCACCGTCGAGCAGACTGTAATGGCTATGTACATGCAGATGAACAAAATTGGTATGAAACATGGCAGACAAATTATAACGCAAAACCGACCGGGTTAATATTTTTTTTTGCTTAGCGCAGATTTGTCGATCCGAAGTGTAAAAAATAATTGGCAGACGCTACACCATTCGTTTATTGAATCCTGCAAAAATAAAATACAGTCTGTCCGACAGCCTGTAATATCAGCCAGAGTGCTTTTGGGGAAGCATTTCGGGTTGCTGACGTGGTTGCAATTTATCCATATTGCGCACAGCGGTTTTGACTTTCCCGACAGAGAAATACGATTATTTGAGGAAACTTAAGCGCTTGACATTTTTTCCACAAACAATTATCCTAGGTTTGTGAAAATTTTAACGAGAAAAATTTATCGATTAAGCCTTTAGCAAGCCAAATAAGCGGAAAAGCAGGAGGTTTTATGCAGGAAAATAACGGCTTCACTTTCGAATCACTTCAAACAGGCATGAGTGCCGAGTTCTCTAAAACAATCACTGAAACCGACATCGTCATTTTTGCCGGGATCTCGGGTGATTTTAACCCGGTTCACATCAACGAAGAATTCGCCAAAAAAACCCGTTTTGAAGGCAGAATAGCCCATGGCATGCTTTCGGCCTCCTTCATTTCGACTGTTCTCGGGACTCGCCTGCCAGGCCCAGGCTGTATATATGTTTCTCAGACACTTAAATTCAAAGCCCCGGTTCGCATCGGTGATACCGTTACTGCCCGCGTTGAAGTTGCTGACCTGAATGCCGAAAAATGCTTCGTCACCATGAAAACCGTCTGCCTGGTCGGTGACAAAACCGTCATCGAGGGCGAAGCGGTGCTCAAGGTGCCACGCCGCGAAACTTCAGCAAAGGAGCATTGATATGGCCAAAGCTATGATCAGACTGAGAATGAGCCTTTCCGACGCCCACTATGGTGGCGAACTCGTAGACGGTGCCCGCATGCTGCAACTTTTTGGCGACGTTGCGACCGAACTGCTGATTCGCAGTGATGGCGATGAAGGGCTGTTTGCAGGCTACGAAAAAATCGAGTTTCTCGCACCCGTTTATGCCGGCGACTACATCGAAGCGACAGGCGAAATCACCCATTGCGGCAATTCGTCGCGCAAAATGCGCTTCGAAGCCCGCAAAGTCATCGTACCCCGCAAGGACATCAGCGACTCGGCTGCCGACGTTCTCGAAGAATCACAGGTTGTCTGCCGGGCGACCGGCACCTGCGTCGTGCCGAAAGCCAAGCAGCGCCATTCAACCCGCACCAACGATCTTGCCCTAGTACTCTGAGGCAAAGCCTAACACAAGGAGAGCACCATGGATTTTCAACTCAGCCGGGAACACAAGCTTCTCGCCACCACCCTAAAAGACTTCGCCGAAAACGAAGTGCGCCCCCTTGCCCGTGAAACCGACGAAAAGGAAGCTTTTCCGGTCAGCACCGTCGAAAAAATGGCTCGCTTCGGCATGATGGGCATACCCTTCCCAAAAGAATTCAGCGGCGCCGGCGGCGATAACCTCGGTTATATAATGGCCGTTGAAGCGCTTTCGAAAGTTTGCGGTACCACAGGCGTCATTCTTTCAGCCCACACTTCACTCTGTGCCGCGCCCATCTATGAATTCGGTACCGATGAGCAGAAACGCAGATTTCTGCCCGACCTCGCCTCAGGCAAAAAAATCGGCGCTTTCGGCCTGACCGAGCCAAATGCAGGCACTGATGCCGCCGGCCAGCAGACTGCCACCGTGCTCAGCGGTGACAAATACATTCTCACCGGCTCGAAAATCTTCATTACCAACGCCGGCTACGCCGATGTCTACATCGTTTTCGCCATGACTGACCGGAGCAAGGGCACCCGTGGCATTTCGGCTTTCATCGTTGAAAAGGGCATGCCCGGCTTCTCGATTGGCAAAAAAGAAGAAAAAATGGGCATTCGCGGCTCATCAACCTGCGAACTGGTTTTCGAAAACGTCGAAATCCCGCTCACCAACCTTCTTGGCCGCGAAGGCGGCGGCTTTGGCCTGGCAATGAAAACACTCGACGGCGGCCGCATCGGTATCGGTGCCCAGGCCCTTGGGCTGGCGCAGGGCGCCATCGACGAAACGGTTAAATACGTTAAAGAACGCAAACAGTTCGGCAAAACGATCAGTTCCTTCCAGAACACCCAGTTCCAGCTTGCCGATATGCAGGCGAGAACAGATGCGGCCAGACTGCTCGTCTACCGCGCTGCCTGCCTGAAAGACGCGAAACTGCCTTACGGCACCGAAGCTGCGATGGCCAAACTTTTTGCATCTGAAACCGCTATGGCTGTGACCACTATGGCAGTTCAACTGCACGGCGGCTATGGATACACCCGCGAATACCCGGTAGAGCGCATGATGCGAGATGCCAAGATAACCGAAATTTACGAAGGCACCTCAGAAGTGCAGAAAATGGTTATCGCTGCGGCCGTGCTCAAATAAGCTGAAGGAGACAACATGAAAATCATCGTCTGCATCAAGCAGGTTCCAGATACCACCGAAGTAAAAATTAATCCAACCACCGGAACCCTCATCAGAGAGGGCGTTCCGAGTATCATCAACCCGGATGACAAAAGCGGCCTCGAAGCCGCCCTCGTTCTCAAAGAGCAGCAGGGCGCCCATGTCACAGTTCTCTCGATGGGCCCGCCACAGGCTGATCTCGCTCTCAGAGAAGCACTGGCGATGGGCGCCGACCAGGCGATTCTTCTCTCTGACCGGGCATTCGGCGGTGCCGACACATGGGCAACATCGAGCACTCTGGCTGCCGCGATCAGAAAACTTGAATGGGATCTGATCATCTGCGGGCGCCAGGCAATTGACGGCGATACGGCACAGGTCGGGCCGCAGATTGCAGAACACCTGCATATTCCTCATGTCAGCTATGTCAGCGAACTACAGGTCGGGGAAAAAGCCATCGAGGTCAAACGCAAATTCGAAGATGGCTGGCAGCGCCTGCGGGTGCAGTTTCCATGCCTGATTACGACGCTGAAAGAGATGAACCATGCCAGATACATGTCGATGGCCGGAATCTACGACGCCTACAGGCAGGAAGTTAAAGTTTGGGGCCTCGCCGATATCGACATCGACCAGGCCAATATCGGGCTGAAAGGTTCGCCCACCAGAGTCAAGGCCTCTTATACCAAAGGCACCCGCTCTGCCGGCAAAGTTTACGAAGTAGACCCGCGCGAAGGTGCACGAATCATCGTCGAAAGCCTTAAAGAAAAGTTCATCATCTGAACGGCAGGAGAAAAACAATGAATATATCTGAATATCGTGGTGTGATGGTTTTTGCCGAACAGCGACGCGGTGAGATTCAGAAGGTTGCCTTCGAGCTGCTCGGAGCCGGCCGTGGTATCGCTGACACTCTTCAGGAAAAGCTGATCGCAGTTCTTGCAGGCACGCATCTTACAGATGCCCAGGCAGCCAGCCTGATTGCCCATGGAGCCGACCGTGTCATACTCGTTGATGATAAACGCCTTGGCGTTTATATGACCGAGCCATTTACCAAAGCCATAACCGCAGTTATCGCCGCCGAAAAACCCGGAATCGTCTTCTTCGGCGCCACAACCATTGGCCGTGATCTGGCCCCAAGAGTTTCGGCACGGCTTAAAACAGGGCTGACCGCAGATTGCACAGCTCTGGCTATCGATGATGCCAGCCGCAACCTGCTGATGACACGCCCGGCTTTCGGCGGCAATATTATGGCGACGATCATCTGCCCCGAACACCGACCGCAGATGTCGACCGTGCGCCCGGGCGTCATGCGACAAATAGAAGCTGATACGACCAGAACCGGTGAAACGGTAAGGTTTGCCTGCAGAATCGAGCCGGCCGACGTCAATGTCGAAATTCTCGAAGAAGTCGTGCAGAAAGAAGAAAAGAAGAACATCGAAGACGCTTCAGTTCTTGTCGCTGGTGGCCGTGGCCTCGGAAACCCGGAAAACTTTCAGTCACTGCAGAACCTCGCCGAGATGCTCGGCGGTCAGGTTGCCGCCTCACGCGCTGTCGTCGATGCCGGCTGGACAAACCAGGACAAGCAGGTTGGTCAGACGGGCAAAACCGTGCGGCCTGATCTCTACCTTGCCTGCGGAATTTCAGGCATGATTCAGCACGTCGCCGGCATGGAAGAATCGGGTTTCATAGTGGCTGTTAACAAGAACAAAGACGCCCCGATCTTTGCTTACGCCGACATCGGCATCGTTACAGATGTGAACCTGCTGCTGCCCGCGCTGCAGGACGAACTCAACCGCGCCCGTTCCGCCTAAACTCTTAAACCAGCCGGGCCCTCGCAATCATTTCGGGGGCCCGGTTTTTTATGGTTGAACAAAAAAAGTTTTATTTCTTTGCCCAAGCGCTCTCAAGCCTCTCTATTCTGAATTTCGCAGCAATACCAACCTTAAATTTCAGATGTTCGAGGCTTAAGCTGATAAAAGGGAAGCAAACGTTTGCTATGCCGATTGGCTGGCCTGAAGCATAAAAATTGGTTGGTAGCGCTGCCGCCCTTCGTTTATAATTGAACGGGATGGCCGACAGGCGAGAAACGCAGGTAACAGTTTAGATTGTTAGAGGGTTCCCGGTTTGAAAACGATTATAACCCTTTTTCAGGGGTATTTCAGAAGATTTTTCGGTTTACTGTTTCCGGTTTTAATAACGCTGGGAGTGGTTTTTGCCGCGCTGCATTTTTCTGAAATCAGGCAAACGGCCGAGGTTACCCGCAAGCGCAATCTATGGCGCGAGAAGGCCGAAATAACTCTGGCTGCGCTGCGCTCAAATCACACTTTCGCTGGTTTGGTCACCGAATCAGGCAACCGACTGGCAGCAGAGCTTGAGACTGACTTTGACCAACAGTTCAAGGCTACCACTTTTGTTGAATTGCTCGGCAGGCATTTTGCCGACGGCTTTTTTGATGACCAGACCCTGGTGTGGTTTTTTAGAGTTGAGAATGGCCTTGTTCGCTCAGATACGGCCCCTGGTCTAACCGGCACCCGCCTTCGCATCATGCAGAAGGTGTTTGCCAATCTTCTGGAGTTTTCGAACAACAAAAATATCAGTCAGAACGAAATCAATAGCGGCGAGAAATTTGTTAAAGGCGTCTTTGGTCTTCATTCGGCGCCCCTTTCGATGGGTCAGCGGCGCGAAGGCAAGTTAACCCCGGTTACTTTCGAGGGTCGCAAGTATTATTTTTACTGGCGACAGTATCAGCAGAAAGGTCAAACGGTTGCAGGCACTGCAATGCTTTGGCCGGCGGGCAGAAGCGAAAACATTGAGGGTATTCTCAAGATTTTTGCAGACCGGGTTTTTGCCGAAACCCAACGGCACCTGGCGGTGGCTTTCATTCCCTCTGAACATCTTAAAACAAGCCTTAATAGGGTTTTTCCAACTCTTGTCTGCCGCAACGCTGATTACCTGCAGAAATTAAACGAACAGATCAGTCAGCTGCTCTGGGTATCTGACGATAAAGGCAACAGGGTTTATGAAACGAATGACCATCTGTTTCTCAGGGGCTTTTTGACCGCAGATAATCCCTTCGAGGCCGTCATTTTTGCGCCACGCCCGGCTGAGCTGCAAACCAGTC
>Ga0116171_10003646_pt1 | contig 14175 bp, 16 predicted proteins | sample AD_JPNHW2_MetaG_FD_89798 | JGI IMG/M metagenome (GOLD analysis project Ga0116171, IMG submission 89798) | Active sludge microbial communities of municipal wastewater-treating anaerobic digesters from Japan - AD_JPNHW2_MetaG | ecosystem: Engineered > Bioreactor > Anaerobic > Digestate | place...
GATTTTTTAAAATCGTTAGTAATTCCTAAATCGAAATATCACAAATAATGAAAAAAATAATTATACTAATAGTTTGTTTTAATTTATTTTCATGCGGTTCAATTGAAAAATTAAAGCAAAGCAAAAAAATAGCAACAGATTCTATATCGGAAACAAATTCAGGCACCAATTTGAATAGATGGATTGATTCTGATAAATATACTTTAGAGCCAGCAGATTTAACAAAACCAATAAGATTTGTTAATTCAAAAGGAGAGGTTAAAGAATATTTTAATACCAAAATAATTCATGAAAAAGAAATTATCAGAGAGCAAAAAAAAGACACTTTATCAAATAAAACTAAATTAAACAAAGAAATTGATGAAGAAAGTAAGTATAAAAAAACAGATAATACAATGATTATATTAGGTGTTTTTGGAATCGCTTTTTTATTTTTATTTCTTGTGGTAATTTTCATTGTTTGGTACTACGGAAAAAAAATTAATACAATTACACAATTATTACCAAAAGTTTCGTAATATTGTAATTTGTAAAATTTCATATAGTTTTTGTTATTGATGTTAAAAAAGGTGTTGTTTTTACAGCGCCTTTTTTTTATTTTGATTTTTATTAAAAAAAAATAATATATTTGTAAAGAAAATAAATTATTTGTATATGAATTACGGATTAGCAAAAGAGATTTACGGACTTAACCCATGGAGTGTAGATGCTAAAACTTTGCCAGCAATGTTGCAGATTTTAAGTAATTCTAAATCAGGTCAAAAGTTAGAAATTCCAGAAAAGAAGTATAATTCAATATCTGTTTTAGATTTAAAATCATATTCGATGATGACTGACTCAGAATTTGAATCTAATAATAATGTTCAAAATGGAATAGCGATAATAGATTTAGATGGGCCAATAACAGTCGGCGGTGGGATGTCTAGCTATGGAATGACTGAATTATCTGACAATATGTTAAGTCTTTCAGATGATAATAGAGTAAAAGGATTTATCATTCATACTAATTCTGGTGGTGGTTCTTCTGCTGCTGTTGAAATAATGGTTGATGCAATAAACGAGGTTAAAAAGAATAAGCCAGTTTATGGATTAATTAAAAAAGGCGGTATGGCAGCTAGTGCGGCATACGGTATATTAAGCGCAACACAAAAGATATTCGCAATTAGTGAAATGTCAATAGTTGGTAGTTGCGGTACAATGATTCAATTTGAAGGTGTAAAAGCTAATAAAGAAAATATTGAGGGAGAAATAGAAATTAGGCTATATGCTACCAAGTCAATTAAAAAAAATATAGGTTTTGAAGAAGCATTAAATAATGGTAATTATACATATTTAGTTGATGATTTGTTGAATCCTGTTAATGAGTATTTTTTAGCAATGATTGAATCGAATAGACCAATTTTAAAAGGAACTGATTTTAGTGATGGCCATGATTCATTTGCAAAAGACTGTATAGGCACTTTTATAGATGGAATATCAACTTTTAACGAGGTCGTCGATATGGTATTACTAGAATCAAATAAAAATAATAATTCAAATTTAAGTTTAACTAATTCCACAAAAAAAATGACAAAAGAGGAGATTAAACAAGCGCATCCAGATTTATATTCTGGAATTATATCTGAGGGTATAATTGCTGAAAGAGAGCGAGTGAAATCGCTATTGGTTTACGTTGATGCGGACCAAAAAGCAGTTGTTGAGGCTATTAATTCTGGGGCTGAAATTTCGCCATCACAAAGGGAGGCTTTTATGGTAAAAATGAATGCTTCAACTATGCTTGCAAATTTAAAATCAGATGGATCTGCCCCATTAATAACTGCTGAAACACCGTCGGTTATTGCTACAGAATCTACTGTAAAAGAAAAAGAGATAGAATCAGCTATGAACTTTAAATTATAAATAAATGGGTATTTACGCAACACAAAGGGGTGCTACTCGAAATCAATCTACGGTTGATTATTCTGCACAAAATATATTCACATTTGGTAATAGATACCAAACAGGTGTTTTTATTAATAACATTGGAGAATCATTAGATGCTCAAGATGGTATATTGGTAGTAAGAAATTCAGGAACTTTTGAAACGGCAACAGCTAAATTTGTTGCTTTAACAACAGGACAAACAATGACTGTCGCAGGTCTTACTTACACTTCTACAGGTGCGACTACTGCATCTCAGTTGGCTGCTGCATTTGCAAATTTGGCAGTTGGAGCTACTACTGGAGCAGGAACAGCAACAGGGTCTTATTCAGGAGCATTAACTGCTTATGCTACAGGTGCAGTTGTTGGAGCTAGTTTAGATACTGTTGTATTTACAGCTTCTACTGTTGGAAATAAAACTGATTTATCTGCAACTGGTACTGGAACAAGTCCTACATTTACAATAGTTGGAGGTACTTCTGGAGTTGACGAAGGTTTTAGCCCTGCTACACCAGCTACTTTGGCAAATGTAATTGGTATTTTGAAAATCGAAGGAGTTAACACTATGGCAAATTCGGCTAGTTTAAAAGCTCATTATGCTTTATCAGGAGATATTGATGCTTCATTGTTGCTTTTGCCAAACGGAGTTACTTTAGATTCAATGGTTGGTTCTAAGGCGTTGAAAGATGTATTAACCGCATTAGGTTTCGTTTTAAATAACGTGACTGAAATGACTAAATTTAATAATTAATTATGGCTATTTCATTAATTGAACACAGTAATGCAATCACAAAAAAGATTGTAGGAAAATTTGAAGAATCTATTCCAGTTCGTGCTGGATTTAGTGGTTTTTTCCCAAGCGAAACAACACCAACTTTAGAGGTTGATATTGAGGTACAAAGAGACAATGATTTAATCGCTGTTGATGTTGTACGTTTCACAGAAGGAAACAAAAACAAATTTTCAAGATTAACGGAAAATAAATATATTCCGCCTTTTTTCAAGGAAGATTACGACTTCCAAAGAGATCAAGTTTACATGAACACAATTGCATTAGGTGTTGGGATGGAAAATTCTCAAGTAAATAAAATAATTGCTCAAAATGCCGTTAAAAATGTTGAAAAAAACAGAAAGAAAATAGAGCGAGCAATTCGTAAACAACAAGCCGATGTTTTGCAAACAGGAATAGTTACATTGACTAATGGTGATTCTATTGATTATAAGCGTAAAGCTGCTTCAATGGTTAATGTAGGTACCGCTGGTGATTATTGGAGTGTTTCAACTGCAAAACCTATGGACGATTTAGCTTTGGCGATGACGTTTTTACGTGATGTTGGTCAATCTAACGGTACTGCTATAAATGTTGTTATGAGAACAGCTGGATTGAATGCTTTTATGGCAACAACTCAAGTAAAAGAGCAAGGAGCATTTAGAGTAATTGAAAGAATAAAATTAGATATGCCACAATTTACTGAGGCAACTGGTATGGCTTTTCACGGACAAGTAGCTGCTGGTGATTTTGTTGTAAATCTTTGGACATATAATGAAAAATATACCGATTCAAATGGTGCAACTCAATATTATTTGGCATCAAATACCGTTGTAGTTTTACCAGATGATTTTCAAGGGAAAACTGTTTTCGGAGGACTACCATCTTTTCAAGATATGAATATTGGTGGGGTTATGTCAAGAGTTCCTGCTGTTGTTGAGGCTGAATATTTAATTAGACCATATAGCGATGAAAAAACGCTTTCAAGTACGATTGAATTAACATCGGCTCCGCTAGCTATTCCTTTTACAATTGACAAGATATACACAATGCAAGTACTAGCTTAATTTTATTGATATGGCAAAGTATAAAGTAAAAGTGATTGGTCATTTATGTAAAGGAAATCACGTAGCAAAATTTGGCGAAATTGTAGATGAAAGTCAATTAACAACTCCTGCTTCTGGTCTTATTAACACAGGTTTTATTGAGCTTGTTGAAGAAGTGAAAGAGGTAAAATCAGTGAAGGATATTGATGTTGTTGATGCAAAACAAGTTAAACCTAAACGATAATTTAGAATGAGTGGTAATTTAATGCAGTTAGCGAGACGTGATGCCAAGTTTTTTGTAACTAATGGAGGTTTTGAGGAATCAATCACTATTACAACTCCAACTTTAGACAGAACGATTTCGTTAACTGGATTTGCCACAAAACATTTTATTAATTTTGACAGCGATGGTTTGCCTGTTAATTCTAAAAATGTTCACATTTGTATTGATGAAAACATATTAATATCTAAATCCTATCCGTTAAGAAATGCCAAAGGAGAGGTTTCTTTATTAAAACACATAGTTTCATATCCAGATAGTACAGGAATTATTAAAAAATATGTAATTAGAGAGCATTTTCCTGATGAAACATTAGGATTAATAGTATGTATTTTAAATGACTACAAAGACTAACAATGAGTGCTAAAATAACAGAAATAATTGCAGATCAAAGCTTCGAAATCTTGACAAAAGAAGTCGGAGCTATTCTGCTTTTAGAATTAGAGAATCAAAAAACACTACAAAATTATGATATTGATTTAGGTATTTTTATCGAACGAATGATACCAATTTCAGATAGTGAAGATGTAGTAGTTAACGTTTCTTTAAATAATGTTGGTTATGATAATCAAAATGAATTTGAAAGTCAAGGAACGCACACGTTTAATATTGATGTTTATACATTTGGAGTTGATTCTGTTGACGAATCAGCAAATACAAATGTAATGTTGAAACTTCAAAAAATAACAGGTTGGATTAGATATATTTTATCCTCAACAAAATACAAAACATTAGGTTTTTCGCCTGGATTAGTTGGTGGTACTTATTTGAATAGTATTTCGTTTGACGATAGTTTTAAAGAAGATGGTGCTATGGCTAGAATGTCTCGATTAGTATTTTCAGTTCGTGCTAGTGAGTTTCAAAATTCAAATGACATTTTAGAGTTTACAGGAAACGATACTACTGTTAAATTAGGTTTAACAGAAAAAGGGTATAAATTAATTTTTAACACATAAAAAAATATGGGTACAATTTCAACAGCGGTAGGGACTGAAAGACGTTCTAGGGTGTCAGGCTATAAAATCAGAAAAGGGTTTTTTAATAATGACACTCAAAATTTACCGCAAATTATTGCAGTATTTGGCGAGGCTAATACTGCAAATCAATCAGGACTTACAACAACTCCAGTTGAGGTTACAAGTGCAAAAGAAGCAGGAGAATTGTTTGGTTTTGGTTCCCCAATTCATTCGGTAATGCGTATTTTACGCCCTGTTAATTCAGATGGTGTAGGAGGTATTCCAACGGTAGTATTTCCACAAGTTTCAGATGTTGCAGCAACGGCTTCAACAAGAGAATGGACTGTTGTTGGAACTGCCACAAGTAACGCAACTCATACTGTGGTTATAAACGGTAGAGATGGGGTAGATTTTCAAAATTATTCATTTAGTGTTGTTGTTGGAGATACTCCTACTGTTATTGCAGGGAAAATAAAAGACGCTATTAATGGCGTTTTAGGCTCTCCACTGACAGCAGTAAATACTGCTGGTGTTATGACTGCCACCGCAAAATGGAAAGGAGCTACAAGCGATGATATTAATCTTTTAATTGACTTTGGATCAAATTCTGCTGGTGTTTCTTATTCTCAAACAGATTCTACCTCAGGAAGTGGAACAGTAGATTTAGCAGATTCATTTGCTTTATTTGGTGATACATGGTACACAACCGTAATTAATACTTATGGTGTGTCTAAATTGGCAGAATTTGAGCAATTTAATGGAGTTCCTGACCCTGATGCACCGACTGGACGTTTTAATGGTTTGATTTTTAAACCTTTTATGGCCTTTTTTGGTTCAAATGAATCTGACAAAGATGTTTTAGCTGGAATAACTAATGATTCTGGTAGAGTAAATCAAGTTACAAATGTACTTTGTCCAGCGCCTAATTCTTTAGGGTTTAATTACGAAGCAGCAGCTAATGTTGTTTCTTTGTTTTCAAGAATAATGCAAGACACACCGCATTTGGACGTGAATAACAAATCATATCCTGACATGCCAACTCCTTTAAATGGATTAATTGCGGATATGAGCTATTATAACAATAGAGACTTCTTAGTTAAAAAAGGGTGTTCTACAGTTATTTTAGAGAATGGGGCGTACAAAATAATGGATTTGGTTACTACATACCACCCATCAGGCGAAGTTCCTTTACAATACGCTTATTGCCGTAACTTGAATTTGGATTGGAATGTTTGCGATGGCTACCGTACATTGGAAAATATCCGATTAAAAGACAAAGTTTTAATAATGGATAACCAAGTTACTAATGTTTCTGGCGCAATTAAACCAAAAGAATGGAAAGCGACGTGTTTTGATTATTTTGAGGATTTAGGAGAAAGAGCTTTGATTAATGATCCGCAATTTTCAAAAGATGGTTTATTAGTTCAAATTTCAACTATAAATCCAGATAGATTTGAAACTTCTTTTCCTTATAAAAGAACTGGTATTGCTAGAATTGAGAGTACTGATGCTGTAGCTGGATTTTAATTTTTAAAAATATAAAAAAATGGCAAAATATTTAGGAGGCGATATATTAGAGATAGTATGCCAACATACATTAGGAGAGTTCAGATATGCTGCAAAGTCAAACGAAGACTTTACTATTGACGAAGGAGGTATTAGAGTAAATGACGATGCAAATCAAATCACAGGAAATGGTCAGGCTATTTGGCAAAAAAACAGAGTACGTCCAATGATTGAAGGACCTATTGCAATTGATTTAGCTACTGGTTACGAGCAAAATTCATTAAGCAAAATGGCGGAACATCCAGACGAAGGAGTTTGGACTATTTCGCATATTTCTGGGGTTACTTGGAAAATGAAAGGGTCTCCAGTTGGCGATTTACAGCCGAGTACTAATACTGCTCAAATGACTTTAAAAGTTGGCGGAAGCGGTAAATTAGAGCGATTATAAAAAAACAAACCAACCCTTATAATTAAGGGTTGGTTTTTCTACAAACAAAAAAAATAAAAAAATGAAAGACTCAAAAGAAGTTATTAGCGAAGAAATTGCTATAAAAGAAATTCAAGAATATTTATCAAATTTTGTCGATGGCGAATTTAATGTAAAGGATCAGTACCCAAAAACATTAGATGCTGTTATGAATGGTAGGTTGCTTTTTGAATCTGATTTAACTCCTGTTTACACTTTAATTCAGCCTTTAAATCCTGATTCAATAGATTTCAAAGTAACTAAATTGACATTAAAAACAAGGGTAAAACCTACAGCTACGGCTACACTTGCAAAAGGAATTGATTTAAAAACAGATAGTGTTAGATATTCTTTGGTTTTGATAGCGCACATTATCGGAGTTGCTTCTATTAGTGAATTAGATAATTTAAGCAAAAAAGACTACGCATTTATTCAAGAATTAACGCCAGTTTTTATGTAAGGTGGCTAATTGGAAATTCTTTAGAAAATTGTATCAAATCAATAGTAAGATATTTCAAGTGGTCACCAAAAATAATAGATGACTTATATTGTGATGACTTTGACTACCATGGTATCGGTTATTGGTACGAAGAAGCAAAACAAATAGCAAAAAGTATGGAAATGTAATAAAAGCCGTTAATGATTAAATGTTATTAACGGCTTTTTTAAATTAAAAAGTATGGCAAGTACAATGAGAATACCTACTGAATTTACTGCAATAGACAAATTTAGTAGTGTGGTGCAGAAAATGACTAGCGGAGTTAATGGATTTAGTAAAACTACAACAAGTGCTGTTCAAAGGGTTAATTCCAAAGTAAATGGAATGTTTAATAGTTTAGATAGTATTTCGCAAATTGCTATAGGTGGTGGTGTTTCTGCTGGTTTTTTAATAGCAGGAAAAGCCGTAATGGATTACGAAGATGCTTTAGCTAGTTTAGAGGCTGTAACAGGCGAAAAAGCTAGTAAATTTAAGGCTCAAATTGAAAGTATAGCTAAAACAACAGGTAAAAGTGCAATTGATGTGGCCGGTAGTTTTGAGATAATAGGCTCTGCAATGTCACAATATCTGTCAGACCCTAAATCATTAGGTCAAATTTCGGAGGCAGGAATTGTTTTAAGTAAGGCAGCAAAGATGGAATTAGAACCAGCACTAGAAAGTTTAACAAGTGCAATGAATCAATTCAATTTAGGTTCAGAAAAAGCAATGGATACAGTAAATAGACTTACTGCTGGAGAGATAGTAGGTTCGGTATCTACAGCTAAAGCAACAGAGCAGTTGTCTAAATTTGGAGCTGTTGCAAATAGTGTAAATGTTTCTTTGCCAGAATCTGTTGCTTTGATTCAAACGTTAGGTAAAAAATTCACTGGTAGTATGCAGTCTGAAATAGGTACAGCTGCAAAGAATTTATTATTAATCATGGATGCGTCAAGTACGGCATCGAAAGGAGCAAGTTATTCTTTAGAAAAAAACGGAGTAAGTACTAAAATATTAATGGATAGGTCTATTTCTCTTGGTGCAAGGTTAAAAGAATTATCGAAAATAAAAAAAGACGGTGCTGCAATGTCTTTAGTTTTTGGTAAAGAAAATTCAGCAGCTGGAAATGTTATATTTGACCAGTTAGATACCTATGTAAAATGGGAAGAACAGATTCGTAAAACTAATAAAGCTCAAGAACAAGCTAGGGTAAATTCAGCGACATTATCGAAAACTATTGAATTTATGAAAAATTCATTTATAAACAGTATAGTTTCTGGCGAAAAAAACAATACAGTTTTAGATAAATTAAAAAAAATAACACGTTTTGTTGCTGATAATATGCAATCAATTATAGGAATAGTTGGCGGTGTAATAGCTGTTTTTGCTGTCTTTAAAACTATTGTTACTATAATTAAAATAGCAACAGGAATACAAGCTGCCTATAACGCAGTGATGTTATGGTACGATAGTGTGGCTTTGACGGCCGCATTAACAGGATCGTCTTTTGCTGCTGTTATATGGGCAACTGTATGGCCTATATTAGCAGTTATAGCAGCAATTGGAGCTATAATAGCTATATTTTACTATTGGGACGAAATAGTGGCGTGGTTTTCAAAACAATGGGAAACTTTTACTAATTGGATTGGCACGCTTTGGGATGGATTAGTAAGCTGGTTTCAAAATTTTTCGTTTGTAGATTTTTTCATGCAAATAGGGCAATCAATAATTGATTTTATGTTGCTTCCTTTGCGTGGTGTTATGGAATTAATGTCTAAAATTCCTGGTAAAATTGGCGAAATGGCAAAAGGAGGTTTAGCAGAATTAGATAAAATAAACATTACGCAAGCGTTGGAATCGCCAGAGGGCAAACAAGCAAAAGCAACGGCAAACGCATCAGTAAATGGTAAAGTAGCTATTGATGTTTCGGCTAAAGGAGGTGCAACTGCCGAAGCGAAAAGTAGTTTTTCAGGCGGTATTCCAGTAATGGTTACGCCAACACAGGGTGCTTTTGGTAAATAACACATTTAATTTATGAATACAAAAGATATAAATTTACATGAATCAGGAAGCGGTGGCGAAATGGCCATCGTTTCAAATGATTTGTTAATGGGCGAAGTATTATTTCAGCAAGTATATTTAGCTTTATTTGGAGGCAATGTAGAAGCTAATACAATAGGTAATGAGCTTCTTTCAGAACAACGTTTTGATTATTGGCAAAATCCTTTATTTTTTGCGGAAACTCCAAGTAAACAATTTAATTCTAATACGGAAAGAGAGCTTCAAAAAGTAGTTCTTAATACTTCTGGGCGATTAAAAATAATTCAAACAGTAAGTGATGATTTAGAATATTTAAGCAATTTATTAAAATACGATGTCGATGTGCAATTTGTAAGTACAAATCACATTCGAATAATAATAAATTTTGCGCAAAAAGGAAGTCAGGAAAATAGAGTTTTGCAAATGGTATATGATAATGCCAAAGGCGAATTAATTATTGAAAAAACAATTTAAAAAATGAAAAATGAGAGATATACCAAGTGTAAATGATTTGAAAGACGCTTTAGAAAACGATTTCAAGTCAAAGTTAAATTTATCTAGTACAGATTTGAAATATGTACTAGATGCAATGGACGGTGTTTTAGCGATGCAGTTCAAATTAGTTTATTTGTATTTATCGGACATTCAAAATCAAATATTTCCAGATACAGCCGATATTGAAGCTAATGGAGGTACTTTAGAACGTTTAGGGCGTATATATTTGAATCGAAACCCTAGACCAGCTACGGCAGGAATATTTAACCTATCAGTTACGGGGTCAAATGGTGCTGTTTTAAGAAATGGTTTAACTTTTAAATCAAATGAAACCGCATTAAATTCTAGCAAATTATATGTTTTAGACAATGAATACACACTTACTGGAACTGCTGATATTATAGAGGTTCGTTCTTTAGGTGGTGGCACTGAATTTGACTTAAATATTAATGATGAATTAACCATTACAGAGCCAGTATTAGGTGTAAATAGTTTGGTTATAGTTGATGATGTTATTGAACAACCTAGAGCTAGTGAGGATATTGAAGTTTACCGACAAAATATTTTAGATGCCATTCAATTAGAGCCTCAAGGTGGTAGTAAAACAGATTATCGTCTTTGGAGCGCAGATGCTCAAGGTGTTCGAAAAGTGTACCCTTACGTTAGAAATGATGACGCTGGATTTGTAGATGTTTACGTCGAAGCTACAATTTCAGATAGTATTGATGGAAATGGAACTCCAGACCCTACGTTACTGGCAGACGTTTTAGATGTTATTAATTTAGATCCTGACGGCACGAAGCCGATAAATGATCGGGGAAGGAGACCTATTCAAGCTAATGTATCTACTTTAGAAATTGAAATTACTCCTGTTGACGTTACTATCAATGGATTAGTTGATTCAAGTCCATCAATTCAATCAGCTATTCAAAATAATATAGAAACCTTTTTATATGATGTTCGTCCGTATATTGACGGAGCCGATTTTCCACGTGATAAAAATGATATTTTATATTCTGCAAAATTGCAAAGTATTGTTACTGATGTATTGGAAAGTTCTAATTTTTTCAATACTTTACAAATGGAAGTAAACGGAATACCTGTTTTAAGCTATGAGTTTAATTTAGGTTTTATTCCATATTTGAGAAACTTAAATTTTGCTTAATATGTATCAAGTAGATAATTTTAGTACAAAACATGGTTTAAGCACTCCTCATGGAATGTCCACACCACATAAAATGCCTACTATTCCTGGAGAAAATTTAGGCGACATAATGAGTGGTTTAGCACGTCAATTATATCCAACAGGGAGGGTTTGGTGGATGCAAAAGAATGGTGTTTTTGATAATTTTCATAACGCAATAAATAGGAGTTTTATTCGTATTATTGAAGATTCACAGGCTACTTTAGATTCAGTTTTTCCAGATAGTGTAAAATTTGATGAGAATGATTGCAAGTTATGGGAATATAGGTTGGGATTAGTAACAAATGCTAGTTTAGGATTAGATTTTAGGAGACAAACTATTGCAAGAAAAATGGCTTTTCCAAGCAATATAAAAGCTAGGCAAAGTAAAAGTTTTATCGAAAGTCAATTGCAATTAGCAGGTTTTAATGTTTGGGTGCATGAAAATTTACACCCATACAAAACGCCTAATGATATTGTTGCAATTAGTTTAGATTTAGTTCAACATGGTGGCGGAACACAACACGGATTAGGTACGCAACACGGATTTAGCAATTACGATGTTATTGCTAATGAAAACGTTTTAAATGAGAGCTATTCAATAGGGTCTAATTTATGGGCCACTTTTTTTATAGGAGGGCAAACGTTAGGGCAAATTGCGAGCGTTCCTTCTAATAGGCAAGTGGAATTTAAAGAATTAGTTTTAAAATTAAAACCAGCTCATTTAGTTGCCTTTACATTTATTAATTATGTTTAACTTTGAAAAAAAATAAGAATGAGAAAATTTAGTAACAATTCGAATGTAGATAGTTCAGATTTATCTAATTATCCAGACGCTAGAATAAAAGACAATACAGGAGCGTTAGACGGAACGCCAGTAAATGAGCGAGTATATGGCGATGTGATTCAGTTCTTTTTAAAATTGAAACGTTTGGCAGGAATAACTGCAAACGATTTACCAGACAATGAAACAAACGGATTTCAAACTATTCAATCATTAAAAGAATTTGCAACAAAAAATAATTACATTCAAAATATCAGTTCAGTATCTGGCGTATTGAATGTGTCTGCAAAAATCGGATTAATGCAAAATGATGAATTTTTAGTTTGTAAATCGTCAATTGATTTAGGTGCAGAAACTCAAATAAAAGGGACTGACGGTGTAATTAATACTATAACTACAATAGGCACATTCAAAACAAATGAGTACGTTAGATTGATTAAAACAGCATCAACTATTTTTTTAGTTAGAATTTCAGACGCAGCTAGTTTGGATTTAATGGTGTCGGAACTATTATATTTAAAAAAAGCAACGCAATCAGAAGAAAATGCTGGTACAATTGAAACAAAAGCAACAACTCCTAAAACAAATTTAACAGCTTTTATTCGTAGGGTAATTGGAGCAGATTCTGCAAATTATTTAGCTAAACCAACTGGAGACCCTGACGAACGAAATGGTCTTTTGTCAAAAGAAGATAAATTTATAATTGATAATTTCACAAATAATGTTATAAATATTGGGTGGTTTAGTGGTTACGACCCTGGCTTTTCTGGACCTGTTGGAACAAACTTGCCTGTTAGCGGTCATGTTACAAATGCTAAATATAATTTCGATGCCAATGTTGGTAATTCAACAGTAGAAGTAACGATTTCAAATGCAATGGCTAGCATGGATTACCTTGTCAAAATATATCCTGAAAGTGAAGGTGTTATCGGAATCGATAATGATTGCGGTCAATTTATATTTAAAAAATTATCATCTACAAAATTTTTGATTTCATCTTATGACGCTGGAGTTTATACACAAAATATAAAAGTACATTTAGAAGTAGTACAACGTTAAAAAAAAACACATGAAAGTAATAGGTAATTTACCAATAGTAAAGGATATTGACGCTAAATATCCTTTTGGCGCAACAATCCAAAACGAAACAGATACTAACGATGGAACTCCAGTAATTCGTGAGATTTATGGAGATATTTTGATGAATTTGTATAAAATCATGCAATTGGCAGGAATAACGCCAAACGATTTAGAAGACAACGCAGATACACAATTTCAATTAGTTGAGGCGTTTAAAAAGTTTTCAAATGAAATAAATGATGTAAATCATGTTTTAGAACTAAACGGGAATGTTTGGAGTTTGCCTTTAAATTTGGCTATTTTACCAAATAAATTTGTTTGTTTCGCCCAAGTTACAGATAACTATGTTAGTACAGAAAGTTATACTTTCAAAGGTACTGGAACTTTAGAAGTACCATTTAATTCAACAGGATTTAATGCTAGTGAGCAAGTTCTAATTGTAATTGAAAGCACTGGTGTAAAAGCCTTTTCTTTGGAAAAATTACAGGAAGTTGCAGATACGGTTTACACACCTTTAGGAAGTCCGATTGCTTTTAATGATACGGATAAAATGTATTATAAAGAAGAAGGATATTTGATTTCAGACTTGCCTAGTTCTAGCGATTTGCAACAGTTAATTAGAGTATTCGCAAGCGATGGTACTTTAGTTTTAAATGATGTATTTGTTCAAAATGATAAGGTTATTTGTGTTGTTTTTATTCCTACAAAAAGCGTATATAGTATTTATGATTTGTCTTTAGATTTAACTTCGATTTCTTTAAATATTACTTTTGATTCTGGCACTGATTATTCTCCTTATTTTTATTTAGATTTGGAGGGAAATTTATTTGTAACTAATAGTGGAAATGATGAGATTGATGATTTTTTAATACAGAAATATTCAAGAGATGTTATCGGTACTTTTGCGCTAATTTCAACAACTCCAATAGATATTTCTTTTGAAAAAACAACAAATGCTGTAATTCACAACGGATTTATTTACACTTTTGTAAATGGATATTTGAGAAAGTACAACCTTACAACTGGAATCAAAACCGATGTAATGTATTTGCCGTCCGTAAATGGTCAATTATTCCGCTTTAATGGGGAAGTGTATTTTACAACTGGCGAAATTGCTAAAAAATGGTTTTTATCTTAAAATAAATTATTTTGAAACTTGACGTTAATACCGATGC
>Ga0116171_10003647_pt1 | contig 14175 bp, 9 predicted proteins | sample AD_JPNHW2_MetaG_FD_89798 | JGI IMG/M metagenome (GOLD analysis project Ga0116171, IMG submission 89798) | Active sludge microbial communities of municipal wastewater-treating anaerobic digesters from Japan - AD_JPNHW2_MetaG | ecosystem: Engineered > Bioreactor > Anaerobic > Digestate | place...
AACCCGACGAATGTCCGAAACTTCGGCTCCGGCAGAAATAATAACTGTTCCGGGAGAGAAAACTTTTTCTTCTCCATATTTTTGTGTCATGGAAAGACTGTCTTTGCCGGTTGGTATATTGATACCAAGTGAGCAGGCAAAATCGCTGCAGGCTTCTACAGCCTTGTAAAGGCGGGCATCTTCACCCGGATTTTTACAGGGCCACATCCAGTTAGCACTTAATGAAACACTGTCCAGTCCGTCTTTCAAAGGTGCCCAAACAATGTTGGTAAGAGCTTCGGCAATGGCCAGCACCGATCCTGCTATGGGATCAGCAAGTGCAGCCAGCGGTGCATGCCCGATGGAAGTTGCAATACCGCTTTTTCCACGATAGTCGAGTGCTACTACACCCACATCGCTCAAAGGCAGTTGTATTTCACCCACACATTGCTGACGGGCCACTTTACCCGTAACTGACCTGTCCACCTTATTGGTAAGCCAGTCTTTGCATGCAACCGATTCCATTTGCAAAACATTCTGAACATAACCAAGCAACTGCTCCTCGTTTACATCAACGGATGCAAAATTCTCCTCCACACTATTATCGGTGATGACGGTGCGTGGCGGTTTACCAATCATATATTCCAGCAATAAATCAATTGGTTTCTGACCATCTTTTTGTTCAAATACGAATTGCATATCACCTGTTGTTTCGCCCACTACATAGAATGGAGCACGTTCACGTTCTGCAATCTGTTGTACCCGTTCAATATCTTTTTCCTGAAGTAACAGACCCATCCGCTCCTGACTTTCGTTGCCGATAATTTCTTTGGCGCTGAGCGTGGGATCACCTACCGGCAAATTATCCATTTCAATCTTACCGCCGGTAGTTTCTACCAGTTCGGAGAGGCAGTTGAGATGGCCTCCGGCTCCGTGATCGTGAATCGAAACGATTGGATTGTCGTCAGATTCTGCCAGGGCACGAATAACGTTTGCAACCCGCTTCTGCATTTCGGGATTGGCACGCTGTACCGCATTAAGTTCTATCGCATTATCATATTGACCTGTTTCAACTGACGAAACAGCACCACCACCCATACCTATCCGGTAATTGTCGCCACCCATCACAACCACTTTTTCACCGGTAGCTGGTTCGCCTTTGAGAGCATCCCGGCGTGAAGCATAACCTACACCACCGGCAAGCATGATTACCTTGTCGTATCCGTATGTCTTGTCGTTTTCGTTGTGTTCGAACGTAAGCAAAGAACCGCAAATAAGTGGTTGCCCGAATTTATTACCAAAATCGGACGCACCGTTTGATGCTTTGATCAGAATTTGTTCGGGTGTCTGATAAAGCCATTTCCGTTCTTTAAGTGATTTCTCCCACGGCTTACCTGCATTGCGGGGATATGAAGTCATGTACACAGCCGTACCTGCTATCGGCAAGCTGGCTTTTCCTCCGCCAAGCCTGTCGCGGATTTCACCGCCGGTACCGGTTGCAGCGCCGTTGAATGGTTCTACGGTTGTTGGGAAATTATGTGTTTCAGCTTTGAGAGAAATTACCGATTCGATATTTTTTGTTTCAAAGAAGTCCGGCTTTTCGTCCGATTTAGGCGAAAACTGTTCGATAACCGGTCCCTGATTAAATGCTACATTGTCCTTATATGCAGAAACAAGATCATTCGGATTATCTTCGGATGTTTTTTTGATGAGTTTGAAGAGTGATAATTCTTTTTCTTCTCCATCTATAACAAACTGACCATTGAATATTTTATGGCGGCAATGTTCTGAATTTACCTGCGAAAATCCAAATACTTCGCTGTCGGTGAGTTTCCTTCCTATTTTCTCGGAAATGCTGTTCAGGTATTCTATTTCATCTTCGCTCAGTGCCAGTCCTTCCTGCTGGTTATATAATGCAATGTCATCAATGTGCCGGATTGCTTCCGGCTGTTTGTTAATCGTGAATATCTCCTGATTAAGCTCTGTGTAAATTCTTTGCAGCATGGGATCGTGATCATCTTTATCAAGTACCGGAAAGAATTCTTCCATTCTTAATATTCCCCTGATTGCCATATTCTGTGTGATTTCTACGGCATTGGTACTCCAGGGAGTAATCATTTCACGTCTGGGACCGATGAATTTTCCGGTTATTTTATCTTCGCTGAGTAGTTCTGCTTCACCGAATAACCATATTAACTTGTTGATATCGTCATCGGATAGGTTCAATGACTGTACTGCATAGATTTTATTTTCGGGCGTGCGGAAAAAAAGGATCATGGCGTGAATGTATTAATGTGGATTTATAAATTATTTTAGTGACAACATGACGTTAAGGCATTGGATATTAAGCGTCTAAAACTGAATTGAACATTTTCAATTACTTTCGCAAAGATAATAATTTTTAACGGTGCGGGGAATAGATAAAAGTCCTTTTTTCAGTTTAATTTCAGCTTTTTACTCAGGAATATGAATTATGGATTTCAAAGAATAATTTTTCCTAACGAAAAACCAAAAAATGATAAAGGCAGACATGCAAGCAAAGTCCGCCTTTTAGTATGTTTGAAAAGTTGAATTTAATTACTGCTTATCTTTTTTTTAGAACTGAATAGAGCCAAAGTATCAATACAGCTCCTCCTGTTGATACTATCAGGGTTTTAATACTGAACTCATTCACAGTGCCAAGTCCAAAGAATGAACCTATCCAGCCTCCAACGATTGCTCCAATAATTCCAATGATAACAGTAATTATCCATCCGCCGGGATCAGGGCCGGTATGAATGGCTTTTGCCAGTGCACCGGCTATCAGACCTAATAAAATCCAAGAAATTATTCCCATAATTTATGCTGATTAAATATTTTTGAACTATAACGAAAACTTTTTGAAAATTGTTCATGTATATGCTGTAGTAATGTGCAGGAAAGATGTTTCTTGATCGAAAAACTAACTGTTTTCCATGAAACCTTTAGCTTTTTCTTTAGTAAGTTCTTTCTTGAGTCGGATTATTACTTTTGGATTTTCGGCAGCGATATTCTTTTTTTCTGCAATATCAGCTTTAAGGTTATATAGCTGGTCGAGCTGTGAATTTACGAGTTCTGTTTCAGTTTAATTTTATTGGACACTGTGGTAGTGTTTTATTTACAGCGGATTTTTCAGACGAATTGAATCGTCGTACTGTACCTGTAAATTCCAAAGTTCCTTTTTAAGTATACTGATTTTATTGGCATATTCTGGATTATCAATCAGGTTATCAATAACAACAAATAAAAATCCTGCAATAATCATTGCAGGATTTTTTAAACTTATAACTTGTCTGTCAGTATATTCGTAACTTGTAACAGAATACTTATTTTGTTACTTTCTCAAGCCGTTTCATCATGGCAAAAATAAATGTTGCCGAAATGATACAGCAGATAAAGAATACTCCCCAGAGTACATACAGATCAACCCGACCCCAGAGTGTGCTTCCAACAAAGAGCAATTTATTGCCTACAGCTGTTGCAAGCAACCATCCTCCCTGCATAAGACCCTGGAAACGGGGTGGGGCAACCTTCGAAACGAACGATAATCCCATCGGACTGAGGAAAAGTTCGGCAATGGTTAAAATCAGGTAGCTGCTCATCAGCCAGTATGGTGAAATACGCGATGTTTCAGGGGTAGGCGCTCCGTTGAGCAAATATGGTGAAACCAGGTTTAATGAACCTACCAAAACAATAATGAACGCCGAAGCAGCTATGATCATACCAAAACCGATCTTTCGTGGAGTGGAAGGCTCTTTGCCTCTGGAACTCAGAAAGCTGAAGAAACCCATTACGACCGGTGTAAGAGAAACGATGAACAACGGATTAAATGCCTGGAAAATTTCGGGTGAAATTGGATTTTTGTCGGCAGCATGATTGATGAAATAATAACAGGCAACGCCAAACAAGGCTGTGAGCACACCCCCGATTACCCGATCTTTCATTTTTGATTTGCTACGAAGCATCAGTACGATACCTGCTATGGTTGCGATAACGCAGAGTATCGATTCCAGATTAAAGAACAAATTGGTGAAAGGACCAACTTCTTTCACTGTATAATCGCGGGCGAATAATGTCAGCGTCAGCCCGTTCTGATGGAACGACATCCAAAAGAATATTACAACGATAAATACCAGAATGAGTGAAATAACTCTTGGACGTTCCTCTTTGGTTGACATCTGGAAAATATAGGAAACAAATGCCACAAACAAACCTAATGCAAGTCCTAAGCCGATTTTCGACGTAGCTTCACTGGGCGAGTTGAGCACAGGAATAATATAAACGAGAATGGTGGTAATAGCCATCAGAAACAAAGATACAAACAGAATTCGGCCGGTATGGTTTGATTTGTTGTCAATGGTGTTGGTTTGTTTTTCCACTGCCACAGCAATCGATTTGTTCGGCAGCAGCTTATTGAAAATCACATAAACAATAAGTGAAACTACCATAGCTACTGCTGCAATGGCAAATGCCCAGTTGTAACCACGGGAGAATACATCCAGGTATTGATGTGCAAACGCGCTCAGATCAGTAACGGGTACTTTACTCAATACGGCATTATTTGCAAGCGATTGAAATTCTGCAGTATTTTTCAACGTACCGTTCAGCATTTGATGGCATAGTGCAGGCAGGCTGCCGTCATGAATGAAACCATTGGTTTCGAGCCACCAGTTTCGGATACCTGTAGCCACAAACGGGGCAAAGAACGCGCCGATGTTGATACCCATATAGAAAACCATAAATGCAGAGTCGCGATACTTGGCGTATTTTTCGTCATCGTATAATTGTCCAACCACTGCCTGAAGATTACCCTTGAAAAAACCGTTACCAAGAGAAATAATAAGTAATGCTCCCAGTGTGCCATAGAGCGACATTCCCGGCATAGCCATCAATACGTAACCAACGAACATGATAATCTGACCGTAGAGAATAACTGTTTTATACTGTTTTTTCCAGTCGGCCAGGATACCCCCGATGAGTGAAAGTGCATAAATTGCAAAATAAAACCAGCTGTAATAATCACCGGCAGCTTTTTCGCTTAAGCCATACTTAACCTGTAAGAATAGCACCAGTATCGCCATCATGGTATAGAAGCCGAAACGTTCGCCCATGTTGGTGAAAAATGCTACAATTAATCCTTTTGGATGGTTCTTCAACATATTAATTTTTTAATTTTTTTAGTTAATACTTATTTCACAAATATTTAATCGGATTGCAAATATAATCATAAAGATTTAATTATTAAATTTCCTCATGAAGTTTTACTGTGGGTATAATAGCACAGAAAATGTCTTTATTTACGGAATGAAAACGACGGGCAAAATCTGAAATTCAGATATTTATAATTGATGCGAACCAATTAATTCCGGTTCTGTCAATAAAAAAAGGGAACAAGTAAGTTCCCTTTAATATATTGTTGTTGCAGATATTTTACTTAAAACTGGTTTCAATGACTGTAATACCGGCTTTACTGTTTAATTCCATAAACGGAGAAATAAACCTTACAATGCTGTCTCTTTGCTGATAGAAGGTTTCTTTTGTCTGCATTGCCACGACATCCAGAAATGCTGTACCGGCTTCAGCTCTGTTGCTCGAAAACAGGATTATACTCTTTTTTGTATCAACAACATAAGCTTTGGTTATTTGCGGTTCACGAACAATGTTATTCAGATACAGCTGTATCTGATCGGGATTATTCCTAAGCAAATCTGTACGCACAGCCCATGAAAAAGCTTTTGAGGTAAGCATCATGCCGGACAGTTGGACACTATCAATTTTCCGATTATAGCTCTCGATAAGTATCTTTTGTTGCTTCTCGAGCTTACTGTATCGCCACTGTCCCCAGAAATAAACTACAATCAAGGCAAAAATCAGAGAAAAAACCAATTTATGATCGAGAATGTACTTTACAAACCGGTTTGGTTTTTTCGGGATTTTGTTTACAGTTGTTGTCGTTTGCGACTTTTCCTGAAATTCATTGTTGTTCATAATCAGTCGATGGTAATAGGAAATTTCAAGGCATGTTAATCCGTTTTTACCTTCCGGATTATTCGTGTGCCCCCATTTTAAGCATATTAACTTCTCTTTCGGTCAGGAAGCGATATTTTCCTCTTGGAACGTTTTTCTTGGTAAGCCCTGCGAAATAAACACGGTCCAGACGTACAATCTTGTATCCGAGTTTCTCGAAAATACGGCGTACAACTCTGTTCTGACCGGTGTGTATTTCAATGCCCACTTCTTTCAGGCTGTCTTCCTTTACGAATTCGAGCGCATCAGCTTTGATTGTAAAGTCTTCAAGTTCTATGCCTTCCAGAATTTTTTCAAAATCAGCTATTGCAAGATCATGATCCAGTACCGCGTGATAAATCTTCTTCTTGTTATATTTCGGATGTGTAAGTTTTGAAGCCAGATCGCCGTCGTTGGTAAGAAGGAGTACTCCGGTTGTGTTTCGGTCGAGGCGTCCTACCGGGTAGATACGTTCGCTGCAAGCATTTTTCACCAGATCAAGCACTGTAAGTTTGGCGTGCGAATCTTCCGAAGTAGTTACGCAGTCTTTTGGTTTGTTGAGTAAAATGTAAATTTTGCGCTCCGAACGTACCGGCTGATTATGAAACATTACTTTATCGGTAGGTAAAATCTTAGTACCCAGTTCACTTACGATTTCGCCATTTACCGAAATCACGCCTGCCTGAATGTATTCATCCGCTTCACGACGTGAACAGATACCTGCATTTGCCAGAAACTTGTTCAGACGCACAGGTTTTGTCGGATCTACATTTGAACTTTTATATTCAATCTGTTTCTTTTTGCTGTATTTTGCATTCGGATCATAGTTGGCATCCTTGTTGCGTTTACGGAAAGTGATACCGCTGCTTCTGTTGTCGAACCGTGTTTCTACAAATTCGGAATTACCAGTATTACCGGCTTTTCTTAATCTCAGTTTCCCTTGTTGCGGCTGATCGTCATCATAACGCTTCTTGAAAGCAGGTCTGTCACCCTGTTCTCCTTTTTTTACAAATCGCGGTCTGTCATTATTGTAAGGGCGATCATTATTTCTTTCATCACGGTTACCAAATGGTTTACGGTCTGAGTTGTATGGTCTTCTGTCGTCACCACCGCGGTTTTCTCTGTTGGCAAATGGTTTACGGTCTGAGTTGAAAGGTCTTCTGTTGTCGTCGGAATTCCGAAAGTTGGAGTTTCCTAATGGTTTCCGATCGGAATTTGAATGGTATCTATTGCTATCTGAACTTTTTCTTTCTCCAAATCTGGTGTTATCATCTTGATCGCCAGATTTTTTTACAGTAAAGCGGGGTCTTCCGCTGTTTTCACTTCTTAATTCATTGGGGTTATGGCGTTTGTCGCCTCTTTCATCGTTGTCGTGGAAATTGTTTCCTCTACTTTTAAGCACTGATTTAACATCACGTTTTTCGTACGAATTACCGTCACGGCTGGCTCCGGAAGCACCGCTTCCTCGCCGATTTTCAAAGTTTGCTTTCATTAGTTTCTTTAGAAAAAATATTTTTGCAAAGGTCGGTAAAAAATCTGGATTTTCAGCAAAAAAATCATAATCAGACAATAATATTTATAGTATTTTGTACATATTGATTTAATACACAAAATGAAAGTCAAATAAATTCAGATTAAAAATTTAAAAAATAGCAATCTGTTTACGTAAGAAATAATTATAGTAAGGTTAATAATGTCTGCAGGCGAAAATGAAATATGACAGTAAGGTTATCTCTGACGAATATTTTTAAAGTAGGTTATGGATAGAAAATAAAATATATTTAGTAATTTTGTTCTCTTGCAATTTATTTATAGCAGGTATTTAAAGAATTAAAACCAATTTAAAATATAGAAAATGAAAAAATTGATTTTTATTTTTATGTTATTTATAGCCACTCTAAGTGGATATGCACAAATGCTTATGTCTCCCGACGGAAATTTAACGATGAATTTCTCGTTGTCGTCAGCCGGAGAACCACTTTACCAGCTATCTTACAAAGGTAAAGAAGTGATTAAACCTTCCAAACTTGGTCTGAAATTGAAAGATACAACCTGGTTGACTTCCGGATTTACTTTAAAGGATAATAAACTAAGTTCGTTCAACGAAACGTGGAAACCGGTATGGGGAGAAGTCAGTCAGATCAGCAATCATTATAATGAAATGCTTGTAACGCTGGAACAGACCACACAAAAAAGATTTATGAAAATCCGTTTTCGTCTGTTTAATGATGGACTGGGATTTCGTTATGAGTTTGACAGGCAGCCCGAGCTGAGTTATTTTCAGGTTCTGGATGAGTGTACCGAATTTGCACTGACGGGTGATCATAAAGCCTACTGGATACCAGGAGATTACGATACAAATGAATATTTTTATACAACCAGTAAACTTTCAGAAATCAATGCCGATGCTGTGAATGGATCAGGCATCGGTACACACGGATATTTTGCAAAGAATGCTGTTCAGTCGCCGCTAATGATGAAGACAGCCGATGGCCTTTATATAAATATCTTTGAAGCGGCACTGCTCGATTATTCTGCAATGCATCTACTGGTTGATCAGGAAAACTTTGTATTGACAGCATCCCTGGTTCCTGATGCCTACGGTACAAAAGTATATATGCAGACACCTCACAACTCCCCCTGGAGAACGGTAATTGTAAGCGATAAAGCTGCTGATATTCTGGCTTCAAAAACAATACTCAACCTGAATGAACCCTGCAAAATTGAAAATACGGATTTCATAAAACCACAGAAATTCGTTGGTATCTGGTGGGGAATGCATGTGCCCGACTACTGGACCTGGAATTATTCCGACACTCCAAACCTGAAGTTGAAAAATACCGACTGGAATGCACTGAAACCGAATGGTCGTCATGGAGCAACTACCGAAAATGTGAAACGATACATTGATTTCGCCGCGGCAAACGGAATTAGCGGAGTACTTGTTGAAGGCTGGAATATAGGATGGGAAGACTGGTCGGGAAACTGGAAGGAAGAAGTTTTTGATTTTATTACTCCATATCCCGACTTTGATGTAAAAGGTTTGCAGAACTATGCAGCATCTAAAGGTGTGAAACTGATTATGCACCACGAAACATCCGCTTCTGCCTCGAATTACGAACGACGAATTGATAAAGCAATCGAATTTATGAAACAAAACGGCTACGATGCCGTAAAGACCGGTTATGTGGGCTGGATTATTCCGCGCGGAGAAAAACATGACGGTCAATGGATGGTAAATCATTATCAGCGTGTAATAGAAAAAATGGCTGCTAACCAGATAATGATTGATCAGCATGAGCCTGTTCGCCCAACTGGTCAGTGCCGCACTTATCCCAATCTGATGGCTTGTGAAGCCGCACGAGGAAATGAATTCAACGCCTGGAGCGTGGGCAATCCGCCAGAACATGAAACCATTCTTCCCTTTACACGTCTGATGGGAGGCCCAATGGATTACACGCCCGGAGTTTTCGAAATAAAAATGGATCATTACAAAACCGGTAGTACAAATCAGGTACATACCACACTTGCCAAACAATTGGCGCTTTACGTCACGATGTACAGTCCGTTGCAGATGGCTGCCGATCTGGTGGAAAACTACGAGAAAAAAATGGATGCTTTTCAGTTTATCAAAGATGTAGCCGTAGACTGGGATGATACCAGGTATCTGGAAGCTGAACCCGGCGATTATATTACCATTGCCCGCAAAGCAAAAGGTACAGGAGACTGGTTTATTGGCGCAATTACCGACGAAAATGCCCGCGTCGCGAATATAGATTTCAGTTATCTGGAACCAAAAACATGGTACTTGGCAACCATTTATGGCGATGCACCCACAGCTCATTGGAAAGATAATCCGATGGCTTACGAAATCCGGAAAGTATTGGTTCAGAACACTTCTGTGTTGAAACAGCAACTTGCAGCCGGAGGGGGAGTGGCTATCAGCGTGAAGAAAGCAGCAAAAACTGATTTAAAGGACTGAAAAAATTAAAATAATATATCAGAGCGAATTCATAAATTTCTCAATCCGAACCGCTACCCGCTTATGGGTGGCGGTTCCTGTTTTATCACCCTTGGCATTTTCAACATCAATCTGAAATTCGTATAATTTTCCTTCGTGCTTTACCAGTTTAGCGGTGCATGTAACCGTTTCGCCAGGTTTTGATGCCCTCAGATGCTGGACATTTATTTCTATTCCTACAGTTGTAAATCCTGTTTCAATATTCTCAATCGCCTGAACTGCTGTGTTTTCCATAAGTGCAATCATTGCTGGAGTTGCATAAACTTCGAGGCTTCCGGAACCCATTGCTGTAGCGGATTCATATTCGGTAATCAGATGTTGTTGTGTGTATGTTTTCATTTTGTGTTTTTTTCAGTTTATAATTTGAAATCAGTATGATTTCTGCCGGAAAATAATGGATACAGATATAAGCTCAGTCCGAAAAATGTAAATGCTGAAATAAATCCTGCAATCACATCAATGACATAATGAGCTCCGAGATATACAGTGGAAAAAACCAGCAGGACATATACAGGCGACAATATAAGGGCTAATTTATATTCTCGTTTTGCAAGTAACATGATTATTACAAGCGTTGAATTTCCGATATGAGAACTTGGAAATGCACCGGTTGGTCGTTCAGCATGACCTCTAATGAAATCAAGACAAGATTGAAATATTCCGCTGGGAGATGTATGTCGAAGACAGATATAGTTGTTGCTGAAATAATCTACTATTGAAGGATAAATTCCGGCTGAAATCTGTTTATTGTCAATTAATTGAAAATAATACTGCGGACCGGATGCAGGGATAAGTAAAAACAGCAGGTAAAATAAAAAGAAAGTTAGAACAGTGGTAAAAAAGAAAAACTCAGCATACTTTCTGTCGGTATGATAGAAATAAAGGCAAGTGAAAATCAGCAACGGAAAAAAAGAAATATATCCAAAATTCATAAGTTCGGAGAACCAATGCTGCGGATATACCTGTGCAAACATCAGAGAGGGTTGAAAACCAAATATTAGGAAGTCTGTACGTGCCAGCAGGTGATCAAAATTTTCAAAATACCGATTGAGGTAAAATGTTTCGGTATACCAGTAAATAAACAATGAAGCAATAAAAAGGTACCGGATAACATTTATTGATGATTTTTTGCGGGAGTTGCCCAAATATGCCAGAAAGAATATGACGGCACTAATCAGCAGCCTGATACCGATAAAAGAGACACCCGTTCCAAATTTCATGCAGATATAAAAAGCTACAAAAGACGAAATAATGATATAATACAGAGTTAATTTTTCAGCAGGATTAAATTTTATTGAGCGTAAATACATTGAATGGAATAGATATATTTGAAAAATATGATTGTTTATTTTATTAGTCAAAAGTATGACTTTTTTGTTAAATTCAAATTTTTATAAACACTTTTTTTGAATAAATTAAAAAAGAAAAACGCAGGGTGGTAAACCCTGCGCCTATCAGAAAGTGTTTTTTACATAAACTATTTTTTCAGAGGAATTCTCATCTTATAGAATGATCTCCATACAAAAATCAATGCAATAACCAGGAATATTACTCCGATATATCCACTGTAATCAGTACCAATGCCTTTCAGGGCGTCAAGTTTCATTTTCAGCGAGATTTCAGTTGCCAATAATCCGAACAGAGTTGAAAATTTGATGATTGGGTTCAGGGATACTGATGAAGTGTCTTTGAATGGGTCGCCAACTGTGTCGCCAATAACTGCAGCTTCGTGCAACGGAGTGTTTTTTTCTTTCAGATCCACTTCAATAACTTTTTTTGCATTATCCCATGCACCACCCGCATTTGCCATATAAATAGCCTGAAACAACCCGAAGCAGGCAATGGAAATCAGATAAGCTACAAAGAAGTTACTGTCAAAGAATGCGAAACCAAGTGTAAAGCAAATAAGAGCAATAAAAATGTTCCACATGCCGTTTTGTGCATACTGAGTACAGATTTTTACAACTTCTTTTGAGTCTTCGGTGTTTGCCTCCGTCTTGTCTAGTTTGAATGTACGTTTGATGTATTCCACAGCGCGATATGCTCCTGTTGTTACAGCCTGCATGGAAGCTCCGCTGAACCAGAAAATTACTGCGCCACCACAAATCAAACCAAGCAGAATAGGAGCGGAAGTGAGCGAAACGCTCAACATGCCCACGCTTTCTAGCAGAAGGATGATGGAGAAAATCATTGTGGTTGCACCAACTACTGCAGTTCCGATTAATACCGGTTTGGCAGTGGCTTTGAATGTGTTACCGGCTCCGTCGTTTGCTTCCAGATAATGTTTACCCATTTCAAAGTCGGGCTTGAAGCCGTAGTCTTTTTCAATTTCTTCCGAAATGCCATCAATTTGTTCAATCTGCGAAAGCTCAAAAATGGATTGAGCATTGTCGGTTACAGGACCATAACTGTCAACCGCGATGGTAACCGGGCCCATACATAGGAAACCAAAGGCAACCAAGCCAAAAGCGAAAATAGTGGCATGAGGTCCGAGTACAGCTTCCAGATTGCCGGTAATGCTGATAAAGTAAGCACCTGTCATTAATCCAACAATCAATAATCCTGTCCAGAAAGCACCAAAATTACCCGATACAATACCTGATAATATATTAAGCGATGGTCCGCCTTCGCGCGATGCTGTTACAATTTCATTCACATGAGCTGATTTCGAGCTGGTGAAAAACTTAGTAAATTCGGGAATTAATACAGCAGCCAGTGTACCACAACTGATAATACCTGCCAGTTTCCACCACAATGTTGAGTCGGGTAAATCTCCAACCAGTAAGTGACTCATGAAGAAAGAGGTAGAAATACTAAGGATAGCAGCAATCCAGATTAGTCGCATCAAAGGTTCTTCGAAATCAAATATTTTCATTCCTTTATATTTGCGTTTTGAAATAGCCTGGTTGATGAAATACGAAATACCGGAACATAAGTCCATGAGGAAACGCATACCGAAAATCCATACAATAAGTTTTGCCTGAATATCAGGATTGTGTACTGCGAGTGTGATAAAGGTAATGAGAGCAACACCGGTTACGCCGTAGGTTTCAAAACCATCGGCAGTAGGACCTACGCTGTCGCCGGCATTATCACCGGTACAGTCGGCAATAACTCCCGGGTTACGTGGGTCATCTTCTTTCACCTTGAAAACAACCTTCATCAGGTCAGAGCCAATATCAGCTATTTTGGTAAAAATACCCCCGGCTATACGCAATACGCTGGCACCGAGCGACTCACCAATCGCAAATCCAAGGAAGCAAATACCAACAATCTCGCGGGGTACAAATAGCAGAATAACCACCATCATAACCAATTCCAGCGAGATAAGGAAAAGCCCGACACTCATACCGGAGCGTAAAGGAATGTTTACAACATCCCAGGGATTAGCGCGCAGCGAAGCAAATGCAGTACGTGAATTTGCATAATTGTTGATGCGGATACCATACCAGGCAACTGCATACGAACCTCCCATACCAAGAATCGAGAAACAAAGAACAAACAACAATGTGCCAACCGACTTACCCTGAAGTGCAAGGAAATAGTAAGCCATGATGACAGCAACAAATGCAAAAAGCATTAAAAGAAATTTGCCCTGTTGCAGCAAATATGTTTTACAGGTCTGATAAATTGTTTCGGAAACTTTCAGCATCGATATATGTGCTTTCTGTTTCTTTACCTCATGGTGTAACCAGAGGCTTATACCCAATGTAAAGCAGATTACCAACGCGCCATAGAACAAAAAGTTCCATGCAGTAATTTGATTTCCGAAAATGTGAAATGTTCCTTCATGCAAATCAGGGATGGCAATGTCAGCTTCGCTGGCAAAGGTACTGACCGACACAAAAAGACTCGAAAGGATGAGCATTACTGCTCTTTTCATGTTTTTCATACAAAATGTGTAGTTTGATATTAATGGGTTTAAAAAAATAAAAAAAAACGCCCAAAGTTAGTAATAATATGTTGAGATATGTTTACAGAAAAGTTTAAAAATGTGTTAAATAATTGAGTGTGAGTATTGTAATAAAAAATAATGATGAACTTAGGATCAAATAAAAAGTCCCGAAAATCACAGATAGATTTTCGGGACTGAAATTAGTTGATAAGTTGTTTTAGTGCTAAAGGAAGTTTATTGTTTGGCTCTTTCAATG
>Ga0116171_10003648_pt1 | contig 14174 bp, 12 predicted proteins | sample AD_JPNHW2_MetaG_FD_89798 | JGI IMG/M metagenome (GOLD analysis project Ga0116171, IMG submission 89798) | Active sludge microbial communities of municipal wastewater-treating anaerobic digesters from Japan - AD_JPNHW2_MetaG | ecosystem: Engineered > Bioreactor > Anaerobic > Digestate | place...
CGACGTGCGGCGAATGGTAGTAACCCGTGCGGATCCCATTGGCCTTCAGGATGGATTCGAGAAAAAAGCCCGTCGATCCTTTTCCCGTGGTGCCCGCGACCAGCACGGGGAAAAAACTTTTCTCCGGATGGCCCGCGGCGCGGAGCAAATGCTCCATCCGTTTAAGGTTAAAGAACGGATTCTTGGGCCACTGGGCGAGCTTTTCGAGGTTGGTGAAGGAATTTAGATAACGGACGGCTTGGGAGTAGTTCATAGATCCGGGAAACGGGTAACGCCGAACGGTTAACGGATCGCTCCCCGTCTGCCGTTGCCCGCGCCCCGCCTTTTAATGTCTAAAATGCCTCTCGCCGGTGAACGCCATCGCAATGCCGGCCTGATCGCACGCCGCGATCACGTCCGCGTCGCGGATCGAACCGCCGGGCTGAATGATGGCCTTGATCTTGTGTTTGGCCGCGATCTCAATGGAGTCCGGCATGGGGAAAAAAGCATCGCTTCCGAGCATGGCGCCTTCGGCCAGATAACCCGCTTTCTGGATCGAGATCTGCACCGAATCCACACGCGACATTTGTCCCGCCCCGATCCCGACCGTGTGCTTGCCCTGCGTGAGAACGATCGCATTCGATTTCACGACTTTGGAACATTGGAAGGCAAAGATCAGGTCTTCGGTCTCCGCGTCGGAAAGTTTGGCCTTCGTCACAAAGTTGAGCTTCTTTTTCAGTTCCGCCATATGGTCCTTGAGCGGCCGGTTCTTTTCCTGGACCAGAATCCCCGTGCGCAGGAATTTCACGTCATAAAGATTTTCATCACGGAATTGATGGACCTCGATCAGCCGGAGATTTTTCCGGGCCTTCAAAAGCTTCAAAGCCCCCGGCTTGAAGGACGGGGCCACCAGCACTTCAAAGAACGCGAGTTTCTCAAGGACCTTTTCGGCGAGTTTCCGGTCACAACAGCGGTTCACTCCCACGATCCCGCCAAAGGCCGAAAGGATATCACCGTCGATCGCTTTGTCGACCGCCACGAGGGCCTGCGTGTCCTGGGCAATGCCGCAGGGATTGCTGTGTTTGACCACGCACGCCGCCGGAGCATTGAACTCGGCCAGGATGTCGAGCGTCGCGTCGATATCCACAAGATTATTGAAGGAAAGCTCTTTGCCGTGAAGCTGGGTCCAGGAGGCCGAGGCCTTGTGGGTCGTCGGGATGTAAAAAGCGGCCTTTTGGTGCGGGTTCTCGCCATACCGGAGATCCTGGGCTTTTTTAAAATGAAAAACGAATTGGGGCGGGAGCGCGGGTTCATCCCCGGTTTTTTTCTTATGTTTGGCCATGTACTGGCTGATCACGGCATCATAGGCCGAGGTTTTTTCAAAAACCTTTTGGGAAAGGGCGAAGCGGGTCTCATCCGTTACGCTTCCCTTGTGTTCATCGAGTTCTTTCGCGACGCGCTCATAATCCCCAACGTCCGTGATCACGGTCACCGCCTGATAGTTCTTCGCCGCGGACCGCAGCATCGAGGGGCCTCCGATATCAATGAACTCTTTGGCCTCATCCATGCTCAAATTCCCCTTGCTCGTGACTTCCTCGAAAGGATAGAGGTTCACGACCACAAGGTCGATCGGCTTGATCCCGTGTGCCTTCACCTGCTTCTGATGGCTTTTCTTGTGGCGGAGGAACAGAAGTCCCCCGTGGATCTTCGGATGAAGTGTCTTCACACGTCCGTCAAGCATCTCGGGAAACCCCGTGTAATCTTCCACCGCCATCGCGCGGACCTTGGCCTCCTTGAGCGCTTTCAACGTCCCGCCGGTCGAGAGGATCTCCACGCCGTGCTTGTGCAGGGTTTTGGCAAAAGGGATAAGACCGGTTTTATCAGAAACGCTGATCAGGGCTCGGCGAACGGCGTGGCGCGACATCGTGTTGGATCCTCCTTTTAAAATAACGGTGCAGTTTCAAAGTGACGGGACCGGGATTCCCCGTGCCGATCGCGCGTCCATCCAGTTCGCGCACCGGCAGGATCTCCCAGGAAGTATTGCAAAGAAAAGCTTCATCCGCGTTAAAAAATTCATGCCGGGTCAGCGGAACTTCCCGGACCTGCATCCCGCATTCGAGGGCGCATTTTATCACAAACCTCCGGGTCACTCCATTCAAGATTAGGTGCTCCGGCGGCGTGAGAAGCACCGCCTTCCCCTTTTTCGAAGGCCCGCGGAACGCAAGGTTGTACTTAATGATAAAAAAATTCCCGATGCGGGTTTCGGTGAGAAAGTTCTGATGATCCAGGAACACCCACTCGTAGACTCTGTCCGGATGCGGCTCGGTACTGGCCAGAATGGCCTGTTGATAGGCCGAGGCCTTGGCCTGCCAGGGAAAACTGTTCGGACCGCCGCGCGGAAAAGACGCCGTCTTAAGCACCACGCCTTTTTCATAAAGCTCTTTCGGGTGTGTCCGGCTGCCCACGATCACGAACGAACGTCCTTCCCACAGGGTCAGGCGCACGTAACATTCTTTTTTCCTGAACGCTTTGAGCGCGGTCTTAAGATCCCGCCGGAGTTTCGCAGGGGACGGCAAGAACCGAAAGCCTACGGTTTTCGCCGAAGCCAGAAGCCGGGCCAGATGCTCTTCCCCGTGAAGGATCTTGCCGTTACGGGCGCGCATGCTCTCAAAAATACCGGCGGCCTCGGTGCGCATAAGTTCGAACGGAAGTTCCCCGTTCATTTCTTTTCCGTTTTCATAGACCGTATAATTCATCGGCCGGCTTCCCGAAGCGCCTGCCTGAGCGCCTCGGCCTTATGCAGGGTTTCTTCGTACTCTTTTTCGGGGTCCGAGTCATACACGATCCCCGCTCCCACCTGAAGATGACCCTTTCCGTTCTTTAAAAGAATCGTCCGGATCACAATATTCAGGTCCATGTCCCCTTGAAGGTCGATATGCCCCAGAGAACCGGTATAAATACCCCGCCCGACGGGTTCGAGCTCATCAATGATCTGCATACAGCGGATCTTCGGACATCCCGTGATCGTTCCGCCCGGGAACATCGCGCGGATCACGTCGAACGCATCTTTGCCCCTTCGAAGACGTCCCGTGACCCTGGAGACGATATGCACCACGTGAGAATATCTTTCAAGCACCATGAATTCCTCGACCTTTACGGAACGGAAGTCGCAGACGCGTCCGAGATCATTGCGCTCAAGGTCCACGAGCATCAGATGCTCGGCCTTTTCTTTTTCATTCTGGAGAAGGTTCTTCCGCCACTCGGCAAGCCGCTTCGAAGCGCCGCGGGCCGGGCATGTCCCCGCGATCGGCCGCGTCTCACAAAGACGTCCCTTTTTCCGGATCAACCGCTCCGGAGAAGCGCTGACGATCTCAAGGTCCCCGGCCTTCAAGAAGCAGGAAAAAGGCGACGGGTTGATCGCACGAAGTTTTCCGTAAAGCTCAAGCGAAGAACCTTCGTAGCCGAACGAGAAGCGCTGGGAAAGATTCGCCTGATAAATATCCCCGGCAACAATGTACCGTTTGGCTTTCTCGACCATCGCCTTGAAACGCGCCTTATTCATTTCTGCCGTGAAATTCCCCAGCCTGAAATGCCCCGCCCGTTCCCCCGGAGGTTTTTTAAAATAGTTTTTCAACTTTTCAAGCTGGTCACACACCGCCGCGCCTTTCGCCGGGTTTACGGCAAGATGATAAAGGCGCCTTCGGTGGTCGTAGACGATCACATTCCGGAAAAACCCCCAATAGGCCCGGGACGTATCAGGCCCCGGTTTTTCCCGAAATTTTATTTTGTCGCAAAGATCCGCCGTTTCATATCCGAAGTAGCCGACGAACCCGCCGGTAAAGAACGGGCAGGCGCTTCGCGGGGGAACCTGGTATTTTCTAAAAAGTTCTTTGAGAACCGGGAAAATCCGGGCGGCGGGATATTTTCCGTTCACTTCGCCGCGCACATGCAGCGTTTCGCGCTCCAGCCGGATCTCGACCGCGGGATCCGTCCCGATATAGGAAAAAGTCTGGTTCGGCGGCGCATAACACGGGGAATCAAGAAAAAAACAAACGCGGGAGTCCGCGTAGACCTCCTGAAAAATTTCCCAGGGAGTTTTTGAAGAACGGAGGGTTTCGATCACAAGGGACATACGGCACCCCAAGAACGGTCGAAGATTTCGCGGATCTTGAAATTATTCTTTATGTGAATAAAAAACAAGCCCGGTCGCGAGCTTGGGATAGAAATAAGTGGATTTCTGGGGCATGCGTTCGTTCACGGCACCCATCTTTTCGAGCATCTCGACCTTGGGCGGCTGTAAAAGGAAAACAGCTTCCGCTTCGCCTTTTTGGAGCGGTACCACGGCCCCGTCAACCGTATGTTCGAATTTCAGGACCGATTCCCAGCGGTCTTCCGTCAGTTCGAGCAACTCAAAGATCAGATGCGCGAGCACATTCACGTTCAGGTCATACCAAACGCCGGGCTTACCCTGGACCATCCGCTCTTTCGCCTTTTTTTTGTCGATCATCGTCAGGAGAAAACACCCTTCCGGAAGGACCAGGCCGAAGACATTCCCTTCCTGATCGTAAGAGGCCGTCATTTCTTTTAGCCGGTCCAGCGAGACTTTTTCCACCTTAAAATATTCTTTAAGCCGGGTCATGGCTTCGTTGCCGGTCATGCCGAGCCGGGTCACAATGCGGTGCGTGGGCAGGACAATGAACCCCGGATCATCGAAGCTCACGAGCGCCATGTACATGTAATCAAAAGGAAAGAGCACTGTCTCCGATAAGTGCTTTTCTTCCCGCATCTGCCGGGCATACTCCAGCGCGGTTTCATAACGGTGGTGTCCGTCCGCAATATAAACTTTCTTGGGCTGCAGGGCCTTATGAAGTCTGGCGAGAATGTCCGGATCCTCAAGGACCCAAAGCGTGTGCACGACCTTGTCGTCGTCCTCCGCCTCAAAAAGAGGGTTAGAGTTCATCGGGTCTTGAATGATACTCCGGATCTCGAACCCTTTGTCCTTATAAAGGCCGAACACGGGAGAGAAATTCGTCTTCACGGTCCGGAGAAGCCGCATGCGGTCTTCTTTGGGGCCGCGCAGTGTTTTCTCATGAGGAACGATGATCTCTTTTTCGAACGGCTGGAGCCGGACACGGCCAAGCAGGGCGAACCGGTTTTTTGTCGTGCGGGTCACGGGGTCTTTAAACGTCTGCCGGTAGACATAAAAGCAGGGTTCGCTCTCCTGGATAAGAACGCCTTGCTTTTGCCACTCCTGGAATAGATCCCGGGCCCGCGTGTAAGCGTTGTTCTGATCCGTATCCTTGGGATCTTTTTTATTCAGAATAAGGCGGATACAATTGAACGGCGAATTCTCGTAAAGCTTCTGCTGTTTCTCGGGCGAGATCACATCATAGGGCGGCGCCAAAACCGCGGAAGCCTTGACTCGATCGGTGTTATAACGCCAGGCCTTGAAGGGCTGGAAGTCGAGATGTTGTGTCGCCTGGAGAGGGGTTTGCGTCTTGGTCATAGGGACGGGATATTAACACAGCATGTTAAGTTTTACAATAATATCAGAACAGCTCATGGCGTGATTCATAATCCTGATTTACTTAACCTTCGCCCCGTCGGGAATGGGACGCTCCGGAACGACGAGAGTAAGGGTGGCGGCGTCGGAGGCGGCAAGCAGCATTCCCTGGGATTCCACGCCCCGGATCACGGCCGGATCCAAATTGTCAATAATGACGATCTTCTTTCCCTTCAACTGCTCTTCGGTATAGTGGGCCCGGATCCCCGCCACGATCTGCTTGTGGACCTCCCCCACCTTGATCCCCAAAACATAAAGCCGATCCGCATTCGGATGCGGGACAACGCTTTCGATCTCAGCGACCTTAATGTCTAATTTCTGGAAATCCTCATAAGATGCCATTGGTCCCCCCGTTAGAGATGGGAAGTGCTTTGAGCGCTTCCGTCTGTTTTTAAAACACCGTTCATATTCTGCATGCCCCCTCCTAAAAATCATCTCGAGGAATCGCCCATTCCCCGCTGATCTCTAACGGGGTAAACCCCTTTGTTCTTTAATTAAGGATAATCGTATGTTTTCCGGCCTGAAAGCCTGGGTATACTAGCATAGATTTCGTAGTGGAAAAAGCATTTGGTTGCGGGTTATCGGACGCATTCAGCGTAACCTTAGACGCCAATAACGCTTAGAAACGGCTTGTTTCGCTTGATTTTAAAAGACTTACTGCTATCATAGGCAACCACCAAATAAAAATCCCATCGTCTTCATATAAATCAAACAGGAGGAATCATGGGAAAGATCAAGATCGCGATCGTGGGCGTTGGAAATTGTGCCGCGTCGCTTGTACAGGGTATCGAATACTACCGCTCTTTAGCCGGCCAGAAACAGGCCAAAAATAAGCCAGTGGACTACTTCGGCCTTATGAACTATGACATGGGCGGGTACTTTCCCCAGGACATAGAGGTGGTGGCAGCCTTTGATATCGACAAGCGCAAGGTCGGCGAACGCCTGGATGTGGCCCTTGCCGCGAAACCCAACTGCGTTTGGTCCATCGGCCCGATCTCGAAAAGCAAGATCAAGGTCGAAATGGGCAATATCCTGGACGGGGTTTCCGAGCACATGGCCAGCTATAAGGAAGACCGCACCTTCCTCCCCGCTGACAAGAAGCCCTGCAACGTGGAAAAGGTCCTCAGGGAAAGCGGCGCGGAGATCCTTCTCAATTACCTCCCGGTCGGCTCCCAGAAAGCCACGGAGTTCTACGCCGAGGCGTGCCTGAAAACAGGCGTGAGTCTCATCAATTGCATGCCGGTTTTTATTGTCTCCAACCCGGCTTGGGCGAAACGATTTGAAGCAAAGCGTATCCCCTGCGTCGGCGACGATATCAAGGCCCAGATCGGCGCGACCGTCACGCACCGCACGCTCGCGAAGCTTTTTATGGACCGCGGCGTCAGGATCGACCGCACGTACCAGCTGAATACCGGCGGCAACACCGACTTTCTCAACATGCTGAACCGTTCGCGTCTGGAATCCAAAAAGATCTCCAAGACCTCGGCGGTGCAGAGCCAGCTCGATATTCCGTTGGAAGAGGATAATATCCACATCGGTCCTTCGGATTATGTTCCCTGGCAGAACGATAACAAGGTCTGTTACCTGCGGATCGAGGGCCGCGGCTTCGGCGGCTTCCCTGTCACGGCCGAGATGCGCCTTTCGGTCGAAGATTCTCCCAATAGCGCCGGTTGTTCGATCGACGCGATCCGGGCCTGCAAGATCGCCCGCGACCGCAAGATCGGCGGACCGCTCATCTCCATGTCGGCTTACACGATGAAACATCCGCCGAAACAGATCGTGGATTATGAAGCAAAGGAATTGGTCCGGAAATTCATCCAGGGCACCTGCCCCCGGTAAGGCCCCATGTCGCTACGCGAAACTTTGTATCCAAAAGTAGAACCGATCGTTAAGCGGATCGTCGATTTTCTGACCGCCCAGGGTATTTCCCCGACACAGCTGACGCTCGCCGGGGCGGCGCTGAGTCTCCTGACCGGCGTTATCTTCGCCAAAGGATATCTTTTCCTCGGAGGGCTCATGCTTTTTGTCGCCGGAGCCGCCGATCTCCTGGACGGCCCTCTGGCGCGAGCGACCGGCAAGGCAAGTTCTTTCGGGGCTTTCCTGGATTCGACGGTCGACCGTTATTCTGATTTTTTCGTCTTTGCCGGGATCTCGGTCCATTTTGTCCGGCAGGATGAGATCTTCTGGTTTTTTGTGACGCTCGGCATTATTGTCGGAGCTTTCGCCGTCAGCTATACCAAGGCGCGTTCCGAAAATTTCATCAAAAATTGCGGCGTCGGCATCTTCGGAAGGTCGGAAAGGATCCTTCTCCTGATCGCGGGAACTCTTGTCACGCCGCTTTTGAAGCTGGTGCTGCTGGTCTTGCTTGTCGGCACGCACGCGACCGCCGTCCAGCGCATCCTCCACACAAAAAAGACCCTCGCCGAAACCCCGCGGAGTTAAATGGGCCACCGCGCCGCACGTTCTTTTCTTTTTATTGTCCTTTGCATCTCCCTTTTAAGTTTTCCTTTTGTCTCCCGGGCGGAAACAGCCCCGAACGCGGAGCTGGAAGGCATTCTCCGGAAGATCGAATCCCGGCATTACCGCTGGATCGCGATCCGCGCGGATGTACTCCTCTTTTTCGCAAAGACCGGGGACCCGAACGCCATGTGCGGCGGCGAACTTTTATATCAGCGTCTTGAGGAGCGCATGTTCCTCACCTGCGTGGACACCCGGCAGGAATTGCTGTTCATCTTCCGCACGTTCGACCGCCGCTTCGACCTTTATCTTCCGGCCCAGAACACCGTCTACCACGGATCGATCTTCGACATGGAGGATTCTCCGGACATTGAGAGTCATCTCAAGGCCCGTGATCTTTACCGGGCGCTCAAACCGCTGGCCGTCGATCCCCGTCGCACCAAGGTGGAACGGACCAATTCCGCGATCACGAGCCTGGACGTTTACGGCCGGAACGAAAGCGAGGGGGATTTGATAAGAAAACTCTATCTGACGCCCGAAGGCGACGTGCGCGGGGAGATCTTTTACGCCCCCGACAAGCGTCCGGTGACAGAGATCCAGCGCTACGATTTCCTTGAAGTCCGGGGCCGCGCCGGCGTCTACGATTCGATCATTTTCCCCAAAAAGGTCACGATCATGTCTCCCGAAACAAAAAAGGGCAGCGCGATCTTTTTTTCCCGCGTCAAGGCCCTGGACACGGTCGATCCTCTCGATTTTATTTTGAGAACACCGCCCGGGACCAAGGAAGTCTTTTTGGATGAAAAAGATCCCCGTTTCCAGTCCTCAAAATCCTCCGCAGAAAACCCTGCGGCAAAGCCGGCGCCTAGCCCCACGGAAGTTCCCGTTTATCTGGCCAAACCCATAAAGGTCCCTGCAAAGAAAAACGCTCCCGCGAAAATAACCCCGGAAACTCCCAAGACCCAGGAACCGGCTCACGTCTCTGCGCCGGCACCCGCGCCCTCGCCGGCGCCCCTGGCCACGGTGAAGGAAGCGTCCGCAGACGCGGACCTCGTGGTGGAAGAGCCCCGCGCGGCCGCACCATCTTCATCCTCGGACGCTCAAACCACCCTCGACCCTTCCGTCGAACCTTCCCTGGACATGGGAAAGCAGTAGCCGCCTCGGCTTCTTCTCCCTCGAAATCAGTCGTTCGACCGTATCTTCCGGCCTTCCACCCCCAAAAAGTTTACGCCCTCTTTACATTTCCATCATAAAGACCTTACACGGATTTTCTATACTCCCCCCATGAAAGCCAAACGGACAGTCCCAAATCCTGTTCATTACAGCGTCTCGGAAATTGGAGAAGTCCTGGCTGCCATTGAGCGATCAAAAACAAAAACGGATCCTGTCCGATTTCCACTCAACCGGAGGAGAAAGAACCTTATGAAACACCATCCTTTTAGAAAACTGGCGAGCCTTTTAGTCGCAGGCCTTATGCTTTTCTCATCCCCGCTCTTCGCGAGTGAGGCCGAGCTCATGACGCTGGTAAAAAACATGCAGAAGCAGATGAACGATCTTCAGAGCACGCTCATGGCCCAAAAAGCCGAGATCGAGGCGCTTAAGGCGGGCGGAGGCGGAAAGATCCAGCTGGCCCCCGGCGGCGTGGAAGCAGCTCCGATGAGTGAGACTGAATTCAAAGAACGCCTGAAGGACGCCACCGGAGGGGCTGACAAATGGCTTAAAGATCTCAAGTTCAGCGGCGATATGCGCCTGAGATATGAAGCGTTCCATTTGAACGGCAACACGTCTGCCAATGCCTATCAGCCCGACAGGAACCGTTTCCGTTTCCGGTTGCGTTATGGTTTTGAGAAAAAATTCAATGATGAAATGAAAGTCGGTTTTTCGATGGCCAGCGGTTCGACGACCGACCCCATTTCCACGAACCAGACCTTCGGGGGCGATTTCAATTTTAAAAGCATTCAGATCGAAAAGGCCTACGCGACTTATACGCCGGAATGGGCCAAGGTCGGTCCGGTATCAAGTGCGGAGGTCACGGCGGGTAAATTCAACAATCCTTTCGAAAAAGGCTCCACCGATATGATCTGGGACCGGGACCTGAAGCCGGAAGGTATTTATGAAAAGATCGACGGGAACCTGTTGAAGACCGAAAACCTCGATCTAAAAGCCTATCTGACGACGGGCCAGTTCGTCCTCCAGGAGTCCGGGAACACCGGGACTAAGGATGCGAATCTTTTCGCCTATCAGGCCGGTGTGAATCCTGTTTTTTATATTCCGTGGCTGGAACGTCCGGTGGACGCCCTCTCCGCCATTTCGGTCTATAACTATCAAAAGTTCGGCGAGCTGGGCAATTTCTCCACTTACGCGAACGGTAACCCGACCTACAACGCGACCCGGCTGTCGGCCAAGGAATTCAATGTTCTGAGCGTCTATCAGGAGGTTAATTTCTATCCTTTCGGGATCCCCGTGAAGCCGTTCGCGGAATTCGCGCGCAACATGAGCAACAAATCCGGCCTTGCCGCCGCAACACCCAACAACTCCATGCAGGGCGGCGAGGATGCCTGGTCGTTAGGCCTCACGGTCGGGAAACTCGTTAAGAAAGGAGACCTGCAAGGGACTTATCAATACAAGTGGATCGGCGCAAATTCCGTACCCGGCGCTTTTAATGACAGTGATTTCGGCGGCTACAACTACGGAGGCGCCGACAAGGCCGGCAGTGTCATCAAGGTGGGATATAACCTTACGGATTATTTGACGCTGAATGGCGCCTGCTACCTGGTGCGGCCGATCACCCAGAGGGATACCATCACCAACGGCATGCAGACGGACCAGTCGGTCCGCCGGTTTCAGATCGATATGACTTATAAGTTCTAGTCCCAATTCCTATCAATTTCAACGAAGTTGAAATTGGGGCAATCCCGGCTGCCCTTCTTAAAAAAAAGCCGGGATAGGTTTTACACGGATTTTACATCAACCGGGACAGGGTTCTTGTAAACTAGGGCCCATCCTACAAAGGGAGGATTCAAGATGAGAACGGATCGCTTGTTCAAAATATTGTTTGTCGCTTTAACCGTCTTTTGCGCCGGGGCCTTGCCGGTCCAGGCAAAAGAAAAGATGATCCAGGCCAAAGGATCGGACACCATCGTGAATTTGAGCCAGGCGTGGGCTGAAGCCTTCATGACGGAAAATCCCGAGGTCAATCTTGCCGTAACCGGCGGCGGCTCGGGGACCGGGATCGCGGCGCTGATCAATGGGACCACGGACATCGCCAATGCAAGCCGTAAGATCAAGAAGAAGGAACTCGATGACGCGCAAAAAGCGGGCTATTACCCGGAAGAGTTCAAAGTAGCGATCGATGCCCTCGCGGTGATCGTGAACCCGGCGAATCCCGTCAAGGAGCTGACGATCGACCAGCTTTCCGGCATTTTCACGGGCAAGATCACCAACTGGAACGAAGTCGGCGGGAAGGACCAGAAGATCCTGGTCCTCTCGCGCGAAAGGAATTCCGGGACCCACATGTATTTTCTGGAACAAGTGTTGAGAAAAGGGAACGAAAAAGGACCGGAACAATTCGCGCCATCGGTCCTGATGCTTCCGTCCTCCGAGGCGATCATCAATGAAACCTCGACGAGCGAAAGCGCGATCGGATACGACGGCCTCGGCTACGTTACCCCGAAGGTCAAAACCATCGCCGTCGCGGCAAAGAGCGGCGGCCCGTTCGTTCAGCCCTCCAGAGAGACCGCGACGAACAGGACCTATCCTATCTGGCGTTTTCTTTATATGTATACGGGTTTCAAACCCAGGGGGGAGATCAAGGCTTTCATTAATTTTGCCCTGAGCGAAAAGGGGCAGAAGATCGTGGAGGAAATGGGTTTCGTTCCTCTCGGCGAAAAATAGCCCTTGGATCACCGGCAGGTAAAATTCTCAGGGGACAAGCGGTTTCTGAAGGCTTGTCCCCCGAGAATTTAATAAGGAGTTCAACTTTTTGAGAAAATTCCGCGAGGCAATCATTGAAAAGGCCATTCTTCTGAATGGTTTTGCGTGCATCCTTTTTGTCATCCTGATCTTCGTCTTTTTAGCGAAGGACGGCCTCACGCTTTTTAGAACGATCACCATCCAGGATTTTCTTTTCGGAAGGATCTGGAGTCCGCTTGCCGAACCTCCTCAATTCGGGATCCTGCCGCTTTTCCTCGGCTCCCTGGTTGTAACGCTCGGCGCCGCGGTGATTTCCGTGCCTCTCGGGATCGCCTGCGCGATCTTTATCGGAGAGATCGCGCCCCGCTGGATGCGGGAGACCCTGAAAGCGGGCGTCGAACTTCTGGCCGCGATCCCGAGCATTGTGATCGGGTTCATCGGTATGACCATGCTCGGTCCGGTCGTAAAAAACCTGTTTCACCTCCCCACCGGACTGACTGCACTGACAGGATCCATCGCGCTGGCCTTTATGGCCATCCCCACCATGGTCAGCATTATGGAAGATGCGATCACCTCCGTGCCGCGGACTTATAAGGAAGGGTCGCTGGCGCTCGGAGCCACGCACTGGCAGACGATCTACCGGGTCATTATTCCCGCGGCATCCTCAGGGATCGTGGCGGCCATCATGCTCGGGATCGGCCGTGTGATCGGCGAAACCATGGCCGTCATGATGCTCACCGGGAACGCCTCGGTAATACCTAAGACGATCCTGGCGCCCGTCCGGACCATGACGGCCACCATTGCCGCGGAAATGGGAGAGACGGTTCGCGGGAGCGAGCATTATTTTTCACTTTTCGCCATCGGATTGGTCCTTTTCGGGATCACCTTCCTCATAAATTTTCTTGCCGATATGGCGCGTCACAGGAAAAGACAATGAACCTCAGCCCTCAGACAAAACAGAAGATCGCCTTTACGCTGCTCGGCCTGGCCGCGGTCATCGTCATCGTTCCGGTGGCCCTGATCCTGGCGATCCTCATAAAAAGAGGGCTGCCCGCGATCAGCTGGCAGTTTTTGACGGAAATGCCGCGGATGGGAATGCGCGCCGGCGGCATCTTCCCCGCGATCATGGGGACCCTTTGTCTTGTCTTCGGGGCGATCGGCGTGGCGCTTCCGCTGGGGGTCCTCACGGCGATCTATCTTGTAGAATATGCCAGAAAGAGCTGGTGGACGCGGATGATCGAGATCGCCATCGTGAACCTGGCGGGCGTGCCTTCCGTGGTTTACGGTCTTTTCGGTCTCGGCCTTTTTGTGATCTTTTTTCAGTTCGGCTCCTCGATCCTCGCGGGTTCTCTCACGCTCGCGATCATGGAACTGCCCGTGATCATCACCTCTTCCAAGGAAGCCCTCATGAGCGTTCCGCGCTCCTTCCGAGAAGCGAGCCTTGCCTTGGGCGTCAGCCGGTGGCAAACGATCCGTCATGTGGTATTGCCGAATGCGCTCCCCGGTATTTTGACGGGGTCGATATTGGGCATCAGCCGGACGGCCGGCGAAACGGCCCCCATTCTTTTTACGGTCGCGGCTTTTTATCTGCCGCGACTCCCGAAATCGGTTTTTGATCAGTGCATGGCGCTCCCCTATCATCTGTATGTGCTTTCAACACAGGTTCCGAACGTCAAACAGGCGCTCCAGTACGGGACCGCCCTCGTGTTGGTCGGAATGATCTTCCTTCTTAATCTCGTGGCTATCATTATCCGGTCGCGCATGAGGAGCAAAAAACAATGGTAGAGCTGAGTCCGCCCAAGATCGTGGTCGAGAATCTGAACATCCGGTATGACGATGTCCGGGCCTTGAAAGACTTGAATTTTAACGTGAAGGAAAAGGAGATCCTCGGAGTGATCGGCCCGGCGAACAGCGGAAAAACCTCTTTTCTGCGCGCCCTCAACCGGTTGAACGATCTGGACCTTGCCTGCAAGATGAGCGGGTCGATCCTTTTGAACGGTAAGGACATTAACCGGGAGATGGACGCCGAAGAGGTCCGGAAAAAAGTGACCATGGTCTTCGCGCTTCCGATCCCGCTGCCGATGTCGATCTTTGATAACGTCGCCTACGGACCCCGGCGTCACGGAGTAAAAGACAGGAAAAAACTTGAAGAGATCGTGGAGAAGAGCCTTCAGGCGGCCTTCCTGTGGGACGAGGTCAAGGACCGCCTTTCTTCGTCCGGGATGAAGCTTTCCGGGGGCCAGCAGCAGCGTCTCTGCATCGCCCG
>Ga0116171_10003650_pt1 | contig 14162 bp, 11 predicted proteins | sample AD_JPNHW2_MetaG_FD_89798 | JGI IMG/M metagenome (GOLD analysis project Ga0116171, IMG submission 89798) | Active sludge microbial communities of municipal wastewater-treating anaerobic digesters from Japan - AD_JPNHW2_MetaG | ecosystem: Engineered > Bioreactor > Anaerobic > Digestate | place...
CAGACAATAAAATCCCTCACTCAATCGTATAAAACAATCTAGCATGTCCGACAAGGGGCTTAAGCCCCTTGTTCTGATGAATACAATAAATATATTTTTCATCTATCCCTATTGGAGATTTATGCTGCTTCCGGTTTAAGCCGGTGTTGATCTACTGAAGATATGAGCTGTCCTTATAATTTTTAAGTTCATTCATGAGAAAATTTCTCCGCTCAAGCAGCTGTTTGCCGACATATGTATCTTTAATTTTTTTCGGCTCTTCAAATGTATCGATCATTTCGAAAGTCAGTCTTGTAGGCTCTTTCTTTTTCCTTAGATCGATAATCTCTTCAGAAGCTGGAAGAATTATAGCATAAAGAGAATAGGGAGTCTGAATCAACGCATGCCCCCGGTTAAGATAGGCTTCAGAAAATCCGCCATCAATGTTTATCGCTTTACCATTAGCGCTTGCGATCTTCTGCCCTTTGCTTATATCAATCGGGGTGTGGCCGAAAACAATTCTTTCAACATTAAATTCATAAGTCAGCTTATTTATAAAATCCGGATTATTAATATTTTTACCCCAATAGAGAGTCTTCTCTTTATGAGTCTCTTTGTCTTTATAAAAATAACGTTCAAAAGTTTTCATAGCGTCTTTGCCGAATAGAGGCGACTTAGGCCCGCACCAGAGATAAAACATCGTAGCGAGCTGAAAGGGTTCCTGCTCTATCCCTGCAAGATAATTTTGACCTATATCTTTTACTACTACTTCAATATGATCAAGCAGCTCTTTGCCCTTCTTACCGTAAAGCTCCTCAAACTGCCCATCCTCTGTACTCGGAACAAGGGCATGGATGTTCATGATATAGTTATTTATATGGTATAACTTACCTTCTATAAAGAGATACTCCATTAATCTTTTAATCTGCCTGCTGTTAGTAAACTGATGCACAAGATCATCAATAATTTCTTTCTCTTCATCGGTAAGTTTCAGGGGATCATCAAGAATCAGTGTGGGAAAATTATTATCAGTAAGTCCCGAAGTCTGGCCATGTTTCATCAATTCCGCAAGTTTCTCAAGATTAAGCCGGCTGTCCATACCAAGCTGCGGATACTTTTTAATGGACTCCTCCTCAAGCTTGAATTGAATCATAGCGAGAGTTTTCTCCATTTTTTTTGATATATCAAGTTTAGCCTTGAAATTCCCGCTTATTTTACCCGGATAAAGCTTCTCTGCGAAAGCCTGAAGTTTAGAGATATCAATCCCCAGTCTCTTTAAAAAATCGAGAGTGTCATACCTTACGCTTATCCTTAATGCTTCAGCGATTAGCGATCTGTTCCCTGCTGCAGCTCCCATCCATAGAATGTCATGATTCCCCCAGACGAACTTCACAAAGGGCTTTAAATCCTTCTGTGAAAGAATCCGCAGTATTTTATCCGGCTCATCTCCCCTGTCAAAAACATCCCCCAGTACTATCAGCTGTCCGAGGATTACCTGTTTAACAATTTTAGCAAGAGCGGTGATTACTTTATCCGCGACTATATCATCTTCAAAAACAATATTCGGTACAGGAAAATTGAGAATAAGGTTTTCAAGCAGCGGTTTGAGATCCTTATTGATTCCTCCTCTTATCTGATCAAAATCATGAACTCCCTGTACTTTATATCTTATAATGTTCACCAGTGCTGATATAACATCCTGTTTCTCCATCTTAAAATCATCAGCATAAAGATATTTCTCTTTTTTAATAATTCTATCAATATGTTCGAGTTTTTCATTTGAAAAGGTTTTCGGGAGGGCTTCATAAGCAGAGCGCCATACCAGTCCGAATCTCCCCTTGAGGATCGATACAAAACGCTCACCTGCTCCATGGGGGTCACTTATCCAGAGAGTTGTATCAATATTCATTTCGAGCCTGGACTCGATATCAGCCAGTTCCCGTATAATTTCATGAAAAGTGGTGATGCTCTGATCTTCTGACATAGTTCCCCCGGAATTTAAATACAATTTGCCATTTATAATTCCCTCTGCTTTTGCCGGAGAGAAATTCTTAAATCTTACTTCGCGATTAATACCTGATCAAAAACAATAAGTGATTATGTAGTAAATCTGTTTCAAAACACGTCTATTGTCAATTTATTTTATGCAGTGAAAAATAACCGGTACGTAGGAAGCCCCCACACCCCCGGAGGGGGCAAAGAGTAATTGTGCGACCGGCGCACGGGTTGCACTTTTTTAGCTTTTGCCTGTTTTAAAAATTGTTACTTTTTCAACATAAAATATTACAAATTTTTCCCAAAAATTCTAACACATTCTACTAAAATGTCGATAATTAACTAAACTATCCCGGAGGTAAAAAATGAGCGTAAAAGAAATCGATAATCTCTTCAGCCGAGGGCTTGATTCTATGAGAAAAGGAAATTTTCAGGAAGCTGAAACTTTTTTTGTAAAGGCCAAAACATTGACCCTTGAACTGCAGAAAAAATAAAAAAACGCCGGCGCAGTTGCAGCCGGCTTTTTTTTAACCTTTTGTCATAATAACTATTTAATATTGGTCAGGATAAGATCTCCCATCTCTTTTGTACCAATTAGCTTTTTACCCGAAGACATTATATCTCCGGTTCTATACCCCTGCTCAAGGGCTTTTTCAATTGAGCTGAAAATCATTGTATAAGCTTCATGTAATCCGAAACTGTATTTAAGCATCATCGCTGCAGAAAGAATCTGTGCTATAGGATTTGCTATCCCTTTCCCTGCTATATCCGGCGCTGATCCGCCTGCCGGTTCATAAAGACCGAAAGTCCCGTCAGAAAGTGATGCTGACGGGAGCATCCCGATTGAGCCAGTAATCATTGAAGCCTCATCAGATAGAATATCTCCGAACATATTATCACACAGCATAACATCAAACTGACGGGGATCTTTTACAAGCTGCATTGAGGCATTATCCACATATAAATGGTTTAGAGATACCTGAGGGTATTCTTTAGCAATCTCCTCAACAACCTCTCTCCAGAGAATTGAAGTTGAAAGTACATTTGCTTTATCTATTGAAGTAACTTTTTTATTACGTTTCATAGCAGTTTCAAAAGCAACTTTCGCTATTCTCACTATTTCGGGGCGGGTGTAAATAAGGGTATCAAATCCTTTGTTGTCATCCTTGAATTTAGGCTGTCCGAAATATATACCGCCTGTCAGCTCTCTGATTATCATTATATCAAAGCCGTCACCGATAATTTCAGATTTAAGCGGAGATGCCTCTTTCAATTCCTTGAAAATTATTGCAGGCCTGAGATTTGCATAAAGATTAAAATGCTTTCGCAAAGGGAGTAGTGCTCCTCTCTCAGGCTGTTTTTCCGGAGGTAATTTTTCCCACTTCGGTCCCCCGACAGATCCGAAAAGTACAGCGTCTGAATCTTCGCATGTTTTCACAGTAGATGCAGGAAGCGGCTCGCCATGGTTATCAAGCGCTACTCCGCCCACATCTGCAAAAGAATATGTAAATCCTATACCGAAAATTCCGGAAATTTTATCCAATACTTTTATTGCTTCTTTTATGACTTCAGGCCCGATACCATCGCCTGGAAGTACGGCTATTTTTTTTACTGACATGTCAAACTCCAGAGTTATTTATTAAAACTATCAGAAATCAGAATATAATTTTTCCTGTCAAACTAAAATCACAGTTTAATGTAAGTACAATTAAAAACTTTATTTTTATATAATATCAATTATAATTACATTTTACAGGATTTATAGAGGCAGGTCCATTTATATGTTCCACAGGGCTTACTATGGCTCTAAAATTAATTTTTTGCAACAAATCATAAAAATTTGTTTATTGCAAAAATAATTAGTATTTAATATACTAAACCCGATTCAAATTATCACAGGAGAGTTGTATGAAAAAAACCAAAATGTCAGGAATTAAAGCTTTTACTGTAACTATATTAGTACTTATTCTTGCAATGTCATCTTCAGCAGTTATTGCTGCAAATACTACTAAAGAAGATATTATGAAAAAATTTAATGAAGACAAGAAGAGAATTGGAAGAACCGATCAAGAGATAAAAGATACAATGAATAAAGTTGTTTCTGATTTAAAAAAGAAAAACAAAAAGTTCACAGTTGAATTGAACGAAATGATGAAATATAAAATCTCCGAGATTACCGGTACCAAACCACCCGCTGAGGATGAATTAAAAAAGAAGGAAGAGGAGAGAAGAAAAAAAGAGGAATTAGAACGTCAGAAGGCTGAGAAAAAAAGGCAGGAAGAACTTCGGAGACAGGAAGAGGAAAGGAAGAGAAGAGAAGAGCAGATAAACAAAGAGGAAGATAAAAGAAAACAGGAAGAATTGAGGAAGCAGGAAGAAGAAAGAAGAAAGCAGGAAGAGAAAAAACGTAATGATGAGGCAAACAAAGCCGAGATGATGGAACGCAATATCCCTCTGGATCTTGCTCCCTCATTAGCTCTTGCTTCATTTGCATGGAATGGAAGTAAAACATCCACGATAGTACAGTACCAGGGGATCTGCGGAAGCTGCTGGGCTTTTACTTCTGCTGCGGTTTATGAAACAGACTATCTGCTAAAAAATGGAAAAACTCTTGATATCTCCGAGCAGGCTATTCTGGATTGTGCTGTTGACAAATCCGGCAACGATGCCGGAAGTTGTGACGGGGGATGGTATGGAGGAGTTTTTGACTATCTGACAGTGAAAGGCGCTAAAACAGAAAATGAAGATCCGTATAAAGGTAAACAGGGATTCTGTTCTTCATCAACTAAAACAAAATATACAATCAGTAAATGGGGATACATAAGAAGAGATGCAGGGATCCCTTCTGTCAAAGAAATGAAAGAAGCCATTGCCAAATACGGCGCCGTTGCCGCAACCGTAAAAGTAACTCCGGCTTTCCAGGCATATAAAAGCGGAATTTTTGATGAACATGCTGCAGTATCTGCACCAAATGATGTAAACCACGCAATTACAATCGTAGGATGGGATGACAGCAAACAGGCATATCTCATAAAAAATTCATGGGGACCGAACTGGGGAGAAAAAGGTTATATCTGGGTTGAGTACGGCTGTAATAATATCGGATACGGCGCTGCATGGATTGTTGTTACTAAAGAATAATAGGGAGGATAAAAATGTTATTAAAAAAAATTATATTAGCGGCTGCTGTTTTCGCATTTTTAATATCGGGATGTTCAAAATCCACAGCCCCTGTTGTGAAAGCCGGAACAGAGGAAAAGACAATTACAGCGAAGGCCGAGAAATCATTTTCCGTATTTCTGGAAGCTCAATTAAGTACAGGTTATAAATGGAAGCTCATGGATGCTCCTGCGTCTATTATACTTGTTCAAGAGGGAGTCGTATCAGAATCGAGTGCCATAGATATAGCCGGAGGTTTTGAAATTCAGGAATTTGTTTTAAAGTCTATGGAGAAAGGGGAATTCACTGTTACTTTCAAATATGGAGAACACTGGAAAAAAAATAATCAATATGCAAAAACTTATATTGTTAAAGTTAAAATAGAATAAACCTGCAGCTATATAGTGTAATATCAACTTACATAACAAGGGGCGAGAGCCCCTTGTTTAATTTAAACCATTTCCCGCGACACCGCACATAATTCAATTACCCATGCTCTGAAATACTTCATCATACTTATTGGAAGCATTCCAGAAGAGATAACCATGAGCTCCTGAATCATCGGAACCTTTAACCTGTTCCCTTATATATTCCGCATTGAAATTTGACACTCTCCATCCGAATGCCTGAAGCCATGGCCGGACAATCACCTTGCCGCCCGACAGCTCAATAACTTTCCTGCACCCATCAAGTATAAAATGATAAGGGTGATCACCGGGATTCTTGAATCCGTCAAAATTATCACTGAAGTGAGAGGGATAAAGCATTGGAGAAATAACATCACAGTGCTGAGCGAGGAGAGATATCTGCTGCCCGGTTGTTTTTATATCAACATCCTTTCCCCATGCAACAACACCAAAAATATCTATTGAAAGAAATGCCCCTGCCCTGCCGACCTCTTCATGCGCCCTTTTTAAAAAACTTGAAATAACATCAATTCTTTCCATCTTCCCGTCACTAAAAGCGAAATCAGCATCACCCTGATCACCCAGCGTAGGGAATCTTATATAATCAAACTGCACCTCGTCGATCCCCGCCTCAGCAAGTTCAACAGCAAGAGCTATATTGTAGTTCTGAACTTTACGGTTGCTCGGATCACACCACATTTCATGAGACCCGGGGTTCCAATCTCTCCCTGTACTCTTCGATTTAATCCTTGATGAGGTATCGGATGACCAGAGAAGCTGGTCATGAAACACTGCGATTCTTGCGATGATATACATACCGTTTGCCCTGCATTCCCTGACAAGTTTTGGCAGATTATCTATCGCGCCCTGCCTGGTGAGATTATAAAGCCGTGCTTCTCTTACCCTGCTTTTAGTATGAACAATTCCGGTTATATCCTTAACATCAAATACAATTGCATTTATGCCCATAGTCTTGAGTCCGGGGAGTTTTGCGGGGAATGATTCTCCACCTGCTTTATCTCCGGAAAAATAAAGACCTTTTGTAAATTTTATGTTTCCGGTTCTGGCACTACTGCTGTCGGCAATATAAGGGGGGAGAGATTTGTCTATAAGAATTAATTCTCCCGAATTTACTATATTCTGATTAATTCTATTTACTGATAGAATATCCTGCTTCATTGAATAAAGTTTATAATAATCAGTAAGCTCTATTGCTGATAATGAAAACTCTCCGAGACCTGTATTTTTATTCGCTTTAAAAAAAAGCATATTAGCAAAATGAAATATGCCATCGGGCAGATTGTGATATGTCTTTATATATTTTTTATAGCTGTTCCCGTTTATAACAGTTGAACCGCCCGCTGGCGATTCATAAAGATTAAAAACTCTTATAAAGACAGACTTTACATAGTCATTAATGTATACAAGATTGGTAAAACTGGATGCAATAATAAATATTGCGGCAATCAAGAAAAATCCGGCAATTGAAAAATATTTCAGTCTATGTGACATATGCATTCCTGTATTTTTAAATATAATATAGTTTAATAATTCTTAACTGTGAATCTGTACAGCGCTCGGTACTGCACATATTATATAGCTTTCATAAAAATCAGTTTTTTGTCATCCCTGCTGCAGCATGGCAACATGCCGAATGACAAAAACATGAAAATCAGACTCCCCGGGCATTTATATTTTTACGCATATAAAGCATGTGCTTACGAATCAGTTGCTATTACAAGTAGCCAGGTAATTATAAACAATCATTAAAAATAAAATTATGCCTGAGTAAACAAAAAAATAATTGAATAATAATGAGTTTATTAAAATAAACTGGTATTTATAAAATACTATTGCAGAATACCGCAACAGATATTATTATAAATGTAAGTATCTGATTGAATTAAGATAAAATATGATAAATAAATTAGCCATATACATAGGATCGAAAGCGCTCTCCATAAAGGCTGGTATACGTGACTTTGTAAGATACACCAAATCTATTATTTATTCGCTTAGATCTCTCAGGTATCTCAGTTTCAGAGCTATCTACAATATTATAATCAACCAGACAAAATTTACCGGTGTAGATGCACTTATCATAGTGATGATAATCGCACTTCTGCTTGGTGGTACTGTAATAATACAGGCATTGACAAGTCTCCCGAAATTCGGTGTAGAAGGTTTTCTCGGCAATATCCTGGTAATAATAATCGCACGTGAACTTGGCCCTCTTGCAACCGCTCTCATAGTAATAGCAAGATCCGGATCTGCAATTGCCACAGAAATTTCAGTACAGAAATGGTCGAGAGAAATTCTCTCCATGGAACTTATGGGTATAGATACAAAACTCTATATCATTTTCCCGAGAATAATAGCCTCTATAATCTCTATTACGTCACTGATCATTATTTTTGATATAGTAGCATTCATTGGAGGCTACCTCATCTCTCAGACTGTTGTTTATATCCCAATGGACGTTTTCGGGCAGACATTAATAGATTCTTTTACATTCAAAGATATAGTAGCAGCGCTTATTAAGAGTCTCATTTTCGGGATTACCATTCCTCTCATCTGCTGTTATTACGGATTAAAGCCTTCTTCAAAATTTGAAATACCGATTTATGTTTCAAAAGCGGTAATACGCACACTTTTTGTATCTATTATTGTTAATATAATAGTTTCTGTACTATTCTATTTATAAAAGAGGAAGCTGATTGGATGAACTGATACTTGACGTAAAAAATGTGACATACAGTTTAAATGACGTTACACTCCTGAATAATATTTCTTTCAGCCTTAAACGGGGTGATAATCTGCTGGTATTCGGACCTGAAAGCTCAGGTATCGGCAACCTCTTTGACCTGATTGTACGTACAGATACAGGTTATGAGGGTGACGTTATTTTCCAGGGAGAATCCCTCAAGAAGCTTGATTACTTCGGGCAGCTGATGCATAAAAAGGAGATAGGCTATGTTCATGGCGATTACGGGCTGATAAGCAACATGACTGTGGAACAGAACATTTCTCTCCCTCTGGAATACCACTCAAAGATGTCAGCTGCCGATATAAAAAAACATGTGGGGGAAATAATATACGACCTCAACCTTGATCACTGCAAAAAACTTCGACCGATTGACCTTACCCGATCTGAAATGTTAAAAACGACATTTGCAAGATCGATAGTGATGGATCCTGATCTGCTCTATCTTGAATATGCTTTTGAAGATCAATGCCCCCTCAACGTTAAGACCATGATGAATATATTAATCGAAAGATCTAAACTGCCGGATAAGTCACTTATAATTATTACCTTTTATCCATGGAATTTTATTGATATTTCCGATTACTTTATTATGTTTTTTAATGGCAGGATAGTATTCAGCGGCGGGAAAGAGGATTTTTTAAATTCCGATAATCCGTATCTTTTACAATATAAAAATAAGTCTATTGAAGGCCCGATGGTAATCCTATGAAAAAGATCTCTTTTAAAAATCCTAATGAACTAAAAGTCGGCATATTCATACTTGTTCCGGTGATTATGCTTCTGATTTTTATTGCCCTGAAACTCGGATATTCTCTATCCACTTCTACTATTGATGTATACCTGAAGATCGATAATATTTCAGCGATAAAGAAAGGTACCGCCATAAAACTCAAAGGATATGATATAGGAAGAGTTGTAGAACTTCGTCCTGTTTATAAACCGGGCCTTCACTTCCTGGCAACAATGAGGATAAATAAAGATATAGATCTTCATGAAGATTGTGCTGCTATAATATTAAACCAGAATATTATAGGGGATACTGTTGTTGAAATGCGGAACCCTGAAGGAAAAGGTTCTCCATTAAGAAACGGTGATGTTATAGAAGGCCTTGAATATGTAAATCTGGAGGCAATTTTGAAAGATGTACATAATCTGCTTGTTAATGTCACGGATACAGTTACAGTCGTGAAAGGCATAACTTCCGACAGCAGACAGAATATAAAAGGGCTCCTTACAAATCTTGAATCGAGTCTAGTCAGTGTAAACAGCATACTTTTAGACGCAGGGAAAGAGGTTCCGGAGATACTCGCCTCATTAAGGGATACCATGAAAGTTGCAAATGAAATTTCACTTGAATTTCAAAAACGCCCCATGGGATTTATCCTGAGCGGTGAGGAAAACGAAAATAAGCCGGTAGAGAAATCTAAATCTGAAAATGTAAAACCGGTAACAGAATAAAAAAATCAGATAAATTTATAAAATAATAAATGACCATATACTCCCGGTTCGGGAGATAGTCAGAGAGCATGTCGAACTGCTCCCTGACACCTTATCCCGTGGATATATCTGATAAAAAATTAACTGCAAGACGTTCTTGGGAATTATTTATCTATATTATTAATAGCTCTCCTGATTATCTATAAAGAGTAATGCAGTTATAAACGGATTTAATATAAATAACTGTTCCGGATAAGCATACTTTGTGTAAAACGAGGAAACGAATGAAATCCAGCTTAATAAGCAGCGCGATAGATAAAATAAGATCAATTGAATCCGGTTATGAAAATCTGATAAAAGAATATTCTGTTAAACACGGCAGAAAGATAATTGCTTCTCCCTGCTTTTTTATACTGCCTGAAATCAATTCAGCGTTTAACATTGTAACAGTAAAAATTCCTGAATTTATCTTAAATGAAACCAGTTGCAACGATATACTCTCTTCTCTCTATGATGCAGTTATCATACCGGAAAAAGAATGCTTCTGCAGCAAAGGTTTCAGTTCAACTATTACCACTCATGTTTTCAAAACACCTGCCGGTTTCGGAGAGGATGCGGCAGTTTTTCTGCATAATGAGATCTCTTTAATGCTTAAGACACTCTTTAATATAGAAATAAAATCAATTAATATAGAAACACTTCAGAGAGAAACATCAACATATGAAAAACTCAGGCGTTTAGTAAGAAGCATATCCTCTCTCCGCAGTGAAAATAAAACACTGCTGAGTAACTCCGAACTTTCACTGATATTTGAAACAGCTTTAATACTCCCTCCGGAAATTGCTGTTGAATATATTACTCCAGTGTTAGAAGGGATGAAGAATATAACTGAAACAATAGATAAAACCGCTGTACACGGAATGCTGTATGGCGGAAAATCGATACCATCAGTTATTGCTGACAGCATTGAGGAGAGCGGAATACTATTGGTAGAGGATGATTCATGTACGGGGAGAAGGCTTTTTGATATATCACTTAATGCGGAGTCGGAATATATTTTCTACGAAATTCTTGATGCATACAGTTACCGGGCTCTGAGCCCATGCCTGAGACCGGTTAATGAAAGATATGAACTACTTTATAAACTTCTCAGAAACTATAATATTGATACGGTTATATTTTTTAAGGACAAAAACTGTAATGAATCAGTTAAAGACATAGACTATCTCCGGATAAAGATGATGAGAGATGGAATTGATCCGCTTGTAATTGATGAAAATAATTACCATCAGATCATTTCCGATTATATAAGCAAAATTTAAGGGTAAGTAAACATACCGAAAAAAACAAAGCCTCCGATGATTCGGAGGCTTCTTCAACTATTTACTCATTACATCATAATAATCACAACCCACATTGAAGGCTTCTTTAAGAAAAATATCATTCTTAAGATCAACTCCCTCTTTTTCTCTATCCTGTTTCATTTTATCTTCCATCTCTTTATCCTTCTGCAGAGATTTGTCCGATTCCTCTTTAAGACTTATTGTTTTATTTTTTAGCTTTAATCTGTAATCTGCTATTTTCTTTCTAAGATCAGCATACTCTCCCTTATCTGTTCTTGCATATGAGAGTTTACTCAGATTTTTTACTACCGGTTCACTAACATATTTATATTTCTGAAACTCCGCGCTTTCAATTTTTTCCCATTTCAGCGGGTACTTGTTTTCACTCTCATTCATTTCCCATATTGCAGTAATATCAGGAACATTAATATCTGGAGCAATTCCTGTGAGCTGGTTTGAAGTTCCTCCCGGCTGGTAGAAGATATGTGTCGTAATTTTTATAGCTCCGAGATTATTCTGAAGAACATTATATGACTGAACAGTACCTTTGCCGTAAGTATTTCCGGAACCTATAATAAGTCCCCTCTTATAGTCTTTGATTGCTCCTGCCAGAATTTCTGATGCGCTTGCACTGAATGTATCAATGAGAACAATAAACGGCCCTTTATAGTAAATCTCGGGATCATTATCATAGTAAACTCTCGGGGGAGTATTCTTTCTTACAAGCTGCAGGACAGGGCCCTGCTCAATAAACAGTCCGGCTATATCAACAGCTTCTGTTAACAGCCCGCCGGGATTCCCGCGCAGATCAAGGACAACAACATTTACTTTTTCCTTTGTCAGGCTGCCGAGTAAATTTTTCACATCACCGGACGAACTCTTTCCGGATGCAGGATCTTCATAAAATGAGGGGAGTTTAATATATCCGATTTTATAAGATTTCCCGTCTTTCTTCATAGTTTCAATATGTGATTTTGCATCACTATCCTGAAGCGCGATCTCCTCTCTTATTATTGGGATAATAAGCCGGGATGGTTTATCTGCTTTCTCTGCATCTCTTAAAATTGTAAGTTTTACCTCCGTTCCTTTTTCACCCCGAATAAGCTTAACTACATCACGAAGATCCATATCTATTACGTCAACGGGTTCACCTTTACTCTGGGCTACGGCTACAATTTTATCATTAGGCTTAAGCTTTAAGGTGTCAGGGAGCTTGTCAGCAGCGCCTCCGACAATTATGGATTCAACCATAACAAATCCGTCTTCAGACCTGAGTCTTACTCCAATACCTTCAAGTTTAAGCTCCATTGAAATTTTAAAATCCTGATGCTCTTCGTTGGAAAGATAATTAGTATGCGGATCAAGAGCTGTGGTTATTGAATTCATGAACATGTTCAGAAGTTTATCTTCATCAATCTCATCTATCCTCTTTTTCATCAGCTTATACTTTTTCTCAAGCTTCTGTTTCCCCTCTTTTAAAGTCTTCCCTGAAGAAACATAGTTAAGCAGCTGGAGTTTTATATTCTTTCTCCATCTCTCCTTCATATCAGCGCTGTTTTCCGCATAAGGAACTTTTTGTCTATCGACAACTATCGATTCATCCTTAGTGAAATCATAATCCTCTTTCAGCAGTTCATCAAAAATCAGCATTGCCTCATTGCTTCTTTCCTTATAAATCTTGAATATTTCAAAAACCGCCCTGTAGTCATTTGCAGCAATAAAATCATCAAAAAGCAGTTCATATTTTGAAAGCTGTTTGATATCAGACTGATAAAAATAATATTTTCCATAATCCAGGCTTTCTATATAATTGCTGAATATTCTTTTTGAAATCGTATCATCTATTGTATTATACTGTGCATGAATAGAGAGAACCTGGTTAACAAGAAACTGCATATCAGTCTGTTTCAGGCCTTCTGACTTTTTAAAACATGAAAAAATAATAATAAGCGTAAGTAATGGGATAAACCTCTTTTTAAACATAAAAACTCCTGAAATATCTGTTTCCGTTTAAATACCGGATGTTTTTTACAAAAATCTATATCTATAGAAAATAGTTTATGGATTTTTTCAAGGTATTTTTTAAGGATGCATTAGAATAGTTAATCGGGATTTTTTAATTGACATCGATTATTCAATACCAAAGCGTAAAAGAAACCGGAGGATTTATATGCTTTATAGAAAGGGATTTACAGAACTTTCAAAGTTACTATCTGAAAAAAAAATTTCTTCCAGAGAAATTGCTGAATCATATATAAAAAGAATAAATGAAACTGATAATAAAATAAATGCCTATATTACTTTTGATGAAGACAGGCTGATAAGAGAAGCGGATATTTCAGATACGCGACGAGCTGCAGGTAAAGCCCTCTCCCCTTTTGACGGAATCCCCGTAGCAATAAAAGACAACATAAACACTTTAGGAATAAAAACAACATGTGCTTCAAAAATACTGGAGAATTTCATACCCCCATTCAGCGCTACGGTATATGAAAAATTCCTTGAAAAAGGTATAATAGCTCTGGGGAAAACAAATCTTGATGAATTCGCAATGGGTTCTTCTACTGAAAATTCCTACTTCGGAACTACAAAAAATCCATATGACCTGTCAAGAGTTCCAGGCGGGAGTTCAGGCGGTTCAGCTGCATCTGTGGCTTCATTTATGGCCCCTGCTTCTCTGGGATCTGACACGGGAGGCTCGATAAGGCAGCCTGCGTCATTCTGCGGAATTACGGGGATTAAGCCTACTTATGGAAGAGTTTCACGTTACGGGCTTGTAGCTTTTGCTTCATCGCTCGACCAGATTGGAACTTTCGGACGTAATGTCGAGGATACAGCTTCACTGCTTCAGATTATAAGCGGATACGACAATAGAGATTCTACTTCGATAAATAGAGAAGTTGACATAGATGCGGGAAATATTAACCGCAGTGTTAAAGGATTAAAAATCGGAATTCCCGAAGAGTACTTCCGCGGAATAAACAGCGGGATAAAAGAACGCATTGAACAGAAGATAAAAGAACTGGAAAAACTCGGCGCTGAAATTAAACCTATAAGTCTCAAATACACAGAATA
>Ga0116171_10003653_pt1 | contig 14154 bp, 12 predicted proteins | sample AD_JPNHW2_MetaG_FD_89798 | JGI IMG/M metagenome (GOLD analysis project Ga0116171, IMG submission 89798) | Active sludge microbial communities of municipal wastewater-treating anaerobic digesters from Japan - AD_JPNHW2_MetaG | ecosystem: Engineered > Bioreactor > Anaerobic > Digestate | place...
TTCTTCAGTTCGTCGATGGCCGCTCCGCCCATGTCCGTCCGGGCGAAGGTGGTGTCCGCTATGCCGATGGTCTTCATCAGTCCTCCTTGACCTTCGATTGGTTCTTAGAATACCACTCGATGATCTTTCCGATGATCTTGCGCGTCCCGTTCAGGTCCTCGCCGTGCTTGGACATCCGGACGACCTTGACCTTCAAACCCCTCTTCAGCAGGGTCTTCTCGATCTCTCGCTCATCGAAGTCCTGGTCGTATCCGAGGGCGATTATGTCCGGGTGTATCCGTTCCACGACCCCGAACATGTCCCCATCGCTTCCCAGGTACGCCTCGTCCACCATCTTCAGGGCGGAGATGAGCTCGAGTCGCATGTTCTCCGGGGTGATCGGCTCATGCTTTCTCCTTCGTACGGTGGAGTCCGTGGCCACCACCACGACCAGTTCGTCCCCTTGGTCCCGGGCCTCCTGCAGATAGCGTAGGTGCCCTGGATGCAGGATATCGAACACGCCGGTGGCCATCACCCTGGTCATTCCTAATTACCGCCTCTTCCAGTACTCTATGATGTCCTTTCCTTCCAGGAAGCAAAGTCCAAAACGGTCCGCGTACCTTTTAGCCTTTTCTTTGCTCAGCGCGTTCCCGTCGTCCCCCATCATCTCGCAGATGGTAGCGGATGGCGTGACGCCGGCCATGACCATCATGGCCGTGGCCAGCTCGGTGTGTCCCTTGCGCTTGCTGAGCAGCTGCGGCGTGGAGTTCAAAAGATGGATGTGCCCCGGGGCCCGGAAACCCTTCCCGAAGGCGGTCCTGGCCTCCTCGGCGCTCATGGAATAGGTTTCCTTGGCCAGCTTGGCGAACTCTGAAACGGTCAGGGCGCGATCGTTGTCGGTGATCCCGGTGAACGTCCGGCGGTGGTTGATGGTTATGGAGAAGGCCGACTTGGTATCGTACGGGATATCGTTAGGCGCTAGTAACTGCAGCACCGGGTGGCGGTCGTGGTTGCACTCCAGCACATCGGCCAGGAATGGCATGTCCAATTTCTGGCAGATGTCGTGGTGGGCGGTGGTGCATATCAGTCCGCCGGCATTCTTGCGCATCTCCCTGATGGAGGCCGGGGTAACGAACTCGGAGGCGATGGTCATGTCCGTCTCCCGCTCCCGGTCGTCGGAATCGAAGATCAGGACCAGCTTTCCATTGCGAATGTCCTGCAAAGCTCTCTCGATATGCTCGTCGCTCATGATGGCGTCACCAACACGGAGGTTATAGTATATTTTTTGCGTTACTACAACTCAAATGGTAAATGAACCTGGCCAGTCACGGCTCACTATAAAATATTCCAAGGCTCTTACAGTTCACGATGGCAGAGGCAATGGACGATATCCTAGGCATGAGGTCACTGGACCCCTCTAACCTGCTGGGACAGCTAACCGCGTTCCCTGACCAGTTGGAGTGGTCGAGAGGCGTCGATTTCCCCAAGATCGAAGGGGCCCGCAGCGTGGTGATCTGCGGTATCGGCGGTTCGGCCATCGCCGGAGACGTGCTGGTAGACATGCTGGCACCTTCCATCCCCGTTCCATTGTTCGTCTCGCGCGACGTACTGCTGCCCGGATTCGCCGGTAAGGACACTCTGGCCATAGTGGTGAGCTATTCCGGCAACACCGCGGAGAGCCTGGACCAGTACGAGGACGCCATGCGCCGGGGATGCCGCATCGCGGTCATCACCTCCGGGGGCAAGATGGAGACGCTGGCCAAGGCCAACTCCCAGCCCATGATCAAGGTCCCGGGGGGAAACCAGCCCCGGGCCTCCATGGGCTACCTCCTTGGCTCGCTGGCATTGGTGATGCAGAGGGCGGGGTTCGGTAAGGCCCACGAGGAGCTGCTGGCCGCGGCGCCGAGTTTGCGCTCATATCTGGATACCTTATCTCCTCGAGTTCCTTTCTCATCCAACCAGGCCAAGCGGCTGGCCAAGGCCATGAGCGGAAATGCCCCCTCGTTCTACGCCCCGCGTCCGGTGCGCTCCGTGGCGCTGCGATGGCAGGGACAGTTCAACGAGAACGCCAAGATGGTGGCCTTCAGCGGGGAGGTCCCGGAGATGGACCACAACCAACTGGTGGGGTGGCTGGAAGGCGGCACCGGCTGTCACTGCCGCCCGGTGATATTCATGTCCACGGACATGAGACCGACAGTAAGGCGCATGGCCGAGGTCACCCTTCAGATGCTGAACGAGCGCGGTCGCGACCCCATGTTGGTGGCCCTTCCGGGAAATGATCTCCTGAGCAATCTGCTGCAGGGCATTGCCCTGGGGGACATGGCCAGCTACTATTTGGCCATCATGAAGCGCGTAGATCCCGCCCCGGTCACGGCGATAAAGGAGTTCAAGGCGCGCATCAGCCAGTAGTTCTCACCGAACGAAGCGCCTCCTCTATCCGGTCCAGCTCTCCCTCGGGGTTGCGGAACCACTCCACGCTCCACACCCGGTGCAGCTTCCATCCCAGTCTCCTGAGCTGTCCCTGCCTGGTCCGGTCCCGGTCCCGCACGGTCAGTCCGGAAACGTAATGCGGGCCGTCGCACTCGATGCCCAGCAGGAACTTGCCCTCCTCTTGCGGGTCCTCGATGGCCAGATCGACGCGGTAATCCGAAGTCCCGACGTTCATTCTCACCTTGTGACCCCGGGCCTGCAGCGCTTTGCTGAGCTGCTCCTCGAATGGCGTGATCTCTTCATGTTTTCCGGGCGATAAGGGGAGCGCGCGTCTGTCGCCTCCGGACTCGGCGAAGGCCAGATATTGTTTCAGAAGCAGGGCGCCCTTGCTCCGGGAACCGGAAAGGTCGATGTCGTCGGAGCGTATCGAGGATACTATGTCCAGGGACAGCTTGGCTCGGGTTATCGCCACGTTCAGCCGGCGTTCCCCTCCGTCCCGGTTCAACGGACCCAGGTTCAGGGCGAACTTCCCGCTCTCGTCCTTGCCGTAGCCGACGCTGAGTATGATGCGGTCCCGTTCGTGTCCTTGCACGTTCTCCAGGTTGTACAGCAGGAACGGCTCCCCCTCTTCCGAGGATAGGATGGCATCCAGATCGCGGTCGTCCTTGCGCATCTCGTCCAGGGCCCGATCGATGGCCTCCATCTGCGCTTCGGAGAAGGCGATTACGCCCAGGCTCTCGCCGTTCTTCTTGGCGTAGTGGTCGTGCACCATCTTCGCCACCACCTCGGCCTCCACCCGGTTCGTTCTGCTCCGTCCGCGGTCGAAGACCCCGCTCGGAACGTAAACGTGATGAAGGCCGAACCCTTGGCGACCGAATATGGAGCTGGGGAAGGTGTTGAGCTTCCCGCCGTAGAACTGGTGGTTGGAGAAGGCGATCAGCGATTCGTCCTTGGAGCGGTAGTGCCACATGAGCATACGGCGGGACATTCCGCAGGTCTCGCACTCGTCCAGAATGCTCTCCAGGTCCGGTTCTTCCTCCTCATCGTCCCCCGAAAGGGCGAAGAAGGATGTCGGCGGCATCTGCTTGCTGTCCCCGACCACGATGACCTGTCGGCCGCGGGCGATGGAGCCTATGGCATCCTCCGGGCATATCTGCGACGCCTCGTCGAAGATGACCGTGTCGAACATCGTCCGTTCGCGGTCCAGGAACTGGGCTACCGACATCGGGCTCATGAGCATGCACGGTTTCAATAGTCCTATCAGGTCCCAGCACTCGCTCAGCATGCTTCGCATGGCCTTGCGCTGCCTCTTCAGCTTCGAGAGCCGGGCTATCTCGGTCTCCTGCTTCAGAAGAACGCTATGATCGCTACCTTCCCTTCTTTTTTGGAGGTTCTCCTCTACGCGGGCCTGCACCCGGTAACGCCCTCTCTCCACATGTAGCTTGTCCAGCTCGTTGAAGCGATCGATGAGCCCGGTCTGGTGGTCCCGGCGGAAACGGCTCAGCACCGGATCGGAGGCCAAAGCCTCCTCGATCCAAGAGCGGTGGAAACGTCTCTGGAACGCCTTGACCAGACCTTCCGGCGGTACGTCCTTCTCCCGCAGCTCCCGGGCCAGATCTCCCAGGCCCAGGGCCTTCATGCCGTCGAGCAGGGAGGCCAGGTCCAGCCATTCCTGGTAGCGGTAGCGGGAGACCCAGGCCTGGTCGGTCCATTGTTCGAGGTCCTTCAGGACCGCGTCCCGTACCGGACGGCCGCTCAGCCTAAGCTCCTGAGAGAAGCGGCTGGCGAAGACGTTCAGGGCGGAATCGAACCGGCCCAGGTACATCTCCAGGTCCACCGCCCCTTCCTGCACCTGCTGCGGCACGACCTCCGATGTCAGGTAATCCATCACCCGACCGTTGAGGAACAGCGCGTGAGCGGAACGGAACCTCCTGGTCCAGTTGATCCTCTCCAACAGCGAAGGCAGTTCCGCTCCGTCCCCGGAGAAGACGCCCCGGTGAGCGGTGAGCAGGTTATCCCTCTTGACCTTCCAGTTCGCCAGAGAGGACTGATAGTCGTCCACCGCCCGGACCAGGTACTTGGCCTCATCGAAGCTGAGCTGGCGGCCGGATATGGCCTGCAGGATCTTCATGTCCCGGCGATATCCTCCGTTCAAGATGCGCAGCGCCCCGGCGTACTCCACCTCGTAACGGTGACGGAACGTCTTGCCATCAAGGTCCAGGATGTCCCGGGACCCCATTCCCAGCAGCCCCTTCTCCCTCATGGTCAGGTCCTGGTAGGACAACGCTCCGTCGTTGGTCATGGCCGCCAAAGCGTCTAGATCTCCCTCCAGCCACTCCCTGCGAACTGCGGGCCTATCGGCCATGTCTCGATACAGCTGTCTCAATCGCCTCAGGTCCGGAAGCGATTCCTGGGCCGGCAGCTCCAGGGCGGAGGTGAGGGACGGTATCGCCGCCAACAACTTCTGACGGGCATCTATGACCGCGGTCAGTTCCTCCTGTACCTTGGATTGCAGTCGGTCGCTCCATTCGGTGACCAGAGCTCCGGACCAGGGATGGGCGGGATCGCGGAAGGCGGCGTTCATCTGCGATAGCCTGAGCACCAGCCCTTCCATGCGTCCCAAGCGGTCCTGGTCCACTTCCAGCACCGCCGGCAGCTTGAAGTTGATGTCCCGAGCCTCGCTGAGCGCGGCGTACTGCCCTATCATTCGGTAAACGTCCGTACCAAGCCGACCGCGGGGGGCGTGCACACCCTTCACGTAATCGTCCAGCTCCTGGCGCACCGTGGCCAGGTCCCGGACGTCCGTGACCGTGGTACGCGGCCGGTTCAGGTTCTCCAGGCTGGTCGCGATCTCCTTGATTATGTCGGCCCGGTTCTTCTTGGGGTCGTGCAGCTCCAGGCAGCGGTCGCCCAGACCGCATTTCTCCAGATTTCCCTGGACCACGTCCAGAGCGGCCATCTTCTGCGAGACGAACAGCACTCGCTTGCCGTTGGCCATAAGTTCGGCTATCATGTTGGTGATGGTCTGGCTCTTTCCGGTGCCTGGGGGCCCCTGCAGCACGAAACTAACTCCGGCCAACGCGGCCTGCACCGCCTCCTGCTGGCTGGAATCGGCGTCCAGCACCTGAAAGGAGTCCTCCGGTCTTAACTTGGCGTCGTACTCCTGCGGCCTCGGCATGGCCGGGGGTTCGGGAGGAAGCGCCGCCGGGTCTCCGGCCAAGGCTCGGATCACCGGCTGAGAGGAAAGGGACAGAAGCCCCTGGTCCAGATCTGAATACATCAGCAACTTGGAGAAATGGAAAAGGGCGAGATGACAGGACGCGTTAACTAGCCAGCCGGAGGCGGGCGGGATCGCTTTCCGGATATCCTCGAAAGCCGTGGGCAGGTCGAAACCGTTGTCCAGGTCGAACTCCGGCAGCTTCAGGCGATAGTCGAGCTCCAGCCTTTTCCGGAGGGTGGGATTGAACACCGTGTCCTCGTCCAGGGGCTGCAATCGGTACGGTGAGAAAGAATTCTGCCTCTCCAAGGCCACCGGGACCAGGAACAGGGGCGATTCATTGAGATCATCGCAGCCTACCTCCTTCCATATTAGCGAACCGACCGCCACGAAAAGGATGTTCACCCCGTGATCGCTTCGATAGGTCCGGGACTTGCTGCGCAGATTGTAGAGAACGCGGTCCACCGGCTGTTCGGGCACCTGGGCGCTCACCAGCAACCTTCCGGTGCCCATATCCTCCTGCGCCTGGGGTTCGGAGATCACGGTGAACTGCCGTCCCTGGTCCAATTCCCGGTACAAAGTGGAAGCGTCCGGCAGAGCGACCGTCAACACCGAGGCCTTGTGCTTCCGGAACCTGACCAGGGGATTTCGGTTGGAAACGTCCAGCAGCCTGCCCTTCCATACCTCGGCCTTCTTGGAAACCAACTGCTCCGTTCCGTCCATCTCTATCCCAGCAAGTCAGGGGTTGCCAGTTATTAAAATATTTTACACCCGTGTTCCTTTATAAAACCGGTCTAGGCCAACCTATTTAATCCCCCCTTTTGATGGGGTTGCAAGTGACCTTATGAAAGAGGACGCCTACTGGATCCGGGACCAGGTGCAGAAGCACAACAAGTGGTTCGAGGAATCGATCCCCATGATCGCCTCCGAGAACCTGATGAGCCCATTGGCCAAGGAAATGATGATATCCGACTTCCACGACCGCTACGCCGAGGGACTTCCCGGCAAGCGCTATTACAACGGCAACATCTATGTGGACCAGGTCGAAATAAAATGTCTCGAGCTGGCCCAGCGCATATTCAAGTGCCAGTTCGCTGACGTTCGCCCGATATCGGGGACCGTGGCTAACATGGCCGCGCTCATGGCACTGATACAGCCTGGCGAGACCATGACCTGCACTTCGCTCGACCATGGCGCGCATATATCCACCGCCAAGTTCGGGGCCGTCGGTTTCCGGGGCGTTAACACCGCCACCTATCCGTTCGACACCCATGACATGGTCATCGATGTGGACGGAGCCGCCAAGCTCATTCGCGAAGTGAAGCCGAAGGTCGTTCAGTTCGGCCTATCCGTCTTCCTGTTCCCCGCCCCGGTCAAGGAGCTCGCTGAAGTGGCTGCCGAAGTTGGCGCCCCGGTCTGGTACGACGGCGCGCACGTTCTCGGCCTGATCGCCGGCGGCAAGTTCCAGGACCCCCTGCACGAAGGCGCTAACGTTCTCACCGCTTCGACGCACAAGACCTTCCCTGGACCGAACCACGGCATCGTCCTCGGTCACAACCTGAGCGAGGAGCTGGGCAAGAAGCTCAATTCGGCGGTGTTCCCCGGTGTGACGTCCAGTCACCACCTGCACGCCATGGCCGCCCTGGCCGTGACGATGGCCGAGTGGGAGATATACGGAGAGAAGTACGCCGCCCAGGTCTGCAAGAACGCCAAAGCGCTCGGTCAGGCATTGCATGAGCTGGGCATCGAGGTGCTCTGCTCCCACAAGGGCTTCACCGAGAGCCACACCATCGCGGTCAATGTCGCCCCCTACGGCGGCGGAGCCGAGGCGGCCAACCTCATGGAGAAGGCCAACATGATCGCCAACAAGAACATGCTCCCCGGGGACAAGTCCTCCGTGAAGCCTTCCGGTATTCGTCTGGGGGCGCAGGAGATGACCCGAGTGGGCATGAGGGAGAGCGAGATGAAGGAGGTGGCCTCCCTCATACACCGCGTGGTGGTCAAGAAGGAATCGCCCGAAGTGGTCAAGAAGGACACCATGGCCCTCAAGCGCAACTTCACCAAGGTGCGCTACTGCCTGCACGAGGGCGAGGAAGCGTACGCCTACCACAAGCTGGTCTGAGCGTCTAAAACCTCTTCAAAATCCCTTTCTCATCTTTTCCAGCATCTCGCAGGCCTTGCATCTTTCGTTAAGCGTGGGCTCGCCGCACGCGCAGGCCCTGAGCGCGGACTGAGGAAAACCGTCCCTCATCAAAGGCCTCAAACGGTCGTAACTGCCTAGTATGGAATGCCTGGTGCCCGGGTGCCTGTTCTCCATCTCGTCCACGATGTTGCGGTACTCATTGCGCATGGCGTGCTTGGCATACGGGCATTCCGCGTCGGAGAACGGTAGCTCGGAGAGCATGGCGTACAGAAGCGTCTCCTTCTCCGGTATGACGCGTAATGGCTGCATGCGCGGTACAAGTCCCGGTTGCACCCGTTCGTGAGGCCCGAGGCGCGCCAATCGTTCGACGTCACCGCGCATGAAGTTCATCAGTATCGACTGGGCCATATCGTCCAGGTTGTGTCCCAATGCCAGATGGTCGACGCCGATCTCCTTGGCCTTGAGGTTCAGACAACGGCGCCGGAAGACCCCGCAATAGGTGCACGCTTCGCTCTCATCCGTCCGGCGGACCATGCCGTCCAGGTCCAGGTCCGCCACTTCATCGAAGGTCACCATCACATGTTCGATGTCCAGGCCTTTACAGAGCTCTTGGACCTTAGGTATCGTTTGTTCTCGGTATCCCGCGACGCCCTCGTCCACGGTGATGGCGGTCAGCTTCACGTTCTTCCGGCAGCCTAATATCTTGTGCATAAGGAACAAGGCGGTCTGGCTGTCCTTGCCGCCAGACGCCCCGACGGCTATGTGCACGTCCCCTTCCAGCTTCAGCTGGGAGCGGACCTCCTTCTTCACCCTCCTCTCCACGAACTCAAGAAGGTGCGAGCGGCAGAGGTGCGTTCCGTTGTAGCGGATGTACGTCACGGCCGGAGCGGAGCACTTGAAGCAGCGCATCGGTCAGCCCACGCCGGGCGGGGTAATAAATGTTAGGCCGCACATTCGGCGGTCTCCAGGAAACCTTTTAACTACCATACCTCTTTGAAGTGGCCGGAGAACATGCAGGAGATTTGGACCGAGAAGTATCGTCCGCAGAAGTTATCGGACGTCGTGGGCCAGAGGGATATAGTGGAGAGGCTGTCCTCCTACGTTCGGTCAAAGAACCTGCCACACCTGATGTTCGCCGGTCCGGCCGGCGTCGGCAAGACCACATCCGCCTTGGCCATGGCCAAGGAGATGTACGGGGAGACCTGGCGGAACAACTTCATCGAGCTGAACGCTTCTGACGAGAGGGGCATAGACGTGGTCCGCGGCAAGATCAAGGAGTTCGCCCGAACCGCTCCCCTGGGGGGAGCAGATTTCAAGATCATATTCCTGGACGAGGCTGACGCTTTAACTCAGGATGCCCAGGCCGCTCTGCGCCGAACGATGGAGAGGTTCAGCCGGAACTGCCGCTTCGTGCTCTCCTGCAACTATTCGTCCAAGATCATCGAGCCCATCCAGTCCCGGTGCGCCATATTCCGCTTCCGACCGGTCAAGGCCGAGGACATAAAGCACCACCTCCAGGTCGTTGCTAAGAAGGAGGGAGTTAAGATCGACGACGCGGCCTTGGACGCCATCGTCCACGTGGGCGAGGGGGACATGCGCAAATCGATCAACTCCTTGCAGGTGGCCGCCACGATAGGCAAGGACGTCACCATCGACGTGGTCTACCAGGCCACCGGGAACGCCCGACCGGACGAGGTGGTCGACATGGTGAACACTGCGCTTGCCGGTGACTTCTCCGGCGCCCGGACGAAGCTGGACGAGATGATGATAACCTATGGTCTGAGCGGGGAGGACATCATAAAGCAGATACACCGCTCCTTCTACGACCTGGACATCCCGGACCGGGAGAAGATACGGCTCATCGACCGGACCGGCGAGATCGAGTTCCGCATCGTGGAGGGAAGTAACGAGCGAATCCAATTGGAGGCGCTCCTGGCCTACCTGGCGCTGGTCGAGAAGGACTGAACATAGCCAACCTTTTTATATCGGCTCCATATTTCAAGGGCGGAGGAGTCAAATGGCACGTTTCAAGGAAGCTGACGAAAGGCTACTGAACAAGAAGGTATGCCTTAGCTGCTATGCCCGTAACGCCGTAAAGGCCACCAGGTGCCGCAAGTGCGGTTACACCTCGCTGCGCCTGAAGGCCAAAGAGAGCCGCAAGGCTTAAACCAGAATCTCAAACCTCTTCTTCACATTCATTATCCCCAGACAGAATCCAGGGGATAGGATTTTTAATCACCTGAGCATATGACCCAACGTCCTTAGCGCTGGGGGAATTCTGATCAAGAAGATTTTGGTCGTGGACGACAACACCGCAATCCTGGAGATCGTCTCCGAACTGATCTCCGCCGCGGGTTACCAGCCCATGATCGCTACCGGGGGTCGGGAGTGCCTGACCAAGATACAGCTGGAAAGTCCGGACCTGGTCCTATTGGACATAAACATGCCGGACATGGACGGTTGGACCGTGCTCCGCACCCTCAAGGAGAAGGGACTGGCCGAGAATACGAAGATAATCATGCTCACCGCCACCACCGAGATCGGCTCGGACATATTCGGGCTGCAGGATGTGGTGTCCGGTTATATTCGAAAACCTTTCAACAACGATGAGCTTGGCGCTCGTTTCAGAGATATGCTAGGCGATACGCCGCAGATCAAAGAGGAGCCAAGAACGGATAAGGACCGCAAAGGGCTGCGTTCCCTGCTTCGCAAGAAGGAGGAGGAGAGCGGTATGGAAGTGGCTCGCAGCAGCGCCAAGGTCTACGAGCTGCGTCGGGGATTCAGCTATCTGGTCAAGGAAACGAAACCGAACAAGTCCTTCGAGATGTTCGTCGACCAGGTCACCCACAACATCCAGGGGCTGTGCGTCACCCGCCAGCATCCCACCATCATCCGCAAGGAGTGGGGACTGGAGAAGACTCCCATCATCTGGCTGAGCAATCAGCTGGGAAAGGTGTATGTCAATCCGTCCAACATTGGTATCCTGAGCGATACCATCATCCGCTTCGTGGAGAAGAGCGGGGACGGCATCATCCTCATCGACGGTATCGAGTTCCTGATCGTGAACAACGATTTCGACAAGGTGCTGAGAATGGTCCATCACGTCACCGAGGCGGTGATGGAGAACCGGGCCCGTTTGATCGTGTCCATCGATCCGCGCACGCTAGAGACCAGGGAACTGGCGCTCCTGGAGCGCAACATGGAGATCATCGAGGCCGAGGAGACGAAACCTCATCAATGACTATCGGAGATTGAGAAAATGTCAGAACTAACCATTACCAGGGTTTGGGGCAGAGAGGTCTTGGATTCCCGGGGAAATCCCACCGTGGAGGCCCAGGTGGAGACGGACGCCGTGATCGTCACCGCCATTGCGCCTTCCGGGGCGTCCACCGGGACCTTCGAAGCGTTGGAGCTGAGGGACGGCGACTCCAGGTACGGCGGCAAGGGCGTCCAGAAGGCGGTGCGCAATGTCCGCGACCTGATATCCCCCCGCTTGAAGGGAATGGACGTCAGCGACCTCAGGTCCATAGACGCGGCGATGATCGAACTGGACGGCACGGAGAACATGGGCCGACTGGGCGGGAACGCCACCACCGCCGTATCCTACGCCGCGGCCAAGGCCGGGGCGATCCTGAAGGGCGTGGAGCTTCACGAGCATCTCGGTTCCAAGAGCAAGGTGCTCCCGGTGCCGTCCATGAACGTCATCAACGGCGGAAAGCACGCCGGCAGCAATCTCAAGATCCAGGAGTTCATGATAGTGCCCTGCGGCATGCCCAGCTTCTCCGAGGCGCTGCGGGCGGGGGTAGAGGTCTACCATAACCTCAAGACGGTCCTCAAGAAGGAGATGGGCCCCATGTCCATCAACGTGGGCGACGAGGGCGGATTCGCGCCGTCCTTCGACACCAGCCGACAGGCGATGGATGTTCTGATCAAGGCCATAGAGGCTGCCGGTTACCAGCCGGGAAAGGAGGTCTACCTGGCGATGGATGCCGCGGCCAGTGAGTTCTATTCCAAAGGTGTTTACACGCTGGACGGAAAAAAGATGGGAACCGGCGAGATCGTGGATTTCTATTCCAAGGTGGCGCAGGAATATCCTCTGATCAGTCTGGAGGACCCGGTGCACGAGGAAGGGTTCGAGGACATGGTGGAGCTCACCCGGAAATTAGGGAAGAAGCTCCAGATCATGGGCGATGACATGTTCGTCACCAACCCGGTCCGTCTAAGGAAGGGAATCGAAATGGGGGCGGGGAACGCCATGCTCCTGAAGGTCAACCAGATCGGGACGATAACCAAGGCCATGCAGGCAGCGGAGATATGCTTCGATCGCGGATACAACGTCCAGGTGAGCCACCGCTCCGGGGAGTCCGAGGACACCACCATGGCCGACATCGCTGTGGCCCTGGAATGCGGTCAGATCAAGAGCGGGGCTCCGGCTCGCACGGAGCGCACGGCCAAGTACAACCGGCTGCTGCGCATCGAGGAGAACCTGGGGAGCAAGGCCAAGTTCATGGGGCGCGGGGCCTTCTTCTGAAGAAGGTTCATGCTGTCGGAACTCGATGACGTAAGGTTCAGGTGATGACATGGGCAGGTTCTTCTCCGCCGAGCACGATGATATCCACAAGGGTCTGACGACCGATGTATACTTCCAGCGAACCGAGGCCATACTCAAGGCCAAAGGTCTCCTGGGCACCGACACCCGTTCCGAGTTCACGGTGGCCTCCCTACCCGATGCCTGGCCGTGGGCGGTGCTCTGCGGCACCGAGGAGATGGTGCGTATCCTGGAAGGCAGGAACATCGATCTTTACGGTCTGCCGGAGGGCAGCGTGTTCACCTCCCGGACCAAGAAGGGCATCAAGCTTCCGGTGGCGGCCATCGACGGGCCGTATGGCGAATATTGCTCCCTGGAGACCCCGGCGCTGGGGTTCATGTGCTACGCGAGCGGCGTGGCCACCATGTCCGCCCGCTGCAAGAAGGCGGCCGCCGGTCTGCCGGTGATATCGTTCGGGGTGAGGCGCATGCACCCGGCCATGGCCCCGGTCATCGATCGATCGTCCTACATAGGCGGTTGCGACGGCGTCTCGTCGCTGAAAGGGGCGGAACTGGTCGGTCGCCCGGCCAGCGGTACCATGCCGCATGCCCTGGTCATCATGATGGGCGATCAGAGGGAGGCTTTCCGAGCTTACGGGGAGATAATCGATCCCAACGTTCCTCGGGTCGCACTCACGGACACGTTCTTTGACGAGAAGGTCGAAGCGCTCATGGCCGCCGAGGAGATGCCCGGGCTGCGCTCGGTACGCCTCGATACCCCGGGTTCACGCCGCGGCAACATGGCTGACATCGTCCGCGAGGTACGCTGGGAGCTGGACCTGCACGGTCACAAGAACGTGGGCGTATTCGTCTCCGGCGGTCTGGATGAAGTGAAGGTGAAGGAGCTGGCCGCCGCTGGGGTGAGCGGCTTCGGAGTTGGGACGTCGATAAGCAACGCCCCCACCATCGACTTCGCCATGGACATCGTGGAGAAAGGCGGGGTGCCAATAGCCAAACGCGGCAAGTTCGCCGGGCGCAAGTTCGTGTTCCGCTGCCCCGAATGCCTGGAGTACGAGGTATCACTGGACCGGAACCATCCCCCGGTATGCACTTGTGGTAAGGAGATGCGCTGGGCGGAGGTCAAGATAATCGAGAAGGGGAAACGCCTGGTGCCCGAGGAGCCTGCGGAGGAGATACGCCGCCGCGTCCTCAAGCAATTGGACAGGATCGATATCTGAGGTGCATACATGCAAGAGGAGTTCATCACCGATCTGGAGATGTTGCACGACTATCAGTTCAACATAAGCTTCGACGATCAAGGCCTGGCGGACATACGTTCCGACGAGCCAGTACCGATCGGGGGCGGGGAATACCCCAACGCGACGCGTTATCTTTCCGCGGCCGTTGGCAACTGCCTGTGTGCCTCTCTCGCATTCTGTCTACGCAAGGCGCGGTCCGAGCCGATATCCATGAAGGCCCGCGTGCGCACCGTGCTGGGCCGCAACGACAAGGGCCGTCTGCGAGTTCAGAGCATGCAAGTAACGATATTCCCGGAAGTGGACGACCAGGCGAAGTTGGAAAGATGCCTTCCCCTGTTCGAGGACTTCTGCACGGTGAGCGCCGCAGTGCGCGAAGGGATCGATATCCAAGTGTCGGTGGAAACCCCTAAAAGTGAGCAAAGATAATCTAGCGGAAGGGCATTCCCACCACTGATGCTCGATGAAAAGGACCGGGCCATACTGAGCGAGCTGGAGAAGGATTCCAGGCGCAGCACCAAGTCCATCGCCAAGGACCTCAACATACCCCGGGCCACCGTTCACGAGCGCATCCGCCGCATGATGGAGCGCGGAATAATCAA
>Ga0116171_10003654_pt1 | contig 14153 bp, 15 predicted proteins | sample AD_JPNHW2_MetaG_FD_89798 | JGI IMG/M metagenome (GOLD analysis project Ga0116171, IMG submission 89798) | Active sludge microbial communities of municipal wastewater-treating anaerobic digesters from Japan - AD_JPNHW2_MetaG | ecosystem: Engineered > Bioreactor > Anaerobic > Digestate | place...
AGTATCATGGTGGGGACAAAAGCATCGGCAAGTATCGCTGATACCGGCCTTTTGCTTTGATAGGAACGCCTTAAGTAAGGTTTCTTGAGAACCAGTTTATGTGATTCACCCAGGCTTAGGAGCGTAAAGGCAGAAGAATATTTTGCCGGATCGAGGTACCAGAAACTGCCGGCATCACGACTGTTATGAAACGAAAGTGGTGACACATCGTTCAGAAAGCCAAGGTATTGCGTCATCAGGGGTTTGTCGCGGCCAAGGTCCTTGTTGATAGCATCCACCGAAGCCTGGTCGGCACGCTGCCCCAGCATCATCCTGGCAGGGTCGCCAGGCAATGTATTGAAGAGAACGAAGATAAGCGTGATAACACCCAGCAATACCAGGAAACCGTAAAACAACCTTTTCAGTATGTATTGCAGCATTGCTGAGCTAATAGAATTTATGAGGGTTCTTTTTTCGAGAGAAATTGCTTTTTAAAACTGTCGTAATCGGGCATATCCCTCCAGTGCCATTTGTCAATCACCACCCCGCCCTTAAGCAGCAGCAATCCCGGGTTCGATCTTACCATGGTCTTCAGTATAATATCATCACCCTGGTAAAATTCGAGGCTGAGTTTGTTGTCAGCTGCAAACCCGGCAATTACTGCAGGTTCCGAAGCAACCAGTGCAACCGATGCAACACCATCGCCGGCCAGCGACTGGCACAACTTATCAATCCGCTGAAAAGCAGCCACATCAGCTGTCTTAAGGTCATAAGCATTAATAATCAACTGGTACTCAGGATTCCTGATAATGGCATCGGTATAGATATTCCCCAGGGAATCAGTAATCACCAGTGACTTGCCATAATATGTATTTGGATCCTCAACCCGTTGCGAAACGAACTCCCATTGCGTCATCCATACACTGTCGTTAAAAGGGTAATTGGGTGAGAGATATTCCTTTTGTTCACCTGAAGCTTTATTCTTGTATGTGAGGAAATATTTTACAGGCGCAGGATTCTCGGCATACAGCTTATGCCCTTTCTTCCACTCGGTGAAATCGATGGGTGGAAGATGGCGGTAACAATGTGTGGAGAAAAAAGCAAAACCCAGTGCAAAGAAACCTGCAATAAGCCATTGCGTTAAAGGCGGAACCGAATTCCTGAATTTGTTCCTGTATGCAAAGATGACAATCGCAAAGATTATCAGCACCACATTCTTGTAAAACGTCTGCCAGTTAGTGAGTATAATGGCGTCGCCGAAACAACCGCAATCAGGTACCGGGTTGGTGATGGCATCAACCAGGGTAAGGCCTGTGAAGAAAATCATCATCAGCAACAGCACCCACGAGGTGAATTTCATTCTGAAATTTAGCAGCAGCATTACCCCTACTGTAAACTCCAGTGTGCAGGCCATGATGGAGATCATCAGTGCCAGCGGCATAGCCCAGTTTGCATTGTAGGCAACAAAGTAATCCTCGATCTTGTAAGCAAAACCCAGCGGGTCAACGCCTTTGACGAATCCGGAAAAAAGGAAAACAAGTGCAGTAAGTATCCGGAAGATGTTGGCAAGTATTTTCATAGTATCCAGGTAGTTATAACATTTTATTTTTCTTCGCTCATCTGTATGAGGGCAAACACCGCGTAGTTAATAATGTCGAGGTAATTGGCGTCAAGGCCTTCGCTAATGCGCGTCATTCCGTTATTGTCCTCAATTTGCTTAACCCGCAGTAGTTTCATCAGAATGATATCGGCCAGAGAACTTACCCTCATTTGCCTCCAGGCTTCGTCGTAGTCATGATTTTTATCCGTCATCAGCGACTTGGCACTGGCAGCATATCTGTCGTAAAGATTCCCGGCAAGGTCAGCATCCATGTGCGGCTCTTCAGCCGGGCCCCGTTCAAGCTGTATGAGCGCCATGATTGAGTAATTGATAATGCCCATGAATTCAGGCGAAATGCCTTCTCCTACCCTGCTTTCTCCCTTTTCCTGCAAGCTGCGGATACGGCTGGCCTTGATATATATCTGGTCGGTGAGCGACGAAGGCCTCAGTATGCGCCATGCTGTACCGTAATCATACATCTTATCCATAAAGATATTGCGGCATGAACCTATCACCCCGTCAAACTGTTCAGATGTTGCAGATGCCATAGAATCAATACCTTTGTGCTTGCCCATAATCACATGTAAATATGCTTGATTTGACCAATAAAAGTACGGCTTTTTCCGAATCCAAAACGTTACAATGCGGCGAGAAATTGCTCAGCTTGTCGCAACCGGCTGTTATGGGCATCCTTAACATTACACCTGATTCATTTTACGATGGCGGACGTTACAACGGGCTTGAATCGCACATCTCGCATGCCGCGAGAATGATAAGCGAAGGCGCAGCCATCATCGACCTGGGAGCAGTTTCATCCAGGCCCGGGGCTGAAGAAGTATCGCAAAACGAAGAAAAACAGAGACTGGTTCCGGTATTAAGGGAACTGGTCAAACGGTTTCCTGATACGATTTTTTCAGTGGACACATACCGGTCGGAGATTGCAAAGGCGGCTGTGGAAAATGGCGCTTTCATCATCAACGATATTTCAGGCGGCGATATGGATGCCGGCATGTTCCCTGTAATGGCCGGACTCAACGCCGCTTACATTTTCATGCACATGAAAGGCATACCCTCAACCATGCAGGTAAACCCTGTTTATGAGGATGTTACCAGCGAAGTTCACGATTACTTGTCACAAAAGCTTTCGCTGCTTAAGTCATACGGAGTTCAGCATGTTGCCGCTGATCCGGGATTTGGTTTCGGTAAGACCATCAGGCTCAATTATACCCTGCTCAATCATCTTCATAAATTCACGGACCTGGGTGTTCCTTTGCTGGTTGGACTTTCACGCAAATCGATGATATACAGGCTCCTGAATATTCTGCCCGATGAGGCGCTCAACGGTACAGCAGTCATTCAAACCATTGCTCTTTTACAGGGAGCCGATATACTGAGGGTTCACGATGTGAAGGAGGCGGTTGAAGCAATCAGGCTAGTACATGAATACAGGCAAGCCGGTAAGTAGTATATTTGCATCATTATCTCCTGGTTATGTTACTTTTTCTTACAGTCCGCGCCCTCGATGTTATTGATGTTCTGCTTGTTGCACTACTGTTGTACTCGCTGTACAATTTGCTGAAAGGGACTGCTGCAGTGAATATCTTCCTGGGCATACTGGCGATTTTTGCTCTCTGGCGGGTGGTTAAAGCCCTGCGGATGGACCTGCTCAGCGACCTGCTCGGCGCCTTTATCAGCGTGGGATTTATCGCTTTTATCGTGGTGTTTCAGCCGGAGATCAGGAAGTTCCTGCTGGCCATCGGTTCCCCTGGATTTTTCCGAAGAGCCGGTAATCGTTTTCTTTTCTGGAAAATAAGGCTTGAGGACGAGAACCTTGCCGATGTTGATCCTGTGGTACAAGCCTGCCAGCATATGTCAATGACAAAAACGGGTGCCCTCATTGTGATCGCCCGGAAGAACGACCTTACCGAGTTTACCGAAACGGGAATAATTGTTGATGCGACCATCACCGACCAGCTCATTGAAAGCATTTTCTACAAGAACAACCCGCTGCACGACGGGGCGATGGTGATTTCACTCAACCGGCTGAAGGCTGTACGATGCATCTTGCCGGTGTCATCAAGCTCCGGGCTGCCGTCAGAACTGGGACTCAGGCACCGAGCTGCATTGGGTATTGCCGAACGCACCGATGCCATTTCGGTGATTGTGTCGGAACAAACAGGGAATATCTCTTATTGCAAGGACGGCCAATTGACGGTGGATATTAAGGCTGCCGGACTGAAGAGCCTGCTGATGAGCGACTTCAACCCTGCCTGAGAACCAGGGCTTCTACCAGTTAATTTTTTACTACAAACTTAAGCCGGGAAGGCGCGGAGAAAGCAGCGCATCTCTTTGCGCTCTTTGCGTTTAACTCTTCAAAACCGCAAACGACGTTGGGAAAGCGTGATATTCACAAAGAAATTCAGGAATCGCTGACCAGAGCAGCCCGTGCCTGGACTGACTATTTCTTCTGTTGAGCAGCAGCTGTGCTGTCGGCGGCTTTCTGCTCTATGTCATGGATGATCTCTTCGGCCGGTTTACCAAGGTACTTCAGCGACATCGCGGCATCGTCAGACAGCGGATGATTAGGGTATTTGTCAAGAAACTCCCTGTAAATCTTACCGGCATTGTTGATATCGCCCAGTGCGTTTTCAAAAACAAATCCCTGCATAAACAGGCACTCGCCGGCACGCTTGTAAGCGGGATAATCCTGCGCGGCTTTTCTGAACAACTCAAGCGACTTATTGGCTTTGTTAAAGCTCAGGCATAATCCGCCGGCCCTGAAAAGGTATTCGGGTGACAGTGTGTCTTTTGGAAATTTAGTTGCAAACTGCTCATACGCAGTGATCAGTTCATTCACTTTGGCAGTATCGGCAGGCGACTGGGACTTCATTTCCTGCTCCAGTTTTGTAATTTTCCCTGACATCTTTTCGGGGGATGTTCCGCACGAGGCAACCACCAGGGCGAGAGCCGGAATCATGATCGCGGCAAACTGTCTTTTCATTCTGGTAATTATTTAATTTTCAACGTTCAATTAAAACTTTTTCTTCGCCGGGAATATCATCTTGTAGGATATTTCGATATCACCTTTGCTGATGTCGTTGAGTTTGCGTTTAAGCATCATTTTGCGCAACGGATGTATCTTATCGACAAAAAGTTTGCCTTCGAGGTGATCATACTCATGCTGGATGATCCTGGCAATGATGCCGTCGTACCATTCGTCGTGTTCAACCCACTGCTCGTCGCGGTAAATAATATGCACCTGATCTGGCCGCAGCACATCTTCATGAACATCGGGAATGCTCAGGCAGCCTTCGTTAAACGCCCATTCTTCCCCTTTTTCCTCTACAATATGCGGGTTGATAAAGGCTTTTTTGAACCCTTCTGTTTCGGGATGTTCCTTGGCATAAGGCGTAGCATCCACCACAAACAGCCTTATCTGTTTGTTAACCTGTGCAGCGGCCAGGCCCACCCCACTGGAGTAATACATGGTTTCCCACATATTGGTAATGAGTTCGCCAAGTCCTTCATAATCAGGTGTTATATCCTGCGATATCTTCCGCAGGTTTGGATGTCCATAAGCAACAATCGGTAAAATCATTTCAGTAACAGTTTCTTTTTCAATATTTAACAGAAGCCCTGGGCTAAAGTTCAGTTATAGCGGAGATATCTTTTCAAGGTATGTTTGCAGTATGATCGTGGCACTTACCATATCCACCAGGCTTTTGTCCTGCCGGTCTTTCTTCTTTGCCCCCGCCTGCATGATGGCGCGGCTGGCCATTTTACTGGTAAACCGTTCGTCAATTCTTTCAACCGGGATGGCAGGGAAAGTTTTCACCAGTAGTTTCACGAATGGCTCTATAAATTCGGCTGACTGCGAAGGCTGGCCGTTCATCTGCAACGACTCCCCTACCACCAGTACGTCCACCTTTTCGCGGGAGATGTAATCTTTTAGGAAAGTGATAAGTTCGCCTGACGGAACCGTACACAGCGCTGAAGCTATAATGCGCAGCTCATCCGTCACGGCAATGCCGCTTCGCTTGCGCCCGTAATCGATGGCTAATACCCGTCCCATTCAGCCTGCAAAGGTATCCAGAATATTGATTCGGGCGTAATACAGGCAAAAGCAGGATATGAAAAGATGCGATGAAAGGCAGATGACAGATCGGTGGCCCGGATAGTTCATCCATCAAGCAGAAAACGATCAGTTCATGCGAACATAGAATTCTCTGAGCGTATCTATCGCAATATCAGTGTCGTAATTGTGGTCACGATCTTCTAAGACAAGTTCTGAAGAGGTTAGTTTAATTACATAAAGAGGAGCACCTATCACACCTTCGAACCAAACCTTCATGGTTGGCTTATCAAAAGTATAGGTAAGCGTATAAACGCCTTTTTGAGTGCAGATGCCGTCAACAGTATCAAAGAGAGTAATCATCCGGTCATCCTGCCTGAACTCATATACCGATTGTTTCTGGCATTCTGTCATTGTATAAGTTAATACCTGCCCGTCGGAACCTCTGACCATCTCCTTTTTTTGAAGTGACCATTTCCCGATAATGCTAGCCTCCTCTGAATCTTCGTGATTGCAGGAATAAAATAATGTAATGATAATCAAGACTATAAGTTGTTTCATAACATTACGCGGTTTGTAATTAATGACAGGTATATCCGTCGCAATGTACACAATTGCCCGGCTTTTTTAGCCGATTCAACAATATTTATTAATTGTCTTAAACTATTGCATATTCTAAAATCACCAGCGTCGTGCTGCCTGGCATGGTTACAGTGGAAATTGGGTTTGGAGTTTTTCAGGAATTGGGCAGGCAAGACGCAATAATCAGATACTCTCACTATTTCACTTATCTCTCCTTTGTAAAAATAATATTTCCTCTTCCGGCGGCCAATAGTAACGTACCGAATTTACAAAACATCCACAAAAATCCAATTTTGTCGGCATAACATTTTTCACCTGAAATGCACCGGGTGGCTGCTATGCATCTGTTGCACGGCAGCCACCCGGTTATAAGGAAGGCAATTTGTCTCAGTATGCTGTTATATTACCGAAACAATGTCCCACACAAATGCCCTTAATCCTTCCTCTTCAACTGCTGAATCGAGTGTTTTGAGCTTTTCGAGCAGGGCTGTCACTTTATTATCCTCAATCACAGTGAGGTGGGCGTTGTTAAGCGCCGGCCATGTATGGGTTCCCTGGTGCGGCTCTCCCTTTTTCGATCCCTGCCCTTTCACGTCGGTCCATTGCGTGTAGCCACGGATATTTAACTCATCCAGGATTTCCTGCACTTCGTCCGAAATGGATTGGTTGTATGTTATGAATACTGCTTTCATGATTCTTGTGAATTGAGGTTTGATAATGCAAGCGCTGCTTTTTTCTCACGCTTCATCTTGCCGATACCGAATATCGTGTAGATGGTCGGCACCAGGATGAGCGTGACAATGGTTGAAAAGGTGAGGCCGCCGAAAATGGCTATTGCCATAGGTTTCCACATTTCGGAACCGGTGCCGGTTGAATAGATCATGGGCAGCATGGCCAGGATCATGGTGAGCGAGGTCATAAGCACCGGCCTCAGCCTCGACCGGCCGGCTGCAATCACCGCTTCCCTGAGCGAATAACCCCTGTCAACAAGCAGGTTGGTGTAGTCAACCAGGATGATGCCGTTTTTCACAACAATACCAATGAGCATTACTGCACCGATCATGGAGATTACGTTGATGGTGGCGTGGAAAGCCCACAGGCTGAGAAACACGCCCGTGAAGGCAAACGGTATGGAAAACATAATAATGAACGGCTCGCGCAGCGATTCAAACTGCGATGCCATCACTATGTAAACCAATATGATGGATAAAAGGAGCAGCAGGATGAGGTTACTGAACGAATCGCGCATGTTTTCAATGCTTCCGCCATAATCAGTCGATACGCCGTCAGGAATGGTCATTTTTGCCATTTCCTTATCGAGCGCTGCCTGTACTGAGCCTATGTCCGTTCCCGAAATAGCCGCCGAAACCGTGACAACACGCACCTTGTTTTCACGCTGTATGCTGGGAGGCGAAAAGAACCTCTTTACTGATGCTATTTCGCTTAGTTTTACAATTTTACCCATCGGCGTGGCGATGCTGATGTTCTCAATGTCTTCGGTTGACTGCCGGTATTTTTCGTCATACTGTACAATAACATCGTACTCGTTGCCTTCTTCCTTGTACTTGGTCGCAGTTAGGCCGTTGATGCGGTTGCGGACTGCAGCGGCCACCGTTGCCGTTGTGAGGCCGAACGTAGTCATTTTCTCGTGGTCGAGCACAATCTGCAGCTCGGTTTTGTCCTTGTCGCGGCTCACCTTTATATCTTTTGTTCCCTGGATTCCTTTGAGTGCGCCGGCAACTTTTTCGGCCAGCACGTTGGTCTGATCAAAATTGTTACCATAGATATTCAGTTCGAGAACGCTGCCGCCGCCCATTCCCATGCCGCTCGACGAACGTGAAGCGCCCGGATCAACATAGAAGTTTTCCACTTCGGGCAGCACCTCAATGTCCTTACGCATCTCCTCAGACACCTGGAAGATATCCTTTTTGCGTTCGTTATGCGGCTTCATCTTAAAGGTATAATTGATGATGTAGTTCCCCATTTCGGAAAATACCGATGAGAATACATTGCTTCCGTCGCCTGCCCCGGCGCTGGTGGAGATAAGCTCAATTTCAGGATATTTCTTCATGAAAACGCTGTCGAGGTACTGAGCAGTTTTTGTCGTTTCCTCAATTCTGCTTCCCTGTGCAAGCTTTACCTGTGCCGAAATCCTGTCGTTGTCAGAAGCCGGCATAAACTCTGAGCCGATGAGCTTTATCAGGAACAGCGACGAAACAAAAATAGCCAGCCCTATGAAGATCACAGCCCAGCGGTGGCCAACTGCCCACGTCAGGATTCTCTCATAGAAATTATCGAGTTTGTGCAACAACCCCTGGGTGAACTTGTACATTTTGCCCGCGGGAGTCCTGTCATTGGCACGTTTTGAGCTGAGCAGCTTTGAGCTGAGCATTGGTGTGATGGTCATCGAAACCACCACCGAAACGGCAACAGTTATTGAAACAACCCATCCCAGCGGCTTGAAAATGATACCGGTCATACCGCCAAGCATGGTGAGTGGGAGGAACACAGCCAGGATGGTGAGTGTAGATGCAATGACAGCCAAACTCACTTCACTGGTTCCGTATATGGCCGCTTCGCGCGAGAAGCCTCCCCGTTCGAGCTTTTTCGTAATGTTTTCGAGCACCACAATGGAGTCGTCCACCACAAGCCCGATGGCGATGGACAGCGACGACAGGGTGATAATGTTGAGTGTGCCGCCCGAAAGGAACATATAAATGAACCCTGCAATGAGCGAAATCGGGATCGACAGCGATACGATAAATGTGGCACGCCAGCGCCCGAGAAAGAAGAACACGACTATAACAACGAACAGCAGGGCGTAGATCAGCGTTTCAGAAAGGTTGTTGACCGATCCGATGGTTGTCACCGAAGTATCCATGAGTACTTCCACCTTTACATCGGGAGGCAGTGTCTTCTTGATATCTTCGATCTTTGCCTTAACCTTGCGTGCCACATCCACCGTATTGGCATCCGACTGTTTCTGGATCATGATGCGGACATTGCGGCCTCCGTTGGCACGTTCGTAGGAACTGTTATCTTTCAGGCTGTCGCGCACCGTAGCTATATCCCTGAGGTAGATGGTTTTGCCATTTGTGTTGCTTACCACGATGTTCTTTACATCGTCGCTGTTGGCAAATTCGCCCTGCAGCCTCAGCGCCAGGTCCGATTTACCCATTTTAAGATTGCCCGAAGGCAGGTTCAGGTTGTTAGCCGCCAGTATGCCGCCGATTTGTTCGACAGTGAGATTGTAGGCATCAAGTTTTCGCGGGTCAACATCCACCATCACTGCACGTGCCGGGGCGCCAATCTGCGAGATATTGCCCACACCGTCGATACGGTTGAGCGGCTGTATTACTTTGTCGTCGAGGATGTCCTTAATGCCGTTGTAACTTTCGTCGGATGTTACACTAAACATGATAACCGGTATCATGCTTGTGCTGATCTTGAAAATAATGGGCGATTCAACCTCATCAGGAAGGTTCTTCTGTGCCAGCCCTACGGCATCCCTCACTTCGTTGGTGGCCTCGTCGAGGTTGGCTCCCCACTGGTATTCCAGCATCACTACGGATATGTTGTCCTTGGATGTGGAAGTCATTTTCTTGAGGTTCGAAAGCGAGCCGAAGCCGTCTTCCAGTTTCCTGGTAATGTTTTGTTCCACATCGGCTGCATTGGCTCCCGGGTAATAAGTGATCACCGAAATATACGGCGGGTCCATCTTCGGGAAGTAGTCGAGTGGCAACTGCATGTATGAATATATGCCAAGGATGATCACCCCTATGCTTATCATGATAGTGGTGACTGGCTTTTTTACGGCAGTACTGTATAAACTCATTCTTGTGTTTTTTAAAATCTGTTATTATGCTTATAAAAAGCTGGCATTCATTTATTTGACCTGGAGTGTCATCTTGTCTTCCAGCTTGTTCTGGCCCACAACCACAATCTCGTCGCCGGTGCTGAGCCCGCTCAGTATCTCCATTTTGTCGTCGAACATGCGCCCGGTAATTACAGGCGTTTTCACGGCAGTGTTGTTTTTGTTTACAAACACATACATATCGTTGGTTCCGGTTTGCTTGATAATGGCAATATTCGGAACAAGTATGGCCTTGCCTTTTCCCAGGTCGAGTTTGATTTTGGCAAACATGCCGGGACGAAGCTTCAACTGGCTGTTTTCGATGCTGATTTCAGCGGTGAAAGTCTTGGTGGCATTATCGATGGTAGGATAAATCCTGGAAATATTGCCGGTAAATTTCAGGTCGGGATAGAGTTCTGATTCAACGGTGGCCCTCATGCCCTGCGTTACCAGTGGAAAATAGGAAGATGAAATCCCCACCAGCGCTTTAAGCTGGCTTATCTGCACAATGGAAACAATGGCGGGTTTGCCAATGGTGGCGACCGGCGACCCTGAATAGATCTCCCCGTTTTCGAAATACTTCCCGGAGATGATACCGGAAAAAGGCGCTTTGAGTTGCGTGTTCTCTTTCAGGAATTCGTAGCTCGTTTTGGCCACATCGTAGGCGGTTTTTATCTGGTCGAATTGCTGATCGGCTATGCTACCAGTCTTTTTCAGGGTATCGAAACGCCTGTAATCCGACTCGAGTTTGGCCATATTGAGCCGTGCCTGTTCCAGTTGGGTGCGGTCCATCAGCACCAATACCTGCCCTGCCTGAACCCTGTCGCTGATGTTTACGTTTATTTTTTCGATACGCCCGGGTGAAGCCGGCGCCAGGTGAACTTCCTGGTAAGGCTGCAGCGAAGCAGTGTATTCAATGGTCCGGGCAACGGATTCTTCGTTCACGATTTCGGTCTTCACCGGGATGGCTTGCACAGTATCCGTAACGGCTGCGGCTGCTTTTTCGGTTTTGGAAGTACAGGCGGTTTGCAGCGAAATAAATCCTGCAGCTATGAGAAAAAGAAAAATTCTGTTGGTATTCATATCGTTTGAATTATAGATTGTTGTTGATTTTACGTAACGCGAGTTCGGCATTCATCAGTTGCAGGAGGTTGCCGGCACTATTTGATTCAGCCGTAAGGTAATCGTTGTTGGCCGAAGTGAGCTCGAGGCTCGAAATCACTCCCTGCTGGTATTTGAGCTTCATTTTTTCGAGGACTTCCTTGGCTACCAGCACGTTTTTCTGCTGGTTTCTGTATTGTTCGAGCAGGTTGTTATAATTGAACCTGAGTTGTTTTTCCTGCATCGAAAGCTGTTGCGACAGCAGCTCCTTAGTGTTATTGCTCACATCCAGGTCGATTTTTGCCTGGCTCACCTGTGCTTTTCGCAGTCCGCTCGAATAAATAGGAATGTTAAGCGAAAGTCCCAGCACGTTGTTAGGTGTGAGGTCGAACTTTGCTTTCTGAATTTTTTCGGTGCGCGTGTAATATGCTGCCAGCGTTGGAAGATAGCTCGATTCCTTTAGCAGTATCTGCTTTGCAGCAATGTCGCCCTGCATCGAAACCAGCTTATAATCAAGGTTTTTCCCGATGTCAAATGGTTGATCGACAGCCTGATTCAGCATACATTTCTGCGAAAGTTCGTCAAGATTGGTGGTGAGCTGTATCTCCTGCCCTGATTCCAGCCCCAGTTGAAGCCGCAGCAGGTTATAACCCATTTCGAGCTGCCGCTCCATTGATTTGATGGCATTGTCAATTGTGGTGACCATGATCGAAAGCTTTTTCGGGTCGGTTTGTTCCACAACGCCGGCGTTGGCAAGATTGCTGGTTTTCTCAAACATCATAAGGGCATTTTCCCTGTTGGCTTTCATGATATTCAGCAATTTATCGGTGACCAGCACGGCGTAGTATGCCTGTATGGTTTGTTCCTTCAGGTTAAGCTCATCCTTCTGATAGCTTTGCTCGGTGATGGTTTTGGCGAGTTTTGAGAGTTGAACGCCCACATAATAGCTTCCGTTAAACACAAGTTGCGAGACGCTTGCCTTGAAGTTGCTCGTCGGGTTAAACGCGATGGTCTGGGCCGGCATTCCTTCACTGAAACTGAACGATGCCTCGGCGCCCAGGTAGTTGGTGTAATCCATTGAAGCGCTCACCTGGGGAAGGCCCTGGGCAACGGTTTCCCTGATCTTTTCGGTCGATTTATCGATGGCCAGCCTCGAATTGATCAGCGTCCGGTTATGATCAATCGCATAGTTGATTGCACTGTCGAGCGAAAGCGCAATGGCAACCTGTGCATGCGACTGAATAGCAACGACGCAAAACAGGCCGGTCAGCATTTTGATTAAAATCCTGTTCATTTGTATAGTTTGATTTGTATTTCGTTGAGTAGTGCCGGTTCCGGCTAATTTGTATATTTTTCAATCATCTCCATGCCTTTGGGGGTAGCAATGCCACGCAGGAGATTCACGAGCAGGTGTTCGACAAGCTCTTTTTTGGAGTACAGCTCTTCAGGAAACACATCCTCGTAATTCATTGATTTGATTTGTGCAAGGTAATTTTCGGCTATGATCTTTACGTCCACATCCTGCCGGAACAAGCCTTCCCGTTTCCCTTTTTCGAGCAACTCAGCAGCCTGCTGCTTCCGGCAGTTTTCAGAGGATTTGAATTTCGACTGGTGAATTTCATGGAAATATTTCTTGATATCCTTATTGAAAAGCGGGTTGACTGAAGACATTACTTTGATGGTCTGCCTCATGATCCTGAAGAGCGCTTCGATCACATTGGATGAATTCTCAAGGATTTCGGTGAATGACCTGTTTCGCTCTTCGTCCATTTTATCGACGCAACACCTGACCAATTCATCCTTATCGGCAAAATTTTCATAGATAGTTCTTTTGGATAGGCCAAGTTCCTGCGCGATCATATCCATGGTAACCGGTTTGATACCGTATTTCATGAACAGATCAAGCGATCCTGATACGATTTTTTGGTTTACATCCATGCATGAAAAATTTCCGGCAAAATTATTGAAAACTTTCAAAACCAAAATAGTTTTTATATTAATATTTCTTAAAATCCTTATATAGCAAACACTTCAGGCCGCATGATTCACAAATTCAATAGTATTCTTTTTCTGAATCAACGTATGCCGGATTCTTTATTGGTTGTTAAACAACCGTTTGCGGTGATACCTTGGATTACTATTGTGCTCAGCAATGTCAAAACTTATCCATAAAGCTCCGTTGTACTGCATCAACAGAAGTGTTACCAGATTTTCATACATGGAATTCTCAATCAATAAGATGGACAAAATCATCCGGATTGTTTCTGATATATTCAGCAATCTTTTTAAATACATCCGGCATAATTTCACTGATCTCAGCATCCAGTCTGGCTGCTTTTTGAGCAACGGAATTCATATCAGCGAGGGTATGGCTGAATTCTTTAACATGAACCTGATAAATACTTTCCATTTCGTTGATTAAATCAGGCAAATTATGCATCTCAAACAGTTGTAATCTGTGCCTGAATTCAACCCATATATTCCTGCCGGTCAGCAAATAATCCATTTCATTAAAAAACTGAATAACACCATATTGAGTGTGTCCATATAAAATCCAAAACAGTAAAAGAGATTTTTGTCCGGCAGTCAATTGCGCATAAACCTGCGATTTTATTGTCAGATTCTTACCCTGAATTTCCCGGATGGCAGGCTCTATGCATTTCCAACCCAGAGTTCTATCATCTAGGGTATCAAAATCCCTTTGATGCATTTCTATGAGAGCATTATTATTCATCTGCCAATGTGATGATTGCGTTAACGGGTTTTTCGATCAGCAGGCAAGCTGGTTTATGCAATATTTCGGGTATATGCCAGATTCGTCGAATAACCAACTCGATTTTTATCCAATCGTCCCATTGAGATGTTTTATTGTTCGTTCGTTGTTGTTATTAAAATAGCACATAGCGTTCCCTGCCTGGGCGACCGTGGCTTTGTGTGGTTGGCCTTGTGCGACTGGAAATAGCCAT
>Ga0116171_10003657_pt1 | contig 14144 bp, 8 predicted proteins | sample AD_JPNHW2_MetaG_FD_89798 | JGI IMG/M metagenome (GOLD analysis project Ga0116171, IMG submission 89798) | Active sludge microbial communities of municipal wastewater-treating anaerobic digesters from Japan - AD_JPNHW2_MetaG | ecosystem: Engineered > Bioreactor > Anaerobic > Digestate | place...
AAATACTTCGCCCAGCTCATTTTCCATATTTTCAAATTATTAACGGACATTACCTTATTCCTGATCTTTTTGTTAATCTGAAAATCTGAAAGATCAGTCAATCGTAATACCGGAAATCCCCTGAAATCATTTGAAATGTTCTTTTCTGAAATCAATTCAATGCAATAAGGCCTGTCTGTAATCTGTATTGCAGGGACATCAATCCATTGCCTGTCGGATCGGCAATAACATCCCATGATACCTTCAGGAGTGACTTTTTCAATAAGACTTATAAAGTGATTTGAAAATATATAGTCGACATAAAGCTTATCATTATTGGTTGGGCTCAGCATCAGGATCTTTGTAAAATTCACCGCCGTAAAATCCTGACCGGCAAACTGGTCCTGAATTCTTTTCACAAAATCAGCGTGTATGATATCATCATTATCAAGCCGGGTTGTGATAACATGGGAAAGACCTTCGGGACACATGGATAATATATCCGAACCATACTGTTTCAAAAAAGAATCGTATCCATCAGCATAAATAATTTTAAGAATGCCCTTGTATTTGTCTTCAAGCAAAGAGTTTTGTGTTTTAACAGACTCGGGGGTACTCTCGTCAAAATAGATGAGCCATAAGAAATTGCCGGCCGATTGATTTATTACAGAGGGGAAACAATAATTCATAAACAGCGACAACCGATGCTCAAGCCAATCGGCTGTAAGCACCTCATTACCTGATTTATCTTTAGACAGCTCAGGTAAGTTAATCCTCAGATTGAACCTTGTTATGATAAAATGTCTGTAGTCCATTTGCTTTCTTTAATCAGCGAATATATCAAACACTCAAATATTTTAGTTTATTTAGAAACACTTATTTTACTTTTTTTGTAGCTTAGTGTGCCTGTAAGATTATCTGACCAAATGAAAAAATATTACTTGCCTCTGATTGTTGTACCTCTTTTACTGTATATTTTCTCCTGCAATCAGAGTGAAACAAGTCCGCTTAAAGTTGTTCCCAATAAATTCACCCTCCCTGAAAATGCTATCAAAGGCAGGATTATCGACACACTCTCTCTCTTCAGGACAAAGATCGGATCGAATTATTTATATGAAATTGTTGGAGGGAACACCGACAATGTTTTCGCATTACAAAGCTTTACAGGAATCCTTACTGTATATGATCCCGGATTGTTGGACTTTGAAACAACACCTACCTACAATCTTAAGGTAAGAGTAAGTGTGCTTGAAGATCCAGCAATGTTTTTTGTAAGTGATATTGAAATTTCAGTATCTGACGTTCCTCCGATTGAGGAAGATCTGCTGGGTTACTATGAATTTATCAGGAATGGGAACGATGAGACAGGAAACAGCGATGCCACTGTTATGAATGGAGTATATACTACTGACTCATTTTTCAAAAACTTTCCCGTATTATCTCTAAATGGCAATAGCTATGCAGATCTTAATACCGGATTTGATTTCAGTAAACGTTCAGTGAGTCTCTGGTTTAAGGCAAACTCAATAACCTCATCAATGACAGTATTGTTTTGCAGCGACTATGAAGGCAATCTTTTTGGGCTGTCTGCAATGGCATTAAAAGAAATTGATGGGATTGATTATCTGCAGTTCAATTACAGCGGAGCAAGCTGCTTCACTCCAATTTCAGAAAACAGATGGTACCATGCAGTTGCAGTTTTTGATAATTTGTCATGCACATACTATCTTGATGACCAGGTAATTCTCAGCACAACAGCTGCTAGTTATCTGAGCTCTAGCATTGGTTATGAAAACAGTGTTATAGGAGCCAACAGGTATTATGACAGGAAAGTCGATGGTTGTATTAAGAACGTGAGACTCTATAAAAGGGCTATCACAGCTGACGAAGTACACAGTCTGTACATAGGGAAAAAATAATTCTTATTATCTATAAACCTGCTTCAGTTATCCCCTTATAATTTAGTTTTATTGCGTCTTTGACTATTTCAATACAAAGCCCGAATTCGTTATTAACGGTAAAAAAGCATTTGTTTAGAAATATGTTTTTACTTTTACACCGTATATTTATCAAAGGGGTCAGGACCTTCATTAATTAGCTGACAGCAGATGCAGAAAGAGCTCAATAGTTTTGTCAAGAGCATTGTCATTTACGGCTTCGGAAATGTTTCAATAAAGATTATCGGTCTGATTCTACTTCCACTGTACACCAACAAACAATTTTTGTCGGTCAGTGAAAATGCTGCTATGGGTATTCTCGATATCTCATCACAGATACTGATATCCATTTTCAGTCTGTCTCTCAGCTCTGCCTATTTACGATGGTATTGGGATAAAGAGTATTTCAGCAGCCGGAAAAAGATCTTCTTCACATGCTTTGTCACACTGACAGCACTTGCCATTACACTCGCTGTGTCGGGCACCTTGTGTTCCGGAACCCTTGCTGTATTACTCTTTGACAAGCCTGATTTTGCTTACGCTGTAGCTCTCATGATAGTGGCCACGAGCATGCAGCCGCTGATCGACTTTACAATGACACAAATGAGAGCTGACAGTAAAGCTTCATTTTTTGTCTCATCCAACATTGTAAGACTGGTAATAAGCCTGTGTGCAACTATATATTTCATAAAATACGCACATAGAGGACTTGCAGGAATCTATGAGGCCCAGATTATAGGAAATGTCTCCTTCTTGATTTTGACCTCCAGATTTATCGCAGGCCACATAGAGGCAAAATTTTCACCGGAGATTCTCCGGGGAGTTCTTCAGTACAGTATGCCGCTGGCCCTTGCCTCTTTTTCAAATGTTTTGCTTGTGGTGCTCGACAGATATGTTCTAAACTTTAAAGCTGCAGATATTGATGTCAGCGTTTATAACCAGGGTTTTAAACTTGCCAACACCACTAAGGTCTTTGTTGTAAGCTCAATACAGCTTGCACTGGGACCGGCCATTTTCAAAATAATGAACCGTCCCGATAATAAGGAGATATATTCCAGAATTATGACGTGGTTCACAATTGCTGTGGTGTATTTTTCGCTCTTCATGTCATTGTTCGGACTTGAGATTACCAAACTGTTTACCACTGACAAAGTCTATTTTGATGCTTATAAACTTATACCGCTCTTTTCTCTTTCAATCATATTCAGCATGATGAAGGATGTTTCAATGATAGGATTACAAATAACCAAGCGAACCAGGATTATAGGCCTTTTGATAGCATGTATTGCCGCATTTAACCTTGCCCTTAATATTGCCCTGGTGCCATTGCTTAAAACATATGGCTCTGCAATTTCATCAATGACATCACAGATGATCTTTTTCATTCTGATTTTTACCCTTGCACAGAAATACTATAAAATACCCTACCGGCTGGGAAAGACTTTTATTGTTATTGCTATCGGAATTGTATTATTTATTGGTGGCAGTATCTTTAACCAGGATGATTTAATTATAAGGATCGCCGTTAAAACAACTGCTTTGATTCTCTTCCCGGTATTCCTTTTCATATTCCGGGTATTTGACCGAAGCGAACTGTTAATGCTGACCTCTATGGTTAATAACATAAAATTATTGCTTACATCATATAAAAAAGGAGAAGAGACTCCCTCTATCCCCGAAAATGACAACGCTTAATTCTCTGACAGATAGATGCAAAAGAATATTCTGATGGTCCTTGAGACCCCATTTCCACCGGATGAAAGGGTTGAAAATGAGATCCTCGTTTTAATAAAAGAGGGATTTCGTGTAACTCTTGTATGTACAGCTAAAGAAAGAAAAGGCAATATAACAATTGAAGAAAAAGAAAACCTTACTATCTACCGCATCCCGGTTTCAAAATTCATTTATAAATCAGGAGCAATAGCCCTGATTGTTCCATTTTATTTTTCATTCTGGTACAGGAACCTTAACAGGATAATTAATAAAGTTAAACCCGATGCAATCCATATACATGATCTTCCCCTGGTGAAAACAGGTATTCGTCTTTCCCGAAAACACAAGATACCTGTCGTTGCCGACTATCATGAAAACAGACCGGAAATAATGAAAATGTATCATCATGTCCAGACTTTTCCCGGCAAATACCTGATATCAATAAAAGGATGGCACAATTATCAGATAAAACAGACACCCAATGTAGACAGGCTAATACTTGTTACCGAAGAGGCAAAAGAGTATTATGCAAACTATTACGGTATTAATGCCGGTAAGATCACTGTACTCCCAAATTATATTTCAACTGAACGGTTCAAAACCTATGATTTGACAAACGAAACGGCATCTGGTAATGAAAGATCTTTCACTGTCGTGTATTTTGGTGAGACCGGGCTTAGGCGTGGTACTATGACCATTCTGGAATCCGCAAAGTTACTCAGAGAGAAAAATATCAAATTCATAATTATCGGTAATAGCAGGGAACAGTCGCTTCTTGAAAAAACGGTAAAGAACCTGGAACTCAATAATGTTACTCTTACCGGTAAGCTACCTGTTCCCGAAGCAATGAAAATAATCTCATCTTCAGATGTCGGTCTTTGTCCCTTTCTCAGGAACATTCACCACGACACAACATATGCCAATAAAATGTTCCAGTATATGGCATTAGGTAAACCTGTGATTGTGAGCGATTGTACTGCCCAGGTAAATGTAGTGACGCTGGAAAACTGTGGAATGGTATTTTCATCAGGAGATGCTTCTGATCTAAGCGAGAAAATTCTCAGCCTCTCAGACAAATCGACTTATGAGGTGTTAAGCAAAAATGCAAAATCATGCATTTACAGCAAATATAACTGGGAGACTTCCGGAGTCAGGCTAACAGACCTTTATAACGGACTGCTAAAATAAATATCTGATACAGGATGGGTGGGTTTTGTTTTGTCATATTACATTACCAGACATTAAATGATACCGTAGATTGTGTCAGTTCAATTCTTTCTACCATAAAGGAGGCTGACTACCGTATCATTATCGTCGACAACGGATCCCCTAATAAAAGTGGCAATACCCTGATGGATCTCTATGAGGGCAATCCTGTTGTTAAAGTAATTATCAGCAGTAAAAATCTTGGGTTTACCTCAGGCAATAATATTGGGTTTCAATATGCCAAAAGAGAGTTCAGGTCAGATTTCATTGCTCTCATAAATAACGATACAATTTTAGAACAACCAGACTTTATTAACATAATAAAAGAAAAATTCATCGAGACCCATTTCGACATACTTGGTCCTGACATTTATACTCCGGATGGGAAACACCAGAGTCCGGCTTTCAATAAAATGTCAAGTCTCCCGGTATTGGAAAGGTATATCAGATTTTATAATAAAATTCTTTTGCTTAACTATCTGGGACTTGATTCCATTGCTGAGAGAATCAAGAAACACTTTATCCCTGCCTCTTCACTGCATGTTGAAGACATTCACTCTTTGCCTGACCGGACAAAAGAGCAGACAGGGGTTATGCTTCATGGAAGTGCATTACTATTTTCAGCAAAATATATTGACCGATATGACGGGCTTTATTCAGGACCCTTTATGTATGGCGAAGAAGCTATACTTGATTTTATTGCCAGGCGAGATAATCTTGTAGTGATTTATTCACCGGATGTCAGAATCGTTCACAGGGATGATTCTGCAACAAATTCAGTCTATAAAAAACCCCTTCTTAAAAGAAGGTTTTACCTTAAGAACTTTCTCAGGTCATCCAGAATCCTTAAAAGGCTTATGGAGGAGCAAAAAGCCACTGAACAGATTAAGTTAACAGACAAAATGAAGTAAGCTTCTATTTAGGCAGGTTGCCATCAAAATAACAGTAAAAGCTTTATTTTTACGCTCTGAAATGCATCAAAAAAGAAATAGAATGAAAATGAATAATATTTTCAAATCAGCATTACCCCATATATTGGCAGTATTGGTTTTCACAATCATTTCCTTTGCATATTTTCATCCCGTTCTTGAAGGAAAGAAACTCGTTGCCAATGACACCAAAGTCTTCAATGGCTCGGCAAAAGAGATACAGGACTATAGGAAAGAGACCGGCAAAGAGCCTCTCTGGACCAACTCGATGTTTGGCGGTATGCCGGCATATCTCATATCTGTAAAATATCCGGGTAATCTTGTTAAACCGGTTGAGTCAGTACTTAAGGCCTTTGGCACTCCGGCAGCTGCTCTTTTTCTTGCTTTTCTGGGTTTTTACGTGCTTCTGCTTCTCTACAAGACAAAGCCCTGGGTTGCATTTCTGGGGGCACTTGCCTATGGATTTTCATCTTATATGTTTATATGCCTCTCGGCAGGGCATAACACAAAGGCATATGCCATGGCATATATGGCACCAATAGTTGGCAGCGTTGTTTACGCATTCCGAAACGACGCTCTAAAAGGGGCTGCTCTTATGTCACTGTTCCTTACTTTACAGTTAATGGCAAACCATATTCAGATAACCTATTATACCTTCCTGATAATACTTGTTTTCGGCATTTTTGAACTTGTGTCACAGTTGCGTGACCACAATGTGAAAGCATTCCTAAAACCGGCACTGATGCTTTTTGCAGGTGTCGTATTAGCAGTAGGGGTAAATTTCGGATCCATATATACAACATGGGAATACAGTAAATTCTCAACCCGTGGCAAGAGTGATCTGAAGAAGGCAGACACCAGGGACCAGGAAGGTCTTAATAAGGCATATATAACTCAATGGAGCTATGGCATAGACGAGACAATGACTTTGCTAATACCTGATTTCAGGGGAGGCGCTTCTGTTCCATTCTCAAAGGACTCTCAGACAGTCACGGCACTCCGCCAGAACAACATGTCGGACAATGTGGCTCAGTTTCAGTCATACTGGGGAGACCAACCGGGCACTTCCGGTCCGGTTTATGTAGGAGCACTTGTAATCTTTTTATTCGTATTGGGACTGATTATCGTTCCATCCAGGGAAAAGTGGTGGATAATTGCTGCAATAATTATGTCCGTTGTTCTTTCCTGGGGAAAGAATCTTATGTTCATCACTAATCTCTTTATAGACTATTTCCCGGGTTATGATAAATTCAGGGCTGTCTCTGTAATGCTTGTTATGGCTGGCGTTTGCATCCCACTTCTTGCAGCTCTTGCAGTTAAAGAGATAGTTGATAACAACATCCCACGTGAAAAGATCCTCAAGGCATTGAAGCTTTCTGCACTGATAACCGGTGGTTTAGCTTTTCTGTTTTTTATTATCCCGGGGCTTGCCGGATCATTCCTCACGGGAGACGAGAAAGGTATTCCTTCGACATACGACTGGGTTAAAACGGCATTGGTAGCCGATAGGAAAATGATGCTAAGGGTCGATGCAATAAGATCAGCTCTTCTCATTGCTGCCGGTGCAATTGTTCTCTGGTTTATGATTAAAAGCAAAATCAAACCAGTGGTAGCATTTTCAGGACTTGCATTGCTTATCCTTATTGATATGTGGCCCGTAGCCAATCGTTATCTGTCATCATCCAACTTCCAGGTTACAAAAGACTATGAAAAGTCTTTTCTCCCTACCAGGGCAGACAAGGCAATACTTGAGGATAAATCAGAACACAGAGTGCTGAATCTGACCGTTTCAACATTTAATGATGGCACAACATCCTACCTTCATCATTCAATAGGCGGATATCATGGTGCTAAAATCATGAGATATGACGAACTGATCAGCTATAATCTAATGCCGGAGATTAAAAGCCTCATTTCAAAGCTTCAAAAGGCATCATCGGTGGAAGACTTAAACTCGACATTATCCAAATCGAATTGTCTTAATATGCTAAATGCAAAGTATATTATAATATCACCAAACAGTGCTCCGCTGGTAAATGAGTTTGCACTTGGCAATGCGTGGTTCATCAAAAACGTTAAGATGGTTGACAACGCCAATGCCGAGATATCATCGCTTTCATCCTTCGACCCGAAGAATGAGGCTCTGGTAGATCATCGCTTTGATAGTCAGATAAAGCTGAAAGAGTCATCATCATCAGTTGGTGATACTATTTATCTTCAGGATTATAAGCCCAATCTTCTTACCTATAAGAGCTCAACTAAGGAAGACCGGGTTGCAGTGTTCTCAGAAATTTATTATCCGGCAGGATGGGATGCTTTTATTGATAACAGAAAAGTGGACTATTTCAGGGCAGACTATGTTCTCAGGGCAATGAATATACCTGCAGGTGACCATACTGTTACATTCCGTTTTGAACCATCGTCATATAAGGTCGGTAATAAAGTATCTCTGGCCAGCTCCGTTATCCTTCTGTTATTGCTTCTGGGCATTGCCGCAACTCCAATAATTAAGAAAAGTAAAAATGGCTGAAAATAACAGCTGCATCAATTGCGGGTCAGAGAGGATCGAGTTACTTTTTCATTGCAAGGATTACCTTGTGAGCGGCGAAGAGTTTCAAATTGTCAGATGCCCTGATTGCGGCCTTGTTAAGACCGATAATCCTCCCTCTGAGAGTATTATAGGCAAATATTACTTATCCGAGGATTATATTTCTCACAGCGACACAAAAAAAGGTATTACAGACCGCCTTTATCATTTTGCCCGCATTATTATGCTCCAAAGGAAAAAGAGCCTTATTTCCCGTCTTTTTGACCAAAAAAAGGGACTTCTGCTTGACATTGGAAGTGGCACAGGATATTTCCCGGCCTATATGCAGGAAAAAGGATGGGAAGTTCAGGGTATTGAAATAAGTGAGCAGGCACGGAATTTCTCAAAATCAAAATTTGGTATTTCGGTATTTCCACCTGAAGAGACCGATAATATACATCAGGGAACATTTGATTGCATTACCCTGTGGCATGTGATGGAACATTTCAATGATCCTATTCAATGGTTGGTAAAAATAAAGTATCTCTTAAAAGATGACGGTTATTGTGTTATTGCCGTTCCTAATGTAGCTTCTTCAGATGCCCGGTGGTTCGGTAAATACTGGGCTGCATATGATGTTCCGCGGCATTTGTGGCATTTCACTCCTGATACGTTTTCCGAAATGGCCACCCGTAACGGATTCACCCTTACAAGCAAAAGAGGTATGGCTTTGGATGTATTTTATATCTCTATTCTGAGTTATAAAAACAAAAACGCCTCTCTCCCTTTTATCAGAGGCGTACTTGCCGGTATACTTCTTTCTTTCAGGAATTGTTTTAGGAGAGACAGCAGTAGTTCTTTAATATACATTTTAAGGAAACAACCAGCTTAATACCTGTCAAGCCACCTGTATCTCCTGTCACTTTCACCAAACCTTAAAGCCAGCACCAGCTCGTGAGAACCGTTTGTTGCTTTCTCAATTATCTGGGTTGTGTAATCGTATGAATATCCAAGAAAGTAGTTTCCTTTTGCAAAGCCAATGTTTGCAACAATTGCCGTCTGAGTCCTGTATGTTATTCCAGCCCAGATCTGCCTGTTATAAACATATGTTAGTCCAATATCAAACTGAGGTCTGAACTGTTCTGACATCTTAAAAAGGACCGACGGCTCGATAGTAGATGTATGACTCAGTTCGATGTCATAATTGCCAAACAGGTAATAAGTTCTCTTTATACGAAGATCATTATAAGCATCACTGCCTACTTTTGCAAAACCCTGCATAAGATCCTGTGCTGAAAAGCCTACCGAGTATTGCCTTCCCATTACATAAACGCCAAAGTTAAAGTCAGGAATTATCGTTCCCTTCCTGAAATCTGAATTCAGATACGGTTCATCAGGATCATCAAATCTGATCTGCCTTTGATCAATTTTATAATAGTAAGCCATTGCGCCAAGACCGAAAGAAAGTTGCGTTTCTCCATTTAGCCATACATTATAGGAATAAGCAGCTAAAGCACCTGTTTTGTGGACAAGACCATTAATATCATTAAACATGTCAAACCCGAAGCCAACCCGTCCCTTGGTCTTTGAGTGATACCTTGTTTTGCTAAAGATATTGTCCTTCAGGAAATACTTAGCCTTTAACATCCTTGTCTGGTAACTCAGGGAGAAAGTCTGGGGTGCACCATAATATCCCGACCACTGTTGCCTTGCAGTAAGGTTTACACTTGTATAACCAGTACTTCCTGCAACAGCCGGGTTTATCAGGAATTTATTATATAAATACTGGCTGTATATAGGAAGTTGCTGGCTTCTGGCTATTGTGCCTGAAACCAACATTAGTCCTATAAGTATCAGTATTTTTTTCACCTTTTTCTGTTTCAAGATATTTTCCTGTATTATTTGACAATAGTTACATGGCCAACAATTGGTTTTCTACCATTGTGAAGATCAATAGTGTAATGATACGAATCTATTGGCAACCGCTTACCTCTGCTCCGTCCGTCCCATGGTTCTGGATACCCTCTTGATGACTTCCAGACAAGTTCACCCCATCTGTTAAGAATGAAGACTTCAGCTTCAGGATAGAGATCCATCTTTCCTATATTCCATACATCATTTATACCATCGTCGTTTGGAGAGAATGCATTTGGTATCTCAAGACATATTTCATGCTTAACACCCAGAGATACAGCGCTCCTGGCTTCACAGTTATTATTATCTGTAAGAGTAAGATTATAAATACCGGCTGCCAGACCTGTCATATCGCCTGCGTTATTACCGGAAACTCCATTACTCCAGCTGTAGTAATACGGGAATATACCTCCAGCTACACTTAAATGGATTTCCCCGTCGTTACTGTCCTGGCAGAACGGGAGTATCGTATCAGCTATTGATATTAAAATCTTTTCAGGAGCTGTCAGCTTAATTGTATCTTTAGCAGAACAGCCATTCTGGTCAGACATAATAACAATGTATGTACCTGATGTCAGGCCTGTCCTGTTGGAAACATTACCGCCTCCATCACTCCATGAATAAACAGGCGTACCTACAACATTAACCGGAGTAATATCAATTGTACCCGTCGCATCACCGTAACAATTGATATTGTAACTGCCATCTGTGCTTTCAGAAGGATTAATTTCCATGTCTGCCTGACCCGGGGAAGAAAGAACTGTTGTATCTGCAAGCGAGCAGTAAATAGCATCGGTAATCTGCATAATATAAGTACCGGCCTTTAATCCTGTAATTGATGACGCCGTTGAAGTATACCCATCCGGTCCGCTCCAGGAATATGTGAAAGGAGAAACTCCTGCAACCGGTGTAACACTTATTGATCCGTCACTTCGACCATAACAGCTGATATTAAATCCGTTAAAGTCTGATAATTGTTTGGTGACTTCCAGTTTCGCCGGAGGATCCATCGTAATATTCAATACCTGTGAACAATTGTAGGAATCGGTTACAGTTACACTATAATCACCTACAATAAGGTTACTTTGATCCTCCTGACCTGCTATCAGCGTTGCTCCTGCAGGGCCTGTCCAGGTATAATTATAAGGACTTACACCGCCACTGACACTTAAATCAATAGCACCATCATTAAAATGGCATGTTACTTTTGAAATCGAAGTTGACAGGATAATTGGACTGTGTTCTGTCAATACCACATCCGTTTCAACAGAGCAATTATGACTGTCTTTTACAACGAGATGGTAAGTTCCGGCTCCAAGAGCAGACGGATCCTCTTCAGTACTGCTCCATGATGGAACGGCAGGCTTTGTCCACATATAGGTGTATGGTGCTGTTCCGCCTGTCACCGTGGCATCAACAGGAACAGTAGTGCCATTGCATGCAATGTTGAATCCGTCAGCCAGAATAGGTTTGCTTACCCCAAGAATCAGCAAAGGAGGTTCATTAACAGTGAAATAATATGTTTTCTGACAACCCTTACTGTCTGTTACCACAAGTTCATAGTCGTCCTTAGGAAGATTTTTTGGATCTTCATCTGAACTATGCCACGTTGAAAGGCTTGCTCTTGACCATGAATAATTGTATGTGCCATCGAATGTGAGTTCGATTGAACCATCGCTTCCACCATTGCATGATACATCTGTAATATTCTGACTTAACAGATCTATTCCGTCTGGTTGTGTCACTACCACATCAAAATGGCTGGTACAGGACATGCTATCTGTCACAACAAGATTATATGTTCCGGCGATAAGATTTGTAATCGAAGGGCCTGTAACCGAACCAGGTATATTGCCGTCAGTAGTTGACCATTGATAATAATATGGTTCTATCCCTCCTCTTACCTTACTACTTATTGAACCAGTATTGTATCCATTACATAATACATTAACAGTATTAAATTCTGCCTCAATAAGTTTGGGCTCAGTAACATGAATCGACTGTGTCGCAATACACCCATTGAAGTCAGTAATAACCACAGTATAATCTCCTGCCGAAACGTTATTCTGAATAAGATAAGTAGAAGGATCGGTCATAATCAAAGTACCTGCCAGGATCCCGGTATATAAAATGTCAGTCGAGTTCCTGATAATCTTATAGGAATATGGAGCTAATGTTCCACCCGTAAGATACAGCAATATAGTGGCATCATTAGCACCATGGCAGCTTACATTATACATATCGGCTGGAAGTTTCGAACTGCTGGAGAAATATATTGCCATTGACGGGCTGGTCAGTGTGGTATCTTTCCATGCAGGGCAGCCAAGATTATCAGTAACAGTCACTTTATAATTTCCCTTCCTCAGGTTCGAAATGGTGGTCAGGTTTGTTCCTGTCAGCAGATATGAATTCGGTCCCTCCCATTTCATAAAGTAATCACCGGCACCTTTTGATGTTACTACAGTCAATGCACCATTGTTTCCATCAGAACAAAGGAGAGGAGTGCTAATATACAGGTCCTGTAATGGTTTAGCGTGTACCTTAACCTCAACAGTGTCTGTCACTCCATTTGCGCATGGCAAGCCATTAATTTTTGGTGTAACTATAAAATAAACCGATTGTATGGTATCGCTTTCATTTCTGTAATTAAAGGAGATTTTTTTACCAGGTTCAAAATCAGTTACTGGTGTCCTGTCGCCTATAAGAACCGTATTCCCAACAGTGGCTGCAACAGTATAGTCAAACATTACAGTTCCTGAGGCCGATGTAATCGTTGGTGTATTCAGTATAATGTTTGTCAGGGCACCAGAACAAATCCTCGGAGTGCTGTTCACAGCAACGAATCTTGGAGTTGGATTAACCCATACCTCTACCGTATCGCTTATTCCCTGGCACTTTTGAATATTACCTGGGCCAACAATATATGGTGTTATCACGTATCTGACCAATCTGGCTGCATCGCCGGAATTGTTTAGTGTCTGATTTATTATATCAGTTACAACTAATCCGGTAAGGTTTGAATAGCCGGTAATTTCAGAATAATTATTTATTACGCTTACATTAAACTGGAGGCCAATTGAAGCTATTGTAACAGTTGATAGGTTTATAGTCGCATTCCCGTTATTACATATTTCGCTGTTAACTATTGATCCTGTCACTTTTGCTGTTGGTTCAACAATTACATATATGGTAGTATCTATCCCGTTATGACAGGTTGGATCACCTGGTTTTCCCTGTATATATGGACTGAATGTATATGTTACTGTCTGATAAGTATCTGTTGAGTTTACCAGGTTATCCGAAATGTTGGCAATTGGATTTGATCCATTGGATAGTGTTCCGGTTATTCCTGCCGGATACAATATATTGAGATCGTACATCACTGTACCCCTTGAAATAACAAGTGAATCAATTGCAAAATCAATCTGCGATCCGTTACATACTGTATCAGGCACCGCTACTGATATTTTTGGAACCGGTTGAACCCATATTGTCTGAGTTTTAGATGTACTATTACCGCAGTTATCGGTTAATGTCCATGTTCTTACAATATAACCTACAACAGATATTGATCCAACATTTGAAGTATTATCAGTATATAATGCATTTATTCCTGTTGAGCAGTTATCTGCTTCATCTATTACATCCCCTGTATACGTAGGATCCACATCATAACTTCCAGTTGAACTCCGACAGATAGTGATGTCGGCCGGACGTGTGAATGTCGGTGCTATGTTGTCGGATACCGTGATCGTCTGTACCTGGTCGGCGGCTGCGTTACCGCACTTGTCAACAAGGCTCCATGTCCTGGTGATGACATATGTACCCTCACAGCTGCCTGCAGATACTACATCGCTATAGGTAGCCTGGAGTCCTGTCGAGCAGTTGTCGGCCTCGTTGGTCACATCGCCCGTAGCCGTGACACTAGCATCATACGTG
>Ga0116171_10003659_pt1 | contig 14139 bp, 5 predicted proteins | sample AD_JPNHW2_MetaG_FD_89798 | JGI IMG/M metagenome (GOLD analysis project Ga0116171, IMG submission 89798) | Active sludge microbial communities of municipal wastewater-treating anaerobic digesters from Japan - AD_JPNHW2_MetaG | ecosystem: Engineered > Bioreactor > Anaerobic > Digestate | place...
CAGCGGTCCATGCGGATCGAGCGCCGGAGGCCGAGGCGCCGAGGGGACGAGCACACTGGAAGTGGCCACTTCTCGGGGCGGCAGCAGCGGTCGTCGTGGCGGCGATCGGCGTCGGAGTCCTGAGGTCGCGACCCGTCCCAGGGGTTCATCCGACCCCCCAGACTCGGTCGGTGCCGACCGCGGTCGTACCGACCCCTCGCCCGGTCGTCGCCCAGAGTTCACTCGTCATCGTCGCGATACCCTGGGCGGAGGTCGTGTCGGTCAGTCGCGAGAATGGTGGCGTGATCGACCTGCCGGCCGTCCGCAGCACGCCCATGGTGCTGCCCTTGACGCCCGGACGGTACGTGGTGAACGTGCGGGACCCGGTATCGGGGACGCAGCGCTCCCAGAGCGTGGCGGTGGTGGGCACCGGGGCGACTCGCGTTGTCGTCGAGGTACGGGCGGTGCGCGCCGAGGATCTGCTCAAGCGGTTCGGGTGGTCCGGATGAAGCAGGCGCGAGTCCTCCTGGTCGCGGTCGTCGCCGCCTGGCTGGCACTGCCGGTCTGGGCGGACTACAAGCAGAAGTACAGCGATGGCATCAAGGCGCTCGAGACGAGAAACTGGGCCGACGCCGCGCGCCTACTGCGTGAGGCAGCCGCGGAGCAGCCGCAGGAAGGCGAGCGCATCAAGCTCTACGGGATGCGTTTCGAGATCTACCTGCCCCACTTCTATCTCGGGCAGGTGCTCGTCCAGACCAACGACTGTCCGGGGGCGCTCAAGGCCTTTGTCGTCTCCGAGGAGCAGGGCAAGGTGCAAGCCACCGATCAGTGGGGCGAGCTGCAGCGCCTTCGCGATCGATGCCAGAAGCAGTCGGCCGCCGCTACCTTGCCGAGCCGACCTCCGGTGTCCCCGACCCCGGACCTGGGCGGGCAAGTCCGGAGGGCGGAGGCCGAGCTGACCCGGGCCGGCGAAATCGAGAAGGCGGTGGCCGAGTTGCGCCGCACGGCCGCGCCGGTCTGGCAGGAGCAACCAGCGCTGGCGGCCCGTGCGAACGAGGCCACCAACCGGCTGGCGGGCGCCCGGAATGCCCTTCTGCGGGGTCGCAGCACGGGCTCGGCCGCCGAGATCGAAAGTGCGACCACTCAGGCCTCCGAGAGCGCGCGCGACCTGTCGCTCGTGAAAGACCAGGTCGGTGCACGCTGGAGCGAGCTGCAGGAGGCCGAAGCTCAGCGTCTAGGACAGCTCGCCGAGGCGGCGAAGCAGGAGGAGGCTCGGCGGCAGGCGTTGCAGCGAGAGGTCGCCGCGCTGTCCCAGGAAGCGGCGGCCCTGGCGGGAACCGTCGGGGCGGCCGCAGCTCGTTTGGAGGTTCAGCAGGCGCAGGCTGAGCTGGGGCAGGCGAGGTCACGGGCCGATGCTGTGACGGCGGCAGGCTCCGCCAGCGAGCTTCAGGCGCGGAACGCCGAGCTGCAGCGGGCGGTCAACCGGCTCCGGCAGGTGCTGGCCGCGACCCCACCCGCTCCCTCACCGCCTGCGGCGGCGGTCCCGACGGCGCCCCTGGCGGCACCGACGGCCGGCCAGGCGAGCGCCCCGCCGCCATTGAGGGAGGCATCCGAGGCATTCCTTGGGGCGGACTATCGCCGTGCCGTCGATCTGATCGATCGGGCGCCACTGACCGAGCCAAAGGCCGCCGCCGTGGCCTCGCTGCTGCGGGCTGCGGCGCACCACTCCCTGTACCTCGAATCGGGAAGCCGCGACGCCGCACTCCTGGAAGCCGCGCGTGGAGACATCCGTGCCTGCCGCCGTCTGGACGCCAGCGTGGCCCCCGACCTCGCCTTCTTCTCTCCGGCCTTCCTGGCGCTCTTCCAGGAATCGCGCTGAACCTCCGCGCCCGGACTCGAGGCGTCAGGGCCAAGGCTCAAGATTCCACACCCGACCTGAGGCCGCCAAGGTCGCAAGAGTCCACATATTACTCAACTCCCCCATCCCGGGTGGGTGGGGGAGCCTTGAGCCTATTTGAACCTGAGCACCGCGGAGATGGAGGCCGTCTTGACGGTGTCGGAGTGGTCATAGGCGATGTCGAGCTCGAACGGTGTGCCTACCACGAGACCGACGCCAGCCGTGTAATGGACCTGGTCGTCCCCGCCCCGGAAGTAGGCTCGCTCCTCGGGAAACTGGCCGTCGTAACGGATCTTGTGGTCAGGGTCGCGCCACGCACCCAGCCGCACCGGAACGATCACCTTGGATGACAGGAAGAGGTACTCGAAGCCGATGTGGAGCTCGTTGCCGTCGTCGACCACGTACTTGTCGACGTCGATGGCCGGGTTGCCGAACGCGTCCTTCATGTCGTCCGTGAGCTGGGAGTAGCGGACGCGGTCGTACTCGAGGCTGAGGGTGGCGCGGTCCGCGAGACGGTAGGCGAAGCCAGCCCCGAGAACATCCGGGACATGCAGCGACGTCTTCACGACCTCGGTTGCACCGACGGGACTGACCCGGAAGGCCGAGGACGTGCAGTCGAACTTCGGACCCTGGCGATAGACGGCGCCGATGCTGAGCGAGTCTGTGGCCCGGAAGAGGAAGCCGAGGTTGACGCCGAAGGAGGTGTCATCGCCTTTCTGGGCGATGTAGTTGCGGACGTTCCCGGGAGAATAGTCGGGAACGCCGAAGCGGCCGCCCGGGCCGAAGGGGTCGGTGCCGGAGGTGTTGTAGCGGCGCGTGATCGAGTCGAAGCCCAGGTCGTAATAGGAGACCCCGAGCCCGAGAGAGAAGTACTCCGAGACGCGAAGAGCACCCGAGACACCGAAGTTGACGATGTCCAGCTTCATCGATGCGGTGAGCGGGAAGTAGCGTCCGGGGTTGGTCTGGACACTCCCGGTGTCGTAGAAGATGCCCTGGTCGGCAAAGGAGGCACGGAAGCGGGCCAGCTCCTGTCGGTAGACGGCGACGGCCCACTTGCCCCGCGGGTAGACCATGGAGACGAACGAGAGCCCGCTCGCGCTCTTGCTGCTCTCGCCCAGGACGACGCCGCCAATGCAGTCGCCGACTCCGTTCGCGCAGTTGGCGCCGCCGGTGGCCACGCCCGAAGCGTTGCCGCGGTCCACGAAGGTCGTTGTGTAGTCCCAGCTACGCACCTCGAAGGCCACTTCCGGCAGTGAGAGGTTCGTGAGCCCTGCAGGGTTGGTGAAGGCCGCCGTGGCGTCGTCCGCGAGGGCGACGAAGGCGCCGCCGAAGGCCAGGCTGCGGGCACCCGGGCTGGAGAAGTTGAACTGGATGCCTGCGTTGACCTTGTCGTTGGTCTGCCCCAGCGCTCCTGCCGCCCAGATCATGACACCTGACGCCATCACGACCATACTTGCCCGTCGCAGACTGCACATGGTCCCGCCCTCCTTTTTCGCTGCCTCGATTATCCTCCAAGATCGCGGGCCTCACAACTTCGAACCGGCAGGCGCCGCCGACCTTTGACAGGCAGGCGTCCGAGAGGCGAGATTGGATGGCGGGTCGTATACTGCGGCCACGTCGGAGGCATGCATGCGGACTCGAACCCGATGGCGGGAGGGCGGGCTGGCGACTCTCCTCGGGCTGGTCGCTGTTCTCGGTCTGGCCCGCAGCGGCGGCCCCGTGGGGAAGCAGGGGATTCCGCTGCCAGCGCGCTTGGTGGCAACGACGTCGAGCTCGACCGTTGACCAGCCTCTGGACGACCCTGGGCTGACCTCGTTCTTCCATCCCTCCGCCGAGTACACGCCAGGGGTTGCCGTGACGGTCGGACTGCAGGCCACGCAGTTTGCCCTCGGGCGGACCGTGAGGATCGAGGATCGTTTCCCGACCGGGTGGGCGATCACCAACATCAGCCACTCCGGGACCCTGGCAAGCGGCAAGGTCATGTGGGAGATGCCACTCTCTGCCGGGGACAGCGTCACCGTGACCTACACGGCGACGGCTCCGGCCGGCACGACTGGCGCCCAGTGGTTCCGCGCCAGTGCCGTGTTCGAAAGCGACACGGGAAGTCAGCCCGCGAATGCGGATCGCCCCATTCTCCGGGCGGGATCCGCATGCGCCATCGACTGTGGCGCAACGGCCAGCACGGGCACGGGCTCAGCCCCGCTCATCGTGCAGTTCAACGCCAGCGCGAGCCCCTATGACTGCTTGGGGAGCGTCTCGTATGATTGGGACTTCGGCGACGGGACGGCCCACTCGACGCTCAAGTCCCCGTCTCACACCTACACGGCTGCCGGAACCTACACCTGGAAGATGACGGCCAGCATCGAGGGATTGACCTGCGAGAAGAGTGGGATCGTGGTCGTGTCGGTTTGCACCCTTTCGTGCGTGGCGTCGGTGACGCCGGCAAGTGGGGGCACGCCTCTGGCGGTCAAGTTCCAGGCGAGCGCGACGACCAGCAACTGCAGTGGCGGCACCTCCTTCGACTGGGATTTCGGTGATGGTAGCCCCCATTCGGCGCTCCAGACCGCGTCCCACACCTTCAGCACGGCCGGGACCTTCACCTGGAAGCTGACCGTCACGGCCAGTGGGAAGACCTGCACGAGGACGGGGAAGATCACGGTGCAGCAGTGCTCTCTGACCTGCACCGCCACGGCCTCGGCGATGGCCGGCCGCCCGCCTCTCGTGGTGAGCTTCAGCAGCACGGCAAGCCCCGGGACATGTTCGGGATCCGTCACCATCGACTGGGATTTCGGCGACGGCACCTCCCACGGCTCGACCGCCTCTGTGTCCCACACGTACAGCGCGGAGGGGGTGTACCCCTGGAAGCTGACCACCACGGTGGGGGGAGTGACCTGCCAGAAATCCGGCCGGGTAATGGTCTCCAGTGCGCTACCGATCACCTCGTCCTGGGCGCGAACCTATCTGATCGCGGATGCGGCCCATACGGCCGGGGACCTCGGAACCAACTGGGTCTCCGACCTGGTCCTGCACAATCCCGGCAGCGTCAGCGCAACGGCGACGCTCTTCTACCTCGAAAAGGACGCCGACAACAGCTCCGCTCTCGGGTGGACGGTGGCTGTGCCGGCCGGGCAGTCTCTGAAGCTGCCCGACGTGGTGGAGGGGACCTTTGCACGACCGTCCAGCTCTGGCGCGATCCTGGTTGGAGCCAGCCGCGAGCTGATCATCACCTCGCGCACTTTCAATGATGCCTCGAGCGGAACCTACGGGCAGTACATCGAAGGGTATCCATCGACCCGGGCCATCACGAAAAGCGAACCGGTCCGCCTGCTCCAGCTCACCCGCAACGCTGACTTCCGGACCAACATCGGTTTCGCCAGCGCCATCGGCAGCAGCCTGAACGTCAAGCTGGACCTGTATCGCGCCGATGGCAGCTTGCTGGGCCGTCGCACCCAGACGCTGCTGCCGTTCGGCTTCACCCAGCTCAACGATGTCCTCAAGTCCTACGGTACCAATCTCGACGATGCCTTTGCCATCGTGCAGTCGGCCCAGGAAGGCGCCGCGTACTTCACCTATGCGTCGGTGATCGACAATCGGACCGGCGACCCGGTGCAGGTTGTCCCGGTCGGTCGCGGCCTCCAGTCTCTGGCGGCGCCCGCCGAGGTCGCGCAGGGCGAAATGCCGGCGGAGGTGGCGCCCGACGATGCGGCCGAGGTCGAGAACGGTGAGCATGTGGCGGCGATCTCGAGCGTGAAGCTCCAGGCAGCCGGCGCCAACAACCTCGGTCAGCTCGGGTTCGCCGACAAGCCCAGGCAGCGGCTGGTGCCGGCCCAGATCCCCGGGCTGCAGGACGTGGCTCAGGTTTCGGCCGGAACCAGCCATACCCTGGTCCGCAAGAGCGACCGGTCGATCTGGGTGTTCGGCGGAAACAGCGTGGCGCAGCTCGGGGACTCGACTCTCACCCACCACTCGAGTCCGCTCCGTCTCGACGTGCTCTCCGACGTCGGATTCGTCGACGCTGGCTCGGATCACAGCATGGCGGTGCGGGTCGTCGACGGGTCGGTCTGGGAGTGGGGGTTCGGGATTTCCAGCCCGCAGCAGGTTCCGGGCCTCAATGCCGTGACCCAGGCGCTCGGGAGGAACCACCGGGTCGTCCTGCGCTCCAACAACACCGTGTGGGTCTGGGGCAACAACTCCGCCGGCCAGCTCGGCATCGGCAACACGACCGGGCAGTCGGCCCCGGTCCTGGTGACCGGCGTCGGCAGTGTCAAGCAGGTCGCGATCGGAAACTGGCACACGATGGCTCTCACCCTGGACGGCAAGGTCTATGTCTGGGGCCTCAACTCCAGTGGACAGGTCGGAGACGGGACCACCCAGAACCGGAGCTGGCCCGTGCCCGTCGCCGGGCTGCCGACCATCGTCGCCATTGCCGCCGGCGGTTGGTCGAGCTATGCCGTCGGGAGCGACGGGAAGCTCTACGCCTGGGGCATGAATGAGGACGGCGAGCTCGGTGACGGCACCACGACCTCGCGCCCGCGGCCGGTGCAGGTGAGCGGGTTGGCCGGGGTCGCGGAGGTCGCGGCGGGCGACATGCACGCGCTGGCCCGAAAAACCGACGGCTCGGTGCTCGCGTGGGGATATGGCGAGGACGGACAGATCGGGGACGGCGGCTCGGTGATGCGGTTGACGCCGACTCGGGCGCAGGGGGTCGTCGGTGCGACCAGGATCTCTGCCGGCGCCAGGAATAGCTTCGCGATCGTCGCGGGCGGGAAAGTCATGGCCTGGGGGTCCGACGACTACGGGCAGTTGGGTCTCGGGCGGACGGTCTACTCGGCAACACCAGTGGACGTGGTGGGAGTCGGCGCCGTCGTCGGGGCGGCCGCGGGTGGCGGGCACAGCCTGGCCGTCCGGAACGACGGGGTCGTCTTGAGCTGGGGTCTCAACAACTCGGGACAGCTCGGGTACAACACCGGCAACTCGGTGCGTGACCAGCCAACCGCGGTTCCGGATCTGCAGGATGTCGTGGAGGTGTCGGCAGGCTATGCGTTCAGCCTTGCATTGACCGTCTCGGGGGAGGTCTGGAGCTGGGGCGACAACAGCTTCGGCCAGCTCGGGGCGGGGTCGGAGACCTACAGGGTGAAGCCCTCGAAGGTGCCCGGCCTGCCCAGGATCTCTTCCATCGCGGCGGGTGGGTTCCATGCGCTGGTGGTCACTCCTGCGGGCAAGGTGTGGGCCTGGGGGTACAACGGTTCCGGAGAGGTCGGGAACGGGAGCACCAGCGTGCAGCCGGTCCCGGTCGAGTTGACAGGGATCAGCGGGGTCGTGGCCGTCTCGGCTGGCGCCTACCACAGCCTCGCGGTCACCAGTGACCACAGCCTGTGGGTCTGGGGCGACAACTACTACTACCAGCTCGGAGACGGCGCGCACGCGGACCGTACCAGGCCCTACAAGCTCACGAGCATGACCGACGTCTCGGGGGTCGCCGCAGGTTGGCTGCACTCGATGGCCGTGAAGACCGACAAGTCGCTCTGGAGCTGGGGCACCAACCGCATGGGCCAGCTCGGTCTCGGCACCAGCCTGACGGCGATCAGCACCCCCACGAGGGTTGTCGGGATCGGCGCTGTCGATGCGGTGGCCATCGGCTCGGAGCACAGCATCGCGCTGCAGGGCCCGGCCGGGATCAGCACCTGGGGACGCAACTGGCTTGGGCAGCTCGGCGATGGCACCACCACCAACCGCTGGGTGCCGAACAGCCTCTACTACCTCAACCAGGTGTTCGCGGCGAGCGGCGGCTTCGAGCACACACTCCTGCTCTCGGGAACGGCGCCATGTTGGCTGAGCTGCGCGGCCACCGCCTCGGCTACCTCGGGCAACGTGCCGCTGGCCGTGACCTTCGGCTCCACGGCCCAGGTGGTGGGCTGCAACGAGACCGCCACCTACGAGTGGGACTTCGGCGACCGGAGCAGCTCGAGCTCCGCGCCAAACCCGAGCCACACCTACGTGGCCGAGGGGGTCTATACCTGGAAGGTGACCGTACGGGCCGGCACGGCCACCTGCTCCCGGAGCGGGGAAGTCGCGGTGGCGGGAGGGAGCTGCACTGCACCGGTGGCTCCGCTGCTGCGGGGACCCACCGAGGCGAGCGCAGGCGCCGACTACACGATGGGATGGTCGAGCACCAGCCCGGACAACAACTACGAGCTCCAGGAAGCGACCACCTCGTCATTCGGAGACGCGCAGACCTACCCCGTGGCCGCCAGCAGCCGCAGCTTCTTGCACTCTGGCGGCGCGGCAGCGATGACCTTCTTCTACCGTGTCCGGGCGGTGGACTCATGCGAGTCCAGGACCCTGACCTCGGAGTGGTCCGCGCCGGGGCAGGTGAGGGTCAAGGCGGAGGTGGGCCAGACGCTCTACGTGCTTGCGGCGGCTCATTCGACGGGCTCGGAGAACACCAACTGGCACACCGATCTGGAGCTTCACAACCCGACGGCCGGGCAGGCCTCGATCCGGATCGAGCTCCTCAAGCGCGACGCCGACAACGCCTCGCCCCAGAGTGTGACGCGACTCCTCGCGGCCGGACAGAGCGAGCGCTTCCTCGACGTCGTGCAGGGACTGTTCAACTTCCAGGGTGCAGGAACGCTGCGAATCGTGCCCACGGTGGGGCGGGTCATGGCCACCAGCCGAACCTTCAACGACCAGCCCTCCGGTACATTCGGCCAGTTCATTCCGGCTGCCGGTACCGTGGAGGCCGTCCCGTTTGGCCAGTCCGCCCGCCTCTCCCAGATCGCCCAGACCGCGAGCACCTCCGGGGGGTTCCGGACCAACATAGGCTTCGTGAACGCCACTCCGCGCCCCCTCACGCTGACCGTGGCGCTCTATCGAGCCGACGGGAGCTCACTTGGATCACCGTCGTGGCAGCTCAAGCCGTATGAGTTCAAGCAGATAGACAAGATCATCACGAGAGTGACCACAGCCGACATCACGGATGGGTACGCGGTGTTGAGCACCCCGACGGTGGGCGGCTCCTTCCTGGCCTACGCGTCAGTAATCGACAACCGGTCAGGGGACCCGGTCTACGTTCCGGCGCGTGTTGTTGCCCAGGGAACCTCCGGCCGCGAGGAGCTGACCCTCTGGCTGCCGGGGTCCGTTCCCCTGGTGCTCGTTCGGATCCCGGCGGGGAGCTTCGCCATGGGCTCGCCGTCGACTGACCCGTCAGGTGAGGCGACTGAGCAACCTCAGCACAGTGTGACCCTGTCGAAGGACTTGTTCGTGGGGAAGCTCGAGGTGACCCAGGGGCAGTGGCAGGCAGTCATGGGCAGCCTTCCCAGGCAGGACTGCGGCGCGGGCGAGTCCCGCCCCGTCTGCCAGGTCACGTGGCAGGCGATCTCCGGCATAGGAGGCTTCCTCGACCTCCTCAGAAGCCACCTGCAGAGCACGGGCCAGCTCGGGGCAGAAGGCATCCGGCTCCTGACCGAGGCCGAGTGGGAGTACGCCGCCCGGGCGGGCACGGCGACGCGGTTCTCCTTTGGGGATGCTCTCGACTGCGGGACGAGCTGCGAAGCCTGTACGTCCGCTACCGGCTACATCTGGTGGTGCGGGAACAACTCACCGGACGGTTCGAAGGAGGCCGGCTTGAAGCGTCCAAATGGATTTGGCCTCTTCGACATGCAGGGGAATCTGTGGGAGTGGGTGAGCGACTGGTGGGGACCCTACTCCGAGACCGCTCAGACCGATCCGAAGGGGCCGGCCAACGGCTCCGCACGGGTCTTCCGCGGTGGACGGTGGAGCAACGTGCTGCGCTACTGTCGGGTGGCCAAGCGTCAGTCCGCCACCCCTACGACCGCTCAGGCCGCCGTGGGCTTCCGGCTGGCTGGGGGCGCATGAAGGCGACGAGGTCACGTCCCTGATATGGTGGGTGTGCCGGATCGCAGCGTGATCACCCAGATCTCCCCGGGACGCCACAGACGCATGCGGGGTCCCCAGGTCCCGGTGCCGCGAGATACCAGGAGCTGCATCGGACCGATCCGGTACGGCCCGCCGATCAGGCGATACTGCAGGCGGACGAGATAGCCGAACGGCCAGATCTGGCCGTCGTGGGTGTGGCCCGAAAGCATCAGGCCGACGCCCATCTCGGCGGCCCGGTCGGTCTGCCAGGGCGTGTGCGAAAGCAGGATCGTGGCGCCGGCCGGCCGGCCTGACAAGGCGGCGCTCAGCCCGTCGTCTCGGAGCCCGAACTGCCGCCGTGCCGTGAGGTCATCGATGCCTGCCAGCACGAGGCCTGGCCGGACCTCGACATGACGGTCTCTGAGGACCCCGAAGCCGGAGTCCTGGAGGAGCTTGACCGAGCGGTCTAGTCCGGCGTAGAACTCGTGGTTTCCGGTCACGGCGAAGACCCCGAGGGGTGCCCGCAGACGGCGCAAGGTCGGGAGCATGACCTCGACATGGGCGCTGTCAGAGTCGACCAGGTCACCGGTCACCAGAACCAGGTCTGGATGGATCTTGGCCACCGTTTCGACGATGCGGCCGAGCCACCCTTCCCCCAGCAACGGCCCCAGGTGGACGTCCGAGAGCTGAACCACTCGCAGCCCGTCAGCGTCAGCAGGCAGCCCGGCCAGCCGGACCTCGAGCTCCCGCACGACAGGCGCCCGCACTCCTTGCGTGATGCCAAACAGGCTCAGGAGGAGGGCCACCCCTGCGGCGGCGGCTCGCATGGCAGGGAGGCGCGGCCCACCCCAGGTACCGAAGCCGGTCAGGAGGTCAAGGGCGAGGAGCGAAACCAGGAGCAGGAACACGACTCCCATCCATGTGGCGCCGGCCAGCTCCAGAATGTACGACACCGATGGCAAACCCAGTCGGTCGAACACGCGCCCGAGAGGATAGGACGCCCACATCACCGAGAGAGCGACGACGAAGAGGAGATGCGCGTGGGGAGCGGCGAGCGCCGGTAGGCGCCACAATCGGTGCGCCACGTACACGTGCATGAGTCCCCAGATGGTCAGGATGATGCTCATGAAAAGGGCCATTCGGGCGGTCTCGCTCATCGGCGTACCTTAACCCATTCCCCCGCGTTCACCTTCCCGCCCGCTGCCCTCGGAGCTCAGGTCCCACTGACCAGCCTGGAAGGAGGTGGAGCTGAGGCTTGACGCCGGGCGGCGGCGCGGGGGAAGGGTGGTGTTACCATTGGCTGCCCGCGCTGGCGGGCCGGAGGTCGATTCATGGTACTAGTGCTCGCGATGCCTCTCCTGCTTGCCCCAGCAGCCACCGCCCCGGCGACTCCCAAGATTCTCGCGCCGCAGGCCAATGTCTCGGCGGCCGCGGTTCCGCACCCGTTTTCCGTGCACGACATGCTCGCCATGGACCGCATCACGGATCCGCGGGTCTCCCCGGATGGCAGGCGCATCGTGTTCTCGCTGAGGATCACCGACCTGGCGGCCAACAAGGGTCGCAACGACATCTGGGCCTGTACAGCCGACGGCGGCGAGCTGCGCTCCCTCACCGGCAGCAAGGGCGGCAACTCGCAGCCCCGCTGGTCGCCCGACGGCAAGACCATCTACTTCCTGTCCTCCCGCCCGGACAGTCAGCAGGTGTGGCGGATGCCGGCGGCTGGAGGCGAGCCCACCCAGGTGACGAGCCTGCCCCTCGACGTGGACAACCTGGAGGTCAGCCCCGCCGGTGACGCCCTGGTCTTTTCCATGGCCGTCCTTCCGGGCCTCTCGCCAGCCGAGACCAGGGCCGAGATGGAGCGCCGCAAGCAGGTCCCGGCCTCGGGGACGGTCTACGACAGCCTCTTCGTCCGCCACTGGGACACCTGGAAGGACGGGACGCGCAACCACCTCTTCGCCTACAGGTTGAGCACCGGCAAAGCGGTGGACCTGATGCTGAAGATGGACGCCGATTGCCCCTCGGTCCCGTTTGGCGGCTCAGAGGAGGTCGGTTTCATGCCGGATGGCACGAACCTGGTCTTCTCGGCCAGGACCGCTGGCCGCGAGGAGGCGTGGTCGACCAACTTCGACCTCTTCCAGGTGCCGACAGACGGCTCTGCCGACCCGCGACCGCTCGTCACCAGACCGGCATGGGACACGCAGCCGCGCTTCTCGCCGGATCGCAAGAGCCTGGCGTACCTGGCGATGAGCCGCCCTGGCTACGAGGCGGACCGCTATGAGGTGGTCATTCGCGACCTCGCCACCGGCACCGAGCGGCAGCACACGCTGCGCGCCGACACCACGGCGGCCGGGGATCGCTCTCCCTCCGAACTCGTGTGGTCGGCCGACGGGAAGGAGATCTACTGCACGGCCGATCACCTTGGACAGCACTCGCTGTTTGCGATGGACCCGAAGACGGGCCTCAGCCGCATCGTGGTCGAGAAGGGGTCGATCGCCAGCCCGCAGCCGCTGCCCGACGGCCGCGTGCTGTACCTGTCGAACTCGCTGGCCGGTCCCAACGAGATCTACCTGGCGAGCCGCGATGGCAAGGCAGTGGAGCAGATCACGCAGATCAACGCTGGCCGGGTGGCGGCGGCCCGGATGGGCAAGGCCGAGCAGGTCCGCTTCACGGGTGCCAAGGGCGACCCGGTCTACGGGTACCTGGTGTACCCGGCGAGCTTCGACCCCAACAAGAAGTACCCGGTGGCCTTCATCATTCATGGCGGACCCCAGGGCTCGATGGGCAACGACTTCCACTACCGCTGGAATCCCCAGGCCTACGCTGGCGCCGGGTACGCCGCCCTGATGTTCGACTTCCACGGCTCGACCGGCTATGGTCAGGCGTTCACCGATGCCATCAACGGCGACTGGGGCGGGGCCCCTTATGAGGACCTCATGAAGGGCCTCGACTTTGCGCTGCAGAAGTACCCGTTCCTGGACGGCGCGCGGGTTGGCGCCCTGGGAGCGTCGTACGGCGGCTACATGATCAACTGGATTGCCGGTCAAACCGACCGCTTCAAGGCGCTGGTTTGCCACGACGGCAACCTGGACGAGCGCTTCGCCTACTTCGACACCGAGGAGCTGTGGTTCCCCGAGTGGGAGCACGGCGGGACGCCGTGGGCGGCGACGGCGGAGTACGGCAAGCACAACCCCATCGACTACGTGAAGAACTGGAAGACCCCGATGCTGGTAGTCCACGGCCAGAAGGACTTCCGGATTCCTTACACTCAGGGCCTCTCGACCTTCACGGCGCTGCAGCGCAAGGGCGTTCCGTCCAAGCTCCTGGTCTTCCCGGACGAGAACCACTGGGTCCTCAAACCGGCCAACTCGATCCAGTGGCACGAGACCGTGCTGGCGTGGCTCGACCAGTGGGTCAAGTAGCGTCCTTTCGGGAGCGGGCACTGGCGCCTACCCGGCCACGCCGGGCCAGGGGAGAGGCGGGGATCGCGTGAGCGGGCCGCGCGGGCTGGTCGTGCTGGCGGACGGGATCCAGAGCGCTTTTGCGGCCGGAGCCGCCGCCAGCCTGGCCCGGGCTGGCGCCGTCTGGTCAGAGGCGATGGGTGCCGGCCTCGGTGCTCAGGTCGCGGCCCTGGCGCTCCTCGGTGAGGCCGAGGAGGCCGGTCGCCGGTGGAAGCGCCAGGGAGAGCTCGGGTGCCTGTTGTTGACGCCGGTCATGGCGACGGCGCGGCGCCGGCTTGGGGACGCCGCCGTGACAGCGCTCCCGGATGCCTGGCGGATTCCCGGCTGGCTCGACGAAGGCGTGCTGGGAGAGCATCTCGCGCCGGAGGCCGCGGCCCTGCCGGCCAGGCTCCAGCGGCTCGGGAAGCACCTTCAGGTGGTGATCCTGAACCTCACCGCGGGCACCTCGCAGGCGGTTCCCCTGGAGAACGCCGACGCGGCCCGCGCTGCCCACATTCTCGACGCTGCAGCACGCTTCCCGGGGGGATGGGGACCGGCGTCGTCGCTCTCAGGCACCTCGCCCGAGCTGCTTTGGGGCGGGATTGCGGCCGTTGCATCCGGCACCTTGCCCGGGGCGGGAAAGTGGGACCTCGTGTGTGGATTCCCCGTGCCGCCGCTGCCCAGACCCGGGCTCTCCACCTCGATCTGGGAGACCATCCAGCGACGGGACGAGCAGCAGGTCGGAAGCCTCGTCACCGACTGGGTTCGCGCCGCAGCCACAGGGTGCCGGGTGGTCGCCCCGACCGAAGCCGACCTGCGCTCGGTCTCGGGTAGGCCGGACACCGAGCTGGCGGTTGAGTACCCGCTTCCCTGGGAACGCAACGGGGAGCTGTGCAGTCTGCTCGTTCGTATGGGCGAGGCGGCTGCCGCCCGTGCTCTCGTCACCCG
>Ga0116171_10003660_pt1 | contig 14137 bp, 14 predicted proteins | sample AD_JPNHW2_MetaG_FD_89798 | JGI IMG/M metagenome (GOLD analysis project Ga0116171, IMG submission 89798) | Active sludge microbial communities of municipal wastewater-treating anaerobic digesters from Japan - AD_JPNHW2_MetaG | ecosystem: Engineered > Bioreactor > Anaerobic > Digestate | place...
ACAAAGCCAGAGGTTATCAACGTTCTGATACAATTAAAGCGGTTATCTATTTGCTGACTGGTAAACTCGACTTCTCTAAAATCAATCCCTATTATGTTACCCACTCGAAATTATAAAGAGCCATAATTTTTGATATAAATAATTTAGGCTTTGAACCCTATATAAATCAGAATATAAATGACGCAATTTAAACACTCTCATTTGGGATCATCAGTAATCTGGTGGTTAAATTATATATCCTCTGTAGGCAGGGAATATATTTTTAATGAAAGTTCATTAAAATTTCCGGTTACTGACCACTTAGAAAGGTATTTTAGAGAAAATATAAAAGTCGAATATGAGCACCCATGTCTTAAAAACAGAAAAATAGATTTATATTATTTTGATAAAGAAAACACTGTCGAAAATGCTATTGAATTTAAATTTGTTATGGAAGACTCAACACGAGATGCAGCTGAAAGGAAAAGGATTTTTAATGACTTGATGCGAATGTATTTATTTTTAGACACTAATAAAAGAGGATATTTTTTGATATGTGGTAATGAAACTGACTTTAAAACATCATTTAAAAATTTGAATCTAAAACCAAAGTTCCCAGTCACTCCAGCCAAGGCTGGTAGACCTATTATCTCAAACATTGACTTTTATAGTGAATGGTTTAGTTTTGACGAAAAAGCTAAAGATCGGACCATAGATTTATCCAAACAGGAACCATTATATAAGACTGTTTATGATTCATTTAAAACTGACTATAATGATTCATATAGAGCCGCTACTAATAATGATATTAATATGCCTGCATCTATAAAAACAAGTTTGTTATACTTGTCAGATGATTCTACGGGTAACAATATTCCTCAAACAATGAAGATTGGAATTTGGGAAGTTTTAAAAGTGTAAATGTCTTTATAAAATAGTTTAACTTAATGTAAATAGCAAATGGCAGAAATACCAAGAAATAACACAGGACTCTCAGGAGAATATTTTGTTGCAGCAGAACTTTATAGACGTGGCTGGTCGGTGGGCATGACCATTGGCAATGCAAAGGCTGTTGATCTTTATGCCGAGAGAGAAAACAAACGAATTGCCATTCAGGTAAAATCTATTTACAAAAGGAAAAACATTGGTTGGCCCATAATGAAAGATCAGGTACGAAAAGATTGTTACTATATTTTTGTCAACCTGAATGCCGATACAATGGCTCTGCCCGATTATTTTGTCTGTACTTCCGACGAAGCAACAAGCAAAGTCAAACAATATGAAACCAGGGGTATTGTTGATTTAAGCACGCTGAACAATGAAGCATTCAAAGGGAACTGGGCAAAACTCGAAAACTAAAATCCAGGGCAAACAAACAAAATGGAGAATGTTCACTGAACTCAAGAAATATAAAAACAACGGGCACTTCTTTTTCAGTCCGGGTCAGAATCTGAAAGAGCAGAGCAGCGAAGTTCCCGATTTACCTGGAGTTTATTACATACTGCGTCTTGCCCATGGTAAGGTCGATATAGTCTATATAGGAAGGTCAGGCACCATTCAGCAAAATGGCAAATTCAAAGATCAGGGATTGTATGGCAGAATTAACAACAGACAGGAAGGATTAAAACGGCAGGAATTCTTTGAACAAAAATGCAAAAATGAAAAAATAGACGCCCTCGATATTTACTGGTTTGTAACATTCGACAAAAACAACCAGGATTTACCGGGCTATGTGGAAGGCATTCTATTGCAACGATTTTTTGAAACCTATGGCTGTTTGCCGGAATGGAATAAGGAATATTAAATTATGCCTAGTAAAAAGTAAAAAAAATTTAAAGTATGGCGGAATTTGCACCACAGTATAATTTTTATAAGACAATAGGGAAACTTAAGTTATTCGGGAATATTCTCTTTTGGTTTATTCCATTTTTGTCAATTTCTCATACAATATGTAAGAGATTAGTTTTTCCTTTTGATGTTACTGACATCGTAAATATTGCCAATCTGATAGCTATTGTTGTGTTTTTTATAATTGAAATTGTAGTCGATTATATTCTTGTACCAATGGCAGAAAACAAGCTTAGAGATGACTTTATACCAATGCTGAATAAGATTACAAACAAATGAACAACGACCTGTGCAAAAGAAAATTTGTATCACCCCCTATTGCAATTGGTTTGTATATTTCTTTGCAAGTGATGACAGAATTTTTATCACCGGAAGAAAAAAGTAAGTTGAAGATACTCCATCCAGCTTCCTCAAACCGGAAACAAGGTGATAAGATCAAAGCAATTTTATTGCTTGACCAGGGATACGAATATGCGGAGATTGCCCGGATCCTTTTGATATACCAATCTAATGTATGGCGATGGTATGAATCATTCATCACTGCGGGTATCACTGGATTACTCAAAGACAATTATGTTGGAGGTACCTTTAAACTGACCGAAGTTCAACTTGATAAACTTATTGAACATCTTGAATGCACCATGTACCTCAGATCTTTTAAGTTTTTGTTCTGCACAGGAGGTCAAGGAAAAATCTAAAGTGATTGAGAAAGAGGTATCAAAAAGTTTAAGTCAGAATAACACTTCATTAGTTACTTGAAATCTCCTATTGGTTTGAAAATAAAATGTGAAACAAGTCACAAAGATCAAAGTACCTAGCTTTCTTACGAAATGGCATTACTTAAAATAGAAAATCTTTGTAAATCTTTTGGGAAGCGAAAACTCTTTGATAATTTTTCCTTAGAACTTGATGAAGGAAAAATATACGCATTAGTTGGAGGAAATGGAACTGGGAAAACTACTTTATTTAATATCATAACAGGATTCATTAAGTCTGACGCAGGAGATATTACATTTTTCAACAAAAGGTTAAATGGAAAAGCACCATATAAGATAGCCCGGCTTGGTATTTCAAGGACTTTTCAAGATCTAAGGCTTATTAATGGACTCACGGTTAAAGAAAATATTCTATTGGTTTTGGAAAAGAAAATGTTTCATGTCGCAACATTTAAAGAATATGATCGAGTAGACGAGATACTTGAAAGAGTTTCTTTACTCGATCATGCCAGTTGCATTGGGGGTGAACTTTCCTATGGGCAGCAAAAGTTGCTCACCTTAGGATGTGCACTAGCCAACAATCCAAAACTATATCTTCTTGATGAGCCGATCGCCGGCATTGACAAGGACAATCTGAAGAAGATAACAAAGATTATTGGCAAGTTAAAAAAGGATGGGAAAACGGTGTTCCAGATTGAGCATAATTTTGATTTTTTGAAGGCAACCAGTGATTTTATTTATAAATTAGACGAATCTTCTCCAAAATATTTATAATATGGTGTCAAGATTTTGATTTTTGAGCAGGAGTAATAATTATGTTGGAAGTCAAAAACATCTCCACCGGTTATGGAAAGAAACAGGTTCTTTACAATGTTTCATTCAACGTTGCTGACAATGAGATTGTTCTGCTTACAGGTGGAAATGGTAGCGGTAAGAGTACTGTTTTGAAATGCATCTATGGAATATTGCCAACCTGGAACAATGAAGGACAAATATTCTTCAATGGAAAAGATCTTACGAAAATACATACTTCATCCATGGTAAATGAAGGAATTGTTTATATTCCTCAAAAAAATAATTACTTTGAAGATTTTACTATTGTTGAAAATTTAAAAATCAGTGGTTCTATCTACAGTGCAAAAGAAATTAAAAAACGTATTTCGTTTGTTTATGATATATTACCCGAATTAAAAACTCAATGTAATCGAACACCCTATCACCTTAGTGGAGGTGAAAGACAAATACTGGTGTTAGGAATGTCACTCATTCATCAACCCAAATTAGTTCTTTTTGATGAACCTTTAGCAGGGCTTGACGAAAAAAACACAAATTCTACTACTGAACTCATTATGAGAATAACCCTGGAACAAGATAAATCTTTTTTAATTGTTGAGCATAAAAACACTTTTAATCTTGTTACAAATAATATTATACATTTAGAACTTGGGAAATTAGTAAATGCATAAAGAGCATAATCTTTTTGTCTAACATAAAATTATTTCTTATGAAAAAACAGACATTTATTTCAAAGTGTATCACTTTTTTGCTTGGACTTCTTATTTTTACAATAGGAGGTTGTACAATGAAAAATAAAGATAATATAGTCAAAATTGGGGCAATATTACCATTGAGTGGAAGTAATGCAATGTATGGAAAATGGATAAAAGAAGGATTGGAATTGAAGAGAGAGGAAATTAACCGTAAGGTAGGTGGAGACAACATCAAGGTTGAAATTATTTATGAGGATGATAAGGCCCAACCAACTTTTGCTGTAAATGCATTAAATAAGTTAATAAGTGTCGATAAAATTTCAATTGTTTTTGGATCTTGGGCTTCTTCATCTGTTCTTGCTGAAGCACCAATAGCAGAAAAGAATAAAGTAATAGTCATGGCTGAAGCAATTTCACCTAAAATTCGTGATGCAGGTGATTATATATTTAGAATACAGCCAGATGCAAGATACTACTTGAAAAAACTTGTTCCTTACGTATTTGATAATTTGAAACTTAGAAAAATCGCAATATTATATGTCAATAATGATTTCGGTGTTGACCAGAAGGATATTTTTTCAAATATTTTCACAGAGTTAGGGGGGAAAATTACTATGATAGAGGCATTTAAACAAGGAGATATTGATTTTAGGACACAGCTTTTAAAAATAAAAAAAACACATCCAGATGGAATTTTTATTCCAGCATATATTGAATCGGGTTATATCGTAAAACAAGCAAAAGAACTTGGAATTGTAGCTCAATTGATAGGAAGTGTTCCGTTTGAGAATCCTGATATTCTATCTATTGCCAAGGAAACAGCCAATGGTGTAATTTATCCTCATCATTTCGATGCCTATTCGGAAGATTCAATCGTCAAATCTTATCAGAAAATGTATAAAGAAAAATATGGAATGGATTCAGAAGGATTTGCTGCTTTAGCATTTGATGGTTTGGGAGTGCTCTATGATGTAATTACAAAATGCTCATCAAATACTGAATGCATAAAAAATGAGCTTTACAAAGTATCGTATAAAGGAGTAACTGGAATAATTAAATTTGACAATAAGGGTGATGTAATTTCGAATGTGATAATAAAGGAAGTTATGGCTGGTAAATTTGTAAAGAAATAAGCTATATTTTCTGACGGAATAGCTTCCCAAAATAAAAATTATATTGAAGAAAGTGATAATATGAGATTTTCTTCGCATTATTTGAATAGTTTCTCAAGGTTAAACTTACCCCACAATGACAAAACAAAAGAAAATAAACGCTAAAAAGAAGATCAAATTAGCCTTGGAGGTAATACGAGGTAGATCCCTCGATGAAGTATGCCATGAAAATCTAGTGACAAAAGATGACCTCAAGGAATGGCAGGATATTTTCTTGAAGCGCGGGGAATTAGGATTTAAGACGAAATTTAAGGATAATAGGATTGGAATGAGTTTGAAAGTAATTTACGTCAGCATTAAAGATTGGTACTGGAAAATAAATATATTTTTCCGAATCCTAATTTATTTGACAATTTCTATTTTAATTTCTTTTGGTTTTATCTTTTATTATTCAGAAGGGATTCCTGAATTACTTGCCTTAATTGGTGTTTTTGTGGGGCTTTATGCAGCTTTAGAAGCCGCACGAGCTGTAAATGGGACAAAACAAACTATTAATGAACTTGAAAAAGCAGGGTTCATTTTAAGTGAAGCCTATTCAGATTTTAATAATGTCTATGAAAAGTTTTTAATAAAACCACTGACTGACTTTGAAACGAAAACAATTAAATCTTATTTACTACTTTCGACCCCTGCATATGGCTATCCTGTTTTAGGGAAACAAGTATTCGATAGATTTCTTGAGTCACTAAAAAGATCAAATCATAATTCAAATTTCGATTTTATTTTCTTTTCTCCTGATGGTCATATTCAACATTTTGTAAATACTTTAATTTGGAGCAGTGCACGTGGAAATAACTCAGAAAAATTTGCAATTGACTTTGGATCATGTATCTCCGAATTTATGAACCATTTGATAACCGCAAATTACACATGGAAACTGTGGGCGACCAATGAAACTACTTTGAGGATATTTGCATATGATCCCGAAAATAAAGATACCATGGGTGAAAGTCATTATAACTCCTTTGAAAATTCAAAATCTTACATTGTTTTTAGTGATAAAGTGAGTATACCAATTGACCAAAAACAAAATGGAGAACCTGGGTTTCGTGCCAGAGGATTCCCTTTATTAAGTCAATTAACCCAACACATAATTGGAGAGAAGGATAGTTATTTTGAGCAACTAAAGAAATGTCCTTATACATTACATGCTAAGAATGATGCAGCAATATTAAAAACAAATGGTACAATAGAACAAGAACATAAAAAACGAATTAATTTCTTAAGCACTGACTATATTCTTGGTAGGACAGAACAACAGCCTTTTAATTTTCCATGTTTTTATTGGGAGATGGAGAGGTATTTAAAAAAAAGGCATCAAATAGATTCAACAATAACTACTAAAGATATTTTAATCAGAACCACAAAGGTGCTGTTCTCATATTTTGACAAATTTATCGGTAACTCTAATATTGATGATGGAACGTTTTATGGAATATACCTTGGTCAATACTTAATCCTTGCTTTTTGTTCTAAATTTATTTCGGGAAAATTAACTCATTATCAAATAGATGATAAAATTGGAATTAAAAATATATTAGCCGAGATTGATAAAAAAACTCCAAATGATATTATGGAAATTATTATTAAGCTCGAGATAGTGCTTAGAGAAATCGATTATCAAGAAAAACCTTTTAAAGGATCCACGGATATTACAAATGAATTTTTTGATGAAAGAATTACTATTATAATTAACAATAATCAATACTATACATCATTTTCAGAACTTTTTAACACAGCGCATCCAGTTCAAAATCCTTTTAGCATTTTAAAAATGAAGATTAATGAGTTTATCACTTCCTATATATTTAATTTAAAACTAATCGATGATTTAACAACAAAAGATCAAAGCAATAAAGATGGAATAATACTCGAGCAAAATTTGAAATTTGTAATTTATTCATTGATTTCCAGCGGTTTTCTTGAATCGTCTTTTGCAGGATATATTAGAAATAAATATTTTTTTAAAAATATATAATTAACACTATTTATGACATTAACAGAAAATATGACTGGCGCAATTTTTACAAGAGATTCAAAACTTGACTGGCTTAGTTTGTTCAAATTACTGCGAATGAAATATTTGAGAACAAATTTACTTGTTCAGGATCTCTCACTTATTAATCGGATGAGGATTAATTATAAAGAATTGCCAACAGATAATTTGGAGTATCTTAAAATAAATCAATTCTTAGAGAAAAATTATCAGTTAGACTGGGGTAATTGGCAATTTCATTTAAAAAACAGAATGCATTTAAACAATAAGAGCAGTGATAATGATTTTTCTATTTTTTTTGATTTAGTGAAACATTTAGGCCTTGATGAAAATTTTTACTTCGACTTAATTAGAAATGGTATTGAAATTAATGGAAATGGAGAAAATAGCCATGGAGAAAAACACTTTTATGATTTGAGTATTTTACCATTAAATTTGTTACTTGGGCCCAGTGTCATTGATTATTTTCTGCCACCTAATGATTATTTGATTTCACATTCAACAAAACAATCTGACCCTTATGGATTAATTTATAGCAAGACTCGTGCTGTTATTGGCAATGGAGAACCAACACCTATTATTGATAAAGAAACGAATCTTATTCTTGGTGCTCATAAATTCTCTAATACTCTATTATTCAATATAGATTTTTATTGTCCTGTAGGATGTTCGGATTGTTATAAGACCAGGTTTGGAACAAGAGAATATATTACTAGTGAAAAAAGAAAGAAGGATGATTTTATGAAGTTTTATAATCATCCAAGTTTAGGAAAATTATTGCCCCCATCAAAAAGTACCATCCTTAATCAGGCAAAAAAAGTCGTAGAATGGATGAATGAGACTCAAAGAGGTGGACAAGTCAGAGATCTTATTTTAAGTGGGGGGGAACCTTTCATTCTTACAAACGATGTTATCAAAGGTTTGCTGAATGAGTTGCAATATGCTAAGAATTTACAAATTTTGCGTATATGTACTGGCTCTCTTTTCCTTGGTTTACCTTTCAGAATGGAAGATAGTTTACTCAATATTCTCTCTGATTTTTCTAAAACGACAAGTATTCGCATTACTTTTCAAACCCATTTAGGGAATATCGAGATGTTTTCTCCAGAATCTTTGATTGCAATTAGAAAGATTCGCCAAAGAGAATTTACCATATATACACAAGTCCCTATTAAAAATGGCATTAATTTCTTCTTTGATGATATTGATAAAACGATAAATTATCTTGCTGAATTTGGGCGCATTCAATTCCTTTCTGGAGTTGAACCATACATGTATATTGTTGATATGCATCCAAGCACTAATAAATTTTATGTTCCAATTGAACCACTAATGATGGTTTGGGGAAAACTTGTGGAAAGTCATGATTACCCTGGCCTTGAAAGGCCGAAAACTCTAAGTGTGCTTTGTAATGAGGGGAATATTATTTTATCTGGCCATACTCTATTTTCCTCAAAGAAGATTGTTGATAAGGTCAAGGATAAAGTTACCTACATCATTCCGCGCGTTGAAGGTAGAATACAATGGCAACCATACATTAAGGAGTTTTATACGTTTGAGGAACCTTTGTTAGTAGGGGTTAATGATAATCCAAATAGTCTAGACATATTGAGGAAAGAATGGTTCAAATGAGTTATTTATATAATATATTTAAACCATGCAACTTGCAATAAATATAATACTAAGCACATCTATTTATCTGTTACTTTCTCTATCTTTTAGCATAATATATTGTTCTTCAAAATCACTCTATTTATCACATGCTATTTATGTGACTTGTGGAGCTTATTTTTGTTATTATTTCTTAGTGACCCTTTCTTTATCACTCGTTGTTGCAGTACCAGCTTCAATTTTTTTTGTTGTTTTACTTGGTTTGTTTATAGAGTCTAATATTTATAAACGGTTTCGAAAAAATCTGGTAAGCTCTCTTTTACAAATGATTGCTTCATTAGGAATTTATATTTGTTTGCAAAATTTTATTTCGATTTTGTGGGGAGATAACATGAGAAGTATTCAGCTTGGGTCAATAAAAGTGGGAATAGAAGTTTTAAGAGGTTATATTACTCAACCTCAAATAGCGATAATAATAGTATGTATTACACTATTTGTTGTGGTTGCTCTTTTTAAAAAATATAATAGAATTGGAAGGAATATTAATGCAATCTCCTCTAATCCGGTTTTAGCGGAAATATTTGGGATAAATATAGATAAATCAATTCTTTGGGCAACAGGTATTGGTTCGGGCCTAGCTGCAATTTCTGGTATACTTGTTGCATTTGATACGGGATTGACACCAACAATGGGATTTAATCTTTTATTATATGGTATGGTGACAATGATCCTTGGTGGAATAAGAAGCACTTGGGGACTTATATGTGGTGCAGTATTGCTCGCTACCTTACAACATTTGACGGCATATTATATTGATAGTAAATGGATGGATGCTATTACTTATTTTACTCTTATAATTTTTTTATTATGGAAGCCACTAGGTTTTAGTGGTAAACGACTAAAAAAAGTCGAAATCTAATGGAATATTTGTTACATCTTTTAATTTTGATATTTATTTATATCATTTTAGCGCAAAGCTTAAGTTTAACAGCTGGTTTAGCTGGTATGGTCTCTTTAGCCCAAGCAGGTTTTTTTGGGATTGGAGCTTATTCGACTGCAATATTGTCCATTAATTACGCTTTGCCTATATCTATTACTTTACCAACTTCAATGATTTTATGCGGGTTTATTGCACTCATCGTCTCAACCATCGCATTAAGAACAGTAGAAGACTACTTTATTATATGTACCCTTGGTATTCAGATCATCATTTTCTCTATCATGAATAACTGGATGAGTATGACAAATGGCCCTCTTGGAATTCCGGGTATCCCATCCTTGACTTTCTGGGGATTTGAATTTGATAGCAAACTGACTTTTTTAATTTTTACCATTGTTTTAGCTTTCTTTGTTTTCTTCTTACTTCTTTTTTTTAAATTGTCTAATTTCGGTAGAATCCTTAAGGCGTTAAATGAAGATGAAATATATACTCAGTCAACTGGGAAAAATGTTTACTTAGCTAAAGTCTTGTGCTTTACTTTTACGGCAATACTCGCTGCTATTCCCGGTGTATTGTATGCTCATTATGTGTCCTATATTGATCCGACAAGTTTTACAGTAGATGAATCAATATTTATTCTTTCGATTGTGATAATTGGAGGTGTACAGAAACTTTGGGGAATTATTTTTGCCTCAGCTTTTTTAATTCTAATACCTGAAGCATTACGATTTATTGGATTACCAAATGATATTGCTGCTAATTTGAGGCAGATCATATATGGTTTGATTTTAGTAGTTGTGATTATGACAGGGGAAAAAGGAATCCTAGAGCTTTTCCAAAGAATAAAGAATAACTCTTGTAAGCAATAATTTATCTGGACTCTTTTTACCCCAACCCCATGAAACAATTTGCACTGATTCAGGTTTTAGTGTTGACCACACTGATTACGTTCGGACAAAATAAGCCGGTTGATTTCAAGAGGGTCAAAAAAATGGCGAATAGCGAATCTTATGAAAAGCTGTTTGACCGGTTTGTGGCTAATGACACCACCTTGACGGCCGATGACTACGTTTTGATCTATTACGGACAAGCGTACCGGAAGGATTACAAACCGAATGCACGACACGATTCGGTAAGGGCCCTGAATATGTGCCTGAACAAGCCCGTCGATTCCATTGATTTCCGCCGGGTACTTTGGTACACCGATTTGATATTGAAAGATTTTCCATTTAATATCGAACAGATCTTCATAAAAGGAATTGCCTATGATAAACTGGGCGTTAAGGATTCATCCAATTCGTGGCTTTTCAAATACGACAAACTGATCAGAACCATTATCTCGTCGGGCGATGGTAAAACGCCCGGGACCGCATTTGTTGTTGTAAAGATCACCGACGAATATGCTGTTTTAAACGCGCTGGAGCTGAATTTCACAGGACAGGCCCTGGTCACCGAGAAAAAGAAAATGTACGATTTAATGAACGTTGCCAAGAATGAATACGGCATCGATCAGCTTTATTTTGACATCAACCTCTTCTTTGGGAAGTAGTGATCCATCAAAAAACCTTTTTATCAGAAAATTTCTCTTGTCATGAAAAAACGCTCCTTTATCCTCCTGCTTCTTCTTGCGGCAGTTGTTTATGGTCGTCCGCAATCCGAAACCGGAAACCCTGCATCCATCGTACCGTCTGGTGCGACCGGCATTGACCTTTTAACGACGGATCGCTCCAAACCCGTGAAACCCCGTCAGGGTGTGATCGTTCCGGCAACGGAGGGCATTGCGGCCAGGTCGAATCCTTCGTTACCCGTTGCTAATCCCGATTCAACGATTTATAAATCATTTACCCAACACACGATTGATGTTCTTGCGAATGATTATTGCCCTGCCGGTTGTACCTGTGCGATAAAGGCAGTCGTCGGCGCATCGGTAACCCCCGATCAGAAAATTGTTTACGAGGATCCCATATTCAACAGGGATCAATATGTACAATACGTCAGATACCAGATCAGGCGAACCGACGATACTACTCTTTGTTCCGACTGGGCTCTGGTTAAAATCACCTACCGAATGGACTCCACCTGTTTTCTTGCACGTCCTGATACGTTTACCATTCAGGCCGGCCAACCCGTCACGATAAACCTGCTGAAGAACGATTATAATCCCAACCCCCAGGATTCGATCTATATTTTCAGGGTAAATCAAATCCCGCACATGACGACCTTAAAATTGTCGGATAGTATTGCAATGTTTGTGGCCGATCTCTACAATGGAGGCATTGACACAGTCACTTACTTACTCAAGAAGAAGAATTACGGAATACCCATTTCGATCGTCGATTTTTGCGTCCCGGTCCTGAACCGGTCTTATGACTTTCTGGATATCAACAATGTGAAAGCCCGAATCAATGCCTTTGGAAGTCATTTTACGAAATACACAGAAGATGGACTTGGTTTTTTTGTTCCGAAAGAGGGTCAGAAAGGAACGCTTGGTGCCGCATGTTTATGGATAGGAGGATTGGATCCCGATGATTCGTTGCATTTTGCAGGTGAACGTCAACGGACAGGACCTTCCAATGGATATGATCCGGGATATTATATGGATTTCTATGCGGGCCCTGTCAGTTTTCCTGCCGTATATTCTCCGGAATACGACCGTTACTGGCACCGGGTTTGGAAGGTAAACAAAAAGGATATCGAGTATCACAGGAACCATTTTACGGATGCAGGCTACAAACCCATCGAGCCCATTGCCTCATGGCCCGCGCATGGCACTGTCGCGCTCGGCCAGGCTGCCAATCTTGCTCCCTTTTTTGACTATGACAAAGACGGGAATTACAATCCCATAAAGGGCGATTATCCGACTATTTACGGGGATCAGTCTGTTTTCTTTATTTACAATGATCACCGCGACAAACACACCGAGTCGAGAGGCGGCAAAGTCGGTGTGGAGATACACGGTTGGGCCTATGCATTCGACTATGCATCAGACAGTGCATTCAACAACACGATATTCATGCGCTACGACATTTATAACCGGTCGGATATTGAATATCATGATGCCTGGCTGGGGTGTTTCACCGATTTCGACATTGGTTTTTTCGGTGACGATAATACCGGGTGTGATGTTGAACGGAATATGTTTTTCGGTTATAACGGATATGATATTGATGGTAACGGAGAATCTTATGCCTATGGCGAACATCCACCGGCACAATCATCGACTATTCTGGCTGGTCCATTCATGGATCCAGATGGAATTGACAATCCAAGACTTGATCAGCAGGGCCACCAATTATGCGATGCAAGCGTAAACGGCAGAAATTTTGGCGATAAAGTAGTTGATAATGAACGTTTTGGAATGACAAAGTTCGTCAACCTTGCTCATCACCTTGACATATACACCTTTATCAAGGAGCCCTCATTCGCACCGCAATATTACGGGTACATGCAGGGGATCCTGAATGATGGAACCAATATGTTTTACGGGGGGTGTGGACATTCATCATACGGCGGATACGGTCCGGCATGCAGTTTCATGTTTCCGGGAGAATCTGACACCCTGAACTGGGGAACGGGTTGTGCGCCTCCCAATGGTCAGAAAAACTGGACTGATGAACCTTCAGGAATGGCACCCAATCGCAGACTTGGAATGACTTCCATGGGACCCTTTACCTTCAAACCGGGCGACCGGCAGCAACTCGACCTGTGTTATACCTTTGCAAGGGATTATACGTCGCCATCCCGCATGGCATCGGTCGAACTGTTGAGAACGAACACCGACAGGATCATCAACTCCTTCATCACCAATACCTTACCAAACGGCGATCCTTTCTTTAGTGCCGTTGACCAGGTCAGCGAAGTCAGCAAGAAGATCTCCATCTACCCAAATCCGGCAAGAAATCTGATCTATGTCGATTGCAGGAATCTGGCGCGTGAAGATGCCACGCTATCGCTGTACGACCTGAACGGCAACCTGGTGGCGGTGTATAACAAACCCATTGATACCGTCATTGCAGAATTGAATGTGTCGGGCCTGAGCCACGGGATCTACTTTCTTTCAGTGAACAGTAAATCCATGATATACAATACGAAAGTATGTATTATGAAATAATTCAAGCCTGGTGAGAAGGTTACATCCTATTGCTTTTATTCTTTCAAGGAGTTTTGGAGGGATTATGTGGAAAGTGTGGGGTGAAATATGAGAGGCATTTCCTTATAGTACGTGCCATCAAGCATCGATCCTGCAGCTTTTTTATTGACCCTGTAAGCTCCCCCGTTTTCCGGGCCAATCAAAATTAGAGTTTTTATTTTATTCATTGCAATCATAATAAATCTATCGGAGCTCTGTATCCTAAGGCCTGATGAGGCCTTTCATAATTGTAATC
>Ga0116171_10003661_pt1 | contig 14136 bp, 12 predicted proteins | sample AD_JPNHW2_MetaG_FD_89798 | JGI IMG/M metagenome (GOLD analysis project Ga0116171, IMG submission 89798) | Active sludge microbial communities of municipal wastewater-treating anaerobic digesters from Japan - AD_JPNHW2_MetaG | ecosystem: Engineered > Bioreactor > Anaerobic > Digestate | place...
ATGATCGCGATAACGGCAAATCAGGCTGCCGGAAGAAAATAATGTATTATAAATTTTAATATTCATATTTATGGTTATCCTGGTTTTAAACTGCGGAAGTTCCTCTATCAAGTACCAGCTATTCGAAATGGGCGAGGGTAATCAACTTCTTGCAAAAGGGCTTCTTGAACGTATTGGCCTGAATGATAGTGTATTAACTCATAAACCCACTGGCGGAGAGCCCTATAAGGTTGTAAACGATATTCCTGATCACACAACCGGCATCAACCTTGTGATGGGTGTCCTCACTGACCCCAGGCACGGTGTTATAAAAGATATCACCGAGATCAAAGCAGTCGGCCACAGGGTCGTAAACGGAGGCGAAAGCTACAAAGAGAGCGTTCTTATTGATAATGAGGTTAAAAGGCAGATCGAGATTAACAGCGAACTTGCACCGCTTCATAATCCGGCAAACCTGAAGGGTATACTTTCTGTTGAAAAGCTGATACCTGGGGTTCCCCAGGTTGCCGTTTTTGATACTTCATTTCATCAGACTATGCCTGATTATGCATATATGTATGCACTTCCTTATGAGTACTACGAGAAATACAAAATAAGAAAATACGGATATCACGGCACCAGCCATAAATTCGTTGCCTCCAAAGCTGCAAAACTGATCGGAAGGGATATGAAGGACCTTAATATCATAACCTGTCACCTGGGAAACGGCGCTTCTATTACCGCAATCCAAAAAGGAAGATCAATTGATACTTCCATGGGCTTTACACCTGTGGACGGACTAATAATGGGTACCAGAACCGGAGAAATTGACCCCGGCGTTCTTATATATATTGCTGATAAGGAGCATCTTAATGTGACCGGGGTTAATAACCTTATAAACAAAAAAAGCGGTGTGGCCGGGATATCGGGACTTTCATCAGATATGCGCGACCTTGAGACCGCTTATGCAGAAGGTAATGAAAAAGCAATTCTTGCCTTGAATATGTACGCCTATAAAGTGAAGAAATATATCGGTTCATATATCGCAGTACTTAACGGACTCGATTTGCTTATATTCACAGGCGGAGTAGGAGAGAATGATCATAAAATGAGGGCCATGATATGCTCGGATATGGAATCGCTCGGGATAGAATTCGATTATGAGGCAAATAACGGCGTCAGGGGGAAGGATCTTGTGATTTCAAAGCCTGAATCCAAAGTTAAAGTAATGTGCATTACTACCGACGAGGAGTTTGTAATAGCTTCAGATACGAAGTATATTGTTGAACATCAGACTGTCTGATTCCAATCACAAACTTAATACCAAGGCTATGGTACTTAAAAGCCTCGCCGATCTTAAAGGCATTGTAACAGGAAAGCCGCCGAGGAAACTGGTTCTGGCTGCAGCTCAGGACCAGCATTCACTTGGTGCAGTGATCAGAGCATGGGAGGACCACATTGTTGAACCTATACTTGTTGGTGACAAGGAGGCAATCCAGAATATATGTTACGAAAACGGCTACAATTTCGCGGGTTTGAGGATAATTCACGAACCTGATACTGAAATGGCAGTCGAAATGTCTGTCAAAATGCTCAGCGGCAAACAGGCCGATATCCTTATGAAGGGGAAGGTCGGAACTTCCACCCTGCTCAAATGCGCACTCAATAAGGACTGGGGTCTCCGGACAGGCAATCTTTTGTCGCATATTGCACTTTTTGAGGTAGATACCTATCACAAACTTATCGCCGTAACCGATGTGGCAATGAACATCGCTCCCAATCTGAAGGATAAGATTGCCATTGTGAATAATTCGGTTTCTTTTCTGCACCGTCTTGGCTATGTAATGCCAAAAGTTGCAGTTCTTGGAGCTGTTGAGATGGTGAATGAGAATATGGAAGCCACGCTCGATGCCGCCCTTCTCTCGAAGATGAACCAGCGCGACCAGATCAAGAACTGCATCATCGACGGACCTCTTGCTTTTGACAATGCGGTGAGCCTTGAGAGCGCCCAGCATAAAGGTATAAAAAGTGAAGTGGCAGGCGATACTGATCTTTTGCTTATGCCCGATATCGAGGTGGGAAACGTGCTTTACAAATCGCTCGTCTTTTTCGCAAAAGCAAAGGTTGCTTCCATAATTCTGGGAGCGCAGGTCCCGATAGTGCTGACTTCCAGATCAGATTCAGAACAGGCAAAATACGATAGCATACTTCTTTCAGCAGCGGCAAGTAAATAGTCAATAGGCTTATGATCCGATCGCTCGATCAGATGGTAGAAAAGGTCCACGCACTTAATAAAAAGTACAGGATCGCGGTTGCCTGGGCACAGGATTCCAATACCATCAATGCGATTCATAAAGCTGTCAGCTATGGCTTTGCAGATGGCATACTTATTGGCAATGTTGCTGAAATAAGAAATATCTGCAAGAAGACAGGTGTTGATCCCGACCTGTTCTCACTTGCAAATACTGAAAATGAAATTACCGCATCGGAAGAAGCAGTAAGGCTGACTCGTGAGGGATATGCCGATATTGCGATGAAGGGTCTTGTCGGAACAGACAAATTCCTGCATGCAGTGATGGACAAAAAGAAGGGGCTGATGATTCAGAATGCCGTTTTAAGTTATGTCTGTGCACTGGAAGTCCCTGCATATCATAAGCTTCTGTTTATTACCGATCCGGCTGTGATCCCCGTTCCCTCTCTTGAACAGAAAATCGAAATGGCTGAATATGCTATTAAAATGGCAGGACGGTTCGGGATAAAAATACCTAAGATTGCACTTATTTCTGCTTCGGAAAAACCCGGAAAACATTTTCAGAGTTCTGTAGATTATGGAGTTATGTGCAAAATGGCAAAAAACAGGGAGATATCGGAGTGTATAATGGACGGACCGCTCGATATTTTTCTTGCCTGCGATAAGAAAAGCATTGATATCAAAGGAATTGATACTCCTGTCAATGGCGATGCTGATATCCTCCTTTTTCCGACACTCGAATCTTCAAATCCTTTCTATAAAGGACTTATGCTATTTGCACACGGAGAGCTTGCAGGTCTGATAAGGGGCACGGATAAACCCGTCATTGTCATGTCAAGAAGCGAAAGTGAAAAATCGAAGTTCTATTGTATCGCTCTGGCTTGCCTTATGGCCTGATCGTGAAATTAACAGGCAATTAATCAGATTCCCTATATGGAAAAACGACTTATCCTGGCAATAAATCCCGGATCGACATCGACTAAGTTTGGGCTTTTTGAGGAAAAGGAACTTGTTTTCAGTAAAACACTAAGGCATTCGGCTGAGGAGTTAAAAGAATTTTCGAAGATCACAGATCAGTTTCACTTTAGAAAAAATCTGATTGTTAATGATTTAACAGATAATGGCTTCGACCTGGCTTCAATTGCCGCTGTTATCGGAAGAGGCGGTCTGATAAAACCAATTGAATCAGGAGTATACGAAGTGAATGTAAGGATGATTGAGGATCTTGAGAAAGGGCTTATGGGCCAGCATGCCAGTAACCTGGGAGGACTTATTGCAGATGAGATAGCCTCTTCGCTTCCTGATGCAAGGGCTTTTATTGTTGATCCTGTGGTTGTTGACGAACTTGAACCGGTTGCAAGGATATCAGGAATCCCTGCAATTGAAAGAATATCCATCTTCCATGCCCTTAACCAGAAAGCTGTGGCCCGTTTATTTTCAGAATCCGTGAACAGGAGATATGAGGACCTTAACCTTATTGTTGCCCACATGGGCGGCGGAATAAGTGTAGGTGCACACAGGAAGGGAAAGGTAATTGATGTTAACAATGCCCTGAACGGCGACGGACCATTTTCGCCTGAACGCGCCGGCGGACTTCCTTCCGGACAGCTTGTCGATCTGTGCTTCAGCGGAAGGTATACGTATGAAGAGCTGAAATCGATGATCACCGGGAAAGGAGGATTAGTAGCTTACCTTGGGACAAACAGCTTTATGGATGTTTGCGAAATGGCGCGGAAGGGAGATAAAAAAGCCGGACTCTTAATTGAGGCGCTTGCATATCAGGTGTCAAAGGAAATAGGAGCTATGGCAGCAGTTCTTGAAGGCAGGATAGATGCTATATTGCTTACGGGCGGACTGGCCTTCCAGGAAGAACATATCGAGAGGATAAGGGAAAAGACAGGATTTCTGGCTGAAATAGTCGTCTTTCCCGGCGAGGATGAGATAAAAGCCCTTGCCTTCAACGGATTGCTGGCCCTCGATGGAAAAATTGAAATCCGGGAATACTGTTAGGGATTGGCCACTGCAACAGGAAGTACCTTACCATTAAAAAAACTGTTTCCTTTTAATGCAAAATAAGAGATGAACTCTGCCATTCCGGCAGGAGTGACCGGCGCTTTAAATCCGGGAAAAGCCGCAGCAAACATTTCAGTCTGAACAGAACCCAGTGCGAGACAGTTGACACTTATACCGTCAGGAGAAAGCTCGGAGGCGAGACATTCGCTCAGGCACGAAAGCGCTGCCTTCGAGGCACTGTAAACCGATAACCCCCTGTATTTGGAGCTTCCCTGAAAGCCTCCCATGCTCGAAATATTGACTATATGGGATCCGGCAGGCATAAGCGGCACCAAAATCCTTATAAACCCGGCAGGGCCAAAGAAATTTGTCTCCATCATATATCGCTCCTCCTGTGCCGTCAGCTTCATAAAATCCTTCACAACAAGCGAACCTGCCATATTTATTAATATATCAACCCTGCTGAAACGATTGTAAATCTGATCTTTTATTACTTCAATCTCCTTTTCCAGCACCGATACATCCATTTTCAGGTACGACAGGTTCTCATTGATACATTCGTTTTCAAGGCTTTTAAGCTCCGGCTCATTCCTGCCTGTTGCCAGTATCTGATTATCTTTGTCGTTGGCTAAATACTTTGCAACTTCCCTGCCGATGCCCCGGGATGCACCGTTAATTATAATATTCATATTCAGATTAATGTTTTTTTTGTTTATTTGCCACGATTATGTGTAAAGTTAAGAAATTGTTATTATGATAACAGTTGATTGCTTAAGAATCAAAACAGGGTTGCTGAGATCATCCGTTTTTGTCCTGGTTTTCAGTGTCTGTGTATTAAACGCTTACGGGCAGGAACAGAACAGTACAAGGGAGGAACCGCCGCCTTTGAAGGAAAGGCTGTTCTTTGGCGGAAGCTTTGGCCTGCAGTTCGGAACTGTAACCGATATCCAGTTTTCACCGGTTGCAGGCTTCTGGGTACTGCCAAGGGTGGCTGTTGCTGCTGGACCCAATTACAGGTATTTCAAAGATCCAGTTGACCATACCTCAATTTATGGCGGCAAAGTCTATAGCGAGTTTATCTTTCTTCAGGATCTCGATAATATAATTCCCATCGGGTTGCATTTCGGTATGTTTTTGCATGTCGAGGACGAGTTTCTAAGCCTTGAATCTTCATTTTTCAGAATTATGCCCTACGATACCGACAGGTTTATCATAAATACAGTCCTGGCCGGCGGGGGTTTACGACAGCAGATGGGAAGAAGATCATCTCTTAACATGACCTTTCTCTGGGCCCTTAACGATCATGGATACGGTATTTACGGAAATCCTGAAATAAGGATTTCATTTATGTTCTGAAAAGTTCAGACATTAAGCGTTTCACCTTCCGATTTAGCTATTATCACCGCGGCACATGTGTCCCCGTAAACGTTTATGGCCGTTCTGAACATATCGAGTATCCTGTCAACAGCAAGTATAAGTCCAATGCCTTCGAGAGGCAGTCCTACCGCCTTAAGTACAACGGCCATCATTACAAGGCCTGCCATAGGTATTCCGGCGGCTCCGATAGCGGCCAGGAGAGCTGTAAAAATAACTATAAGCTGCTGTCCGATGGAAAGATCAATTCCATAGGCCTGGGCAATGAATAGTACAGCAACGCATTCATAAAGGGCAGTACCGTTCATGTTAACTGTGGCTCCCAGCGGTAAAGTAAAGCTGGCGATCCTGTTCGAGACCCCGTCCTTATCCTCAACAGCTTCCATGGTAAGCGGAAGAGTAGCATTCGAAGATGATGTCGAGAAGGCTGTCAGAAGCGGTGTGGCCATGTTCCTGAAATGCTTCAGGGGATTTGCTTTTCCAAGAAGTTTCACTGAAAGCGGAAGAGTTACAAAACCATGGAATATAAGACCTGCAAGAACAGTGATGAAATATAGTCCAAGCCTTGTAATTACCTCGCCAATGCTGTTCCCCATCTCCACCTGCTGAGAGATCACCTTTGCCGTGATGCTGAAAATGCCCAGAGGAGTGAATTTTATTATGAACATTGTAATTTTCATAATGACATCCAATACGGCATTCAGGACATCCATCAGGCTTTGGCGCTGATTTTCCCCGATTTTTGTAATGAAGAAACCGAATAGAATGGCGAAAAATATAATTGAAAGCATCTGACCCTGAGCCAGGGCATCTACAATGTTTGTCGGTACGATTTTGATGAGAGTCTGGCCAAAACTGTCGGCGGCAGTTTCTATTCCCTCTACAGGTGCTTTGAATCCCAGCTCGGCGCCTGTGCCGGGTTTAATCGTCGTTACGAGAAAAAAGCCTGTTACTATAGCTGCCAGGGTCGATAAAACATAATATCCCATGGTTTTGAGACCAAGCCGCCCCAGGTTGCCGCCACTGCCTACACTTGCAACCCCTGTCGAAATAGAGAAGAGTATTAGAGGAACTATTATCATGGTGAGAGATCTCAGAAATACATCACCAACCCAGTTTGTATATTTCGTAGCCGCCGGGAAATAAAATCCGAATAATCCTCCTGCAAAAAGCATAATTATAATTTGCCAGTGGAGTGGGATGCTCATTTTTGATTTGCTCATAGTTTCAGGTTTTGCAGGTTAAAGGAAAAAAAACTTTGCGATAAATCAGTTTTAAAACGATAATTTTTTCTGAATCCTTAACCCCGTGAGAATTGAAAATTTGCTTTCCGTCCGCTGTATGGATTCAAATATTCAAAATTCAGTCATGATCAGTTCTGATTTCCGTCACGGATCATGCCGGAACCCGCTGCCGTGACAAAAAACTGTTGAATTACAAATGTAAATAACGGATAAAACATTGGATATTTACACATGTAAAAAAGAAATTACATAACTCATATTAACAATTGTAAATAAATATTCAAAAGTCATTAATGAATCTATAATACACTGTAAATCACCATATAAATCATGCTTATTTGAGGTAAGGAGACATTCTAAAGGCTGTATCCTGACCTCAGATATTTAGTTCCGGCTATTTCTTTAACATATATAATTAAATACCAGTATTTTCAGGATCTAATCTTAACAAATAATGCAGCAAATTAAGAGCCTGAGTCCGGGATTTCCGGTTAAATTTATCATAAGATACCGTATTAATATGTTTTACCAACATGCAATAATTACAATTGTAAATTAAAATATATTAGCCATGTAAATAAGATATTATTTACATTTGTAATTAACTATTTTACCCTGATGAGAGACCGAATCCTTGAATTTCTAAGAAAAGAAAACAAAACTTCAGCACAGTTTGCAGAAGAAATAGGTGTTCAGCCTTCCGGCATTTCCCATATACTTTCAGGAAGGAATAAGCCTAGCCTTGATTTTGTAGTCAAGATGCTTGAAAAATACAATTATATATCTTCCGACTGGCTGATATTCGGTAAGGGAAACATGTACAAGGAAACAAAACAGCCTGATCTGTTTTCAGTATTTACGCAGGAAGAAAAAGCGACAGAGCCGGTTAGAATTGATAAAACGGCTGAATTACAAACTTTAAGTCACGCAGAAGCCGGTATTCAGGTGAAACCCGACAGTGTGAATGAAATATCGAATTCTCAGGTTACGAAAATTGTTTGGTTTTACGGCGATAACAGTTTTGAGGAATATAATCCAAGGAAAGACTGATCAGTGTTTTCCAGAACCGGGCCATTAATTATCTTTGCTGAAAATTATCTTCCGATGGCAAAGAGAATTGAGGATTTTACAGTAACCGGTAACCATCGACTGACAAAAGATATCTTTGTTTTACATCTTAAATCAGAGGACCATCTTCCGCCTCTTTTTCCGGGGCAGTTTGTTCAGGTTAGAGTAGATGGCAGTCCGGGCACCTTTCTCAGGAGGCCGTTTTCAATACATGATGCAGATTTCGGCACGAACACAATAAAATTGCTTATCCAGGTTGCCGGAAAAGGTACTGAGAAGCTTTCAGCTCTCAAGGCAGGCGACATTGTCAATATAATTTATCCTCTGGGCAACTCCTTTTCCTCCCCCGATGAAGGAGAAAAGATACTTCTCACGGGAGGCGGCTGCGGTATTGCCCCGCTACTCTTCCTGGCAAAGCATCTGCGGTCGAGGGGATTCGTCCCGGAAATACTTCTCGGATTCAGGAATTCTGAACGACTTATAGAATATGAAGAATATGCCCTGGCCGGGAATGTTCATGTTACTACTGAGGATGGTTCAAGAGGTATAAAAGGATTTGTTACAAATCATCCGGTGCTCGGCGAAAAGAAGTTCGACAGGGTATTTTGCTGTGGTCCTGAACCCATGATGAAGGCCGTAGCAGCATGGAGCAAAGCCCATAATGTCAGTTGTGAGGTCTCACTCGAGAATCTTATGGGATGTGGTTTTGGTGTCTGCCTTTGCTGCGTTGTTGATACTGTAAAAGGCAACCTTTGCACATGCACCGATGGACCGGTATTTAATATAAAGGAATTGAAATGGTAAACCTTGAAGTTACTGCAGGCTCACTTAAGTTCAGGAATCCGGTAATCACGGCATCCGGGACTTTTGGCTATGGATCTGAATTTGAAGACTTTATGGATGTGTCAAGGCTCGGTGGCATAATTCTTAAAGGCACAACACTTGAGCCGCGTGAAGGGAATCCTTATCCAAGGATGGCCGAAACCCCATCCGGAATGCTTAATGCTGTCGGGCTGCAGAACAAGGGAATTGATTATTTTGAAAGGAACATATATCCTAAGGTATCTGAATATGACACAAATGTAATCGTAAATATCAACGGCAGCTATATTGAGGATTATGTGGCTCTTGCATACAGAGTCAACAACCTTGACAGAATAAAGGCAATTGAACTCAATATTTCGTGCCCCAATGTAAAAATGGGAGGGATGGCCTTTGGAACAAATCCCGTCTCGGCACGTGAAGTCATAAAGGCTGTCAGGGCTGTATATTCAAAGACAATGATTGTGAAGCTGTCGCCCAATGTAACTGATATTACGGAATTTGCAAGGATTGCTGAAGAAGAGGGAGCAGACTCGGTTTCGCTTGTCAATACTTTTCTTGGAATGGCTGTCGATATTGATTCTATGAAGCCATCCCTTTCGACAATCACCGGTGGTCTGTCTGGTCCCGCCATTAAACCCATTGCCCTCAGGATGGTATGGCAAACAGCCAGGTCAGTTAAGATACCTGTTATCGGGATGGGAGGAATTATGGATGCAAATGATGCAATAGAATTTATACTGGCAGGTGCAACAGCAGTACAGGTAGGTACGGCTTCATTTATCGATCCGCAGATTTCAGTAAAAATCATAGATGGAATTGAAAAATACCTATCAACAAAAGGATATAGTAGTATCAGCGAAATACAGGGGTTAATAAACAGAAAATAGACTTATTTTATCTCTTTTCCTCTTAATTTTCAAGTTGCTCCGGACTGAAACAGGCACTTTCAGAATAAAAGAATTTTACCATTTTGTCATTTCTTTCCTTAATATCTTTAAATTTGTAGCTCCTGATATTGGAAAATTTTAATCTAATGATAAACTTTTTTTAAAATGAGTGAAAATATTCATATTGATAATCTGGATAAGAAAATTCTGGATATTATTACCAAGAATGCAAGGGTACCCTACCTCGAGGTTGCAAGGGAATGCAATGTTTCAGGAGCTGCTATTCACCAGCGTGTTCAGAGGCTTATAAAGATCGGCGTTATAAGGGGTTCTGAATTTAAGGTCGATCCCGCCCTTGTAGGTTTTAAAACATGTGCCTATATCGGAGTATATCTTGATCATCCCGGCCATTACCGTGATATAATAAAGAAGTTCAAAGAAATACCTGAGATCATCGAATGCCATTATACTACCGGCAATTACTCATTATTCCTCAAGGTCTACACCCGTGATAACGAACATCTTCGTGAGATCCTTACAGATAAGATCCAGAATATACCAGGTGTTGTACGCACCGAAACCCTCATTTCGCTTGAAGAATCTATAAACAGGCAGATACCTGTACTATCTGAATAGGAGGCGATTACCACTCTTTAATTAACTCATAACCCTTTTATTCCATTTGTCTCACATGAGATCGAAGCTTCATTTTTTACTAATAGCGGAAATCCTGGTGTTATTGTTTATTTCCGCAGGTTGCAACACTGGAAAAGAAGACTTCACACGTGGCGTCGGCATTTATCCGGGTGATCCATCCGAGTATTCCGGACCGCAGCTTGTTGCCGATAAACAGAATTACAGGAACATAGCCCGGCTGAGACCCGCTTACAGTTCGTCATGTTATGACTATAATCTTACATCACAACTTGTTACCGACGGCATTATAACCGACCGGATGCCTGTTTGCATAGCCTTTTCCACTTCATCCGGTGTACTGCCGCGAAACGAGCGCGAATGGCTTCTTGATCACAATGCTGTTACGACATATTCTGTTAAAGGATCGGATATCTGGATCAGATATGACAGGTCAGGAGCAGGTGTCGTACCTGAAATTACAGGAATTTATGTTGATGGTAACCTGTATTTCGATAAAACAAAGCCGGGCGGATGGTTGTTCGCCTGTTACGGATCAAACGATGGGATTACATGGAATGAGATAGACACTGAAAGGGGAAACGGATTGCCTGGAATGGAAAGACCCGATCCATTTGCTGCAATGATGAGGAACGCAGGCCAGGGAAGAAGGAACCGGCAGGGTCGGCGATCGAATCCGTTTGCTGCATTCATGACCGGACCTTATGGCAGTGATTCAACAGCTCCAAGGCCATCATTCAGCTTTGGATCCGGTTTCAGGGCGCCACGGCCTCAAAGAATACTGAAATTATCATTTGATTTCAGGGAACCGGTTGCATACAAATCATATAAGATCGTTCTTAATGCACCTTCAGCTACTGACTGGACTTTCGGTGAAGTGGCTTTTTACAACGGATCAGAGAAGCTGAAAATGGCCCCTTCAGGCTATTTCAGCAGCGCCTGGATGAGTTCAGGGAACCGCGATGAATGGGTATATATTGATCTCGGGTCAATCAGCACATTCGACAATCTTAAGTTATATTGGATTGCAAAACCTTCTGCAGCTTCAGTACAGGTTTCAGATGATGCCCGGAACTGGAATGAACTTACCACCATACCATCTTCAGGGGAGCTTGTTGATGATCTGAAGCTTCCATCGGCAGCAAAGGGCCGTTTTGTAAGGGTTTTAATGAAAGGACCCGATACCATACCTCATTTTATTTTGAGCGAACTTGAAGTATTTGGTAAAGGCGGCCTTATTCCTGTTCCTGCACCGGCTCCGGCAGTTTCAGGTAAAAAGCTTTACCTCACAGGGGGCAACTGGAAGGTTCAGAGGGCATCACTTGTTGAATCTGCCGGAGAAGTCGTCTCCAGATCCGGCTTTGAAAACCCCGACTGGGTTCCGGCAACAGTTCCGGGTACAGTTCTTGTGAGTTACCTCAATGCCGGTGCACTGCCTGATCCTGACTTCGGAGACAACCAATTTCTTATCTCCGAATCATTTTTCAATTCCGATTTCTGGTACAGGAACGAGTTTGATGTTCCGTCGTCATTTAATAATGACAGATTGTTTCTCAACTTTGATGGCATAAACTGGAAAGCTGATGTTTTTGTTAACGGGACCAGGGCAGGAAGGATCGAGGGTGGCTTTATCAGGGGGAAATTTGATGTCACCGGACTTATTATTCCGGGGCAGCAAAATGCAATAGCCGTACTTATACATAAGAATGACAATATCGGGATCGTTAAAGAGCAAACAGCACTCAGCGCCGATAAGAACGGAGGCATACTTGGAGCTGATAATCCCACTTATCACGCCTCAATAGGGTGGGATTGGATACCTACCATACGAGGAAGGAATGCAGGCATTTGGAATGATGTTTTTCTTAAGGCTACCGGACCTGTTGAACTGGAAGATCCTCTTGTCATTACTGATCTTGATCTTCCCGATACAACATCTGCAGACATTACCCTTGAAGTCAGTGTGAAAAACCACTCTGATAAGCCTGTAACAGGTATACTTTCGGGCAAATATGGAGAAGTGTTGTTCGAGAAGGAAGTATCGCTTGATCCTTTTGCAGAAAAAACAGTCAGGTTTGATCCGGCAACTTTTCCGGCCCTGCATATAGCTGATCCGGTCCTCTGGTGGCCCCGGGGTTATGGTAAACCTCACCTCTATGATGTAAGTCTTGAGTTCAGGTCAGATGATCTGATCTCAGATGAAGTCTTGTTCAGGTCGGGGATACGTGAAATGACATATGATGAATCGGACGATATCCTTAATATTTATGTAAACGGCCGCCGTTTCATTGGCAGAGGTGGTAACTGGGGATTTCCCGAATCGAACCTGAGGTACAGGTCGCGTGAGTATGATATTGCAGTTGCATATCATGCCGATATGAATTTCACAATGTTACGCAACTGGGTCGGTCAGACTGGCGATGATGAGTTTTATGAAGCCTGCGATCGTTATGGAATTATGATATGGCAGGATTTCTGGCTTGCAAATCCGGCTGACGGACCTGATCCGGATAACCCTGAAATGTTCCTTCTTAATGCTGAAGATCTTGTAAGGAGGATAAGGAATCATGCCTCCCTGGCTCTTTATTGCGGACGTAATGAAGGCAATCCTCCGGCAGTCATTGATACGGCTTTACGCACAATGATTCCCAAACTGCATAACGGGATCCATTACATATCCAATTCGGCGATGGGAGTAGTAAGCGGAGGCGGTCCTTACAGGGCGCTTCCTCCCAGAGATTATTATCTTCTCTATGGATATAACAAATTCCACAGTGAGAGGGGTATGCCAAATGTTATGACATTTGAAAGTCTTGAACAGACACTTCCCGATAGCGCGTTGTGGCCTCAGAACAGTCTGTGGGGTGTACATGATTATTGTCTCGAAAGCGCACAGGGCGCTGATTCTTTTAACAAAATGGTAGAGAAAGGCTTTGGCGCGGCTGAGAATGCAAAACAATTCACAGAATTTGCACAGTGGATAAATTACGACGGGTATCGTGCCATTTTTGAAGGTAGAAGCAAATTCCGTCAGGGAATGCTCCTGTGGATGAGCCATCCCGCATGGCCCTCAATGGTATGGCAGACATATGATTATTATTTTGATCCTACAGCTGCATATTTCGGTTGTAAAAAGGCTTCCGAACCTGTGCATATTCAATGGAATCCTGTTTTTGATACTGTTGAAGTCGTAAACTACAGCGCCGGATTCAGAAAAGGGCTGACCGCCAGGGCACAAATTATCAATATGGATGGTTCAGTAAGATGGGAAAAAGAATCTGTCATCGACATTGGAGAAGATATGACAGCCAGATGTTTTAAACTTGAATTTCCTTCTGACATTTCGGAAGTCCATTTCATAAAACTGACTCTGAAGGAAGGGGATAAGATAATATCTGATAATTTTTACTGGAGAGGAACTGAGGACGGAAATTACAGGGCATTGAAAAATCTGCAGAAGACAGCTCTTGACTCTGATACGAGGATCCGGAAAAATGGCAGGGTGTGGATATTAACAACTGATCTCCTTAATACAGGTGATGTTCCGGCTCTTATGGTCAGGCTGAAAGTATCAGGCCTGAAATCAGGAGAGAGGATCCTTCCTGTATTTTTCAGTGATAACTTCTTTTCGCTGATTCCAGGTGAAAAGAAGACCATAACAACGACACTCAGTGATGATGATACGAAAGGGGAGAAGCCTGATGTGGTAATATCAGGTTTTAACCTGTAGTCAAAATAGTACTTCTTCTTATTGCCGGTTCAAATAAACTTGACTTTGGTTACTGCCTTGTTTATCTTTGATATGCAGTTAACCTGGCCTTTATTTACATTAACACCGGAA
>Ga0116171_10003662_pt1 | contig 14136 bp, 14 predicted proteins | sample AD_JPNHW2_MetaG_FD_89798 | JGI IMG/M metagenome (GOLD analysis project Ga0116171, IMG submission 89798) | Active sludge microbial communities of municipal wastewater-treating anaerobic digesters from Japan - AD_JPNHW2_MetaG | ecosystem: Engineered > Bioreactor > Anaerobic > Digestate | place...
CTCCCCATGCCGGTGATGTTCTCGGGGCTTCCCGTGCATTGGAAGGTGCTTTCTCTGGCCACGCTGGCGCTTGGCGTAGTTGCCGTCGCGTCTGCACTGCCACCGGCCAGGCAGGCCGCGGCCATGACGCCCGTTGAGGCGCTGCGCTACGAGAGGTGAGCTTCAAGATGACTTACGGCTACATCTTCAGGGAAGCCATCGCCGCCTTACGTTTCCACCGCCGCCGGACTTTGACAACGGCGCTGAATCTCGGCTGGGGCGTCGCCTGCTTCGTCATCCTGATCAGCTACGGGAATGGATTCGAAGCGGCGCTGACCAAGGCGTTCACCGCCGTCGGCCAGGACCTTATCCTCACCATCCCTCGCACCACAGGCGCACAGGCCGGCGGACAGCGCGCCGGGCGCAAGATTCGATTTGACATCGAAGACGCCAGGACGCTGAAGGAGTCCGTTCCGCTGATTGAGGCGCTATCGCCGGAGATCATGCCCGGCGGGATGAGGCTCCTCCATGGGTCGCGCGAATTCGAAACGACACTGCGGGCGGTCTATCCGGAATACGACACGATCAGAAATATCAAGATGACGGACGGGCGCTGGATCAACGAGGATGACCGCACCCACCAGCGGCGCGTAGCCGTGCTTGGAAGCGAGACAGCGAAGAAGCTCTTTGCGGGGGCGCCGGCAGTGGACGAAGAGGTCACGATCAATGGAATCCGGTTCAACGTTATCGGAGTCATTGATACCAAGGTCCAGATCGCCAACTACAATACGCCCGACAATGAATGCGTCTTCATCCCCTACGACACGTACACTGTCTTCGGCGACATCAAGTACCCTTGGATCTTCGTTTGGAGGCCGGTCTCTAGTGAAGCCCGGGATCGGGCCATCGCGATGGTTCGCGCCAAGCTCGGCGAACTGCATAGATTTCCTCCCTCCGACGAACGGGCCGTTGAGATTCTCGCCTTCAACAAGTTCATGACCATCGTCACAGGTATGGCCTTGGCCGTGAAGCTGCTCATGGGCTTCGTTGGCGCTCTGACGTTGGCCATCGGGGGCGTCGGACTGGCCAATATCATGCTTGCCTCGGTGATCGAACGAACGCGTGAGATCGGCATGATGAAGGCGATCGGCGGACGGCGGCGGATGATCCTGTCCCAGTTCCTCACCGAGGCGTCGCTGGTCATCCTGATGGGCGGCTTGATCGGCGTCTCGCTCGGCTTGCTCGCCACCGAGGCCATCGGATCCATGCCGTTCCTGGGCGCCGCCTTCGAGGACAACAGCGGCGTCGGCGACATTCACCTAGATGTCTCGATCTCCGCTATCGCTATCTCAATGGGCGTCCTGCTCCTTGTCGGCCTCATCGCCGGCATCGTCCCAGCCATGAAAGCCTCCCGCCTTGACCCCATCGAAGCCCTGCGGTACGAGTAAGACCCTTGACGTCTTAAGTCAATCCATATAGACGTAAGCTATGCCACGGAACAGGCCACCGTCAGAGCAGACGTAGCGCGTGCTGCTGGCGCTGGCCGAAGAACGGACAGCGTGGCATCACGGATACGACCTCTGCCTGAGGACCGGCTTGAAGGCGGGATCGATGTACCCGATCCTGATGCGCCTCGCCGACCGGGAACTGCTGGGAGCCTCGTGGGAGCGGGAGTTGCCCTCCGGCCGACCGCCGAGGCACCTTTACCGGCTAACGAACGCCAGGCTGGAGGCGGTGCTGGAGGTCGCCAAGGCAAGGGAAGAAGCCGGGCGGACGAGACCCGCGGTGCGGGGCCTGAGGGAAGGCCTGGCTCGATGAGACGCGATGTTTCGGCGAGGATTCCGGGGTTGGCCATGTGGTTGCCAGACTCCCGTCGCGAATGGGCCGAGGCGATGACGGCGGAACTGGAGCAATTGGACGGGCGGCTGGAGAGGTGGCGGTTTGCGCTGGGTGCCTGCGGGTTGTGTTGTTCCCGCCGGGAGGCCGAGGGAGGACATTTGCGATGGCGAACGGACCGTTCGAGTTGATTGCTGCTCGACCGCGTATGGCCGCGTGGACGGGGCTGCTGTTTATGCTGCCGTTCTGGGTGATGAACCTGATTGTGGTAAAGCGGATGGAGCCGGTATTCACATGGATCCGGCCGGGGCTGCATTCGAGCCCGCAGGAGTATGTCCTGCTGGCTGTCGTTCTTCTGCTGATCCCAATGGGAGCAATGTGGGCTCTGATCCCATCGCTCAGCCGCGGCCCGGACGGGAAGCGGAAGTTCCACGCGACGAACGCGGCTGTGGCGATGGGGCTGGTGCTGTTCTTCGTGGCGGTGGCGCTGGGGGCGGAGATCTACGCCTGCGAGGTGATGCATGCGCCGTACTGTGACTGAACGCAGTTTGCGGCGGCCGGCCCGCGGGTGTAGCAGCATTCCGTGAATTCAGAAGTCGGCACAGGTGGCACATGGCTGGCAGATGCCAGCACCTCGCGCTGACGCGGCAAGATCGCCGGCTGAAGGCTATCGCATATTCGCTTTGAGGATCTTCTTCCGCAACCGGATCGAGACAGGCGTCACCTCGACGAACTCGTCTTCGTTGATGAACTCGATCGCCTGCTCCAGGTTCAGCAGCCGCGGCGGCACCAGGCGGATTGCCTCGTCGGCGGAAGAAGCCCGCATGTTGGTCAGCTTCTTTTCCTTGACGATGTTCACGTTCAGGTCGTCGGGCCGCGAATTCTCGCCGATCACCATGCCTTCATACACTTCAGTCACCGGCGAGATGAAGATCTCGCCGCGCTCTTGAAGGTTGAAAATGGCGTAAGCGGTCGATTTGCCAGGGCGGTCGGCCACAAGCACGCCGGTCTGACGCAACGGGATGTCGCCCTGCCACTCGATGTAGCCGTGGAACAGAGAGTTCATGATCGCCGTGCCCTTCGTGTCGGTGAGCATCTCGGAACGCAGGCCAATCAAGCCGCGCGACGGCAGCAGAAACTCAAGCCGCACGCGTCCCGAACCGTGGTTGACCATCTTCGTCATCTTGCCCTTGCGCATGCCGAGCTTCTCGATCACCACGCCGACGTAGGGTTCCGGCACGTCGATCACTAGAAGCTCCTGCGGTTCCATGAGTTTGCCGTTGACGGTCTTGGTGATGATCTGCGGTTTGCCGACCATCAGCTCGTAACCTTCGCGGCGCATCATCTCGATGAGGATGGCAAGTTGCAGCTCGCCGCGGCCCATGACCTGGAAAGCATCGGGTCCGCCGGCCTCTTCGACGCGCAGGCTTACGTTTGTGAGCAGCTCCTTGTCCAACCTATCCCGGAGGTTGCGAGACGTCACGTAGGTACCTTCACGGCCCACGAATGGCGATGTGTTGATGGTGAACAACATGCCGATCGTCGGTTCGTCGATGCGGATGACCGGCATAGCCAGCGGCGTATCGGGATGGGACACCGTTTCGCCGATAGTGATGCCATCGACCCCGGCAATGGCCAGGATGTCGCCCGGCAGAGCGCGGGTCTCCTCGACTCTCTTCAACCCTTCGAACGAGTACATCTTGGTGATCCGCGTCTTTTCCACCTTGCCGTCCAGTTTGGTGATGGACACGTCGTCGCCGATGTTCAGCGTGCCGTTGAAGACGCGGCCGATCGCGATGCGGCCGAGGTAATCGGAGTAGTCGAGGTTGCCGACCTGGAACTGGAGAATGGCCTCGGGGTCGCCCTTCGGTGCGGGAATGTGTTTCAGAATTGCCTCGAACAGTGGTTCGAGCGAAGTGGACTCGTCCTCAAGCGAGAGCTTGGCAATGCCGTCGCGGGCGATGGCGTACACGACGGGGAAGTCGAGTTGGCTTTCGTTGGCGTCGAGATCGATGAAGAGGTCGAAGATCTCGTTCAGCACCTCCTGGCAACGGGCGTCGGGGCGATCGATCTTGTTGATGACGATGATCTGCGGCAGGCGCGCCTCGAGAGCCTTCGACAGCACATAGCGGGTCTGTGGCAAGGGGCCTTCGGAGGAGTCGACCAGCAGCATGACTCCATCGACGAGCTTCAGGGCGCGTTCGACTTCGCCGCCGAAATCGGAGTGGCCCGGCGTGTCGACGATGTTGATCTTGTAACCGTGATAGTGCACGCCCGTGGTCTTTGCAAGGATGGTGATGCCGCGTTCACGCTCGAGTTCGTTCGAGTCCATGACGCGTTCCTCCACCTTCTCGTTGGCGCGGAAGATGCCAGACTGGCGGAACATGGAGTCGACCAGCGTTGTCTTGCCGTGGTCGACGTGCGCAATGATAGCGATGTTTCTCAGTTGTGGGTTCGGAGATGTCATTTGGAACACCGGACGGGTGCGGAAAATTCCATTGTCCCACGATGCGGGGTCGTGTGCGCGCGGACAGGCGTCACGGGTCCAGCCGGACGACGAAAGCATCGGGCGCGAGGCGCCGCAGCTTCTCGGCCAACGCTTCGGCTTCTTCCTGCGTTGTCTTGTTGCCGGCCAGCACGCGGTAGGTCACCGGGTCGCCGTCGCGTTTGACGACGCGCACCGGCGAGTATCGCCCCTCCAATTCGTCGCGCAGAGCCTCGGCCCTCGATTCGTCCCTGAAAGCGCCCAACTGCACGGCGTACGAGGGCTGTCCCAGTGCTGGACCGTAGCCGAGAACGATGATGCGGACCTTCGCCGTGCCTGGTCCGATCATCCCGACCTGCCTGGCCGCGGCGCGCGACAGGTCGATGACGCGGTCTCCGACGAAGGGCCCGCGATCGTTGATGCGGACCTCGACGTCCTTGCCGTTCGACAGATTCGTGACACGGACTCGAGCGCCGAACGGCAGCGTGCGATGCGCCGCCGTCAGTTGATCCATGTCGTAGATCTCGCCGTTGGCGGCGCGTCTTCCATGGTATGGATGGCCATACCAGCTCGCGATACCAGTCTCGATCGAACCCGCAGGTGGCGCAACCGGAACACGCGGCGCGCGCTTCCGCTTCGAGCACGCCGAAAGAAAAATGCAAAGCGTCATGGTGACTGCGATCGCGGCTCCAACTCTCCGAACCCGCGCCAACATTGAGGCGGAGTGTTTCAAACGTTCTTGAAGCGTCATGTTTCGGTCGAGCGCGCCGTTCTCGCCCTCACTTTTTCCTTGACTTTGTTTTGAGTCCAAGTTTATACAGAGATCATAATGCGATCGATAGCGATCGTGACAAACGATGTCAGGGAGAAACACTCAATGAGAAACGCGACCAAGAAGGCTGCCGCCCCGAAGAAGGCTGCTGCCCCCAAGAAGGCTGCGGCGCCCAAGAAGGCCGCTGCTCCGAAAAAGGCTGCTGCTCCGAAGAAGGCGGCTGCTCCTAAGAAGGCTGCGGCCCCCAAGAAGGCTGCTGCTCCGAAGAAGGCGGCTGCTCCTAAGAAGGCTGCGGCGCCCAAGAAGTAAACACGCAGCGCTCCCTCTCGGAGCGCGGCTGGCAGAATCAACCCTCGAGCCCCGGCGCAAGTTGGGGCTCGTTGCTTTTTGGCTCGCCCTTGTCCCACTCGGCGACGCGGAAACTCTCCCCCATCCCGAACAAGATCGTCTTCAATTGCAACCGCAGCTTCACACGCGCAAGTTCATTCTCGGCTTCAATGGACCTCTCCAGGCCGCTTTCACTGCACTCTTCCATCGCCCACCGGCACAGCGTCCGCAGCCGCCCATCCCGCCATCCCAACCCCACCGCGCTCTCCATCAAGTAAGTGAAAGGCACATGCGCCGTGATGTCCTGCTCGCCAGGATTCTCTAGAACCTCCCCGCTTGCCTGATGGCGGCGGTAACTCATCAGCGTTCCCGCCGCAAAGCGCCGCAACTCCTGTTCCGTATATCCGTAATCGATAGCCACGACGGATCCACGATCAAGCCTCGCGCCGATCTGTTCAAGCGCTCCCTTTGCCCGCACCGGCAGCTCGATCCACACCTCGTCCTGCTCGATAAACGCCCCCGCCCGCCCGGCATACTCCAGCCACTCTCCCCCCAACTTCTCGCCTGGCGACCAGACAAACCGCGCTCCCTCCTCCGTCACTCGCATCAGCCTCCATACGCCGTCCGTTCTCTTCGCCACATCCACCGGCAAGGCGTCAAACAGCTCGTTGGAAAATGCCACGCCTTCGAACGATTCCGGCGCGTCATCCCGCCCCACATCGATCGCCGCATAGCCCAACTCGCTCAGATGCTCCTCCATCTCCCCTCGCCCCGCGCCCCATTCAACCACTCTCCACGCCTTGTCCCCTTCCGGCCTTCTCCGCCCCAGCGCCGCGGCCACAAGACGCCCAAACACGGGCTGCAACTGCTCCGACGTGTAGAAGTCGCCGGCCCGGCCGAATACGCTTCTTCCACTCACGTAGTAGCCGCATTCGGCATCGTACAGCGCCGTCTCCATGAACTGAGAAAACTGGACGGGCCCACTGCTCCGGATCGCGGCCGCGATCTTCTCGCCGGCGGCGGTCACGGCCGACCGTCCTGGCGCTGCGGATTTAGAGTGAACATCTCGACAAGGTAGTCATGCAGGCAGTCGTAGAGGTAGCGCTGAAACTGCCATTCGAATTGAGCGCTGGCGGCGTCGCGGTCATGAACCGGCGCCGCGTAGACATGAATCCCCTCGACTCCCTTCACCTGCATCCGCAATTCAACCCCCTGCGTGCCCTTCTCGGCGAAAAACTCCACCAGTGGATGCTCGTACTTGGCCAACTCCCCCCTCACCCTCTCAAGCGTGCTCATGCCGATTCCAGCAGTATAGACTGTCATTCAGTGCCACTGCCCGCCACCATCCGCGTCAAGATCAGCTCCGAAGCTGCGGGCTATGCCTCGATGACGCCCGTCGTCGTGCAGGACATCGAATTCACACAGCTCATCTCCTACATCGCCGCCGCGGCGGGGACCGATCCAGCCGTCGTCTGCTCAATGCTTGAACGTGGAGCCGTTGTCTCAGGTGCGTCACGTTTCCGCTGGCAGGGGTTCACTGCCGATGCCCAGGAACTCGACGCGCTCCTGGCCCGGATGCCTTCCGACGATCCGTCGCGCCCCTTCAATGCTCAACTCTGCCACCGCATCACTTTCGTCTCGCAATACCGCCGCTATCAACTCCCGCGCGAACTGGCCTCGCGCAAGCGCATGTTCCGCCAACCTTTCTGGGCTTCCTTCCTCGACGCCCTGCCCGATCCTTCATACGTCCGCTATCTCTATAGCGAGAGCGCCGATCTCTACAGCCTCGCTCTCCAGCCGCCCGTTGCCGCTTCACTCCAGTGCCTCGCTCCCCTCCTGCCCGACCGCGGCGCCGCCCGCCTGCTCGCATCGCACCCTTTCACATCGATCGAATTGCTCGTCTCCCGCTGATCCGCGCTTGCCATTAGTCCACCGGCGGCGATACACCTGTTAAAGACCTTGCGGTCCACAATTGCCATGACCACCGACAAAAGTGAACTCTTCGCGCAGCGCCTCAACCGCTACGTTACCGCCGGACGCAACCTGAAACCGGACCGCGTGCCCTTGCGGCCTTTCGCCGCCGAGTTCACCGCCGCTCACTGCGGAATGAGTTGCCAGGAGGTCACTCACGACTACAACAAGGCCTTCGAAGCTGTCATCCGCTGCTGCAACGACTACGATTGGGACGCCGTCGTGCCAAACATGGTCTACGTCTGGACCGGACTCGCCCAGACCGCTTCGCTCCGTTACTACGCTATCCCTGGTATCGACATCCCGGCCGATGTTGCCTTTCAGTACCGCGAACCGGCCAACGACAACGCCTGGATGAAGCGCGAGGAGTACGACCAGCTGATCGAAGACCCGGTGCGGTTCCTCTATGAGATCTGGTATCCGCGCGTCGCCGCCGAACTGGCCCCCGTCGGCGAACCGCATACGTTCCGCCACAACCTTGCCTTGGTCAAAAGCACCTGGGCCATGGCTTCCTATTTCAGCGCCTTCGGCCCCCAGCTTGAGCGGATGAAGACCGAATGCGGCACGCCATCGTCCATATGCGGGATGTTGAAGGCCCCCCTCGACGTGCTTGGCGACAAGTTCCGTGGCTATGTCGGGCTCGCTTTCGACCTGATGGAGATTCCGGAGAAGGTCGAGGCCGCCTGTCACGCCCTGATGCCCCACCTCCAGTGGATTGCTCACTCTGGACTCGACCCCACGCAGAACATCCCCATCCCCATCTGGATGCACCGCGGCTGCGTTCCCTTCATCTCGCACGAGCACTTCAATCGCCTCTACTGGCCGACCTTGAAGCCGATCGTCGAATCCATCTGGGAACGTGGCAACCAGGTGCTCTTCTACGCCGAAGGCAAGTGGGACGCCCATCTCGACGCTTTCGCTGAACTCCCCGCGGGCTCGATCATCTATCACATCGACCGCGGTGATCCCGTCTTGACGCACCAGAAGCTCGGCAACAGGTTCTGCACTTCGGGCGGCGTCCCCAACGCGCTGCTCTTCCTCGGGACGCCTGACCAGGTGCGCGACCGCTGCAAGTTCCTCATCGACACCCTCGGCGCCGAGGGCGGCTACATTATGGACGCCAGCGCCATCATGCAGAATGACGCCAAGGCGGAAAACGTCCGCGCCATGACCGACTTCACCCGCGAATACGGCGTCTACTCGAGCCAGCCTAACTCATCGGTTCCGCCCCCGCCGCCCGCCAATCGTCCCAAAGCACCCGTGCCGGTGATCCCGCGCGTTCCCGCCGGCGTCTGCTTCCCGTGGGAGGAGAAGCTCAAGGATCTGCCTCCGATTCCCGGCGATCCCATGCTGGCCCGCCGCATCTACGAAGACCTCGACGCCCTTGCCTATGTCTACATCTGGCACATGGTGCTGAGCTTCTGAAAGGCCCGTCCCGCTGCTTCGGCGCGTGTAAACATTTTGCTGTCCACAGAACCGCGCGCACCCTCAGCGCGTACATACCATCGAGCGGGAGGTGTGTCCACATGGCCTTCGTGTCCCCATCCACATCAACGGGCGGTTCCGGCAGCCGCGCGATGGTTCAATCCTTGTTCGTCTCGACTGTCCTACTCTCCATCGTCTCCTGGTACACGACATACGCCGGTATGGCGCTCTATCTCAACGGCTGGTTCGCTTTCCTCGCATCTTTGGGCATCCAGTCTGCGCTCGTCCTGGTGGCGTGGCTCATTGGCTTCACAACCACGCGCCGGCCGCTGCTGACGGCTGTTTATGCCATCACGGCGGTGGTCTCGATCGCGTTCTCCTATGTCAGCCTGTACACGTGGTTTTCGGCCAGAGAGCGCCCGGCGCTGGTGCAGCGCGGTCTGTACGACACCATCACCGCGTCGGCCGGCCAGGCGGAGCAGCAAATCGCCGCGGCCATCGCCGAGGGGAAGAAACATGTTGTCGCACTTGACGAACTCACCGCCGCCGAGAAACTGCACGGACACATCTCACGCGCGCAGGATTCAGACCCGTATCTGGCCAGGATTCGTGAAGCGGTCGCGCGCGAGGCCCAGACCTATAGCGACGGCTACAAGGAAGGCGCCGGGCAGGGCGTCCGCTACACCGCCTTCGACCGTTACTCGAAGCTCGCCCGCCAGTCTGTCGAACAGCTCACCGCCGCCCAACAATCGCTGACCGCATTCCGCTCCCAATTGAAGCCGAACGATCCATCCGACGTCCAGATCCGGCGTTACCGCGAGGTCTATGATGCCATCCCCTGGACCGAGGTTGATCAGCAGACCCACGCCGTGAAAGCCGAACGCCCACCGGTGCCATCACTGTCAGACCACTTGGACAAAACGGCATCCGGCCAGGAAGAACTCCTGCTCGCTTTCACCGAACTCGTCTCAGCCCCCACGGGCCGCCACGTCTTCGCCTTTCTATTGGCCGCCTTCATCGACGTGATTGTCTTCCTGCTGGCGTTTGCCTCGGGACCCTACTTCCACGGCGCGCCGGAGCAGCGCTGGCCGGCTGCATCCGCCGCGCTTGACGGAGCCGATCCGCAGGTCTTCACCCGCGACCTCCTGCGGAAGTTCGAATCGGGGCCAGGCGGACTGGCCAGTGTCGATGTGCGCAAGTTGACCCCTGGCGAAAGACAACTCTGCATCCTGCTGGCAGGCAGACAAATGGCGACGATGGCGGAAGTCGATGGCCAGCAGTTGTACCTGCTCGATGACCGGATCCACCAACAGTTGGTCGAATCGCTCGATGCGCGTTCGACCCCCCTACGCGCCTCGCGCGTCGTCCCTGAACCGTCGGCTCCATAGGCGGCACGCCTCGCCGGCCGGGAGCAAGACGATTGACTACTGAACCCATCGTGGGTACGATTGTACTCAGAATGGGTGTTGTCATAACAGGCGCGTCCATCTCCTCGGCGCTGTTCGGCGCCACGCGTCAGGCTGTCCTCCGGACTCTGTTCAACGACCCGGGCCGGCGGTTCTATCTACGCCAGCTCATTGCAACGATCGGGGCGGGCTCCGGCGCCGTCCAGAGAGAACTGGCGGGTCTGGCGGCTGCTGGTATTGTCAATCGCACTGTCGAGGGCCGCCAGGTTTACTACCAGGTGAATGGGGATTGCCCTGTTTATCGCGAACTGCGCGACCTGGTGCGCAAGACCTTCGGCGTCGGTGGCGTCCTCAGGGCGGCGCTTGCTTCGCTGGCGGAATCGATCAGAATCGCCTTTATCTACGGATCGGTCGCGGCGGGACGGGAGGGGGCGGAGAGCGATATTGACCTGATGATCATTGGCGACCGGGTCCCGCTCGAAGATGTCGTGGCCAGCACGTATGGCGCACAGCAGGAGTTGGGAAGGGAGATCAATCCTTCGGTCTTTGGGACGGAGGAGTTCCGTAATAAACTCATGTCAGGTCATCACTTCCTCTCCAGTGTGATGACCAGCCCGAAGATTTTTCTGATCGGCGGCGACGATGAGCTTAAGAGATTGGCTCAACAACGGGTGGGTGATTCCGCACCAGACAAGCGTGCAGGAAATTACCGCACTCCTCGCGCTCGCCGACCGCGATCTTAAGGCCTGCCAGACGCCGAACCTGGTGAGCGACTGGCGCTTCAACATCGCCTACAACGCGGCTCTCCAATCGGCGACAGCAGCACTGGCTGCCGCCGGATACAGAGTGGAGCGGGCGAACCACCACTACCGGACGCTCCAGTCGCTCGAATTCACGATCGGACTCGACGAGAACCGCATCCGGGTGCTGGATCTGTTTCGCAAGAAGCGCAATCTTGCTGACTACGAACGGGCCGAGATCGTGACGGACGCTGAGCTTTCCCGAATGATTGAACTCGCCGCGAAACTGAGGCGGACTGTCGAGACGTGGATCCGGACCCATCATCCAGACCTTCTTGCCTAACCAACGCGGAGGCCCCCAGCCTGAATCCGCTCAGCGTACAACTCGGCGAGCGCACTCGGAATGAAGGCTTTGTGATTCTCTGGCAGCCGCAACGGTCGCAGGCGCGGCATCGGCGGTCATTCGCTTCGCAGCGACCGTATGGGTTCCAGCCGCGATGCCCGCCGCGACGGGATCCAGGCGGCAATGCCGGCGACCAGGACCAGCAGCGCGACAGTCGCGGCCAGCGTCGCGGGATCGTTCGGTTCAACGCCGAACAGTCTGCTCTTGATCAGCTTGGTCATTGCCAGCGCCGCCGGCACGCCCGCCGCCGCGCCGAGCGCCGACAGCAGCAGCGCCTCGCGCCACACCAGCCAGGTGAGATCGTCGGGACGCGCGCCCAAGGCGATGCGGATGCCCATTTCGGAGGTTCGACGGTGGACCGTATAGGCCATCACGCCGTAGAGGCCGATCGAGCAGAGGAGAACGGCCAGTCCAGCGAAGAAGACGCAAATGGTGGCGAACATACGGTCCTGGGTGAGCAGGCGGTCAATCTCGGAGATGTGTGTGGTGAATCTTGAAATCGGGATCGTGGGGTCCAAATCGTTGATCTTTCGGCGGACCGTCGGCGCCACGGTGAGCGGGTCGCCGGCCGTGCGGACCTCGAAATAGACAGCCGACAGAGACGCGGCGTGCTGGCGGAACGGGGCGTAGATGGTGGGCGGCGCCTTCGATCGCAGGCTTTCGTACTTGGTATCTCGGCAGATGCCGACGATCTGGTAGTCGAACTTGGCTACCGTGATGGTCTGGCCCAGTGCGCCGTTGGGGAAATGAGTGCGGGCGAAGGCTTCATTGACGACAAAGACCTTCGGACTGGTGGCCGTATCCGAGGCGTTCAGGTCACGGCCAAGCAGCATGGGAATGCCCAGGACTTCCATGAAATTGTCGCCCACTGTGATCGCCTGGGCAGCCACAAACTCGCCGGCTCGCACCGGACGGCCAGGGATGGAAAAGCCATAGCCGTTCGAAGCGCCGCTCAACAGCAACGGTTCAGTGAGGGTGACGGCCCGGACGCCTGGAATGGCTGCGACCGATTGCACTACCCGGTCATAGAACCCTGTGAGGGCCTGGTCCTTATAGTTCGCGCCCGAGGCGTCAAGACTGAAGACAAGCAACCGATTGGCATCGAAGCCGGGATCGACGCCATGCAGGTTGACCAGCGTGCGGACGAACAGGCCCGCACCGGCCAGCAACAGGACCGACAGCCCCACCTGCGCGGCCACCAGGGTCTTGCCCAGCCGCAACCGCGGCGCGCCATGCGCTGAATGGTCGCGCAGGCCGTGGACCGGGTCGGTGCGCGAGGCGCGAATTGCAGGAATCAGACCGAAGACCAAGGCGGTCGCCAGCGACACCGCCAACGTGAACAGCACCACCCGCAAGTCAACGCCGAGATCAAACCGGAACGTGTCGCGCGTCGGCCAGATCAGCGACGCCAGCGGACCGCTGGCCCAGCGCGCCAGCGCCAATCCGGCTGCGCCACCCATGAAGGACAACAGCAGACTCTCGGCCAGCATCTGGCGCACCAGTCTGAATCGCCCAGCTCCGATCGCCGTGCGGATGGCCATCTCGTGCCGCCGGGCCGCGCCGCGCGCCAGCAGGAGGCTGGCCAGATTGACGCAGGCGATCAGCAGCATGACAGCGGCGATCACCCTAAGAATCACCAGTGGACGGAGGAAGTAGTTCTTGTACATTGCCGGTCCGCTCCGTCCGCTCACCAGGCTGATCCCCAGCCGAACCATCCTGGTCAGTCCCGGTTCCTTGCGTTCGACGATTTGACGGAGCCGTGCTTCCATGACTGCGCTCGCCCGGCGTTCGTCAGCCTCTGGCGCCAGGCGCCCGATGATCTGGACAAACCAATGGCCGTAGGATTCGAGTTTGACAAAGTCCCGCAGCAACGGCTGCCACGTCATCGGCACGATGAAATCGGGTGGCCGGCCCGGCATGGGGCCGGAGTAATCGCGAGGCAGGACGCCGACGATGGTGAACGGCGACCGCCGGATCGAGATGGACGCCCCGATGGCCCTCGGGTCCCGCTCGAAGTAGTCCACCCACACGGAATGCGAGATCATCACCGCCGGCATGGCCGCCCGCTGGTCGTCGGCGGGTTGAAGCGGGCGTCCCGCCGCCGGCGTCACGCCAAGGCACTGGATGAAGTTGCCTGACACCAGCAGGCCGTAACCGGTGAACGCCTGGCGTGAAGTGGCCAATGGGGCGCTGAATATGGGCGCATAGGCGGCCAATTCGGTGAACCCGGCGGAGCTGTCTCGAAACTCCTTGTACACCGGGTAGGCGAACGATCCGGACGACCTCCGTCCTGGCGCCGACGATTCCATCACACCGCTGTGGTTGATGAACTGGTAATCGGCCGACGACCAATTGACGATGCGCAGTTGATCGGGATCCCGCACCGGCAACGGTTTGTAGAGCACGGCGTTGGTGAGGCTGAAGATGGCCACGTTCGACCCGATGCCCAGCGCCAGCGAGATCAGCGCCACGGCGGAAAACACAGGCGCCCGCCGCAGTAGCCGCCAGCCGTAGCGCAAATCCTGCCACCAGATCTCGACCCGGCCCAGGCTCCACAGTTCGCGGCAGGTCTCGCGAATCCAGGTGTCGTTGCCGAAGGCGCGGCGGGCTTGATCCGCGCCGCCCAGTTTCTCGGCCCGCATGGCCAGATGAAAGGACAACTCGTCGTCGAGGTCCTGGTCAAGACGGCGACGGTGAAACAGAGCCTGAACGCGAAGCCGGATGGCCGTGAACAACTCCCCCGGCATCTAAGCCTCCATCACCCGGAGGACCGCCGCGCTGAGCCGCCGCCA
>Ga0116171_10003665_pt1 | contig 14133 bp, 11 predicted proteins | sample AD_JPNHW2_MetaG_FD_89798 | JGI IMG/M metagenome (GOLD analysis project Ga0116171, IMG submission 89798) | Active sludge microbial communities of municipal wastewater-treating anaerobic digesters from Japan - AD_JPNHW2_MetaG | ecosystem: Engineered > Bioreactor > Anaerobic > Digestate | place...
GGGGGGGATCCTGCCGCAGTTGGGGCACGAGGGGGCTTCCATCTCCATCTGCACCCCGCAGTGCATGCAGTACCGCTTCCCGAGTTCCTTGAACTGGACCCGTGCCTCGCCGGCAACCGATCCGGTGCGGGCCCGGACCAGTGCCGTTCCGGTCTTGTCGCCCGAGACGATCGTGGCAGTCCCCGATGCGGCCCTCGGCTCCATCCTGACAACCGCGGGGACCGTGCCGAGCGTTGTCGTCAGGCCGATCACCTTCTCATCGAGGTAGGTGAGGTACGTCCCGTTCCGGTCCCTTACCCTGAGGATGATCGTTGCCGTTGAATTCCCGTCCGCCGGGATCTCGGCGGGGGTGATCTCGACGTCGATTGCAGCCTCATCCCCGGTGAAACGAACCTCGGTCGTGGCCTTTGCCTTGTCTTCCGTTGTTGCGGTAACAAGGACAAGCCCGCATTCTTTTGAAGCGGTCAGGGTAGCGTCGACGTACTCCTTGCCGGCGGGGATGATGACATCCTGGATCTTTCCCGCCGTTGCTTCCATATGGATCTCCCGGTCGGAACGCTGTTTTTTGAGCCGGCCGAAGCCATTCACGAACTGTACGCGGATCTGGGTAGCCGAACGGCCATCGGCGGAAATTTCCTTCAGTTTTGGTTTCAGCTGGAACCTGCTCCGGGTCCAGAGGTAGAGCAGCACGGCTGCCACGAGCAGGACAAAGAGAAGGATGCCTGCAATGAGTGCCAGGGGAACCGGGAGAAGGGACTGAACCGGGGTAACCCGGATCGTCAGCTGGTGGACCCCCTGGAGATAGGCGGGGTTATCTGCCAGTGCGGTGACCGTCGCATTCCCTTCCGTTACACCCTGGAACCGGAAGAGGACCGTTCCCGAGGAATCGGTTTTATTGGTCAGGGGACTGATCGACCCTGCCGCGGTGGAATTCAACGTGACACTGGCGTTGGGGACCGGTTTGCCGTCTTTCGATGTCACTCTGATGGCCAGAAAGACCGTCTGGTTCTGTTCAACCGATGCCTGATCCGTGGTTATTACCACGGAAAGCGGCTGCTTCGGGCTGATGGTATAGCTTGTAGTTGCCGGCGGGGACTTTTTCCCGCGGTTATCAGTTACCACCAGAGTTGCGGTAAAGGTCCCGTCCTTTGTATAGGGATGGGATACGGTTTTGGTGTTCCCGGTCCCCCCGTCACTGAATATCCAGGACCAGCCGGTGATGGTGGCACCATCGGCACCGGAGGAGCCGGAGGCGTCAAACAAAACGGTCAGGGGCGCAGGCCCGGAAGGAGAGGGTGGTGTTGCAGAGATCTGTGCTGCAGGGGCTTCGCTGTCAACGATGATCATGGTGTAGGTGGATGCCACACAGATACCGCTCGATACGGTTACATTCACAAAGAATGTGCCGATATGCGGCGATGAAAACGAGGTGCTCATCCTCCCGGCGGAATCGGTCTTGCCGGTCAGCTTGGTGAGCTTACCTCCCGAACTGGTGACGGAGACATCGGCTGAAGGTACAGAAAACCCGGTACTGTTCCTCACGATGAAGGTAACGGAAGCGGGCATGTCCGGCCTGACCTCGGGCGTATTTACCTGCGGGTCAATCGTGAGCGGGTCCCAGCAGCGGAGCACAAAACCCGGGTCTACGACATACCCTGAAAATGCCGGGCTTACATACTCCATTTTCGTGAACTGATTCGTCGGGACAACCGCAGTATCGGCGGTAACCACCGAACCGAGACAGAGAAATACGAGCCCTGCGATCAGCCAGAATGAAACTGCATGGCGACTTCTGTCCGGCTTTTTATCCGATTTCTGTATCATCTGCACACCAACTCTCCTCCACGTACTTTCAACAGGTAAATGAAACTTAATCTCTCCCTTATATGAATATATTTATTCATGGTTTTGAGTGAATGTGGCAGAAAAGTATGCCGGCCGAAGGCTGAAAGGTACAGGGGAATTGCAGGACCGGTGCCGGAAATGGCCGCCTTGGAGGTTATCCCCGGGGCGGCTCAGCCGGGCCCTGCCGACGGCCCAGGTACATGCCGACCCCGACCGGGATCAGGAACATCAGGGCATAGTACAGGAAGATATGCAGGGAATAGTACGATGCCGGAGCAAGCAGCATGACGATGAAGAGGTAATCGAGCACGACAGCGATGAGCATCCAGGCAACCCCGACGCCCGCGTAGTACTGCAGGGAGAGGCGGTCCCGGGGCCGGAACCACCACCACGTGACCAGGAGGGTGAACGGCGTGAAGAGGACAAAAAGAATCCAGCCCGTGCTGCCAAAGAACGGCGTGAAGAACAGGATTATTCCCGCCAGGTACCCGATCAGCCAGAAGAGGATCCCGAGGCCGGCGGTGTCTTTGAGAACCGGGTGCATACGGTTCGTTGGTGAAACGGGGTTATGAATTTTGGGGACGGGGCGCAAATAGGAACCGGCCGGAACCATCCGGCTGCGGTGCAGGTCCGGGTACGGAAAACCCGGCCCGGAGTTCCCCCGCAGGTTCCCGGACGGGAACGGGACCGGCCGGGCTATGCCATGCCCGCAAGGATACATGGCCGGGTTTTTTTATCCTGCCTTCACGGATCCATTCCGGTACCGGAGGGCGGGCCGTCTGCCGGATCCCCCGGTCCCCCTCGTCGGCTGCCGGGATCGTACCGGGCAACACCCTGCCGTCACGCCCGGTGACGCCCCCCTGTTTTTAAAAAAGATACGCTTCCTGCCTACACTTTCTTCAGGGAATCCACCGCGATCCCGTATGGGGGGCTGTCATGCAGGTAGGTCAGTTCGATCTCGCCCTCCGAGACGATACTGCCGGAGGAGAACCCGCCGCCCTGCTCAACGATCGCAAGCGTCCTGCCGTCGCGCCCGATGGCGCCGGCAAAATCCTTGGTGCGTCCGGTGGTGCCGTTGGCTTTGAACAGCAGGCGGCCGGAGAAGATCCTGCCCTGCTGCTCATCCACGACCATCGCCAGCGTTGCGCCGGCATAGTCGGTGAACCCGGTGCCTTCCTCGTAGCCCTGCATGGTACCGGTCCAGGTACCGGTCATCTCCGGCAGCGCAGGGGCAGCCGGGGCCGCGGACGGGACGGGGGGTGTTCCGGCCGGTGAGCCGGCCGTGCACCCGCAGGCAAGCACGGCAAGGATAAGGATCAGAGGGGTAAGTGCTCTTTTCATCTGCCGGAGAGGTTGCCGGGGAATACGATAAATACCGCTGGTTTGTGCCGGATCTGCCGGTTTTTTAAGGGGCGCTTCCCTGACCGGGCATCGTGGCCTGCGGTCTCATGTATACGGGTATCGACAACGGGTACCGGACGGTGACAACGCTGCCTGCGCAGGTCACCGGGGGGAATTTGCCCGTTGCACCGGACTGAGGGCGTGGTACCGGGGCGGGCGGTTGTTTCCCTGCCCCGCAACCGTCCCGGCAATCAGTCCGGTGCAACGGGCCGGCGCCGGTTCCGGCACCGGGGCTGCGAAGGCAAAAAACACCTCTCAGAACACCGGCGTGGCTGCCCGTTTGTCCCGGACCATCCCGTAGCTGCCCCCTCCGCGTTCTTTGCCTCTTTTATCAGGCCGGGCAGGAGGAGGCCCCCGGTACTTCCCGGTTTTTACATAATGGACGATCCCTGCTTTTCATCCATTGCTTTAACATGTCGCCCGCCAATGGTGCATCGTTGTTATGATAAGCACTGAAACCAAGATACGAAGAATCCGTGACAAGTTAAGCAGGATCGGTATCGGGGAAAAGAACCTGGACGATGCAGCCATCCTCGCTTCGTACAGCATCAACCAGTTCGGCAACCTCTGTCCTGTACCCAGGATCCTGTAATTGTTTTCCGGACCGGGCCGGGCCATGCGGTGAGGGGGAAGGACTGCGGCATCGCAGGGATACCCGCTGTACGGAGGGGGGAAGGGCCCCGGCACTCCCCGGGTTTTCCCGTACCTTTTTTTGGGGGAACGGGAGGGTACTGCCTGCCCGTGCCGAAGAGAAAGAAAGGATTTAACATTGCCGGTAAAACGGGTACCCCATGCAGCTGAAAACCCTGTTTTTTTTCAGCCTGGTGATGCTCGGGATGCTCCTTGCCGCGGGGTGTATAAACCCGTTATCGCCGGACGAGACCCCCGATGCGGGCGTGACGGTCATGCCCTCCGCAACCACGAACGCGCCGGTCACCCCGGTAAAGACAACGGCTGCGGCCACAGCGGTCACCACCCTGCCGACACCTGCCCCGGTCAACACCACCCCGCAGCCGGCCGATCCGATCCTCCACCGGTGGATACGGATCCTGGCGGATGCGGATGCAAGCGGGCGTTACCAGGGCTACGAGCTGAAGTTCCATGCAGACGGGACGGTCGATTACCGGTCCGGCTCGGTTACGGAGGTTGAGAGCAACCTGCGGATCGATCCGGTGGAATCCGAGTCAACCGGCACCTGGACAAGCCGCGGGAACTATACCTACCTCGTGAAAGTCTGGCCGGTCAGCGGCACCGGCGCCCAGTTCGTCCGGGAATATACCTGGGTGCCGGCCTACGTGGAACGGACCTACAGGATCCCCCAGAAGGAGCACATCGTGAGCGCGTACGAGGCGGACGCAGTCCCGGCCTACGGGAACCAGGCCCCGAACGGGAGGTTCCTCTATCCCGAGCGGGCAAAAACCGACTGATCTTTTTTTCCTCTCTTTTCCGTGACGAATGCCCCCGGCCCGCACGGGGGGCCGATGGGGCGCAGCGCACTGCCCCGGCACGGGCCGGACATACGGTTTTCCGGGGGTTGCGTACAGGCACTGCGGCACGCGACCGGATGGTGCCATGATGGCCGGGGCAGCGGTTACGGGAGCGTCATCATGAATGCCGGCTGATCTCTGGGGAGGGGCGTAGGAAAACAACCGGGCCGTGCGCCCGCGTACCGGGACCGGCGCAGGAACCATTTCAAAAAACTTATTCGGTTCCCCGCGCATTGTTTGGTAGCTGAATAAAAGCTCAGCAGGGAACCGGAAAGATGCCGTTCTGTGCGCGATGCGGAAGAGCTGCCGACCCGGACGATGCCTATTGCAAATTCTGCGGTGCGCCGATAGCCGAGGACGGGCCGGTCCGTACGTATTCCCCCCCTCCCGTACGGGCAGTTCCCCGGAATGATCCGTATCCGCTGCCGGCTGACATGGACGAGCTGACACCGGCCCCGGCAGGAGCGCGGGGATTCACCCGCCTGAAAGTGCTGGGGATCATCGCAGTCGTTCTCGTGGCTGCCCTGGCAGTTTTTTTCGTATTTTCCGGTCACCTGCTGCCGGCGGGGACGCTCTCCAATGCAAGCGGGTCCGGCACCGGGCAGGCCACGGGCCCGTGCCCCGCGAACATGACCCGGTGCAGCGGCACCTGCGTGGATCTCCTGACCGATGCAGAAAACTGCGGGGGATGCGGTTTTTCCGTTCCTGCCGGCGAGACCTGTATCCGGGGTGCGTTCAGCGGAGCGGCGGGCGTGTCACCCCCTGCGACAAAAACGACCTCCTCTCCAACAACGGCCCGCACGACCGTGACGGCTGCTGCCGCGACAACGGCAACGGCTGCCGCTATCCAGACCTCCTGCCTGTCCGGCCTTGCCCTCTGCAGCGGTGCGTGCAGGGACCTCAAGACCGATTCCAATAACTGCGGGTCCTGCGGGTTCGTCTGCCCGGCCGGGACCAGCTGCCTGAACTCCTGGTGCCTGGAGGGCGCCAAGGGCTCGAACACCAACGGTTCCGGCACAGTATCCGCCTATTCACCCTGCACCGGCCGCGAGACGCTCTGCGGCAGTACCTGCGCGGACCTCCTGACCGATACGAATCACTGCGGGGTCTGCGACCGGGCGTGCGGGAGCGACGAGATCTGCGTGAACGCCCGGTGCGGGCCGGCCTGCTCAACGAGCGGGACAACCCTCTGCGGCAGCGACTGCGTTGACCTGAGCACGAACATGACGAACTGCGGGTCGTGCGGCAATGAATGCAGGACATTCCTCCCCAATGCCCAGGGATCGGAGTGCATAGAGGGCAAATGCGTGGTGTACGGGTGCGATTCCGGCTATGGCGACTGCGACGAGAAAACCGACAACGGGTGCGAGGCAGACCTCCGCCTGGATGCAAACCACTGCGGCTCCTGCAGTAAAAAATGCCCCACCGGCCAGCTCTGCTACAACTCCGTGTGCAAGGTGCCCGCCACCACGGAAACCTGAGGGGATGGCGCACCCGGGCGGCCCCCTGTGTCCGGATAGCCTGCTCGAGTCTTCCGGCTTCATCCGGAGATCACCATTTCATCGTGATGCATTGAACATTCGGGATACAGCTGATAGCCTTCCCGGTCACGGGATCGACTGTATGGGGATGGCGTTTTTAGTCTCAGGGAAAGACCCGGTAAATTTCTTTTCGGCTCTTTACCCGGTAAAAAATAATGGTGTTATCACCGGTGATCCTGATGCCGATGCGATACTGTCCGGTACGTATACGCCAGAAGTGTTCGAATCCTTTCATTCTGCCGATATCAAAATCAGAGAAGATATTTTCTGATGCCGGGATTTCATCAAATACCAGCCGTTCTATCCGGGACCGGTGATGCCGGGGGATCGAAGCAAGATCCTTTAAGAAAATTTTCTTGTACCCACAAGCCGGCATTCTCAATCCTTTTTCAAAGAGTTGTAATGCTTCCTTGCTTCACGGACCGACAGAATTTCATCATCCTCCGCCTCTTCCATGAATTTCGCAAGACCGTGATCTTCGATGATGGATTCCATGCGGTTGAAGGTCTCAAGGTCCACAATAACCGCCTGCTTCTGGTTTTTGGCATCCGTGATATATTTTCGGGGGATTGCGGTCATACCTGTATCATTCCAGTGTTAAACGGGAGAGTATAAAGGAACTTTGTGTGAAGCGTGAACCTGGCGTGTACCATCCGGATAAAAAACACAAAAAAAGAAGGAAAGGTATCCTGCCTTACGGCACGACTCCCGCAATCGCTGCAACGATCTGCTGCGCTGCTGCCGGGTCCAGCACCTCCGCCAGCACCAGGCCGGCGGTGGCGGCAAAGAGGGCCCAGAAGACCTTTTTTGTCTGGTCGTTCCTGCCGAACGCCTCCAGCACCGCGTCCGTATCCGCCTTCATGGCGGAGCGGATCAGTTTTGGCAGGAAGACGAAGAGCGGCAGGAACAGGACGGCTGCACCGATGAACGATAACGGGAGGGCGGTGACGGTGGCAAACCAGACCCCGGCCGGGACCGCGATGTTGAGTGCGAGCAGGGCTGCCATGCCGGTCTCGCCTGCGTGGAACCAGAGGCGGTACTGCGTAAAGTCCCCTGCCTTCCCGTTGTTTGCCAGTTCACCGGGATCGAACATGCCGATCGCGTGGAGCACGCCAAGGCACAGGGCGCGGAACGCATCGGCAGGGGCTGCCCCAGCCGGCTCCTCCTGAGCGGCTGCCGGTTCCCGGGTTTCAGGATCCTTCTCAGCCACGTTCTGCCTCCGCCGCGATCGCCAGTTCGAAGAGAGGGCTCGTGTACCCCCGGTTGAGGGGCGAGAAGTCGCGTTTTCGTGCGTGCTGGCTCCGGAGCCGGCGGGCGGTCCGGATCCGGACCGTGTGGACCCCTGGTGCCCGCGGGTATACCCTCCTGCCGGTCACGTCCCGTGCCTCCCGGTACGGCGGGACCTCGAACCAGCCGGGCCAGAACCGGATCCCCCGGGGGATGCCGGTGCCCCGGAAGAGGTCCGGCAAACCTGCCGGTGCCAGGTTGTCGTAGCTGATCTCAACGATCAGGTCGGCGTCTTCATCCCTGAGCTCAAGCTCGAAGAAGACCGGCTTGTCCCGGACCTCGTCCGGCGTGAGCGGGGTGTCTTTTGTCAGCGGTTCCAGGACGCTTGACGTGCCCCGGTACAGGCCGGTCACGGTTGCGACCGGCGCAGTCTCCGGTGTCATGGGGGAGCCCCCGGGTCCTGTTCATGCTGCCGGCGCCGGGTTTTTTTTGGGCCGTTGTCGAAAGGTTTTGTTTCCATGATGGTACCTCCTTTTGTGAAAATGAGAGGAGACGGCATGTCCCCTCTCCATGATGTCTTTCTGTTGAAAAATCCCGGAGAGGATTTGATGCTCCCGGGGGATTTGCCTGAAGGCTCATCCCCCGCCGCATGGGCGTCCCCCTTGTTGCGAGAGGGACGGATTACCGGTTCCGGAAAAATGTGAGAGATGTTCCGGATTCAGGGTTCCGTCCCCATCGCACCTGCGCCCCGTCCCCCACCGGGGGACTGGTGGCACAGGTGGGGGGGGAACGTTTCCCCTCCGAAATTTTCATGAAGTCTCTGTTCTCCTCCTCTAGGCCAGTGCCGGCACGGTGTCGGCCCAGGTCTCGACCCTGGTGCGGATCGCGTCGTCCGAGTACGAGGTGAGGTTCACCCGGTCGCGGGAGAACGTGACCATGTAGATCTCGCCGTTCGGGTCGCAGCACTTCAGCGTGGCCGAGTAGGTCTCGCTGCCAGTGTCCCGGACTGCGGTACCTCCGTGCGCTGTTGCGATCGGTGCACTTGCGAGCAGGGCGGCTGCGCCGGCATTGAACCCGGCGATGCTGCCGAACTTGTGACTGCCGGTACCGATGCTCTTTGCAAGAGCGTCCTGGTACACGATCTTCGCCACATAGTTCTCCTTACTCTTCTCCACCGGGTCGTGGGTTACGCCGCTTGCGGTGTACGTAACGCACCCGAACGGGTTGTCGGCGATGACCGACGCAACGATGGTGTTGAACGCTGCCACGTCTGCGATCGGGTTCGCGAGCATGCGGACCGCGGTCTTGACGGTTGTTTTCTGTACAAAGTCTGCCATGTTTTTTTCCAGCTCCTTTATGCTTGTCCAGCGGCGACCGGGGGAGACGATGGCCGGCAACCTGCCGGCCGGTCTCTCCGGGTCTGCTGATGGTTGTCGGGGATCCTGGTCGAAGGCCGGCTCCGCCTCCCTTCTTTTTCCCGGGGGTTTTGTAACCTCCCGGGCCCCGCGGATCCCGTTTTTTGCGGGAGTGGTCCGCCCCCGCTTCGGTTCATCGGGCCCTTTGACAGAACAGGATGGAATGGATAAGGACATGGCCTTTTATTATGAAACGGTTTTTTGGAAAAACGGAGAATGGATTGAGGCGGAACTGGCGCAATGGATGCGAATTGCGGCCGGATGGAAGGAACATAAAATGTTCCTCCGGGGAGAGCTTTCACAAGAAAATCCAAAGGATTAACGTCCTCCGCAATGAATGGCTTTTAAGGTACCCATGGCCGAATGCATCCCCGATCGTCTTTCTGCGAGAGCAAGCCGCGGGGAGGAACGCACCTTTGCCCTTCTAAAAAAACTTCCGGATGACTACCTGATCTATTACGAGCCGAATATCGACAACCGGCATCCGGATTTTATTGTCATTGCACCGGACCTTGGCGTCATCATCATCGAAGTGAAAGGCTGGCATTTTGACGATATTGTCGGAGGGAACCATTCAGAGATAACGGTGAAAAGCGATGATCTCCTGCGCCAGGAGATCCACCCGCTCGAACAGGCCCGGAATTACATGTGGAGGCTCGCCAGGGCGTGTGAGAACAGCCCGACCCGGTCTATGCTTTTCCACAAGGACGGTCCCCTGAAAAATAAGTTCTTCTTCCCGTTCTGTCATTTTGTCGTGCTCTCGAATGTAACGCGTGACAATATTTTACGACGTAAGGATCAGAATTTTTCAGAGATCTTCAAATCGGATAACACCCTGTTCAGGGACGAGCTGGTGGCCCTTGAGAATGCCCCGGCCGATGAGATCCGGAACACGCTGATGCGGTTCTTCGATCCGTACTGGCCGATCACGCCGTTCACGAACGAGCAGGTGGACGTGCTCCGGTCCATCATCCACCCGGAAATTATTCTGAGCCCCCTGACCTCCCGGACTCTTTCCTATGAGGAAGCAGACAAATGTTTCGATCTCGTGGTCCTGGACCGCCGGCAGGAGAACAATGCCCGGAAGATCGGCGAGGGGCACCGGATTATTTACGGGGTTGCCGGATCCGGGAAGACCGTGCTCCTTATCGCACGGGTAAAATGGCTGCACGAACGGGACCCCCATGCAAAGATCCTGCTGCTCTGTTACAATGTTGTCCTGAGCGTGTATCTCAAACACGTGCTGGAGGGTCATCCCCGGATCCATGTGTTCCATTTCGACGGCTGGGCGAAACATAACGGCATCCAGCCCCGGAAGGAAGACCCTTCGACCGGAAAACTTGAGGATGATGCAACCCTGGGTAGCCGGCTTTTGGAGCACCTCCGGCAGCATGGCGGGGATTCCCGGAAGTACGATGCGATCCTGGTGGACGAGGCGCAGGATTTCCCGCCAATCTGGTACTCCTGCATTCTCGAAGCCCTGAACGATCCGCTCGATGGCGACCTCCTGATCGTGTGCGACGGCAACCAGGGGATACGGCTGATCGGTGTGGTCAGCTGGAAGGCGCTCGGGATCAAGGCCGTGGGAAGAACAATCCACCAGGCCTTCGATCTCGACCGCAATTACCGGAACACCCGGGAGATCCTCAAACTTGCTGCGCATTTCACCACGAAAAATGCCAGGAACAACGAGGATTCCATCTCGATTGTGCCGGTCGATCCCAACCAGGCCATCCGCCGGGGGCCAAAGCCGATCCTCCTCCGGTGCAAAGACCATGCCGACGAATGCAGACGGGTCTTCACGTTAGCCCGGACGCTTCTCAACGGGGAAGTACCGTTCAACGAGATCACAATAACCCTGAAACCCGAGGAGATGGGGGTCCTCTATGTCCGGAAATTGTTCAAGGACAACGAGCTATTCAAAAAATTCCTCGGGGATCTCGGCACCCTTGCGCCGGTCACGTGGCTTTCCGAGGGTTATTATTCCCGCATGAAGGTCTTCGAGCAGTCGATCAAGGTCCAGACCGTGGCATCGTCCAAGGGGCTGCAGTACCGGGTCGTCTTCGTGATGTGGACGGATTTGTTCTCGCCGAATTCTTCTGCGGATTCTGAGATGCAGCAGCGGTTGCTGTACGTTGCAATGACCCGGGCATCGGATGTTCTCGTAATTACGTACTCTTCTCCGAACGAGTTTATCGAGCGGATGGTGGCGAGCGGGGATGCGGTGGGGAAATGATATATCTATTGAGGCAGGACGTGAAAAAGACGTGAGCAAGCCCAACAAAATCGATTGGAAATTTATTTGTAGAATTTTTTGTAGCAGTTATAGCAAACCGGCTTGTCGAATGTTTGTTTGGATTCCCTACCACAGATATGACAAAATTTCTCGGAGATTTTGGGATCTGGTTTTTTAGCCCAATTTGAATAACATTTCAAACAGAGGGGTTTGTTTGGATTAAGATCAATTGTCGCATGACAGTGTATACAAAATCCAGTATTTGTTGAATTTGATTTTTCGACAGGTTTTGATTCTTTTGGTGTTTTCTGGGCTTCTTTTACTAAGGGTGTGTGTGATTCTTTCTCGACACGTTTGATTTCGTACTTCACACTTTCCCGTAACAGGATATCGATATATTCCGTAAGTTCCCGATATACCCCTTCATCGGAACTATTTCTTTGAATCTTCACTCCCATTTCGTAGTTATTTCGTTCTGAATACTGGTACAGATTCATCGAAGATAATATAGCGGTATCTTCATTCAAGTAGCATTTTGCATGAAGATTATCCAATGCCCAGATCTTGACACTTTTAAGACTCTGAAGAAATTCCATATCCTCTGCATTGATCTTATCACTCCGGCAAACAACGATAATATCGATTGTCGGGATTTTAAGAACAAGATCCCGAATCAGGGGTCTGATGAGCGGACTAATCTGCAGATAAGGTGTAATGAGGTACAACCTTTGTTTTGCATTACTAATCAATTCCTCAATTTCGTGAGTGATTCCTGATGTTTTAAGGAATGTTACCATGATTTATCGGGGAGATGTATCAACGCAGAGGAGATAATAATTGTCTAATTGGTTCTGTCTTTTATCAGAAATTTGCGGCCATCGTATTTGTCAGTGATAAACATATGACCATTTTTACAAGCAATCGGATAGTGAAATGAAGATTATCAGATTATTTTTTCCCGGAAAATGGTTCAATGGAAATCCAGACAACATTGTGCTAAAAAAAATATCAATTAGTAAACCCCTTTCATTCCTCCGTCTCCCGGCTCTCGCACAAATCCCCGTACGGGCACCAGCTGCACCGCATGAAATCCGGCTGTGCAGGAAATTCCCCGGCAAGGATCTTCGCCATCATCTGCTCCAGGTTCCCGGCAAATGCCACAACGCTGTCCTCGGTTGGCTGATAATCGATGGAATTGTTATCCTTAAGGTACAGGAGCGTGGTCCGCTCCGGCAGTTTCCCGTACAGCTCCTTAATTGCCATCGCGTACAGGTTGAGCTGGATATTTTCGGGCAGGTTTTTCCTCGTGATGCCGGACGATTTCGATGAGCCGGACTTGAAATCGATCACCACGTACCCGCCACCGGGCGTCTGCTCGATCCGGTCGATGAAGCCGTGCATCTCCCGGCCGGCAAAGGTGAAGCTGAACTCTTTCTCGGCGTCGATTATGGTGTTGGTGTTTTTTGCCTGCCATGCCAGGTAGGTTTCGACCAGCTCGCGGGCCGAGACCTTGTCCTGTTCTGACTGGGTGCGGGACTCGAACTGGTCCGGCGTCCAGAACTGCTCCAGCAACACCGGTACCTGTGCTTCGGCCGGCTTCGTGGGATCCAGGTGCTCGATCACAGAATGGACTGCGGTTCCTTTTGCAGCGGCCGGGGATGCGCCCGGCGGTTCGGGGATCTTCAGGATGTACGAGAACCGGAACCGGAGGGGGCAGTCCTGGTACTTCTTGAGCGACGAGGCCGAGAACCGCATGGTCTCCGGGATCACCGGCAGGGCCGGCAGGGCACCGATGAGATCCGCGACCGGGGTATCGGTGCTGATACTCCCGACAAATCCTGCGCTGTCGAACTCCGCTGTTCCCCGCTCGGCATATTCCCGGACCCGTTCCAGTGTAACCAGGTCCTGGAGGGCGGTGGAGAGGCGCATCTCCGCAATCGCCCGGATCGCCTGCTCCTGCAGGGAGGTTTTGAGCTCCTCGACCGGCGTGGTGTCGGGGACTGGGAGATCGGTACCGCGGGCCGGGGGTTCGGTGACGGTGATGAGGGGATTGTTCCGGAACGAGAGTTCTTCCAGGAACTGCGAGGGTTTTGTCTCCCGCTTGTTCTCCCCGTACCATTTCGCGTACGTGAGGTACAGCCGTTCCTCGGATCGGGTCATGGCAACGTACAGGAGCCGGCGCTCCTCCTGCAGGAAGAGGGCCTTCTCATCATCGCCGGTCTTTAAGCCCCGGGCAAGATCGGCCGGCACGACAAAGGTCTTGGGCCGGTACTTCAGCGGAAACCGGTTCGGGGCAAGCTCCACCACAAAGACGACCGGGAACTCCTTGCCCTTGCTCTTGTGTGCGGTGATGATCTGGACCGCGTTCTGCTCCTCCCGTTCCTCAATATCCAGCGTGAATGCCCCGAAGTACTGCAGGTACTCCAGGAAATCGCCGATGGCTGCGTGGCGGGTGATCTTGTCGTACTCCTGCGTGATCTCGTAGAACTTCGCAAGGTACAACCGGACCCGGGCCGCATCCCCGTTGAGGGCCGAGCGGTACAGTCCCGAGGCCTGCATCATCACCTCGTACACCAGCTCCGGCAGCGTGTGGCGCTCCTTCTCCTCAACAAAGTGCCGGAGCATCCGGACGATCCCGGCGATCTCTGCTGCATGATCGGGTACAACCGCTGCCACGTCCTGCATGATCTCATACACGAAATCATTCCCCGGCTCCGGGTCCTGCCGGGCCCCAACATATCCCCGCTTCCCGGCCGCCGCATTGATCTTCTGGACAATCGTCTCCGGCACCGAGCAGAGCTTCATTATCCGGTTGAGCGCAACGCCGGCCACGAGCGGGTTGTCGATGACCTCGAGGTACGCCACCATGTCGCGGATGATCGGCAGGCGCAGGAAGTCCACGTCGCTCTGGTACTCGCACGGGATCGTATGCCGCTTCAGGGCAGCCTGGAACTTGGCGCCGTCCTTCCTGCTCCGGGACA
>Ga0116171_10003666_pt1 | contig 14128 bp, 14 predicted proteins | sample AD_JPNHW2_MetaG_FD_89798 | JGI IMG/M metagenome (GOLD analysis project Ga0116171, IMG submission 89798) | Active sludge microbial communities of municipal wastewater-treating anaerobic digesters from Japan - AD_JPNHW2_MetaG | ecosystem: Engineered > Bioreactor > Anaerobic > Digestate | place...
CAGGCGGAGAGGTATGATTTGAGCAAGCAGATTGAAACAATAGAGTACAAAAAAAAGGGAACTGCTGCATCGGATAATTCCCCAATGTATGACATTAAAATTTATGATAAAAATAAACGTGAAGTCATAAACGGTTCATATAGAGGTGACGAATTAGAGAACGTAGTAGGCAAAGAAGTTGCACAAAAGATAATTAACGGAGAGGGTAACGCACCATTGCCCGGTAAGAACTTACCAACATACCTAACGGGAATTGACCTCAAAGTCGGTGGCGAGGGGATGAAGGCTTTTTACGATTCCATTGTACCCAATGCAGCGAACAAATTCGGTAAGGCTTTCGGGGCGAAGGTGGAGAATGTGGGAATACAAATTGGCAATGAAGAACCTGACTATGTTTGGACATCAGATACAATGGGGAACCATTATATTCAATATCGTGGCGAATCGCATGTGTTTAAATCGGTACAAGAGGTAAAAGATTTTATCAACCAGATTAAAAAACAAGGCAGTTCATTCCAATCCCTTCCCATCACTCCTGCCATGCGTGAATCGGCAGTCAATGAGGGGATGCCACTATTCAAAGCACCCAAAGCATCTCAGAAACCAACAAGCATAAACCCTGATGTTCAAAAGAACATGGAGGATGCCAATGGCATAAACTATGATTCCACATTCACAAAGATAAAAGGCTGGTTAGGGGAACTCAAAACACAGACACAGCATTTTGAGCATATCACCCAAGACGACTTCCCCGAATCATACGATAAACTTCGCCAGCTTCAATCAGTACCGGAATATGCCAGGCATTATGCTGTTGACATGATACGGAAGATTGTAGAACCTATTGCAAAAGACAAGGTATCCTTTGACATATTCTCAAAATACATCATCATCAATGACTTGCATGGTGATATTATCAGTGGATTGTATGACGGCAAAGAACTGCCGTGGGGATATAAGGATGAATCGGAAGTAATTGCTGACATTAACACTTTCAGCAAAGCAGCAACGGCGAATCCCAAGATATGGAAAGCCATAAAAGACAGAATTGCTATGATGGCAAATGTCAGGCAGCAATTGGTGGACTTGCAGATACTCCCGGAAGAGACGCTAAAAAATCATTCCTACTTCCATCACCAGGTTCTTGACTTTATGAACCTTAAATTCCAGGGTACAGGAACGACAAGCAGCGATGCAAGGTTGCACAAAAAAGGATGGCAGCATGGGCGCACTGGCTCCATGAGGGCTTACAATACAAACTATCTTGAATCGGAATTTGAGGTATTGGCACAGTCATTATCGCAGATTGAAACCAAAAAGATACTCAACGAGATAGGGAACATTGAAAACATTGCTCCTGCACTAAGGGTAATAGCGGATTCAACGGGCCAGAAGATTACTGATTTGATGCCGGAAGGATATGTAATGTGGTATCCTAAAGCAAAAACAATTTTTGCCAGGGGCCGGACTTACATTGAAAGGGCAATGGCAAGTCAGATAAAAACACCGGAGGAGCTAAACCTGCTTAATGAAATGGAAGCACAGGCAGATGAGTTTATCTGGATTGTCCGTAAACCTCTTGCCGACCAGATGGATTCCATGAGAGACTTTGACAAAGAGAACATTCTTATCCGTGGAATGCGATGGGCTAATTCCTCATGGAAACAGTGGGTGCTACTTAATCCTTACAGGTTCCTGAAATACAATCTGAATAACTTCTCAGGTGACTTGGATATTGTGCTTGCCTACAAGCCAAGCATCCTGAAATATGCACCACAGGCAATAAAGGAACTCTATCAGAGCCTTCGTCATGGGGAAGATTCAAAAGATATTCAGGACTGTATGCGTTACGGCGTTATCACTTCGGGATTAACGATACAGGAGATACCGGATATTAACAAGGTAGGTGTATTCAAATCACTGACAGGGAATGAGAATTTTGTAAACAAGTATTGGCAGAGTATCAGAAACTATTCCCAGTTCAGGGAGAACATGTTACGCCTTGCAGCTTTCAAGTTTTTCAGGGATAATTACAGTAAAGCATATTACGGGGTGTCAAAACCTTCTGTAATAGACAAACTTCCTAATCCAACAGAGAGGGCTGCTAAACTTGCCAGGGAACTGATAGGTGATTACGGCAACCTCTCACAAGCAGGACAGTGGTTAAGGAGCCATGTCTATCCATTCTGGAGCTGGTGTGAAATCAATGCGCCAAGATATTACAGGTTACTCAGGAATACCCGGTTTGAAGGAAACAAAGGAAAGGGATTTGCGGGTTCTATATTAAGGAAAACGGGTTTCAATCTTATAAAATTAGGCATTAAAGTACAGTTGTTGCTGTTATTGGTTTCGTTGTGGAACAGGTTACGGTTCCCGGATGAAGAAAAGGAGATGCGTAAAGTTTCCGACAGGCAGCCGAAACTTATACTTGGAAGGAATGATGATGGTTCGATAAGGGCATTAAGAGTATCCGGGGCTTTTGCCGATATGTTATCATGGGCTGCACTGGAAGATTTGCCGGAGGATATTGCAGATGTGTCACAGGGCAAAACCACCGTTAAGAAGAAAGCCACAGAAGCAGGGATAGCATTTGTGAACAAAGCATACCAGGGATTGATGCCGTTTGAAAAAACAGCAGCAGAGATATTGTCAGGATATTCCACCTATCCAAATGTATTGCACCCGCTTCCGATACGTGATAAGACAGAACATGCTTCAAGGATGTTTTCTTTGGATAAGGTTTACAGGTACATCACCAAAAAGCCTTTACGTGGAATGAACAGGGAGGCAGCAGGGCTACTTATCTATAATGTGAATCCCGGAGAGGCTGCATATTATGTGATGCGCCAGAAAGCCTTTGACTACATGAAGGAAAATGATATTGATTCACAACGTCCGGGGCCTTACACTGATGCTTCCAATTATCTTTACTATTACAAGCAGGCTTTGAAATATGGTAATGCCGAGATTGCAAAGCATTGGTACGACAAATATGCTGCATTAAAAGGCAATGATGCAGACAAGATAAAACAGGGCATAAACAAGAGTATCGAAAACGGCAGAGCGTTGAACGTCATTAAAAACAAAGAGCAGCGTGAGTTGTTCTTGAAATCGCTTGACCAGGACGACAGGGAGATATTAGAAATGGCTAACAAATGGTATGACACAACGTATAAACTCGAATAGCATGGAAGAACTAACCCTCATATTGAAACGCAGGAACGTGGTTCCCAAGAAACAGAAGAACGCTGTTAAGGATACCGACTTCACAAGGCTGAACGAAAACAGGCAGATTCTTGAACAGGCGTATGCCTACTGGCGACAACTGGAGAATGTGCGCAGCCGGTTTATGCGTTCCTACCGTTACCATGTGGGAGACCAGTGGAGTGATATGCTCAGTGTCACCTACAAGAACGGCAAGGTGGAAACCATGAGCGAGGAAGATTATATCCGCAACCAGGGCAGGATACCTTTCAAACACAACTACATTCAGAATATAGTACGCAACATCATCGGGCAGTATCGTTCAGGAACCTACAAAACAAGGGTTATCTCCAGGAACAAAGATACCTTGCAGAAATCTGAAATGTTGTCCATGGCCCTGGAAGCTGCCCTGTCAATAAACAAAGCCAATGATATATTAGACCCGAGGTTGCTGGAACAGTTTTTGTTATCGGGGTTGCTTCCTCAAAAGGTAGGATACAAATGGTGGCCGGAAAAGAACCGAGAGGATTTGTACCTTGAAAACATGAATCCAAACCGGATATTCTTCAACACGGGTATATCGGATCCCCGGATGCTGGACATTGACTTCATAGGGGAAATCATAGACACGTCCCTGGACAACATTGTGGCTTCCTTTGCCAAAACTTATAATGACGAGCAGAAGATAAGGAAAATCTACAGGGATAACCAGCATTATTATGTAAGGGGTGAATCCATGCAGCAGACAGGAAGCGGTATGGACAACAATTCCCTTGACTTCTATTCTCCCCAGGACGACAGCATGTGCCGGTTGTTTGTTATCTGGCAGCAGAAATCGGAATGGAGAATGTATGAACATGACTATCTGAACGGAACCTACAAATGTACCAGGAGAAAGGTACAGCAGATAGAGGCTTTAAATGCTGAAAGGATAGCCTATGCTGCACAGAACGGCATCCCGGCAGAAGAAGTACCTGTTATTGAATACAAGCCCAAATACGAGAGCTATTGGCATTACAAGTACCTAACTCCTTACGGTGAGTGTTTGGGAGAAGGAGAAAGCCCATACGAACACGAATCGCATCCTTATTGCCTGAGTGCTTACCCTCTTGTAAACGGCAGGATATTCGGATTTGTAGAGACACTCATAGACCAGCAGAGATACATCAATCGTTTGCTCAATCTTTACGACTGGATTATGGGAGCCAGCGCAAAAGGCGTGTTGCTTGTGCCGGAAGAATCCATTCCCGATGATATGGACATCAACGACTTTGCAGAGGAATGGAGCAAAGCCAACGGAGTTATAAAAATCAAAGCCAAAGCAGGAGCGCAGATACCACAGCAAATATCTGCCAACTCAACAAACATAGGCATCAACGACATGCTTAGTTTTATGATGAGTACGTTCCTGCAAATATCCGGTGTGGGGCCAGCCATACAAGGACAACAGGCAAAATCGGGAACACCGTCAAGCCTGTATGCCCAGGAAGCACAGAACTCAACTATCAACATCAAGGATATTGTTGACCATTTCTACGCCTGGAAGAAAGACAGGGACTTAAAAGCATTGAGGGTAATACGCCAATTCTACAAAGAGGACAGAATTTTAAATATCACGGGTTCCGGGTATCTCAATGAGATAGGAACTTACAAGGTAAGTGAAGCCCGTTCACTCAAAGACCTGGATGTTGACATGTCCCCGGTGTTGAATACGCCATTGTTCATGCAGGCAGCCGAAGATCAGTTAAGGGAATTGTTTATGGCACAGGCTATAAGCATAGAAACGTATCTTGGTAACTCCACACAGCCCTTTGCTAAGAAGTTGCTGGCAGACATACAGAAGGAAAAGCAGCAGATGGCGAATACAGGCCAGGCATCCCCGGAGGCTATGGCAATGGTTCAGAATCCAGATGCGAAACAGCAGATGTTACAGAGGGCAGTGGGAGGTTAATTATTTATATTTCCATGAAGTTTTTCTTGTGTAATGATTTCATCTTCTGTAAGATGCCAGTCTTTATACCATCTGAATCTTTCTTTGTATCTTCTAACACATGATAAGAATGTGGTTGTGTATGCTTCTTTCCAAGATAGTCCCATTTTTGTCTTAATCATTTTTTTTAATTTTCTGGGAATCCTTTTGTGAAAAAAGCTTAGTTCAAACCTTTTTGTTATCAATTTATAATTGGCGCACCTATACTTCTTACTCATTGCTTATTCTTTCGTTTCAGTTAATGGTTGGCAGTCACACTCTAATTTATATGGGCTGTTAGACTTTCCACACCGGGAACATATCCAGCCGTATGAATCAATATTAATGATTGGTGCTTTAACGGATGCGCAGGTACACCATGGTTCCATACCTGGAGCAAAACCTCCGGGAGGAGTATCACCAAAATAATATGCTGGCTTTCCGCAAATACAACAGTAATTGGTCGTATAATTCATTTTTTTTATGTTAAGAATCTTGCAAAGTGCGTCTATGATTACGCCCATTTCTTTTCTGGCATACTTCTCTGAGTAAAACGTACCTGAACTCATCTGAACGCTTCCGTTATCAGAGAGTATTATTCTGAATCCTGAATTGTAAGGTTTAATCTCTAACTTGCTCATGGCTTTCGTTTTTGTTTTCCCAGTACTTAGTCCATTCCCTTTCCCATTCTGCCTTAATTTCAGCACCGTCTTTTAAAGAGTATTTCCCTTTCAGTTTGTTAAGCCTTTCCATTATCCTTTTCACCAGGTCGGCAGCTTCATAACTGAATCCGATTTGTGACATGGCGAGAGCCATGCGAACCCATTCTATTTCATCCTTGCGGTCTGAAATAGGCACATCATCCTTGTTTAGCATCTGTTAAGAATTTAGCGGTTTTATAATAATTGAAGATTTGTTGCGGAGTAAGTTCTATAATCTTGGATTTCTTTTTGATGGTTATAGGAAACATGTAGCCCTTGTTAAAAACCCATTCAATAAAATCTATACACTGCTCATCAGCATATTCACTCAGAGTATCTTCTATTCTTTTTGCAGTAATATGCTGCCCGTAATCACGTTCGGATAGGTGTTCTGACATTATCCTGTCTCTTGTTTTTACATAGTTTTAAGTTTCTGCTTGTATGTTTCAATGACTTCAATAAGATAAAACCTGTCCCACTTGAAATGATTCTGTTTCCCGGAAGCAGCAATAGTGTCCAAAGCTGCCAGCCGTTCTTCCCCGATACGGCGTAAAAGGTTCTTCCGGTATTCAATCAGGTTCCCGCTTTTGAAGTAGTTATCTCCAAGAGCCTGCCCGTGTACATTGTCGGGATTGAAACGTAGTGCCGGATATTGGCCGGCAGAATAGAAATGCCCTGCCTGTAATTTGGTAAACTTGCCCGATGAAATGCAGGGTTTGTATTTATCACGCTCCCGGATATAAGCATTGAAAACCCTGGTTGCTATTGTGATAAGTTCAGCAACAGATTTCTTTTCGTATTTCTTAATAAGTTCGGGTGTAAAAATCATCAGTTCAGGTGTTTTTCAAATAGTAGCAGAGAGGTTGTGAAGTATTCAATATTGTATTCGGCTGCAACAGCTCCATGAACTTGTTCTTTTACTGTTAGATAAGGGGCAAAGTGTTTACAGAATCTTTCAGCCTCAAACCAACTTGGCGCAGACAGATACTTACCCTCAAACTCTTTAATAGAGCCATCGGTTTTGTCTATCGCATGGAATGTGGTGAAGAATAGTGGCATTATCTGTAAGGTTTTGTTTTTACGGGTTTAGAATAATAAAGTGCATTTTTTACAAGCAAATCATCAATGCCGAATTTGTTCATCCCTGCTTTCAGGGCCGCTTTCTTATGCCCTTTTCTTGTGGTAATCATGTATTTTCCATTCTTATCACGGAACAAATACACTCTTGTACCACCAAGCATTTCAGAGGCTTCATCTGTCTTGCGTTTCCAGTATTCCAGTTGCTTGCGTTTGTACCACAGGCGTATTGCTTCAAAGTAGGGGTTCATATCACTGCTTCTGTTACGGGTTTCTTAATCTTCACTCTGTTCCTTTCAATCTTCACCGGGAGGGCCATAAGCTCACTCACTTTCAGCCCTATCATGGTACACATGGCTATATCATCATGCGCCCCATCTACAGCCCCATAGCTTCCATTGGGCTTTATCTCGTACATATCGTATTCATCACAAGCCCTCCTGTCATATTCTATGTATCCGTTCTCACGCAGCGTTTTATTGTGCGTGGTTATCAAGTCAGTCTTGGACTTTACGTTTGTATGGAATCCCCACCGGATAGGCATACCCTGGCGTATCTGTTCGGGATTGGTACGGCAGAATACATTGTCATAAATATCCGCTATGGTATCAAGCAACGTTGTGGAGTGGTCACCTTCGCTGTCCTGAATGTTCATGGAGTTTACCTCCGGGGCCAACAAAGCATTGTTGTATTTCCGTGCTATCTGCACGGCTTTCCATATCACCAAATCCTGATCTAAATGTCCCTTCCATGTCAGCACGGCTCTTGGTACGTCTCCTTCTATCAGTCCTGAACGGTTGATAACTCTTATCACAGAGTAGTCGGCTTCACTTGTGCGCCCCCCAATGTCAACAGAGACAACATATTGATTAGCCATATTATCTTCTTCCGGGAACTCCCATATCCACAAGTCACCTTCCGGGGTTTCACGGAACTGAATATTCTTTAAAGCCTCTTTTCCTGAAATAGCATCGGCAAACACTTCTCCTTTAAAAGTGGGTTCGCAGTTAGCAAACCTTGAGTTCTTAACATAGATAGGGTCAAAGGCACGTTTCCCCGTGCTGCTGAAAGCATCCTCCGGTGAAGATGGGAACTCGGCATCCATGCGCCAGTCGGAAAAGCGTTCCCTTTTCTTGTGGTTCATATACCACTGTATTCCTTCCAGGGTGGCTCCCTTATCCCATAAAGTCTGTAATGCAGGAGTAAGGGTTTCGGCAAATCTTACGGCATCCTGTTTTGTCTTAAAGGGTTCAAAGTAATCCTCTATCATGTGCCAGGGTACAAAGACAGCACGGTATCCGCTTTTCTTTTCCTGGGCATCCATCCATTCACGGTGAAAGAAATTCCCTACTCCTTTGGCGGTGGATTCCACGGCTATCATAGTCCCAGGTACATTCATAATAGTACCACGTATCGTCTGTGTAATATCTTCCGGTTTCTTGCCAAGTGTCTCTTTGAAAGATGCTACCTCTGAAAAGTGAGCAAGTTTCAAGTCAGATGAACGCATGTTCTCCGGGCGTTGCATGGAAGCAATGGAGATAACACAATCCCTGCCCTCCAGGAGCCTGTTTTTGGTGCTGCCCTCAAAAGGAACAAGTTTTACATCATATAAATCCTGTGGATGATATTTAGCCATACGGGAATACATAGCCCGGATATTATGTGCCTGCTGTTCTACATCGGTTACTATGACAGAGTTCCAGTTACGGAAATGAAACAGTTGCAACCACGACATGAAAAGCTGAATGAGAGTAGAACCTCCCCACTGCCGGGCTTTAAGAAGAATGATGCGGATAGGGAAGTCATTCATAAAGTCCTCCATGAGAACTCTAAGGAGCATACGTTGTGGAAGCCGGAGCCTGAAAGGGACAATAGGATTCTTCCGGGAATCTTTATTTGAAATCTTAACACAGGTATAAGCCCAGTATTCAAAGTCGTAAATCACACGGGCGATGAAAAGTTGAAGCCTGTTCTCTTCGGTGAAGGATTTAAGGGATGAGAATTGGTTATAGATATTTTCGGGTACGAATATTGTTTCTTTGTTGACGATTAGTTTTTTACGTGGCACAAGGCTACCTTCTCCTGTAACGGGGTCGTAAGGTGCAAATAACACCTTCTTGCGGTTTTCGTTTTCGGTGAGAAGGGAAGATGTGTTCATTCCTTTAATTCAATTTACCCCATTGTTCTGCCATTGCTTTGGCAATTCCCGGAAACGTTTTACTTCTAATAGTTCTGTTATCTTCATTATTAGTTGATGCTGTTTCAGCGTACCACTTCGGTAATACTTTACCGGATTTTGCTACCCACATTTCACCTCTATCAACGTGCGTAACTTTTTCATCAAATAAATTCTGTGATGCGTTATGATATAGAGGTCGTAATCCCTTTAACCATAAACAAGTAGTTTTCTGAAATTCATCACCAAAATAATATGGCTGAATTATTTGTGGTTTCGGTAGTCTTTTATCCCCATTCATTGCACCCATCGGGTTTTCCATATAGACTTTTTCAGCTTTTTTACAAGCTGTTTCCCATAGGTTAATAGTCCACTCAACTGCTTCAAGTCTTTCAAAATGTTTTTCTTTACCCGGTGCATAATGCCTATTACCACTTAATGTCATTTTTGTACATTCCGGGTGCAATCCTATCATATCCCAATCTTTTAACTTTATTGCTTCCAATACATCCATCTGTAAATGCCATTCAGGATGCCCGCCGGAACAAGGTTTTAAGTCATTAGAATATGCCTCATGCCCGGCATTCCTAAAGGCTATTGTTACCGCCTGACTTTCTTCGCATCCTATCAGCACTTTCATACTACCCCCATATCTTTAAAATATTCCTGTACTTCCAGTTCGGTGAGGGTAACGCTATAATCTTTATTCCTAAATACAGAGCGTATTATCCTTGCTGCCGTCCCCCCGGAAATGAAAAAAGGCTTTGCCGTTTCTTCGTAGATGAGTTTCTTCGGCAGAAGCCTTGCCAGCTCCCCATATTCCTTCATTACCTGCATGTACCGTGTGAATAGCATCTGGTTTCTATCCACTATGGAATTACTACAACCTTTTGGCCTTGGCATATAAGATGATTTTCCAACAAAAATAACGATAAAATAACGTTATATAGCGACAAAATACCACACAAAAGCGTTAATTTATCAACAATTATCATTTACATAAATCAATCTTTGTGTTGCTTTTAGCATGATAACCAACAAGCAACCGGATTATGAAAGATAAGGAACTGGAAACCACTGACATAGGCGAACAACCAATGCCGGAAACACCAGCCGAAACTTCTCCTGAAACTCCTGTACGCCATCCTATTTTCGAGCGAGCTAAAGGATATTACCCTGACAGGGAAATGTCCACAGACGAGGACTATTACAATGCCCTTGATGAAAAGCTCACCGAAAACGACACTTACAGGACAGAAAACGAATCGGCAAACCAGAGTGTCATTGATGCACTCACCTCTGAACCACTGCTGGTAAAACTTATCCAGGACATCAACAACGGAGCAACATTCATTGAGGCTCTTGCCCTCCATGTTGACCCATCGGAACTGGAACTTGTACAGGGAGACCCTGACTTTGACAAGTGGGCTGCCAATAAAGCCCAACGTGAAGCCAATGCCAAAGCATACAAAGACTTCATGGCAGAAGTGGAAGGCAATGTGCAGGCATCACAACAGGCAGTTAAAGCCTTTGCGGAAACCAACGGACTATCAGAGGTACAGGCTACCGAGTTTATGTCCACACTCCAGGAGATTCTTGCTGATGCTTACAAGGGTAAAATCACAGAACCTACACTGACAAAGATTTACAAAGCAATGATTCACGATTCTGCCGTGCAGGAAGCTGCCATAGAAGGAGAGATAAAAGGCAGAAACGAAAACATCGAGCTTATGAAAGAAAAAGATGAACCGGCAGACCTTCCGGTGATTCCCAATAGCTCAAAACCACCCGTTGAGCAAACACCAAAGCCCAAGAGTTATGGGCGATCATTCGTAGAAGAAGCCCTAAGTTAAACCAAAAACAAACAAAAAAATGAAAAAGAGGAGTAGCACCTTCAAAATGGTCGCCCTGGTTCTCGCAGTAATCATGGTGACAATCGGATTCGTGTCAATCGTGTACGATCCCAACATACTGCACAATGCGCTGTCATGGCTTATGAATACCAACGCCGGTAATATCACCTTTGCCACAGGAACCGTTGTAACGGGAGGAACCGTAACACAACAGGCTGCCACAGGCGGTGATACATACGTTGAGACTACCGAATACCTTGATATGAGAGATGTGGAGACTAAGGTAATGCTGTATAAGCCTTACCAGACACCTCTGCTTACACTTATATCCGATAACGGCATTGGAAGCACTGATTCTTGGGAACATAAATACTATGCAGTAGATTCCCGTGGCATGAGTTCAACCATTACAACAGCCGATTCCTATACCAATTATGTAGCCACGCTGAATGTTGCCGATCCCACCATGTTTACTCTGTATAACACCGTGTATTTCCCTGAGATTGTAACCACAACTACAAAAATCAGTTCGGGACGTATGCTGATGGGTATTGTAACCTCTTTCCCAACAACCGGGAAGATGGCGGTAAGGCTTATCAACTATGGTAATTCAGTGGGTACAGGTGACTTTACAGGAGCAGCCATCTATAGAGGTGGTTCGGCAATGAATGAAACCTTTGCTTCTACTACACCCTGGGGCATCCTGCCTGACCCTGATTATAACTACGTGCAGATTTTCATGGAGCAGGTAGAACAGAGTGAATATCAAACCTTGATGAAAAAAGAAGCCAATTGGAATCTGGCAGATTTGAAACGTGCAGCCATTGAAGATTTCAAGATTCAGAGAGAACGCACATTCCTTGCCGGTATAAAAAGCAACTTCAATCTAACCGTCAGCAATGAAACCAAACGTTTCTATACCTGTGGTGGGTTCCTCAATGATACAGGCATCCCGGCAATGACAAATCAAACGCTTGCAAATCTTGATTCAGGCACATTCACTACCTGGCTAAAAACCATCTTCACCGGAAACAACGGCAGCAATAAACGCTTCCTGTTGGGAGGTGCGGATATGATAGAAGCTATTGAAAAAGTGAAGATTGACAACAAATGGCTGCTCAGTAAAGAGACTGAAATTGAAATCGGTATCAACTGGGTGAAACTTGTGTCAACCTTTGGTTCACTGGATGTCATGTACTACGAGCAACTTGATTTGCTTGGAAAAGAAAAATGGGCTATTGTCATTGACAAACCCAATTTGAAAGCCTATGACCTTGCCGGAAAAGGTTTCAATGTACGTGAACTTGACTACCGTTCCAGTGGCGTTAAGAATGTGGATGCTGCCGTAATCGAGCAGGCTTCCACCCTGGCCATCAAAAATAAAGTAACCCATCACATTATTCAGGGGGTTTAGTAATCTGTTCATGGTGCAAGTAAAAGGGTGAGTGGGCATACTGCTCACCCTTTTTTAAAACCTAAAAAATGAAAATCTTCGTAACAAGGGCAAAGAAACTCACTGTCACCATAACCGTTGATGAAGTGAGGACTAATATCATCTTCAATCAGTACATCAGCGACCTGCAATACAAAGCCTATTTCTGTAAAGATGAGAAGGTGGCAGAAGCTCTTGAAGGGACTACCTCTTTCAATGCAGAATACTGGTTGCATGAAGTGGTTGAAGATATACCTGAAATTGAACCGGAACCCGAAATCCAACCCGAAAGTACCGATAAAGACTATCCGGGTGTAAAGACACTCCAGGAAGCACGAATGATTCTTATGGAAGTCATACAAGGATTAGCGGTGAAAACCATACCCAATAAGACTGCCATACTCACAAAGGCTAAAGAGGCCGGTATCACATTCTCAAATCTCAAGTAATGGCACAGAAAACATTATCTATAAACAGTGGTACACTGGACAGCATTGTTCAGTTACGCACATTCCAGACAGACCTAAACGACAATTTCACGGAGTTGTACACTGCCAATGAACCCGGAACGGATATAACGGCAGTGGAAATAACTAATGATAAAGTTGACTGGGATGCAGGTACAATGCAATACATTCATGGAGGAGGCTCTGCAACCATTACGCTGACAGACGAAAATATCCCTGAATTTCCTCTGATGAAAGAGTTATCTGTTCATGTGAACGGGGTAACGACATTGAATGTTCCGGCATACTGGCTGGAACAAAACGCTTTTTATTCCAACAATCCAAACCTGATAAAACTTACTTGTGCGGAATATGTCCCTACCTTACAGAATTTCCAGATCACACTGGAAGGTACAGTAGGACATGCTTCCATTGATGGTAAGATGCTCACTTTCGTTGACGACCTTGAGACAACGGCAGAGAACTTTGTCACCGCCAATGCTGCTTATTTCCTGTCCACTCACGGGCTTGTTGTTACTTCGGTAGCAGAAGTTATTCACTTTGTACAGAGTGCTGCTGTTTATACGGAATTAAGTCCTACCGATATAACCAAACTCCCCGGTAACCTTGCCGGGAATGTGGTAAATACCCATGCCAACACTGTGGCTGAAAAACAGATAACCACCGTCACGTTAAGTGGTACTGGTGGATTTGCAGATATTTCATGTGTGGGATTGACAGCAAAGAGGGCTACATTCAACGGAACCCTGGGCCAGACAGCCACGGATTTCAAGACTGCCCATGAAGCCTATTATCTTACCAACGGAATTGTGCTTACCGCCAATTCAGCGGACCTTGTATTTACCGCTAATGTAGCAGGAACAGGATTCGGGAATATCACCATATCCAATATAGCAAGTGATGTGGCCGGGGCAGTAACACACACCCACGCCAACGTTCCGGCAGTAGCACAGGTATATAAATCAGTGATAACAGGGACAAGCGGATCCGGTGTCATATCGGGAGTGGGTGGGCTTTTGAACACCATTACCTTTGGAACAGACCTCAACACTACCATTGCCACTTTCAAGACAAACAACGAAACTGAATATGACGGGGTAGGTGTTGTCCTCACCAAAGAAGATGCAGAGGCCCAGGTTGACACCGTAACACTCACGGCAGGAACTTCCGGTACGGCAGATATGGTAATTACCGGACTTACCACGAAAACCATCAGTTTTGATACCGACCTTGCTGGTACGGCTACTAA
>Ga0116171_10003669_pt1 | contig 14123 bp, 11 predicted proteins | sample AD_JPNHW2_MetaG_FD_89798 | JGI IMG/M metagenome (GOLD analysis project Ga0116171, IMG submission 89798) | Active sludge microbial communities of municipal wastewater-treating anaerobic digesters from Japan - AD_JPNHW2_MetaG | ecosystem: Engineered > Bioreactor > Anaerobic > Digestate | place...
TCACGGTAGGCAAGAATCATAGGTTTCCCGATGTTCGGTATGTAGACATGCAGGTCCTGGGCGGTTCCTGTAAAATACATGGTATCGACACGTTGTACGAGAAGGGCTCCATCAATGTCTTTGCTGCGCAAAATTTCCTGAAAACTATCCAGCCTTTTTTGTAATTCAACAGCCGGAATTTCTTGTTTAATCATCAGTTTCTCCTTATCAGTTCGCTGACATCTCCTTAGGTCACAGAAATTGGCCAACTTCCTGCAAACCGACCATTGCTGCCTCGGCCAGGAATATTTGATCTTGTGGCAATATTTTTGTCAACATTTAATAGAAAAATTAATAGGTGAAATAAACAGGCGGAGAATAGCGGGGAATATCATCGAACAAAGAAAATTTTGTAAGCCATTGTTTTTTAAGCTTTTAACTTTACTGGAGCCGATGACCAGAATCGAACTGGTGACCTACTGATTACGAATCATATTTATTGACTTTCCTTTAATTTCACAAAACATAAAAAACACTTTGACTTTTACAATACTTAGCCTTATATCACTTTCACAAGGCGTCATTTAAAAACACGCCATTTCAGACAAAAAAGCGGGACTATGGCGGGACTGAAAAAAGGGGCTGACGAAAAACTGATTATTTTTTTCATGTCACCAAAAGCAAGCGGGACTGGCAGAAAGACATACTGACTATAAGAAAAGAGGCTTATTATGGCGACACAATGGGTCAAGACAAACTTTCCGGGGGTGCGTTATCGAAAACACCCGACGCGGAAAAATGGCGTCAATCTGGATCAATATTTTACCATTCGCTATAAGTTGAACGGCAAGGACAAAGAAGAAGGCCTTGGCTGGGCTAAAGAGGGCTGGACGGCAGCAAAGGCTTATGAACGGTTGAAAGAACTGAAAGAAAACCGCAAAGCTGGACAAGGCCCACAGACTTTGGCGGAGAAACGCACAATTGAACAGGAAAAGCGGGATATTGCCGAACAGGAACGAACGCAAGCTGAAAAGGAAAGCGTCACCTTTGGTCAATTTATGACTGAAACCTACCAACCCCAAAGCAAGCTGGACAAAAAAGCCAAAAGCTATGAAATCGAAGCCATGCTTTATGAAAGATACATAGCCGATACAATTGGCGCTTTGACGTTTCCAACAATCAGCGCTTTCCACTTGGAAAAGATTAAAAAGACAATGACCGATAAAAAACTAAGCGCCCGAACAATCGAATATACCCTGCAGACAATCAGGCAAGGTTACCATATGGCCCGGAAACTTGGCATTTACACCGGCGAATCACCTACAAAAGCCGTCAAGTGGCCTAGGCTAGACAATATGAAAATGCGATACTTGAGCATTGACGAAGCGGAAACGCTGCTTGCGGCGCTGGCGGCAAAGAGTCAAAACCTTCACGACGAAGCGCTTCTTTCCCTTCATTGTGGTTTAAGGTTTGGCGAAATTGCTGCGCTTACATGGTCATGCGTTAATTTTGACGCTGGCACCCTGGCCATTCTGAACGCAAAAACCGGATCAAGAACAGCTTATTTAACAGACAGAGCAAAGGCAATGTTGGAAAACAGGACACAAGGACGCCCGGACGCGCTTATATTTCCAAAGCGAACCAAAAAGGCTGGGATAATGGCACAATCATCAAAAACATTTTCCAGAGTAGTTAACGATTTAAAATTTAACCACGGCATCACCGACAGGAAACAGCGTGTTACGTTTCATACCTTGCGTCACACATATGCAACTCACCTATACGAAAGCACCCATGATCTTTATTTAACCCAAAGAAGTCTTGGCCATTCAACAGGAACTATGACAGCTCGTTACGCGAAAATGAGTGAAAGCCGATTAAGAGAGGGCGCAGCGGCATTACAAGAGGCATTTACAGCAAATAGCAAAGCCAAAGAATTAGCCGGGGAAATTGTGAACTGTAAGAAATAAGAAATAGCCGGGAATAGGCAGCGTATCCTATAAGCAGAAGAACCCCTTTCCGCCTTCCCGGTTTAATCAATGGGGGGGCTTACGATAGGGGAAGTAATGGATAAGTACGAAAAAGAAAAATTATCAAGATATGGAAAGCTTGTATGGGACTTTGCTAATGCTGAAACAACCGATGATATTCTAATATCTTATTTTAAGAACCTTCGGGCCGCCTTTGACTTTTCAAAAGATTTTCCCGAAAAAGCCTTAATAAAATTTCCAACAAAACAAGTGGCTAAAGGTACATTATCAAGCAAGGAACAAAATCTTTTTGAAATATTATTGGAGCGGAATGATATTTGGTATTCCGTGAATAGATATTTTTCTTACTCCTCTCTTTGTTTATATGACTATAACACCATAAATTGTATGTTCAAATTTCAAGAAACAGAATGGCGTCCATGCGAGGAACCTGATCATATAGATAAAACTTTTTTAATCCCGGAAAATGAGATGCAAGCATATATTGATAATGCCGCAATAGATGAAACAAAAGATGTGATTAAAGCGGATCTGAAGAAACTGGCTAAACTATGTCATAAAATAGAGGAAATTAAATCAGATGCAACTGACCGTTTCGAAGAACTTAATAAAATTGCTAAAGATTATAACAATATTTTGAAAATTCATCATCATATAGATGAAACTCAGAAAAAGCTTAAGCGTGTTCTTTTACAAATAATTAAAGCAGTTAATGCCTATGACACAGAGGGATTTAAAAGTATGTTGTTGAGATATAACAAACTTCAGAAAACGATATGCGTCATTAACAATGAGCACATGTTGATTGAGATAGGACCATTTATCGAAGACACGTTAATTGAGATCGGCTTAATCATAAACAATTCAAATATTAAGTACTTACCTTTTGATGGTAAAAAATTATTCAATGCACCCATAAGCTATTGCCTCATTGAATATCTAAAACATCCCGAATATAAAGGAAAAGAAAGAATTGCCGTTTGCCAAAAGTGTAATTGCATATTCGGCAAGTCAAAACTTAACAGCCATCAAATTTATTGCCCTGCATGTTCACGAAAAAATAAAATGACACCCGAAGAAAGAGCCGACTACCAGAAGAAATATAGAGCAAACCCGGCACGAATAAAAGCTATAGCAAAAACAAAGAAGGAAGAAATAATTAAACACCTTATGGCTAATGCCGGAAAGACAAGAAGGGAAGCTGAAATAATCGCGGAAGATGAAATGTAAACTGACGAACACCCTGTAAACCGACTAATTACTCAGTTTACGCAACTATAAAATATTACTTACGTTTTTTGATTTAATCATCATTTAGCATTATAAGGAAACCCAAGAGCAAAATGCTTTTGGGTTTTTTTATTCCCATAATCAATAACAACTTTTTGGGAGGATATACCGTGGATAGTTTATTTTCAAAATTAGCCGACAAGTGGCCCAGTGCTTTTGTCGCACGGACTGAGGCGGTAAAATTTACCGGCGGGATCATATCAGAAAAATATATCGCTAACCTTGACTGCCAAGGTAAAGGACCAGCTGGGCGGATTCGTTGTGGGCGGAAAGTGGCTTACCCTGTCACCGAGTTTGTCAAATGGTTGGAAGCACGAAGCGAAATTATTCCCGAGCGCAAACATAAAAGTGAGACCGCACAAGGTGATAGGGGTGCAAAATGACATCCCATAAGTCACCTTCCCGGACAATTCGGACACATTGTCATTATTGTGTTCAAAGCAGATCAGATTCGGAAGTTGAAAACTGCACCGGGTATAGTGTCTTTACCACTGGAAAGCCTTGCTCGTTTTACGAATACAGGTTGGGTAAAAAGAGAGCTTCTGTAAAAGTTCTGCGGAAATTCTGCTTAGACTGTATGGGCGGCAATAAAGAAGCCGTTAGGGAATGCTCAACCTTCGACTGCTTAATTCATCCTTTCCGGTTTGGGAAAAATCCGGCGCGAGCAGGCAAAGGACAAAGTGCGGCACAGATGGCTTCATTAAGGTCAAAAAAACAGACCGTGAGCAAGGAAAATCCCGTCTATTTTGAACGAATAGACGACAGGCCCAGTATTGGATAAGGAACGGAAGGAAGAAACTAATATGAACTCCACCGCAGTAAAAAAACAGGACTTGTCCTATTTTTCAATAAACGATATTCACCCGGCAGAAGAAAACCAATTACTATATGACAATTTTAATCCTAATGCCGGCGAAGATGATCGCAGACTCTATTACTCTATCAAAGAAGAGGGTATCCGCGAACCGCTACAAATATCTTCAGACGGAATTCTTCTATCAGGACACAGGCGCTATGCAGCGGCTACATGGTTAGGACTGACGGAGGTTCCTTGTATCGTCGCCGCCGATGTTGTTTTTAACGATCTGACCGCTGATGAACGATTGAATATACTCTCCGTATTCAATAAGCAGCGGGATAAAAGCCATGCCGAACGCCTCCGGGAGGCCATGCTGGAAATTGACCCGGATGAAGCCTATGAGCGGCTATTGGATGACAGGCATCAACGGCAGCAGGTTAATCTTGAGGATAATATAAATCTTGGCGATTACAAAAAGCGGGCGCGGATTACTACCCTGGCATTCCTCCGGGCAGCACAAAAAGCCATTAATTCAGAAAAAGCATTCTGGCCGTTAACGGTGCGGCGGGTTCATTACCTGCTATTGAACGATCCACCGTTGCGACACGATAAAAAACCCGGATCAACTTATCAAAATGATTTGGGCAGCTATAAGGCATTAACTAACCTATTACTTCGGGCGCGTCTTACCGGTGATATCCCCCATGCAGCTATTGAAGATGAAACACGGCCAATAAGAGTTGTGGCGACGTATCAGACCCCGGCTGATTACATCCAGAAGGAAACCCAAGGCTTTCTAAGGCACTATGCGCGAGATATTCTTCGAGGGCAGGCAAATCACATTGAGATACTTGTCGAGAAAAACGCCATCCGGAAACATATTGAAGCAGTCGCCGATGAGTATTGTGTTCCCTGTACCACAGGGAGAGGATATTCCAGTTTAACACCCCGGTTGGAAATGGTGAATCGGTTCCAGGATTCAGAAAAGAAAAACCTCATACTTTTAATCTTAAGTGATTTTGATCCTGATGGTGAACAAATAGCAGCGAGTTTCCCCAAGTCCCTGAGAGATGACTTCGGATTGTCTCATGTTATTGCTCATAAAGTTGCGCTATCCGGAGAGGATGTGCGGACGCATAATTTGCCGTCGGACATGGAAGCCAAAACCACATCGCCGAATTATGCGAAGTTTGTGGCGCGACATGGGATTCATGTTGCCGAACTTGATGCCGCTCCAGTTGAACTGCTCCAGAGCAAGCTCCGGGATGCTATCGAGAATTGCCTTGATATGGAAATATTCCGGGAAGAGCTGGCGAAGGAAAAAGAGGACTACGCATTTGTTGCGGCGACAAAACAGGCGGTTGTTAAGGCCATGGGTGGCATTTAAAACATATTCGCAATTTGACGAAATGGCTTAAGGCAATGGTCTAGGTAGGGTCAATGGAAATTCCTAAAGAGTATAGAATTCAAAACAAGATTTGGATTGAACCAGATATGTTTTATTCAGAAGCTTTCCAGAGCATAAGCAGATCAGCTTCGACAATAAATACTTTATTGCGTTGCCTGCAAAAGCGAAAATGGGAAAAAGTAAAAGTTGGGAGAAGGAAACAAAATATTTATACCAATGAACCCTTTATTTTCCCGTATCGGGAGGCAAAAGAAGTTCTGGGCATTGGAAAAACACAATTCTGGAAAAATATTATCAAACTGGTTGAAGTTGGTTTTATTGATGTTGAATATCGAGGTGGCTGGTATCAGAAGCATGAAAAGGAAAAAGATTATTCCCGTTACAAAGTATCCGAACGCTGGAGAAAGTATGGAACACCGGATTTTATAAAGATAGAAAAGGAAAAAGTACTGCCTCCCAGATTCTATATAAGGGAACATATGAAGCTGGTCAAAAATGAAACTAACTTCACTCCGATGAACATGACTTGTTCACCATAATGAACATGAGAGGGGAAAAAGAGGCTTTTCCCGTGTTCACTCCGGTGAACATGACAAGATTGCAGAAATAAGCATTTAAAATATCGTCATTATTAAACAAAAAGAATTTTCATGCTTGCACCTGCTTTTTTCTTTATCGTGTTCACTCTAGTGAAGGATAAATATAATATCCATGTATAGCAGGTTAATTATCTATGAAAGAAAAAGGACAGGCAATACGTGTTAAGTGTAAAAAGTGCGGTAACGAGATGTTCAAGTGGCAGAGGTCAAAAGAAGTCGAGGAAGCGCATCCATTTCCATTTGACAGCATTTGTGGATTCTGCATTCAACCTGAAAAAGTTGCGAGGCATTATCCTCATACAAAGAAAAAGCTGTTTAAGAAAAGAGCGTGGTGAATTTCAGTATTATTACGCGCGGATTAATAACGATGGTTTTTCCCATCTCACAAAACAAGGTTTTGAAAACCGGGCAATCACACATTAGTACCTGCGAAATTGACATGATAGGTAAATAAACATGAAAAAACCTTATTTTTGTCAGATGGATCATTTTAATTGTAAACGGATGATATTAATGGTTTTTATTGTGAATAAGCAGGCAAAAACCTGTCAATAAATCCTTATGATTTAGGCAAATAATTATGGGCGGCTACGGATCGGGAAGAAATTACATAGGCAATGTAAAGGCAACAGTGGAAGATTGTTATTCCATTGATGCAAATGTTTTCGCGAGAGGGGGATATTGGGACCCGTTGGGATTAGGATTTGGGATTTTAAGGTGGAAACGAGGTGGCAATCAAATAGGCGCATGTAGTTTTAATGTCCATATCGATAATGCACATTCTTCAATAACTTTTTACTACACGTATAATGGAGAAAAACATCCGGCCACAAAAGTCAATCTATCTTGGTATACACCAGGATTTGGCGGAAAGCGCTATTTCTTCCTGTGCCCTAACTGTGGCCGACGAATGAGAACCCTTCACATAAAATATGGTGAAATAGCTTGTCGGATTTGCCATAACCTGACCTATGCAAGCTGTAATGAAAACCATCAATTTGATTCGCTTTTTAAGCACATGGCACGGCACGATAAAAGGGTTTCATGGCAGGATTACAAGCGGTCATTTAATCGGCGTGTAAAAAATCAAAGATAAATAAAAGTTCATAATAGTTTGCCTGCCTTGCCCAAACTCTATAAAGCAAGGGCTGGTAAAATCATGTTTCTGCCATTATAAAAAACAGAATTTCCCTAACAATACGCGCACGCGCGAGGGAACTGAAAGGACCGTGTTCCCTCTATTTGTTTCCAAGCAAACATTCCCCCTTTTTGACGGAGTTTCCGGACGCTACAGAAAAGAGTTTCGGATTGATACGCGCACTAAGCGATAACCTCAGAAAACCTTACATTCAGCAAGAATTTCTTCAACTACACAAATCGCTATCCACGGCTAAAATAATGGAATTCAAGCAGAACGATAAGCAACAAACGTAAAATCTTACATTTTATTATTGACAAACGAAAGTTATAGATGCAATTGTGCCAATGATTTTAACCAATTATGTTTGTAATAACACTATTAGCTCGACGAGTTTAAAGAAAATGGTGGGATTGGAGATTAGCCGGATTTCGTGAATAGAGACAATATCTCAGTTTTATAGAAGCCAACAACTGACTGGAGACAAAGATGGCAAAAGCTACAAACAATGGCACTAATGGCAATAAAAATGAACCGATTGAAAAACAGCTCTGGAAAGCGGCAGACAAACTCAGGAAAAATATCGATGCCGCAGAATATAAGCATATCGTTCTTGGTCTTATATTTCTGAAATACATTTCGGCTGCCTTTGAAGAATTACACGCCAAGCTAAAAAGCGGAGAAGGTGAATATAAAGGTGCCGATCCGGAAGATAAAGACGAATACAAGGCGGAAAATGTCTTTTTCGTTCCGGAAATTGCCCGCTGGTCATATCTGCAAGCAAAAGCAAAACTCCCGACCATCGGCAAGGAAGTCGATAGCGCGATGGATGCCATTGAGAAAGACAATCCATCTCTTAAAGATGTGCTTCCGAAAGTATTTGCGCGGGGAAATCTCGACCCGACCAACCTTGGCGGCTTGATAGACCTTATAGGAAATATTGCTCTTGGCGACGCCAAGGCTCGTAGCGCCGATGTTTTAGGGCATGTTTTTGAATATTTCCTTGGTGAATTTGCCCTCGCCGAAGGTAAAAAGGGAGGACAGTTCTATACTCCGCGCAGCGTTGTTGAACTTCTGGTAGAAATGCTGGAACCTTTCAAGGGCCGGATATTCGACCCGTGCTGCGGCTCCGGCGGCATGTTCGTCCAGTCGGAGAAGTTTGTCAAAAACCATCAGGGCAGAGTAAAAGACATTTCCATTTACGGGCAGGAAAGCAACCAGACCACCTGGCGGCTAGCCAAGATGAATCTGGCCATTCGGAGTATCGACAGCTCACAAGTTAAATGGAACAATGAAGGGTCTTTCCTGAATGATGTGCATAAGGATTTAAAGGCAGATTTTGTTATTGCCAATCCTCCCTTCAACGATAGCGACTGGAGCGGCGATCTGCTCCGTAAGGACGGCAGATGGAAATATGGCATACCTCCATCGGGAAACGCCAACTACGCCTGGATACAGCACTTTCTTTATCATTTGAGTCCCGCAGGAATTGCCGGGTTCGTCCTGGCGAAAGGCTCACTTACCTCCAAGACGTCGGGTGAAGGAGATATTCGTAAAGCACTAATCGAAGCTCGTCTCGTTGATTGCATTATTAATCTTCCTGCCAAACTGTTCCTGAACACGCAGATTCCCGCCTGCCTATGGTTTTTAAGCCGGAATAAAGCCAATGGCGGACACAGGAACCGTACGGATGAAATCCTTTTCATTGATGCCCGAAATGAAGGGCATTTGATAAACCGTCGGACAAAAGAGCTTGCGGAAGAAGATATTCAGAAGATTGCCGCCACCTACCATGCGTGGAGAAATCCAAAAGGGAAATACGAGGACATTAAAGGATTCTGCAATTCTGCTTCTATTGAACGAGTGCGGGAACTGGACTATGTGCTGACACCGGGGCGCTATGTTGGCCTGCCGGATGATGAAGATGATTTTGATTTCAATGAAAGGTTTACCAAGCTCAAGGCTGAGTTTGCAGAGCAACTAAAGGAAGAAGAAAAGCTGAATGCGCTGATTCTGGAGAATCTGAAAAAGGTGAAGCTGGTATGAGTGAGTGGAAGGAATGCACATTAAAGGATGTGGCTGAAAAGTTTGCAATGGGTCCATTTGGCTCAAACATAAAAGCAGAAAATTTCACCACTTCAGGTGTGCCAGTAATTCGTGGAACTAATCTTAACTTTTATAAATATGTTGCCGGGGGATTTGTATTTCTGACAGAGGGAAAAGCGAATCAACTTAAATCAAGCTATTGTTTCCCTGGGGACCTTGTTTTTACACACCGTGGCACAATTGGCCAAGTTGGGTTAATACCTGTCGGTAAATATCCGAAATATATTATTTCTCAGTCAGGTATGAAGGTAACTGTAAACTCAAATCTAATCGATAATGAATTCCTTTTCTATTTCTTCAAATCGCCGCGAGGACAACATGAGCTACTACAGCATGAATCTCAAGTTGGAGTGCCTTCCATAAGCAATCCATTAACATCCTTAAAATCTGTTTCTTTGCTCCTGCCCACTCTTCCGGAGCAACAAGCCATTGCCTCAGTGCTTTCCAGTCTCGACGACAAAATAGATTTGCTCCACCGCCAGAACGAAACCATGGAAGCAATGGCGGCCGCGCTGTTCAGACAGTGGTTTGTAGAAGAGGTAAACGATTGTTGGGAGAATAAACCGTTGGGCAACTATGTTTCAGTTGTCGATAATAGAGGGAAAACACCACCTAATAGGGAAGAATATACACCTTATCCAGTAATTGAAGTTAATGCCTTAGGTGGAAAAGACAGGCTTGTTGATTATTCAGCTATAAAAAAATATGTTGATGAAGAGACATACCGACTTTGGTTCAGGGATAATCTACAAAAGTTTGATATTCTTATTTCAACGGTGGGTAGCATTGGTGCAATTTCAATGTATGTTATAGAAAAAGGTAATATTGCCCAAAATGTAATAGGGTTGCATGCTAATAATATATCTCCTTTTTATCTCTATCAAATATTAAGATTTAAAGCCGAAGAAATTCTACAATTTGATATTGGTGGAGTACAGCCTAGTATTAAAGTTCCGCATTTACTATCAATAAAAATTGCCATACCCTCAGGGGAAATGCAGAACAAATTTGATAACCAGTTGCTGATGTTTGTAGAAAAAATGGAGTGCAATTACAAACAAATCCGCACCCTCGAAAAACTGCGTGACACACTTTTACCCAAATTGATGAGCGGGGAAGTGAGAGTTGCCGTATAATTTTAGACAGGATTTATCTGCATGGATAAGCTAAGGAAAGTCATTGAGCAACACGGAAGATGGTCAGATCTCATCATATATGCCGATCGCATAGAAACCTATCTCAATTCTGATTTCAGCCAAGCACTGGAAAACGCCAAATCGCTACTGGAATCGATCGGCAAAGAAATTTGCAGCTCAAAAGGCATAGAATTGACCGGTACGGCGAGTATTAATTCCGTTCTAAAGAAGTCTTTTATGGCCATAGGTTACTCAGGTGAGAATTTAGTAACTCAAATATCATCGGCATTGGCGACTATTGGCCAGAATATGGGGGACCTCAGAAGCGAAATTGGCGCTACCTCACATGGCATGTCACTGCAAGAACTGAAAGTGCGCAACGACAAGGTAGATGTCATGACAAGAGAATTTTTGATTGATGCCACTGTAATAGTCGCTTGTTTTCTTATCAGATCTTTTGAAAATGAAAATCCCAGAACTATAGCGCAAGAAGAAACAAACATATTGTACGCAAGTAATGAAGATTTTAATGACTTCTGGGACGACACATATGGCGAATTTGCAATGGGCGATTATTCTTATCCAGCCAGCGAAATCCTTTATAATATTGATTATCCTGCCTACGTTACGGAACTGAATGTATTTGCCGAAAGTGAAAAGGTGACAAATGATTAGAATCACTGAATCAAGCATTGAAGAATTTGCCGTCGAACTTCTCGAACATCAAGGCTACCAGTATATTTACGGCCCCGACATTGCACCGGACAGTTTGACTCCAGAGCGGCAAACTTTTGAGGATGTTCTGCTCATGGAAAGGCTCGCTGCCGCAGTTTCCCGCATCAATCCTCATGTTCCTGCGGATGCGAGAGAAGACGCAATCAAGCAGCTTCTGCGCCTTAACTCACCGGAACTTATTACCAATAATGAATCCTTTCACCGTATGCTCACAGAAGGTATCAAGGTAAGTTACCAGAAAGACGGCAGCAGCCGAGGAGACCTCGTTTGGCTTGTTGACTTCGCCACCCCGGAGAACAACGACTTTATCGTCTTGAATCAATATACAGTTATCGAGAACAACGTCAACAAAAGGCCGGATGTTGTTCTTTTCATCAACGGCTTGCCCCTTGTAATTATCGAGCTGAAAAATCCCGCCGATGAAAATGCTACAGTACATGCCGCCTTCAGGCAGATTCAAACTTACAAACAGGCTATACCCGGATTGTTTGCCTATAATGGCCTCATCGTCATTTCCGACGGGCTGGAAGCCAAGGCCGGAACAATTTCCGCAGGTTTTAGCCGTTTCATGGCCTGGAAAACTGTCGATGGCAAAGTGGAAGCGTCACCGCTAATCGGTCAACTGGAAACGCTGATCAAGGGCATGCTTTGCCAGGATACTCTTTTAGACCTTATCCGTCATTTCATCGTATTTGAAAAGGCAAAGAAGGAGGACAAGGTCACTGGCGTTATTACCATAGAAACGGTTAAAAAGATGGCGGCGTACCACCAGTATTATGCAGTCAACCGGGCCGTCGAATCCACATTCAGAGCTTCAGGCTTTATTTCTACACGGCCCAAGGAACAGGATTGCCCGATGGTCATGGAATCACCTGCCAGCTATGGCCTGCCCGGTACTTATTCTCAACCTGCCGGCGACAAAAAAGGTGGTGTTGTCTGGCATACGCAAGGCAGCGGCAAATCGCTGTCAATGGTCTTTTATACGGGGAAAATCGTTCTGGCGATGGACAACCCCACAATAGTTGTTATTACCGACAGAAACGATCTGGATGACCAGTTATTCGATACTTTCGCCGCATCTAAGCAGCTTCTGCGTCAGGAACCGGTGCAGGCCGAAGACATGGAACACTTGAAAAACCTCCTGAAGGTCGCTGCGGGTGGTATTGTTTTTACTACTATCCAGAAATTCCAGCCTGCCCAAGGCAATGTTTACGAAAAGCTCTCCGATAGAAAAAACATCATTGTCATAGCAGACGAAGCCCACCGTACACAGTATGGCTTTAAAGCGAAGACCGTCGATGCCAAAGACAACAATGGAAACATTGTCGGCAAGAAAATCGTTTATGGCTTTGCCAAGTACCTGCGTGATGCCCTGCCGAATGCCACCTATCTCGGGTTCACCGGTACGCCTATAGAAAGCACCGATATCAACACTCCTGCGGTGTTCGGAAATTACGTTGATATCTACGATATTGCGCAATCCGTCACCGATGGAGCGACCGTCAGGATTTATTACGAAAGCCGCCTGGCCAAAATCAATTTGAGCGACGAAGGGAAAAAACTTGTTTCTGAGTTCGATGAAGAATTTGCACCGGACGAACTGACGGAAACACAGCAAGCCAAGGCGAAATGGACACAGCTCGAAGCTCTTATCGGAAGTAAAGACAGGATAAAACAGGTTGCCCTGGACATCGTTACCCATTTTGAACAGCGGCAGGAAGTATCCGAAGGTAAGGGCATGATTGTCGCCATGTCTCGCCGGATAGCCGCCGAACTATATAAGGAAATAATAGAAATAAGACCAGAGTGGCACAGTGAGGACCTGCACAAAGGCGCGATAAAAGTGGTAATGACTTCTGCTTCCTCCGATGGTCCGGAAATTTCCAAGCACTACACGACAAAAGAACAGCGGCGAACATTAGCCGACAGGATAAAGAATCCTGAAGACGAACTCAAACTGGTTATCGTCCGGGATATGTGGCTTACCGGTTTTGATGTTCCCTGCCTGCATACCCTTTACATTGACAAGCCGATGAGAGGCCACAACCTGATGCAGGCTATCGCCCGAGTAAACCGCGTTTACAAAGATAAAAAAGGCGGCCTCATTGTTGATTACCTCGGCATTGCCGCCGACCTGAAAAAAGCATTGTCATTTTATTCCGATAGCGGCGGCAAAGGAGATCCGGCTGTTGCTCAGGAACAGGCAGTGCGACTTATGCTGGAAAAACTTGAAATCATTGCACAGATGTTTCATGGCTTTAAATATGAGGAATACTTTGCTGCCGATACAAGCAGGAAGCTGAATCTTATTCTTTCCGCTGAAGAACATATTCTCGGCCTGGAAGACGGGAAAAAGAGATTTATTGATGAAGTGACTGCTTTATCCCAGGCTTTTTCTATCGCCATCCCGCATGAACAGGCAATGGATGTCAAGGACGAAGTGTCGTTTTTCCAGGCAGTCAAGGCAAGACTGGCCAAGTTCGACGGCACAGGCGCAGGCAAGACCGATGAGGAGATAGAAACAGCAATAAGGCAAGTCATTGACAAGGCACTCGTAACCGAACAGGTCATCGATGTTTTTGATGCTGCCGGCATCAAAAAACCAGATATTTCAATTCTTTCGGAAGAGTTTCTGCTGGAAGTTCAGAACATGGAGCACAAAAATATTGCCATGGAAGTGCTCAAGAAAATACTGAATGATGAAATCAAGGTGCGTGTCAAGAAGAACTTGATTCAAGGCAAGTCATTAATGGAAATGCTTGAAAACGCCATCAAAAAATATCACAACAAGATTCTGACCGCTGCCGAGGTTATTGACGAACTCATCAAACTCGGTAAAGAAATTACGGAAATGGACAAGGAGCCTCAGGAAATGGGGCTCACGGATATGGAATATGCTTTTTATACGGCAATCGCCAATAATGAAAGCGCCCGGCAGGTAA
>Ga0116171_10003670_pt1 | contig 14122 bp, 13 predicted proteins | sample AD_JPNHW2_MetaG_FD_89798 | JGI IMG/M metagenome (GOLD analysis project Ga0116171, IMG submission 89798) | Active sludge microbial communities of municipal wastewater-treating anaerobic digesters from Japan - AD_JPNHW2_MetaG | ecosystem: Engineered > Bioreactor > Anaerobic > Digestate | place...
CTTTCTTTTGCCTGAAATTGCCCGGGATTTGGATTTACCTTTTGTGGACAATAACGCTATTTTTAAAAAAATATTGGACCAGGGAGAACCCCGGGAAAAAATTTTTGTTCCGGATGGCCACTGTACGGCCAAAGGGTATGGATTAATGGCCAGGAATATATTTAATAAGATTAAAGAAGAAGGATTGTAAGCTTCAGTTAATGCTAAAAAACAAAAAAATGTCGACCGCTAAGGAATTAGTAAAAATTCGTAATTTAGCTATGAGTTTCCATGTGCGTACTTTTGGCTGTCAGATGAACGTTCGGGACTCGGAAGTAATCTGCGGTTTGTTGCAGAAGTCCGGCTATCGGCTTAGCGGTACCGATCAGGAGGCAGATATCGTAATTTTTAACACCTGTTCAGTGCGTAAACACGCCGAAGAAAGGGTTTGGAGCTTAATCGGCAGTTATAAGGGTTCTAAAATCATCGGTTTAGTAGGCTGCATGGCCCAGAATTATAAGCAGCAGGCTTTTGAGCGTGATTCCCATATCAGTTTTGTAGTCGGGCCTCAAGATATCGAAAAAATACCGGGGATCATCGGCCAGTTATCCGCGGACAAGCGGCAACTTTCAGCGAAAAGTTTATATGACCGTAAGATATGGGAGACAGACGGCTTGAAGCGGCCGGAGGAGGTTTATCACAGCGGTTTCTATCAGGATAAAAAACAAGCTTATGTTGTGATCTCTGAAGGTTGTTCCAATTTTTGTTCTTATTGTGTTGTGCCCTATGTGCGCGGTCCTTTACGCCACCGCAAGTATAAAAATATATTAGCTGAAATAGAGCAAGCTATAGGGCAGGGAGTTACTAAGGTGACTCTTTTAGGGCAAAATGTTAATGCTTACCGGGACGAACAGGTCAATTTTACTAAATTGCTCAAGCAGGTTAACGCCTTGGATGGTTTAAAAGAATTTGATTTTTTTACCTCGCATCCGAAGGATGCGAATCCTGATTTTTTTAAGGCGATCAGAGATTTGGAAAAATCAGTCAAACGGCTGCATTTGCCGTTACAGTCAGGCTCAGACAGGATCTTGAAATTGATGCGTCGGGGCTATACCGTAAAAGATTACTTGGCATTAATTGATTCTTATCGTAAAATTGTTAAGCAGGGCTTGTTAACTACTGATATCATTGTGGGATTTCCTACTGAAACCGCCGAAGAATTTCAGGAAACCTGCGCGTTAGTTAAGAGTGTCAGGTTTAATGCTGCTTATATTTTTAAATATTCATCTCGTCCGGGTACTGAGGCGGCTAAAATAGCCGATGTACTTAAGCTGCAGGAGAAAGAAAAACGGCATAAAAAAATCCTGGATTTACAAAGAAATATTTCTAGAGAGTTAAGCGGTAAGCGAACATGAAAAAAATTAAATTTATTCTGATAGTTTTGGTTTTTTTGGTTATCTGTCGGCCTGCTCTGGCGCTGGACCTGGAGTCCTTAAAAGCCGATTTTTTGCAAGGTAATTACCGGCGGGTCATTTTCGAAGGACAACCCGAAGCCGAGCGGGCGCATTTGGGCAATGCGGATGATTTAAACTATATTTTAGGCTTAAGTTATCTCAAAGAATTTAAAATCGAACCGGCGCAAGCCTGTTTCCGGCGCATCTTAAAGACTTCCAACAGCAGGTTCAAAGCAGAAGCAAGCCTGGCCCTGGCGGATACTTATTTAATCTCCGGAGAATTTCAACAGGCAGAAGATGCGTATAATAAATTGATCAATGATAATCCTAACAGCGACCAGAAGCCTGCCATTTGGTACCGGTTAAGCCAACTGGAATTTAAGCGGGGGAACCATCAAAAAGGCAATGACTATTTGTCTAAATTGAGAAGAGATTTTCCCTTGAGTCCGGAGTTGAAGGTAAATAAAGATATCACATTTATTAATACTCCGGCCCGGATTCCTGAGATATTTTGCGGACCGGGGCGAAATGAAGATGAATATTCTGTGCAGATAGGATTTTTTTCCAATAGTGCTAATGCTAATAACCTGAAAGATAAATTGTTAAGCAAAAATTACCCGGCTTACGTAGAAAGTTTCGGTTCAGGGTATAGGGTCAGGGTGGGAAAATTTAAGGAGCAGAAAGAAGCCCTGGAATTAGAAACTAAGCTTTCCCGAGAAGGTTTCCAAACCAAGATCTGCCCGTAGTGTTCCTATGTTAAAAAAAAGAATAATTTTTATTCTGGGCCCTACTGCTATAGGTAAATCTGCTGTAGCTATAAGTGTGGCCAAAAAGATCAACGCCGAGATTATTTCTTGTGATTCCATGCAGATCTACCGGAAGATGGATATTCTGACCTCTCAGGTTTCTCTAAAACAAAGAAAGCAGGTTAGACACCATTTATTGGGAGAGATCAATCCCAATCAGGAATACAACGCGGCTAAATACCGTAAGGCGGCATTAGCAATTTGTGATAAGTTGTTGGCCAGAGGTAAAACCCCGTTATTTGTAGGAGGAACCGGGCTTTATTATTCAGTCATTGTTGATGGATTATTTCCGGCAGTTCCCCGGGATAAATTGATTCGCGCTAAATTAGAAAAGCAGCTTAAAACCAAGGGAAATGAATATCTTTACCGCCGTTTAACCAGGGTGGATAGCGCAGCGGCAAAAAAAATTCATCCTCATGACGGCAGAAGGATTGTCCGGGCTCTGGAAGTCTATTTAAAAACCGGTAAACCCATTTCGCTACTGCAGAAAAACAGAGTGGGTCTGGGAAGCGAGTACGAAGTAAAGATTTTTGGATTAAACGCCCCAAGGCAAGTTCTTTATGATACTATTAATCAAAGGGTTGATAAGATGTTTAACCTGGGTTTGATTAAGGAAGTAAAATGTTTGCTTAAGCTTAAATTAAGCAAAACGGCTAAATGCGCCATCGGGGTTAGTGAAATAAAAGGTTATTTGGCTGGTAAATATGATTTAGCTGAAGGCAGGCGGCTTATGCAGCGTAACAGCCGGCATTATGCTAAGCGGCAGTTAACCTGGTTTAGAAAAGACAAACGTATTCAATGGATCAATATTACTAAAATGGGGTCACCTGCGGAAACCGCACTTAAATTATGGAAAAAGCTCTCCTGGTAAGCGTGCAATTAAAAACGGATCAACATCACTGGCGTATTGAAGATATCTCTTCAGAACTGGAAGAGCTGGCTTCTTCAACTTGCGTTGAAGTGGTAGAAAATGTAATCTGCATCTGTGACCGGGGAACGCCTAATTTTCTTATCGGAAAAGGTAAGGTTGAGGAAATCGGTTTTTTGGCTAACGAAGTGGAGGCTGAGGTTATAATTTTCAGCCATGATTTAAGCGGGACACAGCAGCGCAATCTGGAGGGGGCTTGGGGTAAAAAAACTATTGATCGTACTCAGCTAATACTGGATATTTTTTCCAAGCGGGCCAAAAGCCCGGAAGGCAAGATGCAGGTGGAATTAGCTCAGCTTGAGTATTTACTGCCACGCCTGACCGGCAAGGGGATCATGCTTTCAGGCCTAGGGGGAGGGATAGGTACCCGCGGTCCCGGAGAGACTAAGCTGGAGATAGACCGGCGTCAAATTAGAAAAAAAATTGATAAATTAAGAGAAGATATCAAGGCGTTTCGGCAGCATCGTTTAACAATCCGTAAAAAAAGAGAGAATAATAATCTGCCGCTTGTAGCTTTGGTGGGATATACCAGCGCCGGTAAATCAACGTTATTAAATCTGCTGACCGCATCTAAGCAGACCACTTCAGAAAAACTATTTACTACGCTTGATCCGCTTTCCAAAAGCCTGGTTTTGCCTAACGGGCAAAATATTATTATATCTGATACGGTTGGGTTTTTACACGATTTGCCGCATCATCTTATCGAAGCCTTTAAAGCTACTTTAGAGGAGGTCACTTGCGCTGATTTATTAGTCCATGTTTTAGATGCGGCTGATCAGCGTTTAGTTCAGCATAACCAAGCGGTGCAAGCTGTTTTGGAGGAACTGGGGGTCCAGGATAAGCCAACCATCGGAGTATTAAACAAAATGGATTTAGTTTCAGACCGTAGCTGGCTGGAAGTTTCCCGGAAAGAATTTCCCAATTCTATTTTTTTGTCTGCTAAAACCGGGGAAAATCTGGATGCCTTGATCGGCAAAATTTCCGATCATTTCGCCGGTTTTATGCTTAGCCTGCAGATCATTATCCCGCATCGCCGGATGGAGCTGGTTGATCTTTTCTATCGTCAAGCCAAGGTTAAGAAGATCGATTATTTACAAAAGGGTATTAAGATCAGCCTGGATATCTCACGGGCATTTTTCAGCCGTCTTGAAAAAGATAAAGATATCACGGTCATCTGTTAGATTACCTAACAAAATTAATTATTTTACTTGACAAATTAAAATAGGTATGTTAACATTACTTTGTCAGGAGGCAAGATGGCGGCATTAGGTTTGAGAATCGCACCTTCAGAGCCGGTGTACGTTATTAGCGTAGTTTGTAAGCTGGTAGATATACCGGTATGGACTTTACGCCAGTTAGATAAAGCCGGAGTGGTACGGCCTAAACGCGTGGGCAAAAAAAATCGGCTTTATTCGTTGAAAGATTTAAAGAGGTTGGAATATGTGCATTATCTGATGGTGCGCAAACGGGTAAATATTGCCGGATTAAAAATTATTCTAGGAAAGGAGGTCTGAATTTTTTTTGGCTATAAGTTAGCACTCTGGTGATTTAAGTGCTAATTTAGTTGACAAAATAGTAGTTTGTGTTAGAATTACGGCTTGGCGTTGAAGCGGCAAACACGTAATTGGGAGACAAGCGAGTGCGTACTGTAGATTATAATTCGAGAAGGAAGTCGGTTTTAAACGCGGCAATTAACCGTTATATTAAAAACGCGCTTCCGGTGGCTTCAGATGATATTGCTGATGAGTTCGATTTAAGTTCGGCGACTATCCGCAATATTTTTTCTGAACTTGATGAATCAGGCTATCTAAAGCATCCTTATACTTCGGGAGGAAGAATTCCTACGGATAAAGGTTATCGTTATTACGTGGATTTTCTTATTCAACAGATGGAGCTTTTAGATGATGAGAAACAGCGTATCCTTAAGGATTGTAAAAGAAAGATCCGCCGGCTGGATGAAGCTTTAGAGAATACTTCTGAGGTGATCTCTGAAATTACTCATTATGCCGGGATTGTTTCATTTCTACAGTGGCAGGATAAAATATTCTATAAGGGTATTAGCCGCATACTTGATCAACCGGAGTTCAAGGATGCTGATAAGATCCGCCTTTTGGTTAGATTAATGGAAGACAAAGGAAAGCTGCTGGATATTATTAACCGGGATTTTTCGGGCAAGGTCAAGGTATATATCGGAAGCGAGTTGGGATTTCCGGAGATGGAAAACTGCTCTTTGATTGTTTCGGGTTTTAAACTGAAAAATCAACCTTCCGGCAGATTGGCGGTATTAGGGCCGATGCGTATGGAGTATAATCATATTATTCCGACGATGGAATATATTGCAGATGTTTTGAACCAAATTTTGGAGGATTTTTAAGGGATATGGAAGAAAATAAGAATAATCAAAAAAACGCGGCCGAGCAAAAAGAGCATCAAGATAATCCGAAAAAGGAAGAAAAGTTGATTACTTTGCGGGAAGCGGAATATTTGTCTCTTTTGGATGAGGTTAAAAAAGGCAAAGATGGTTGGGAGAAGATGCTGCGTAATCAGGCTGACCTTGAAAATACCCGTAAACGCCTGGACCGGGAAAAACGGGAGTTTGTAAAATTTGCTAATGAGAGCCTGATCCTGGATTTACTTAATGTTCTGGATGACCTGGAGCGTACGGTGAATTTAGCAGAGACCGGCAAAGAGGATTTGTCTACTTTTATAAAAGGCGTGGAAATGATTTTGGTACATTTGTATGAAATGCTTAAGAATCATGAAGTTAAGTTAATTGAAGCCGAAGGTAAAATGTTTGACCCTAATTTTCATGAAGCTTTGATGCAGGTTGAAGACAAAGAACTGCCGGAACATACAATTATCGAGGTGTTGCAAAAAGGATATCTAATTCACGGGCGGGTATTGAGAACCGCTAAGGTAAAAGTTTCTAAAAAGACAACTTAAACTAAACTTCTCCACTCGCAGGAGTTCGGGATCATTTTTCCCCGAACGCCGGAGGCAGGAGAAAATGAGGAGGAAATTAAAATGGCAAAAGTAATCGGGATTGACTTAGGAACATCCAACTCGGCAGCTGCGGTTATGGAGGGCGGTCGGCCCGTAATTATACCTTCAGCTGAAGGGGCGGGAATTGCTTCAGGTAAAGCTTTTCCATCTTATGTTGCTTTTACTAAAGATGGCCAGCGCTTGGTGGGAGAACCGGCAAGGCGCCAAGCAGCGATTAATGCCGAAGGCACAATTCAGGCGGCTAAACGTAAAATGGGTACAGATTTTAAATTTAAAGCCCATGGTAAAGAATATACCCCGCAGCAGATTTCCGCCTTTATCCTGCAAAAAATAAAACAGGATGCGGAGGCTTATCTGGGAGATAAGGTGGAAGATGTGGTAATTACGTGCCCGGCGTATTTTGACGATAATCAACGGCAGGCGACCAAGGATGCCGGTGAGATCGCGGGTTTAAAAGTTTTGCGTATTATCAATGAGCCTACGGCTGCCTGTTTAGCTTACGGTTTAGAGAAAGCGGATAAAGAACAAAAAATTATGGTTTTTGATTTAGGTGGCGGTACTTTGGATGTTACGATCATGGAGATGGCCCAGGGGGTATTCCATGTGCAGTCAACCAGCGGAGATACACAGTTGGGCGGAACAGACATGGACCGGGTTTTGCTTGAATATATTGTCGGGCAATTTAAACGTGAAACAGGCATCGACCTGATGAATGATAAAATGGCGGTGCAGAGGGTGCGTGAAGGAGCGGAAAAGGCCAAGATTGAGTTATCTTCTACGGTGAGTACAGATATCAATTTACCTTTTATTACCGCAGATGCTACCGGGCCCAAGCATTTAGCGATGACCATTACCCGGGCAAAATTGGAGGATCTGGTCGGGCCGATTATCCAGCGCTGCCAACATCCTATGGAGCAGGCGTTGAATGATGCCAAGCTGACCTCTAAAGAGGTTGACCGGATTATCATGGTTGGCGGGCCTACCCGGATGCCGATTGTGCAAAAATTTGTGGAAGAATATGTAGGTAAGAAAATTGAGCGGGGAGTCGACCCGATGGAGTGTGTAGCTTTAGGGGCGGCAGTCCAGGCAGCGATCATTACCGGAGAAGTTAAAGATGTACTGCTTTTGGATGTTACTCCGCTTTCTTTAGGTATTGAAACTTTAGGCGGAGTTAATACCAAATTGATTGAGAGGAACGCTTCGATTCCTACCCAAAAAAGCCAGATATTTTCAACCGCGGCGGATAATCAGACCGCAGTCACTATCCGGGTTCTTCAAGGTGAGCGACCTTTAGCCGATGATAACGTGGAGTTAGGAAGATTTGATTTAGTCGGAATTCCTGCTGCTACGCGCGGCGTGCCGCAGATCGAAGTCAAATTCGATATTGACCGTGACGGGATTGTGCATGTTTCCGCCAAAGATTTGGGCACCGGTAAGGAACAATCTATCCGCATTAGCGCTCCTAAAAAATTGTCTAAAGAAGAGATTGATAAAATGGTTAAGGATGCAGAAAAATTCGCTTCTGATGACGCCAAGAAAAAAGAAGAAATTGAAACGATCAATCAAGCGGATAATTTGATCTATGCCACCGAAAAATCCTTAAAGGATTACGGGGATAAAGTTAGTCAAACTGAACGTGCTGATATTGAAGCTAAGGTCAATGATTTAAAGAATGCGATCAAAGATAAAAATATTGACCGTATAAAGAATGGTATGGAAGAGTTGACCAAAGTTTCCCATAAGCTGGCGGAAGAAATTTATAAACAGGCAGCGGCTAAACAGCAAAAGTCTCAAAATGCCGGTCAGGCGGAACCCGCTGGCCAGCCGGATGATGCTGCGGAGCCTAAGGAAACCGGAAAAAAAGATGAAGACATCATTGACGCGGAGTATAAGGAAGAAGACCAAGGCGGTAAAAAATAAACATGTCTGTTAAGGGTGATTATTACGAGATACTGGGGGTTCCCCGGGGCGCAAGTCTGGATGAAATCAAAAAGGCCTATCGTGAGATGGCGATGAAGTTTCATCCGGACCGCGTGCCGGAAAGTGAAAAAAAAGCCGCGGAAGAAAAATTTAAAGGAATTTCGGAAGCCTATGCTGTGCTTTCGGATTCTTCTAAACGCGATCTCTATGATCAATACGGGCATTCCGGTATCGACCAGAAATATGCTCAGGAAGATATCTTTAAGGGGGCCGATTTTAGCAGTATTTTCAGGGGGATGGGCGGCGGATCCGGCGGCGGGGGGAGTATTTTCGAAGAACTTTTCGGTGATTTAGGATTTGATGTCTCCGGTTCAAGGCAGGCCCGGCCGTCAGGTTCCCGCCGAAGGGGCCGGGATTTACAAATCGCCATTGAAATTTCGCTGGAGGAAGCCTCGCAGGGCGTGGAGAAAATTATTACCGTGCCGCGTTATGAAACTTGTCCTACTTGTTCCGGCAGCGGAGCTAAGCCCGGCACTAAAAGAACGGTTTGTTCTCAATGTAAAGGGCAGGGCAAAACCGTGGTTTCTAACGGGTTCTTTCAATTGGCTCAAACTTGTTCGCGTTGCGGCGGAGAGGGTTCCATTGTCGGATCTCCCTGTCCGGATTGCCGGGGCGAAGGGCGGGTTAAGGTTACTAAAAAAATAAAGGTTAAGATTCCTGCCGGAGTGGATAATAGCTCTCAGCTTCGCGTGCGCAGCGAAGGCGAGGCGGGATTGAATAGCCGGGGTGATTTATATGTAGTGATCGAAGTAAGAGAGCATGATATTTTCCAGCGTCACCACAATGATATCGCTACAGCGGTAACGATAAGTTTAGCTAAGGCGATCTTGGGAGGCGAGGTTGAGGTTCCGGCTTTAGATGGCAAGTTAATGATGAAAATTCCCGCGGGCACTCAATGCGGCAAAACTTTCCGCCTTAAAGGTAAAGGTATGCCGGATTTGCATTCCCGGGATATCGGTGATGAACTGGTAAGAGTGGATATTGAAATTCCCGCAAAGTTGACGGCCCAGCAAAGACAGCTCATCGAGGAATTTGCCCGCTTAAATGGTGAAAATTTAGGTAACCGGGAAAGTTTTACGGATAAATTTAAAAAATCATTTCGTTAGAGAGAGGAAGAAATGCCTACTTATGAGTATGAATGTTTATCTTGCAAACATAAATTCGAGGTTTTGCAGAGCATTACCTCAAAGCCTAAAACTAAGTGTCCAAAATGCGGTAAAAAACTAAAAAAATTAATTAGTAGCGCGGGCGCTTTTATTTTTAAGGGGCCAGGTTTTTACGCTACGGATTATAAGAAAGTTAGCAAACCGCACAACAGTGCTGCGCTTAGCGCTTGCCCTAAAGCCCATGGCGGATGTACGGGTTGTTCAGGACATTAATCATCCGGTAGAAATGGGTTTCCTGCGTAAATAAATTTGTTTTATTTGATTGTTTTTAGATTATTTTATGATAAACTAATTCCTCAAGTCTTAAATTCAACTTTTTAGCCAGCAACTTCCATGAGCAAAACAAAAGCTTTTAAAGCAGTAGTGTATAATCCGGAAAAGATCCGGGATTTTAAGCAGGTGATCTGCCCGCCATATGATGTAATTTCCTCTCAAGCTCAGGATATCCTCCATGAGCGCTCACTGTATAATTTTATCCATATTCTTTTAGCTAAAGATTCTTCGGCTGATGATAAGTATCGCCGGGCGGCAATGATCTTTAGGGATTGGCTTAAAGAGGATGTGCTGATCCAGGATGAACAGCCGGCTGTATATTTTTACAGCCAGCAATATGTTATCCGGGGTGAGAAGAAAACACGCCTGGGGTTTATTTCTTTGCTGCGGCTTGGAGATGAAAAAAGTTCTGCTGTTTTTGGGCATGAAAATACCCATAATGCCGCAAAACTGGACAGATTTAAGCTGGTCAAACAGGTCAAAGCTAACCTGAGCCCGATTTTTATAATTTTTCTGGATAAAAAACGCATTATTCAGCGTATCTTCCAAAAGCAAATCCCGGCGCTTAAGCCTTTTATCGAAGTTGTTGATGATGAAAAAACCGTGCATAAGTTGTGGCGGTTGACTGATCCGGATCTGCTTAAGACCATTGAATCCAGTATGAATAATGAAAATATGTTTATTGCCGACGGCCACCATCGCTATGAGGTTTCCTGCGCTTACCGGGATTTAATGCGGGAAAAACTGGGTAGCCAATTTACCGGTGATGAAGATTTTAATTTTTGCCTGGCATATTTTACGAATACTGATTATCGCGGGTTGTCTATTTTACCAATCCACCGCTTGCTTAAATTAGATACGCGCCTGAATTTAGATGATTTTATCGTAAAGGCCAAAGAATATTTTGATGTTGACCAGCTGAAAGACCGGGCACGCTTTTTCTTTTTAATGGAAAAAGCCGGTTGCACAGAGCATTTGTTGGGACTGTATAAAGATAAAAAATATTTTCTTTTAAGGCTTAAAAACGTTAAGATGCTGGATAAATTAATTGCGGATAAGCCTAAAGAGTACCGCATCCTGGATGTGGCGATTTTGAATTATTTGGTATTGAAGAGCATTCTTAATTTGGATTTAAATAATTTATCGACTATTAAGTATAGCCCGGATCCCTATGAATTAATGGATGAGGTAGATAGCGACCCTTTAAATGTCGCCTTTTTTCTAAACCCGGTTAAGATCCAGCAGATTATTAATATCGCGGTAAGCGGTAATAAAATGCCTCCTAAATCCACCTATTTTTATCCCAAGGTGCTTTCCGGGCTGGTAGTTAATAAATTTGAAAAGGAATAAATATGGCTTTGTTCGGTAAACCTAAATACACCATTGTGCGTTTGAAGAAAAAAGAAATTCCCGATGGTTTGTGGACAAAATGCGAGGAGTGTTCGGAGACTCTTTATAATAAAACCTTGGAAGAAAATCTCCGGGTTTGCCCCAAATGCAATTATCATTTCGGTCTGACGGCATATGAAAGAATAAATTTGTTATTTGATAAAGATACTTTTAATGAATTTGATAAGGATATGATTTCGGCTGATCCGCTTGATTTTAAAGGTCCCAAGACTTATAAGGATAAATTAAAGCAGGACCAGGAGGCAACCGGGCTAAAGGATGCCGTGATATCCGGTGAAGGTAAAATTAATTCTAAAGCCTCGGTTATGGCGGTAACCGATTCACGTTTTATTATGGGTTCAATGGGCTCGGTAGTCGGAGAGAAGATCACCCGGGCGATCGAGTACGCTACTAAAAATAAGCTGCCGGTGATTATTGTTTCCGGTTCCGGCGGCGGGGCGCGTATGTACGAAGGTTTATATAGCCTTATGCAGATGGCCAAAACCTGCGCGGCTTTAACCTATCACCGTAAAGCAAAGCTGCCCTATATTTCCGTGTTGACTAATCCGACAATGGCCGGGATTATGGCTTCGTTTGCCGGAGTAGGGGATATAATTATGGCTGAACCTAATGCTTTGATCGGTTTTACCGGGCCCAGAGTAATTGAACAAACTATCAGGCAAAAATTGCCGGTAGGTTTTCAACGTTCAGAGTTTTTGTTGGACCACGGGTTGATCGATATGATTGTGCATCGTAAAAATTTAAAGGATACCTTAAGCCAATTGCTTGACTATTTTGTTTAATTTTGTATAATAATTAAAGTTTCTTTTACCCTGGTATCGCACCACTTAATTTAATAATGATAATAAAGCGGCTGCTCTGATAATTTTCAGTTAGCAAGCGCACAGGAGACAATTAAATGGCTCAAGTAAGTTTGCGGGATGTATGCAAAGTTTTTCCGGGTAATGTTACCGCGGTAAATAAAGTAAATTTAGGCATTGAAAACAAAGAGTTTATGGTTTTAGTCGGTCCTTCCGGCTGCGGTAAATCTACCACTTTAAGAATGATCGCCGGCTTAGAGGAGATTAGCTCCGGAGATATTTATATCGGAGATAAGCGGGTTAATGATGTTCCGGCTAAAGACCGGGATATCGCTATGGTTTTTCAGAATTACGCTCTCTATCCGCATATGACGGTTGAAGAAAATATGTCATTTGGTTTACGCTTAAGACATATTTCTAAACAGGAGATCGCGCAGCGGGTTAACGAAGCCGCTGAGATTCTGGGGATTAAAAGATTATTAAAACGTAAACCGCGTGAACTTTCCGGTGGAGAACGCCAGCGGGTGGCCGTAGGCAGAGCGATTGTTAGAAAGCCGATGGTCTTTTTGTTTGACGAGCCTTTAAGCAACCTGGATGCTAAGATGCGCGTGCAGATGCGCACTGAGATCCACAAGCTTCATATCCGCCTGCAGACGACGATTATTTATGTTACCCATGATCAAGTGGAAGCTATGACTATGGGTGATCGTATCGCGGTAATGAAAGACGGAGTAGTTGCCCAATTAGGGGATCCGATTGATGTTTATGATCATCCGAAGAATAAATTTGTGGCTAGCTTTATCGGTTCGCCACCGATGAACTTTATGGAGGGCAAAATCATTAAAAAAGAAGGAAAGCTTTATTTTGATGAAGGCAAACTCCAGGTAAAGCTGGTCGAAGATATGCATAAAAAGATGGCTAATTATGTGGATCGGGAGGTGATTTTCGGTATCCGTTCCGAAGATATCTATGATAAATTATTCGTTTCGCAAGCCCCGCCGGAAAATATTGTCCGGGTTAATTGCGAGGTATTTGAGCCTATGGGTTCAGAAGTTTACCTATACCTAAACACCGGTAAGCATACCTTTATTGCCCGGGTCAGCGCGCATGACCGTCCTAAGGTCAATCAGGAAATGGACGTAGTTTTTGATATGAGCAAAGTGCACTTCTTTGAAAAAAACACTGAAGAAACTATTTGCTAACGTTTAATACACTTCCTAACTAAATAGTTCTATGCAACAAACTAAAATCCTGAAAAAGATTTGGTTTTATTTACTATTTTTTGCGCTTGTTCTGCTGATAATAAATATTTTCTTTTTCCATCAAAAGACCAGTTGGTTAGTTTTTTTTAGCTTTAGTCTGCTCAATCTTATTATTGTTGCCTGCCTGTTTAAACTTTATTCCAACAAAACCCTGCTTATCCAATTAAGCGCCGAACATCGACAGGAAGAAATAAATATTGTTGATGCGGAAAATAAAAAGAACCAAGAGTATAATTTAGCGCTTAAATTAAAAATTACCCGTTACGATAATTTAAAAAAATTAATTGAAAGCCTGAATCATACGCTGAAGCTGGATATCCTGATCCATACTTTAAGTTCAACGGTTTATACGCTGCTTTCAAATAGCACCGGGGTAGCCCTTTTCTATCTAGTTGATAATCAGTACCAAAAACTTAGTCTGGCGCATTCTATAAAAGACGAAAGTGATTTAGTGGTGATGACTAAGGAGGGGGATATATTCGACCAGTGGGTTTTGCGGCATTCCAGCCAGTTGATCATCGAGAATTTAAAAAATGATTTTCGTTTTGATTCCGATAGCATTAGCCGTCAGGATCTGCGTTCAATCTCGTCTTTAATCAGTTCGCCTTTAATTAGCAATAATTCTTTGTTGGGGCTTTTGCGCCTGGAAAGTAAAAAATCCGGGTTTTTTAATCAGGATGATTTAAGATTTCTATCTTTGGTCGCTGACTTGGGGGCGGTGGCTCTGGAAAACAGCCTGCTTTTTCAAAAAACACAGGATTTAGCTATTCATGATGATCTGACCTCCCTATATACCCGGGGTTATTTTATCGACCGGTTAAGAGACGAGACTAGACGTTGTCAGCGCTTAGACCAGCACTTATCATTAATGATGCTGGATATAGATTTTTTTAAGCAATACAACGATAAATTCGGGCATATCGTCGGGGATTTAGTTTTAAAGAAGATGGGATTATTATTAAAAGAGACGCTGGCGCAGTTTAACCCTTTGTTATGCCGGTTCGGCGGAGAAGAGTTTTTGGTTATGTTGTCGGGAATAGATAAAAAAAGAGCACTAATTA
>Ga0116171_10003672_pt1 | contig 14117 bp, 5 predicted proteins | sample AD_JPNHW2_MetaG_FD_89798 | JGI IMG/M metagenome (GOLD analysis project Ga0116171, IMG submission 89798) | Active sludge microbial communities of municipal wastewater-treating anaerobic digesters from Japan - AD_JPNHW2_MetaG | ecosystem: Engineered > Bioreactor > Anaerobic > Digestate | place...
AATTTCCGGATCGAATCCTTTTTTCGCCAGGGCGAAACAGATCATGCCGGGGATGATGAAAATGAAAACCGGCAGCAGTTTCAGGAAAGAGGCAAAGATGGCGCCACGGCGCGCTTCGCGTTCATTGGGAGCGCCCAACAGACGCTGCACGATGTACTGGTCTGTACACCAGTACCACAACCCGGTGACCGGCGCACAGACAAGCATGCTGAACCATGGATAATTGGTGTTGAAATACCACGCCTGCCTGGCCACCTTGCCGGCGGCGTCCATCTCCATCACCGGCGCCCAGGTTCCCTGTACGCCAGCTGGCACAATGGGTTTCCAGAGATTGAACATATCGGAACTGAGTGTCTCACGCAGAACATGCCAGCCTCCCAACGCCTCCAGACCATATACGGTCACCAGACCGGACCCGATGACCAGAATGAACGTCTGCAAGGCTTCCGTATAGGCCACGGCACGCAACCCGCCGAGTACGGTGTAGAGACCGGTCAAGATCACAACCAGAAGAGACCCGATCCAGAAACTGTCCATCCCCATGAAATTCATTTCGGGAAGCAACACGGCAAACACGACGCCACCGGCAAAAATCCCCACGGCGATCTTCGTCAACACATAAGCAACCAGACTGATGAGCGAAAGGAGCCAGCGGGCGGAAGGCGTGAAACGCTTTTCCAGAAATTCCGGCATGGTGAACACGTTTGAATGCATGTAAATCGGCGCCAGAACCCACCCCAGAACAAGCAGACACCAGGCGTGCAACTCGTAGTGGGCCATGGCCACCCCGTCCGTGGCACCCGACCCGGCGAGTCCCACCAGGTGCTCAGACCCGATATTTGAGGCAAAAATGGACGCACCAATTACAAACCATCCCAGATTGCGTCCCGCCAGGAAATAGTCGTCCGACGTATTCTTGCCCTTCAAAATCACCCACCACGTCAACCCCATGAGGATCGCGAAGTATCCTGCAACCACCATCCAGTCTATGGCAACCATGAACAACCCCTCCCCTTCCATCAATAAAATGTGGTCGAAATATAAAGCCAAGTAATACGGCGAGAACCCGTCCCTCCCGTCGGAGAAACTTCAACACATAATTCCCCAACCCTTATATTCTCATTTCCGATCGCTTGAGACATCGTCAGAGAACCCAAACGAAGACAATCCTAGAGAAAACATTGGGTGGAAAAACCAGTTTCGCGTCCAGATGGAACAATATCCGGTTGGCGATCCCATTTTCAAGAGCGTTTTACTCTGCAGCTGCATTTCCCAGTCCGAAAAAGAAGACGCCGACTTTTCAAAAGCCGGCGCATGATAACCCCACAATTGTCCCTAATTCCGCAGTCCAACCCACACCCCCCAATAGAGCGGCAAAGAGATCTCACGCCACCGCCGCCCGCATGATCGTTTCCTCATTCGCCTCCGAGCGGGGAATATCGGCCGTCATACGCCCCTCATGCATCACCAGCACACGGTCCGAGACATGGAGGATCTCGGGCAGTTCGGACGATATAACCAGAATAGCCACCCCACTGTCCGCCAGGTCTGCAATAATGCGATGGACCTCGGCCTTGGCCCCGACGTCGATACCCCGGGTGGGTTCATCGAGAATCAGAACGTCCGGTGCGATGGCCAACCACTTGGCCAGCACCACCTTCTGCTGGTTGCCGCCCGACAGATTATTCACCACCTCTTCGGCATGCGGCACCTTGATGCGCAGGCGCTCGATGAAGTCCTTTGTCAGCGTCCGTTCCTTGCTCCCGCTGATGAATCCCGCCCAGTTGCTCACTCTCGAGTGAACCGCCAGGGTCGTGTTTTCGCGAACCGTCATGGGCAGAACCAACCCGTACTTCTTGCGGTCTTCGCTCACATAGGCGATCTTGCGGGCTACGGCGTGTTTGGGATGCGTGATGGAGACTTTCTCGCCATGCAGCCAGATCTCGCCGTCGGTCACTTTCTCGGCTCCGATCAGAAGCCGGGCCAGTTCCGTCCGCCCCGCCCCGATCAGACCGGCCAACCCCACGATCTCCCCCTTGTGCAACTTGAACGAGACATTGCGGGTCATGGGCCGGCCCGTCAGATTCCGCACATCCAGCACGACCTCGGAAGACGCCTGCCCGGCACGCTTGGAATAGAAACGGTCTATCTCGCGCCCCACCATCATGGAAACCAAGTCGTTTTCCCCGATTTCACGGGTACAGGCTTCCCCCGAGTTTTCCCCATCGCGCAGACACACCACCCGATCCGTGATCGCCAGAACCTCGTTCAGTTTGTGGGAAATGAAGACAATCGCCATTCCCTGGGCCTTCAATTCCCGCATCAGATCGAAGAGATTTTTCGCTTCCAGTTCGGTCAGAACGGCCGTCGGTTCATCCATGACGAGAATTTTCGTGTCGTGCGAAAGCGCCTTGGCGATCTCGATCATCTGCTGCTGAGCCACTCCCAGATCCTTCACAAGCGCATCCGGGTCAATTTCCATGCGCAACTTGCGGAACGCTTCCACCGCTTTTTTGCGGGTGGCGCCATAGGAAATAAAACCGGGCAGGGAACGATTCTCATTCCCCAGGAAGAGATTCTCCATGGCGGAGAGGTTCGGACAGAGATTGAATTCCTGAAAGACGATGCTGACCCCTTTTTCGAAGGCGTCGCGCGTATTGCGGAAGCGGATCGTTTCACCGTTCAGTGAGACCGTCCCCTCGTACTCCGGGTACACACCGGTGAGCACCTTCATCAGGGTGGACTTCCCCGCCCCGTTCTCCCCCAGCAGGCAGACAATCTCCCCCTTGCTCAAGGAGAAATTGACGTTCTTGAGCGCCTGAACGCCCGGAAAGCCCTTCGAAATTTCACGCATTTCCAAAAGAGGCATAGACATGGTTACTTCCGCTTACTCCGAAGAATATCAATGACCGCAGCCAGGACAATGATCGCGCCAATGATGGACTTTTGCCAATAGGCGTCCACCTTCATCAAGACCAGACCATTGCGGATAACCCCCATCATGATGGCGCCGATGAGGATCCCCACCACACTGCCCTGTCCCCCCAGAAGCGAAGTGCCCCCGATCACCGCGGCGGCGATGGCATCCATCTCCATCCCCTCGCCCGCTGATGATTGAGCCGAATTGTACTGGAAAATGTAAAGGATCCCCACGATCGAGGAAGCCACACTGGCGATCACGAAAGAGAAAAACTTGATGCCCCGGACGTTGATCCCCGAAAGTTCCGTCGCCTGTTCATTCCCCCCAACCGCAAAGAGCCGCCGCCCGAACACGGTGTAACGCAAAACGATGTAACAGATCACCGCAAGAACCAGCAACACCACCACCGGCATGGATAACCGACCATCCAGAAAGGTTCTCTTGCCGAAGTCCAGAAACGTCGAGAACTGTTCGGTCGAACCCCGGACCGAATCGCCATGCGTCAGGACCAAAACGGCGCCTTTGGCGACACTGAGCATCCCCAGGGTCACAATGAAGGAGGTCACCCCCACATAACTGACCAGAAGCCCATTGATTGCCCCCGCGACAGCCCCCGTCAGGAGTCCGGCCAGGACCGCCAGAAGAGGATGGTGTCCCCCTTGAAGAACCAGCGCGCAAATCACCCCACTGAGACAGACCAGCGATCCGACGGAAAGGTCTATGCCGGACGTCACAATCACGAAGAAAATCCCCAGCGCAACAATCGCCACATAGGCGATCTGACGCGAGACCGCAAACAGGTTATCTTTACTGGCGAATGAATCCGTCTTGCAGACCAGAAAGGCGACGATCGCCACCAGCGCCAGAAAGACCCCCATTTCCTTCTGTTTGAGCAGGTCGAGCAGGAAATTTCTTCCGGCCCGGCCCGTCGAATCAATACTCTTTGTCATAAACATCCACCCCTATTTCGCAGCGTCAGACTTCTCGACATTCGCCTTCATTTCGCTCATGTAACTGTCCACGTTCTCCTTGGTGACCACCAGAAGTCCCGTGTTGATTTCCTTCTCGATCGTCTTGCCCTCGATCGCTTCGCACAGTTTGACCACGGACAGCCACCCCATCTTGTAGGTCTGCTGAGCCAGGGCAAACGAAACGGTTCCCTTGCGGATAGCGCTGAGGGTATCGGGCGTGTCGTCAAAACCGCCGATGAGGATCTTGCCCACCTTCTTCTGTTCCTCGATCACGATGGCGGCGCCCGGCGCATCGGTGGCGGAAACGCCAAAGAACGCCTTGAGGTTCGGATGCACCTGAAGCAACGCCTCGACCTTCGCCACGGTGGTGTCAATCTTGCCTTCGGTGTCCTCACGCGCCACGATCTTGATATTGGGCGCCTTGGTCTCGATCGTTTTCTTGAACCCTTCGAAACGCTGGTTCAGGTTCGAGGAAACCAGACCGCCCTGCAGGATGGCGAGTTCCCCCTCGCCGCCCATCGTCTTGATCATCTCTTCGGCGGCGGCCGCACCGGCTGCCTCGTTGATCGTTCCGATATAACTCAAGGCATTGCTCGACGGAGCCGGAGCATCGAAGGTCACCACCTTGATTCCGGCGGCCATGGCATCGTTGATCACCTGTTTCAGACCGATATCGTCCAGAGCCGAAATCGCGATCCCATCCACCTTACGGGCAATCAAATCCTCGATCACCTTGACTTGCAGAGGAAGTTTCATTTCATTGGGTGGCAGGTACTCGACCTCGGCCCCGTACTTGGCCGCCGCGTCCTTGAACCCCTCAAAACACGGTTCATAATAGGGCATCACCACTTTGGGGACCATGACGAAGGTCTTCTTCCCCTTGCCCGCGTCCGCCTTGGCTTCCTGTTTGGCCGATTGTTTCGAGTTCGCGCCTTCCTTCTTCGTCTCGGTCTTTTGGCCGCATCCCATCAATCCCAGGATACCCACCAACAGCAACGACACCCATACACTCCCCCATGCTTTCTTCATCATAATCATGACTCCCTTGTGGATTACTTTGAGGACTGGATCGGATTTCGACACTCATGACTTGTTCCGGCCCGGACCCTGGTGGGTCCGGGCCGGAAAACCATTATTCGACATCCAACCGGAACAATATCACGCTGAGCGGTTCGATTTTCAAGGTCGTTTTCGCCCCGTCCACCGCTTTTTCAACGAAGTCGAGCTTGCGCGGCTGCCCCGGGTCGTTGTAGGCCATCGGGTCTTTTCCCGCCATCGTCCAGGACTTGCCCTTGCCACTGAGTTTGGCGCCCGCCACATCCAGGCTCAAGTCGCAGGACTCCGCTCCCGGGTTCACCACCGAGACCGTCAGGACCTTCTTATCCGCCGTCCAGGCCGCCACCACATCGAGCGGTTTGGGAACGCCACTGACCGCCACCGGCGTCACGCCGAATTGAGCGCGGTACAGGGCGAGTACCAGACCCGTCGTCTCGAGTTCCGCCGCCGTCTTGGTCGTCTTGATGCACCCGATCACGTTGACCGTCTGCGCATAGTTGGCCATGAAGAAGAGATCGCTGTTGCGGTAGATTTCGTGCAGACCCGCCGCGATCCCGATCCCGTCCTTGAGGAAATACCGGGTCCCCAATTCCCCGAAGACGTGCGGACCGTACCAGTAGTTCCACTCGTCGAGGGCGATGGGGATCTTCTTGTCCTTGAGTTCCGGCATTTCGGCGCGCAGCTTGCGATGCGTATCGGCGATGGCCTTGATAGCCGCAACCGAGAGGTTCACATGCGCGGGCACATCGGGTTTATCCTGAAAATAGGTGTGTTCGCTGATGAGGTTCATTTTGTCCGCGCTGCCGGCGAACATGTTTTGGGTCCACCCGTCCCCGGCATTGCCCACCCCGATCAACTGGATGGACTTGTCCACGGCCCACATCGCGTCCGCGACCTTGTTGTGCTTGACGATGTATTCTTTCTGCGGCATATGACCCAACTGCCAGTTGCCGAACATCTCGTTCCCCACGCCCCACCACTTGCAGTTATACGGTTCGGGGTGGCCGTTTTCGGCGCGCAGTTTGCCCTGCGGGGTCGTGGCGGCGCCATTGACATACTCGACTTCCTGAGCCGTTTCCTCAACGGTCCCCAGCCCGGTGTTCACGGCGATGTAGGGTTCCGTGTTGAGAATGCCACACAATTCCATGAACTCATGAATCCCCACATCGTTATACTCGATACCCGTCCAGGCCGGGTTTTTCCGCGTCGGACGCCGGTCGGCTTCCCCGAGGCCATCGCGCCAGTTGTACCCGCTCACAAAATTCCCGCCCGGCCAGCGATACACCGGCGCGTTGAGTTTCTTGAGCACTTCCACCGTGTCTTTCCGCCACCCCTTGATGTTGTCGCCGGGCATCAGCGAGGCGGTCGCAATCCAGAGTTTCCCCGTCCCTTTCGAGACGATCTCGAAACGTCCCTTGTCGGACGATGCACCCGCCTTGAACTTGACCGGATACTTGGCATACTCCGCCTTCAGGGCGTCAATTTTCACCGTTTCGCGGTCTTTGGGACCTTCGCCCCAGACCAGGCTCACTTCGACCGGAGCAGCCGAGGCGTCACCCGCCAGGATCACCCGCCCCACATACTCCTTATCCTTCACCAGACCCAGTTCTTCCTGCGCCAGACCGGCCGGTTTGCCCGTCAGGGTGAATTCCGGCGCCTGCTGATCCTTCACGTACACTTTTTCCTTCTGCATCTTCAAGGCGCCAGCCTCTCCCACGATCAACCACGGCGACGCCACCAGAATCCGGGCCTCTTCTTTTGTCTTTCCCCACGCCTTGCTCACATCGCCCGTCACGGGATAGAAAAACTTGCGATCCACCAGCATTTCGGCCCACGTCCCCCCATAAATACACTGCCCGAGATGCTCCATGAATTGCCCATACACATACTTGGAAATCGGTTCGCCCGTCTTGGCCGCGTCAATGCTGACTTTCGGGCTTTCGGCGGCGAAGACCTGAACCCCCACCAGCAAACAAGCCACTGCGCATGCCAGCGCATTTCCCCACCTCCCAGATCCGTTTCTCATCGTCCCTGTCCTCCCCGTATGCCCAGTAACGAATATTAAGAAATAACCCGTGCGCCGTTAAATGCCACCTCTCCCGTGCCTCGGGTGCTGACCCCTTCCCCAACAGAACCTTCAGAGCGACCACTGAATCATGTGCCTTCTATAAACCACATTCACTTCAGAATTGCCAGCGGAGTTTTCCACAACCGGAATCTCTTTCGATCACCCGTCAATCTATAACGAGGCGATGCTACTTTACACGTGAAAGAATGTCCAGAAAAAAAGAGACGGCTCCCCATTTTTTCCACCCCGCTCTCTCCCCCCACCATCCGTCCCTCGCCAACTCACCCAAAATGGGGCTCATACCCCGTTTTCCAATCCCTCCAACTCCCCCCAAAACACTTCCGGTCGGTCCGATTGTTTTCACAATCGAACCGACCGGAAGTTCCTTCCTTGCACGTGTCAATACACCTGCTCAACCCAATTCCGAACCCACCCTCTCCCGCAGAAATCAGGGAATCAGGTCCAGTTCGGCCGCCGAGGCAAATTCCTGCCCCCGCACTTCGCTCAACGCCACGAAACGCAGATAACGCGCCGACACGGTCTTCCCGAAATTCGCCACCTGCCGTTCACCCGTGTTGGCGAAAGTACCTTCCGCCACCGGCGTCCACGTCTGCGCATCGGAACTGACGGAGACCTGGTACTTCGCCACCCGCCCATTGGGATTCCCGTCCTGACGCGGCAGATAAGCCATGCCCTTGAACGACTTCACCTCACCCAGATCCAGATCCACCGTATGGGGATACTTGGCCAGCGAGAGTTTATACTCGGTATGCCAGTAGGTCGAAGGATCGCCGTCAATCAGGTTCTCGGCTTCTCCCTCATCCTGCTGCTGGCTGCTGACGTATTTGACGGAATATCCCGCCTTGCCCGCATCACCCGACACCACATAAGGAGTCGGGACGGACGGCTTCACCCCATCCTTTTCGGCCCAAACCCGGATCTTCTCACCCATTTTAGCCGTTATCGGGCCATTGGCCGTCTCGGCGTCTCGTTTACCAAATTGATATTTGATCGTAGCGCCAGGGGTACCACAGGTCATGAGCAGTTTACCCTTCTGGCGCATCACGGCAACCGGCGCCACAGTGGGGACGCTCACGCGGGCTTTTGCGGCTACATCGTCGTTGCGCTCGAGCGGACGAATCAGGAAACCCAGATGATAAGCACGATTGGATTTCGGGATGTCCCGCTCCAAGGGGCCCGGCCCACAGGATGCGCCTCCCAATCCCATGACGGCGGTGTCCAGCGTCAGAACCGTACGGTCGGTCTTTTTCGGCAGTTCCGGCGGGTGGTTGGCCAGCAGCAATTCACTCGCCGTATAGGGCAACGCCGCCGCACTGAAGGGATTATCCAGAGCGGTAAAGAGCACCCCGTCTCCCTCGCCATTGCGCAACGCCATCCAGCGCACCTCCTCGCGATTGCCCATATCGTTGGGACGGGCATACGGCACGAACATCTCCCGAACCTTCTGCGTATATTGCCCGAAGAAGGAACCGGTCTTGCGATCCGGGTAATTTTCCTCGGGTCCCCGCCCGAAATAAGCCACCGTGTCGAAGGCGGCGGGCAATTCCATCTTGACCCCGACCTTCGGCAACGGAATCGTCGGCCCAACCGGAGCGACCGCGGTCTGACACGCAATGGAACCATCCGCATACACGGTCCAGACAAACGTGGACTTGAATTGAAGCGCACTCTCATCCAACGGCTGCCCCGGCTCGATCCGCGTCTTGTTCCCGGCAAAGTCCACACACCGCTCCCGACGTTCTCCCCGGGAAGTCACTGTGGCAACTAGTCGCACGGAGGTTCCCGCTTTTTCCACCTTGAAATCGGTCGCCTGATGCTTGAGGTTCCGTAACCCCATCTCAAACCACTTGCCCATCGCCCATCCGTCGTTGTTGAGGGGACAGCGGAACACATTCAACTCGATCCCCTGAGAGAGCATTTCCTTGCCCCGATAGTTGAGATGGGCAAGCGAGCCGGTCTTCGGATCGAAAGTCGCCAGGAAATCCTTCCCCTGAACGGTCACCCGCTCGGGCGATTCTTCGATCTTTGGAGTGTCTCCCGATTTCACGTCGATCGCCACTTTTGCCGATTCCGGATTGGGTAGAACCACCTGAGCATCGGCCAGTTCATACCCCTTCGGCGCCCAGACGTAATCTTTCAGCAGGCGGAATCCGAGTTTGATGTGGTATTCGGCGCCCGGCTGGAACTCCGGTTTCTTGAAGGGGACGGTGACAACCGCCTTCTGACGCGCCGGGAGGGACGGGGTCGGCATTGTACCGGACTGCACAACCTTGCCGTCTTCCGTCAGTTCCCAGACCACTTCAAATTCGGAAAGATCCTTGAAGAAGTATTTGTTGAAGATTTCAACCTTCCCGTTCGCCGGGTCGGACGGTGTCACCGCAATATCCTGATACACCTTCTTCACTTCGAAATAACAGGGTTTGGGAGTACGATCGGCATACACAACGCCCTTGACGATAAACTGGCCGTCGTTGGGCTTGTCCCCGAAATCCCCGCCATACGCCACAAACCGTTCCCCGCCCGGCGTGGTCTTGTAAAGACCCTGGTCGCACCACTCCCAGATCGAAGCGCCGATGATCCGGTCCGACGACTCGATCGCTTCCCAATAGTCGGTCAGGTACCCCAGCGAGTTGTTCATGATATGCGCGTATTCACAGATGTAGAAGGGATACTTGACCCCGGGCGCCCCCTTGGCCACTCCCTGTACCCATGCCACGTCCGGGTACATGGTGCTGCCCAGATCCACGATGTCGTTATTGCGCTCGTAATGCGTCGGACGCGAGGTGTCGCGCGCCTTGATCGCCTTTTCGGCCACGGCGAAGTTGTTGCCCGGGCCGGCTTCGTTGCCCAGCGACCAGATCGCCACGCAGGGATGGTTTTTGTCGCGCTCGACCATCGCCATCACACGCACCACGTGGGCCGCTTCCCATTCTTTGGGATGCGAAACCGACTCTTTCCCGTACCCGTAACCGTGCGATTCGATGTTCGCTTCATCCAGAATATAAATCCCGTTCTTGTTGCACAGGTAGTACCAGTAGGGCGCGTCCGGGTAATGCGAGGTCCGCACGTGGTTGACATTGGCCTGTTTGAGACGCAGGATGTCGAGTTCCATCTGTTCACGCGTGACCGCATGGCCCACGTCGGGGAAATTCTCATGCCGATTGGCGCCCTTGAATTTCACCGGTTGTCCGTTGAACAGATACACGCCATCGCGAATCTCGACCTTGCGGAAACCGACTTGAGCCGACACAAACTCCAGGGACCGGCCCTTCTTGTCCTTGAGTTCCAGAACCAGCGTGTAAAGATTCGGCGTCTCGGCGGACCAGAGCGCCGGTTTCGACACGGTAGTCGAGAGTTGGACCTTCCCCTCCCCTTTCTCCAGAGCCGGCAAAACTGCGTCAACCGGCTTGTCGAGAGCGACCGCCTTGCCGGTGGCGGCATCATGGAGCGTCAGCGAGAGCGCCAGATCTTTCGCCCCGGAGTCCAGATTGCGAATCTGGACTTCCGTCGAGAGTTTCCACTTCCCGTCTTCAGCCGGATCGGTGAGGGTAAAAAAGTCGGCAATATGGACGGACGGAACCGAATAGAGCGAAACCGTGCGGAAAATACCCGAAAGACGCCACATGTCCTGGCATTCCAGATAGGAACCGTCCGAGAAACGGTACACTTCCACCGCCACCTGATTCTTGCCGGGTTTCAGGTACTTTGTGATATTGAACGCCGCCGGAGTACGCGAATCTTTCGAGAAACCGATATAATGGCCATTGACCCAGAGATAGAAGAAGGAATCCACGCCGTCGAAATTGATGAAAACCTGCCGGTCCTTCCAGTCGGCAGGCACCTCGAAGTCCCGCCGATAGGAACCGACCGGATTGCGATTCACAAAAGCGGTAAAATCTTTCGGCGGTTCCCCCATCACCCGCGGCCAGTCGCGTTTGAACAAGTACCCGATGTTGGAGTAAACCGGCACATCGTACCCCTGCAATTGCCAGCTGGACGGAACCGGAATTTCCTTCCATCCCGAAACATCATATTCGGGCTTATAGAAATCGCGGGGACGCTCGTCGGGCGTCTTAACCCAGTTGAATTTCCACGGGCCATCGAGCGAACGCCAGTATTTCGAGTTTTCAGGCAGAATCTTCAGGGCCGACTCGACATCGCCGAACGAAGCGAATGTCGCGCGGGGCTTCTCCTTGTTCAGGGACAGATTCTGTTCCTGTTCCCATTCGTGCCCCGTGGGGGCATTCTCAGAGGGTGTTTTTTCCGCTGCGCCGGCGGAAGACACCACCAGGGTCCCGAGCAGACCGGCGATCCCCAACCATTTTCCGAGTTTTTTCATCTCCGCAACCATCCCTTCTTCAAATTTCGAATATTCGTATCCACCTCGACTCCAATAGAGCAACTGCCGTATCCGACAATTCACCATCCGGATACGGCAGTTGACCACAGAAAATCGGTTTTGTCCAGCAAACGCTACCGCTTCGGCTCCTGATCCGCCGACGTGTGGACCGCAAACTGAGTGGTCGGCGGCACAACGGGCTTGATCTTCAACAACGCCGCGGCGGCAGCCGACATATCCGCCTCCCCTTCCACCTTGTAACCCGCCTTGGTCTGGATCAGTTTGATGCCACCCGTGTAATCCGCCAGATTGCCTGTGGTACCCGAAGTATAGCCCGCCACGAATCTTCCAGAAACACCGGTATCGCCCGCAATCTTTGCGATATTGCTCCTGGCCCAGACATCCATCAGATCGGGCGATCCCGGATAACCGATCTGTCCGCCGACATAGACCAACCCGACCTTCTTGGAAACCGCCGCCAGGGAGGTCATATTCGAGGGACTCAGGATCAGGGTCGAACGCACATTCCCCTGGAACGTCTGCTTGAGTGCCCCGATCGTGTAGATCCCCGTCGAAGCGGAGACCTTCGTCAGCCTGGCCAGAACGCCATCGGACAGAATCGAAGACCCCACCGTCTGAAGCGTCGCGATAGACGGCGCCACGAGGAGATGCGGGTTATACAGGGTCCGGTCCGCATTCTTACCCGCCATCACGTCCGACTCGAGCAGACGAAGCGATCCGATCCCGCCCAGACTGACCGTCTTACTCTTGTTTACATCACTGTAGGCCTTGGTGCTGGCCTTCAGGAGTTTGACCGGTTGAAGGGCCTTCAGGTTTTCGATCACAGCGCCCGACGCCTGAATACTCAGGCTGGTCAGCGTGTCGGTCGTCTGAGTCTCTACGTCGGTCCGGCAGAATTCCGGAAGCGTCGCCTTCGTGGCATTCTTCAGGGCCGTAATCGAAAGGGTCCCCGCCTTGCCGACCTCAATTTTCCGAACGCCGGCCTTGGCCGTGACCGCCTTTGCAAAACCAGACACCTTCACCTTCTGGACCGGAGCCGCCGTCTGGAGCAGTTTCACATCCCCCTCCACCTCGACGATGGGCAGGGTCCCCTGGTTCACCAGATACTTCACATTCGCCGGAACCGTCGCGGGGACGGCCTTCTTGAAAAGATCAATCTTCACGGACGACTTGAGCGTGGCGCCCGTGAATTTCAATCCACCGGTCGTTGCGCTGTCCCCGAAGGCACAGTTGAGCGCCGTCACCTTGTAGGTGGCAACCACGGGTTCCACCAGACTCGCGGAACCCGAAACGCGATCGCTTTCGAGTCCTTCTTCGCGACCCTGAGCATCTTTGGCCGCCACGACCCAATACGTATAGAGGCGGCCGGGTTCCACCGTGTCGTCATAGTAAACCCGATCGGGAATCCAGGAAGTTACCGGTCCACCAACCGGCGAACCGGAGTCGGCCCGCATCACGCGGTAGTGAGTCGCCGTATCCACCGTATCCCAGGTCACCGTGACCAGATAGGTGGACTTATTCAGCGTCGCAGTGACATTCTTCGGAGCAACCAGACGCAGACTGAAGAGGGCCGTCACCGTCTTCGTCGTGTCCATCGTCAACGTCAGGGGATTGGAGAGTTCCTGTCCCGTTGGAACGTCTCCCGACCAGCCGGAGAAGAAAGAACCCGTCTGGGGCTGGGCGAGCAACTGAACCTTCGCGTTGACAGAGAACAGGGGCTGATCCGGATTCTTGATCACCACCCCCTGCCCGTTTCCACTCATCTGAACCGTCAACGGGTACTTGATTTCCTCGAAGACTGCTTCCACCACCATCTTGTCCTGGCTCACCGCAAGAGACAACGGATTCGCGGTTTTCTGACCGACCGGAACATCTCCCGTCCAATTCTTGAAGACCCAGCCCGAGTCCGGAACCGGCGTGAGCGTGACCTGTTCCATGGGATCGAAATCCGTCTTGTCGGGATTCTTCGTCACAGCCCCCAGGCCCACCGTGTTGACCGTCAAAGTATTCTTGCCGGTGGCGCCAAAAGTCGCCGACAGGGTCTTGGTCGTGTCCATCAGAATCACCAGAGTGGGAGACGTTTCCTGTCCCGCCGGCACATCCCCTGACCATCCCTTGAAGGATAGACTGCCATTGGGAACCGCCGTCAACGTCACCGTCGAACCGTACGCGTAGGTTTCAAGATCCGGATTCTTTGTCACAGAACCATCCCCCGTGATCGCGACCTTCAAACCATACCGGGCCACCTCGAAATTGGCGGTGACCACCTTGTTGGAGTTCATGAGGAGAGTCAGCACTTTCGAATGGACCTGATCCTCCGGCACATCCCCGGACCAGCCGGTGAACGTCGAAGAGGTCGAAGCGCTGGCCACCAGCATAACCTGCGAGCCATCCGCATAGTTCAACTCGAACGGCGTCACCGAGACCGTTCCCCGCCCCGTTCCAGCCGTCAGAACAGATAAGGCGTAGTGACCATACTCGATATAAAGCGGAGAGACCGCCGAAACACGATCCCGCAGAATGGTCACCTCCTGCGAAGCGGGCCGGGTCCATCCTTCGAGAGGCTTGAACTCGAGCGTGTACACCCCCGTCTGAAGCGTCAGGGGGACACCACTGTTACGCCACGTTCCCGAGGTATCGGTTGTCAGACGCCACTGCGCCCCGGCCGTTACCGCATTGGAAGGCAGAAGCGTTACAGCCAGAGTCCCAGTCGGCACATTC